>Ga0190284_1000032_pt1 | contig 126286 bp, 92 predicted proteins | sample 48691812_MG_FD_161668 | JGI IMG/M metagenome (GOLD analysis project Ga0190284, IMG submission 161668) | Hydrothermal vent microbial mat bacterial communities from Southern Trench, Guaymas Basin, Mexico - 4869-18-1-2_MG | ecosystem: Environmental > Aquatic > Marine > Hydrothermal vents >... | reverse complement strand
GCATCCGGATTACTCCGACCACCGCTCCATTGGCTACATGTCGTATGGGTAATTCACATGGCTGATTCCTTTCATTCAGCTAGGTTGGCCAGGCTTTCCTGGCGCACCGAAGAGCACGAAGTGAGAGAATGCCAGGCTTGTCAGGCAAAAGAGTGTAGAAGAGTAACGATGTTTGGTGACAGAGCTAACCACCGCCGAGGAGACGGCCTACCTGAAAGATCAGGACCGTGAGTATATAGGCCAGCAGCGTCAGTCCACCGAACTGCAAAATTGTCCACTTCCAGCGCCCCGACTCCCGTCGGATCGCTGCCACCGTGGCCATGCAGGGCGTGGCGATGAGCAGGAAGATCATGAGGCAGAACGCCACGAGCCGCGAGTAGCTCCTGCGCAGGGTCTGGCTCAGACTCTCGAGGCCCTCCTCGGTCTCGCCGACGGACATGATGATGCCCATCTGAGCGACAAAGACCTCCTTCGCGGCAAAAGCGCCGAGCAGCGCGGTGCCGATCCTCCAGTCGAATCCCATCGGCGCAATCGCCGGTTCCATGAACCGGCCGATCCTGCCGATCATGGAGTTCTCGAGGTGCTCGGTGCGCCGCAGGGCCTCGGCATCGTCCTCGGAGAGGGCGGATCCCGCGGCGATCTCGCGGTCTACCTGGTATTCCTGCGTGGTCGGGAACGCCGAGAGGGCCCAGAGCACGAAGGAGATGCCCAGGATGATGGTCCCCGCTTTGCGCACGTAGAGGAAGGCGCGCTCCCACATCTTGTTCACCACCGCCTTGATCGTGGGCAGTCGGTAGGGCGGCAGCTCCATGACGAAGGGTGCGTCCTCCCCCATGAGCAAGGTCGATCGGAGCAGCCACGCCAGCCCGGCGGCGAGAACGATGCCGATCACGTAGATCAGCCAGAGCATCGGCGCCTGCAGTTGCTGGGGGAAGAAGGCCGGGATGAGCAGCATGTAGATCGGCAGGCGGGCGCCGCAGGACATCAGAGGGAGCACGAGCATGGTGGTGAGGCGGTCGCGCTCGTTCTCCAGGGTGCGCGTGGCCATGATCCCCGGTACGGTGCAGCCGAACCCGGTGATGAGCGGGATGAAACTCTTGCCGTGCAAGCCGAAGCGATGGAGCAGGTTGTCCATCAGAAAGGCAGCGCGCGCCATGTAGCCGGTGTCTTCGAGGAACGCCAGACCCAGGAAGAGCAACAGGATGTTCGGCAGGAAGACGAGCACGCCGCCCACGCCGCCGATGATACCGTCCACCAGGAGCGAACGGAGCAACGAGTTGGAGCCCTCGCCGAAGAGCAGATTGATGCCATCGGCAAAGAGCGAGAATCCGGACTCGATCCAGCCCATGGGATAGCTGCCGACGGTGAAGGTGAGCCAAAAGATGGCGTACATGGCGAACAGAAAGAAGGGCACACCGAAAGTTTTGTGACAGAGGATCTCGTCGATCTTGTCCGAGATCACGCGCGAATTGGCGCTCATATCGTTGATGCGCGTTTCGCGTAGCAGTCCGGCGGCGAAACCGTAACGGGCATCGGCGATGAAGAGCCCCGGGTGGAGACCGGTTTCGCGGGCCAGGTGGTCAGCCTCGTTCTGCGAGGCCTCCAACACGGGGCGCGCATCGATACAATTCTCCTGAACCCAACCGATCGCCTCCAGGTCGCCCTCGAGAAGCTTGATCGCCAACCACTTGGAACCGGGTACGAAGAGGGAGCGCCACGCGGCCTGGTCGATGGCTGGCTTCACCGTCGAGATGGCGGCATCGAGGCGCTCACCCAGCACGAGCCGGTTCGGATCGGCGGGATTCTGCGCGGCGTTCACGATCGCCGCCTTGAGGGCTTCGATACCGATCGCGCGGTGGCCGATGGTTTCCACCACGGGAAAACCCAGCAACCGGCTCATCTGCTCCACATTGAGCTGTTGCCCCGCCTTGCGGGCTTCATCGCTCATGTTGAGGCACAGGACCGTGTTGGCCCCCATCTCCATGACCTGAACCAGGAGATACAGATTCCGCTCCAGATTGGTTGAATCGACGACGACCACCACAACGTCGGGCGGCGGATTCATGATCTCCTTGCGGGCGATGCGTTCTTCCGGAGAGAAACAGGTCAGAGAGTAGGTGCCGGGCAGATCGAGAACGCGGAAGAGAGCCCCGTTCTGCGCGAATTGACCCACCTTCTTCTCGACGGTCACGCCGGGATAATTGCCCACCTTCTGGCGGGATCCGGTGAGAGCATTGAACAGGGATGTCTTGCCTGAGTTGGGATTGCCGGCGAGCACGATCCTGCGCTCCGCCAGAGTCTGCTCCGCTTTGATCGAGACCATGGTTGACTTTCACATTTCTCTTGCGACCAACCCGCGCCGGAAGCCGAATCGAAAACGACGGCCCCGCAGGACCGATGCGGTGAAAAGGACGCCACAGTTGTCTCTCTTGCACCCACGCCTCGGTCCAGGGGTGGGTAGTCAGCGCGTTACGACAACGCCCGAAGCCTCTTCCTTTCTGAGCGAGAGCTGAAATCCCTTGAGCCGGATCCAGATCGGATTGCCCCCCATCGCCTTGCGTTCAACGAAAATCGGTGTGTTGGGCAGCATTCCCATATCGATGAGGCGCTGGCGCACCGCGCCCTGGGCGGTGATCTGAACGACGACACAGCTTTCGCCTGGGACGATCTGGGCCAGGTTGACGATGCCTTCCTTGGCCTCACGTTGAGTACGCCGGGTGCGAAAATCACACTTCTCCTGGCACTCTGGAACCTCCGGATTGACGAGCGAACAGCTATGAAAGGTGTCGAGGAATCTCTCCGATGCCCGGGGACAACGTCTCAGGAACTCAAAAAAGCGCACCAGCCGTTCCATCGATTCATCGGAGAGGTGATGCTCGATGGCGCAGGCGTCAATCTCGGCGTTAGCCCCCGAGACCTGGAGGATCTCGTGCAGAAACCGGACGAGAAGATCGTGACGCGCCATGGTCTTACGTGCGATGGCTTCGCCCGTCTTGGTCAGAGAGATGAACTCTCTCTGTCGGTACTTCACATAGCCAAGATCGGAAAGACGGCGCATCGCCGGTGTAACCGAGGACATTTTGACGTCCCGGGCTCGAGCAATGTCCTTCACCCGCGCCACCTTGCAGTCCCGCATGAGCAGATAGATCGTCTCGAGGTAGTCTTCCAGGCTGCGGGTCAACATCTCCGCCTCGGCTTTGACCATGAAGGTTCCTCCAAATTAGAGACCTCTATCTAAATAAGATGAACTTCATTTTGCAACACCTAGATATCGCAAAATGGACAAAAATACGGGTTTCCCTCCCCCTGAAAATCACTCCGCCTTCCTAACGCGAGCACCGGTTTTTGTGGGATGACCGCTGATCTGAATAACTGATCCTGCTTCGTTCTCGATCAGCTCCGTCCCTCCGTGAAAGTCGATTTATCTCGTCTCGAGCGCACTCCCGGGTAGTAGAACTCGTTGACCGGTTCCATCGCCGGAGATATAAATTTTTCTTGAGATACTCGAAAAAACACTCTTGATTTTCTCATCAGAGTTTGTCATTCAGAAAGGGTTGTTTGACGTATTCGAAAGACGAGTTTTTGGACTCCTTGATATTCGAGAGGTTTTCAGATGGCTCACGTAATCGACGATTCCTGCGCGGCTTGTGGCGCGTGCATGGAAGAATGCCCCGAGGAAGCGATCACCGAAGGTGATCCCATTTACAACATCGACGCGGCCAAGTGCACCGACTGTGAATCCTGCGTCGAGGTCTGCCCCACCGAGTCGATTCATCCGGCTTCAAGTTAACGTCACCGAAAGGCTGGACTGGATCCTTGCCTGAGAGAATTCCAGTCCGGTCTTTTTGCTGGGACGCCACGCTAGCAAGGTGACAGGGTGGGGAGGCCCGTGATGCCGCGTGAAGCACGAGACCGGAACCAGCTCTGGATCCCGTCGTCCTACACGCTTCGTCAATTCATCGGATTGCTGCTCGGGCCGCTGCTCTTTTTCCTGCTCCTGTCGGTGTCGCCTCCCCTCGATCCAACCCGTCCCGAGGTGTCCCGCATGGCGGCAGCCACGCTCTGGATCGCGTGCTGCTGGATCACCGAGGCGGTTCCCATTCCGGTGACCTCCCTGTTGCCCCTCGTCCTCTTTCCCGTGTTGGGCATCCTCTCCGGCAAAGCGATCGCTCCCCACTACATGAACTCCTACATCTTCCTGTTTCTGGCGATCACCTGACTCTACCTGGTGCGCCTGGCCTGCCCCCTCCGGCACAGCCGTGTCCACCTGGAACGGAATGTGATCCGCCACGATCTCGGCATCCTGCGCCTTCATGCTCCCCGTGGCGACCCCACCCAACGCCATCGTCTTCGGCTCGGGGTCAATCGGCATCGATCGCATGGCGCGGATCGGGCTGATTCTCAACCTGACAGGCGCACTCCTGATCCTCGTGACTATGGAGACGCTGGTGAAGCTCGTCTTCGGCATCGAGGCCAAGATCCTGCCGGCGTGGGCGCGTATGCCCTGAGCGGGATGGCGGAAGGTTTTGCTCGTCGATGTCCGAAGGAGCAATGTGACGATTCAGGGTTCGGGGTTCAAAAAAGATAAGACTCACTCAGACAGCCTATCCCTCAGCATGGGCCGAGGGAGGTTGGTTATAGCACCCCCCCCCCCTCTTTCCGGTGGTCCCAACCGTAGCCCGACCGGTTTAGGGAGGGCGGGACCAGCCGACATTCGTGATGACCTGTGGATTGCTCCACCCAACCTTGGAGCCAGGTAGGGAGAGCAATCGGCATGCGCATCGACGTCTGATCGCCCCTCGCCGCCCTCCCTCACGGTCGGGCTACCGATGGCCATGGCGGATGAGAAAGGGGTGTGGAGAGCGGATCGCATTCACGTAGAAGCCGCCCTCCTGGCGCGAGCACCAGATTCCCCCCGGGGACTAACAGGCTCGCCTGAGAGCTGCTGCAAAGCTTGTCAAAACGAATGCCGTAGAGTCCGCTTTTCTTCAATCTTCGTGTTTCTTCGTGGTCTTCGTGGTGCAATCCAAAACCGACTAAACCACGAAGTGCACGAAGTGAGAGGATGCCGAATGAGTTAGGTAGAAGCGGTCTCCCTCTCGGACGGTGCGTGAGGTACACTATGGGGGTCGATTCTCGGAGGAGGTGCCGATCATGAACCGACCGATCCATCCCGTGTTGTGTCCGAAAGCAGTCTACTCGAAGAGAAGGTCGTCCTTTTTCGTTGTAGTTTGTTCCCTGCTGTTGGTCGGGCTCTGGTTGCCGGCAGCCTGCAAGCGACCGGAAGTGCCTGCCACCGCGCCGTCGCCGGTGCACGAAGTGGAGCAACCCCCTGCGCCCCGGGAAGATTCCGCCCTCTTTCAGGAGCGACGCCTCGAGCGAGATGCGATGGTCAGGTCGCTGATCGCATCGCGTAGCATCGATGACGAGCACGTCCTCGAAGCCCTGCGCCGGGTGCCGCGCCATCTGTTCGTTCCCGAGGAGTACCGGGACCAAGCGTACGCCGACCATGCCCTGCCGATCGGTGAGCGGCAGACGATTTCGCAGCCCTATATCGTGGCCCTCATGACCGAGCAGCTCGCGCTCCGAAAAAACCACAAAGTGCTCGAGATCGGAACCGGTTCGGGGTATCAGGCGGCGATCCTCGCCGAGTTGGTTGCAAAGGTCTATTCGATCGAAATCATCGAGACCTTGTCCCTGCGCGCGGCCGGCGTTCTCGAGAAGCTCGGTTACGAAAACATCACCTTGCGCCATGGCGACGGTTATCGGGGCTGGCCCGAGGAGGCGCCCTTCGACGCTATCATCGTCACCGCCGCGCCTGATCACATCCCGAAACCGCTCCTCGATCAGCTCAAAGTCGGCGGCCGGCTCGTGATCCCCGTGGGCAGCTTCTACCAGGAGCTGATCCGTCTTGAGCGCACCGCCGAGGGGTTTGAGGAGCAGCGGATCACTCCCGTGCGTTTCGTCCCCATGACCGGGGAAGCAGAGGAGCGCTGAGTCGCAGACCACAGCATCATGCCCGGCACCTGACAACCACATGCAGCGACAGCTCGTCGAACAAGGGTTCAGGGACGAAAAGACCTGCACAGACAGCCCATGACTCAGCGCGGGACTCTTCATTGCCGCACCGGTGAGCAGCCGCAGCGCCGACTTGGCCGTGATTCTGAACCGATCGATTGCAACCTTCGACTCGATACCAACACCGATAGAAACAATTCCGCCCCCCCCTCCGCCCCCCTTCGGTTTTATGCCTATTTTTTTGGCAATTCGCTCACTCCCACTCGAAGTCGTGCGATAATAGAAGTATCGACGATGTAAAAGAAGAGAGAAACCGGTCTCCCGACGTGGACGACCCTATCGTCACACGAGGGCGTACAAAAAAAGCCGGACCGATCTTCCGGCTCTTTCTGCCTGTCCTCATTGTCCTTCCCCGAGAGTAAAGAGCTGTCTATGCTTCTGCGCGAATTCAACGAGGAGCGGGAACACGGAGATCTCAATTCCTGCGCTTTGACGTCATCTCAGAGCCGCGGACGCGTTCATCCCGAGGAACCGGATCGCTTCAGAACGATCTATCTGCGCGACCGCGACCGCATCATTCACTCCTCCGCGTTCAGGCGGCTCGAGTACAAAACCCAGGTTTTCATCAACAACGAAGGCGACTACTACCGCACCCGGCTGACCCACACCCTGGAGGTGTCGCAAATCGCGCGGTCGGTGGCGTATACGCTGCGGTTCAACGAGGGTTTCGTCGAAGCCCTCTCCCTGGCGCACGACCTGGGACACCCACCCTTCGGCCACACGGGGGAGGCCGTGCTCGACAGCCTCATGTTGCCTCAAGGCGGGTTCGAGCACAACCGCCAGGCGTTGCGCGTCGTCGACACGTTGGAGATCAAATACCCGATCTTCAAGGGATTGAACCTCTCCCACGAGCTGAGGGAGGCGATACTCAAACATGGTCACGGCCTGGAAAATATTCACTGCCAGGACTTCCGGTTCGATCTCAAGCCCTATCTGGAGGCGCAGATCGTCAACATCGCCGATCAGATCGCCTATCAGCACCACGATCTCGACGACGGGCTGGAGGCCAACATCCTGCTCGAGGAAGATCTCCTCGAGATGGAGCTCTGGAAGCGGGCCGCCGAGAAGGTCAAGGCGCGCTACCCCAGGCTGCACGGACGCATCCGCCAGATGCAGATCGTCAACACCATCGTCAAGCTGCTCATCGGCGACCTGATCTCCCGCTCTCACAAACGACTCGCGCCCTTCGACGGGCGCGATGCCGCATCGATGCGGCAGCTCGACGAGAATGTCATCGATTTCTCGCCGTCGATGGTCAATCAGATGAAAGAGCTCCAGAATCTGCTCAACGAGAAGTTCTACGGCCACCATCGCCTGGCGCGCGTCCGCGTCAGATCGGAGCTGATCCTGAGAAAGCTCTTCACCCTCTATCTGGAGAATCCCAAGATGCTCCCTCCGGACTTCCGGGACCTGGTCTCCCAGGTCGGCCAGGAAAGGGTCGTCTGCGACTACATCGCATGCATGACCGACCGTTTCGCCCTGGAGGAGTGGAACCGATTTCAGAGGTGATCAGATGCGACAGCAGGAGGTTCGATGAACGCGACCAACAGAAAATCGAACAATGAACCGGACTACACGGAGCTCGAGGAGAAGCTGGGATATTCCTTCAAGTCGAAAAATATACTCCGCCAGGCTCTGACCCACTCCTCGGCCAAAGACGAGACGCACCCCTCGAACGAACGGCTGGAGTTCCTGGGAGATTCGGTGCTCGGTCTGGCGGTGACCGAGTTCATCTACAAAACCCACCCCGATCTCGACGAGGGAGAGCTCACGGCGATCAAGTCGGTCGTCGTCAGCAGCTCATCGTTGATCAAGGTGGCCAGGGAGCTCAAGATCAAGCCGTTCCTGATCGTAGGAAAGGGCATCTCCAAGAGGCGCGCGCTGCCGCCCTCGGTGATCGCCAACTCGATCGAGGCGATCATCGGTTCGATCTACATGGACAGCGGCATCAAGGCTTCCAAACAGTTCGTTCTGACCTACTTCAAGGGGCTCACTGATAAGGCTCTCAAACGCCGCCAGAGCCTCAATTACAAGTCGCAGTTCCAGTACTTCGTTCAGCGCCGGTTCGGCCTGACCCCCCACTACCGGGTGCTCTCCACCGAAGGGCCCGATCATCAGAAGACGTTTTCGCTCAGCGCGGTGGTCGGCGAGCGCGAGTTCCCGCCGGGCAGAGGCAAGACCAAGAAAGACGCGGGGCAGAAGGCGGCGCGGGAAGCGCTCAAGATTCTGCAGGGAGAGTATGGCAAGCTACCCGATCCCGGCCGTTGAGCACGACAAACTGCTCGAAACCGACGAGCTCTTCCAAAGGGGTGAGCGGATCGGAATGAGCGGGCTATTCGGCGCATCACCGGCCTTCATGGCCGGCGCTTACGCCGAATTCACAGGACGGACGGTCCTCGTTGTGACCGCCGATGAGCAGGAAGCCGCCGATTTCCAGGAGGATCTGGAGTTCTTCTCCGGCCGGGAAGCCCTGCTCTACCCCGCCTTCGACCTGCGGACCACCGAAGGGGGCGAGGCCCGCCAGGTCCGTTCGGAGCGTCTGGCGATCCTGGGCCGCCTGGCCGCCGCGAATCCGCCGACGGCGGTGGTCCTTCCCGTATCGGCACTGATCGATCCCCTGCCGCCTCCCGGCGAGCTCAACCGCGCGTTCACCACGATCGAACCGGGAAGACCGCTGGCGCGCGAGGAGCTTACGGCCACCCTGGCCAAGGCCGGATACGAATCGACCTCGATGGTGACCACACCGGGTGAATTCTCCGTTCGTGGGGGCATCATCGATCTCTTCCCCATGGCGGCACCTCGTCCGCTGAGGATCGAGCTCTACGACGACGAGGTGGAATCGGTGCGTGAGATCGATCCCGAGAGCCAGCGATCGGTGGCGGTTTTGGAACGGGTCGATCTCCCCCTGCCGCCGCTCGAATCGCGCAAGACCGCGGAGGGGTGCGGCACTCCGGTATCGCGCCACATCCCGGCGAAGATGCCCGTTTTTGTCCTCGAACCGCAGACCGTGGCCTCCCGCCTGCGGCTCTACGCCCGGGAGTTCGCGATCGACACCGCCCTCGTGGAGGCCGCACATCAGTTGCTCAGCGGCCGTCCCGGCGCCGATCTCTCGCGCTTGCCCGAACCGGAGCAGGGTTCCGGACAACGCTGCCTGGTCCTCTCGGCGCAAGGAGTCGGCCGAGCCCTGACCGACCTTCCCGCGTCGATCGAAGCCTTCCGGCGCAACTGCTCCGTGATTCAGATCCTCTGCCAGGTGAAGGCCGAAGCGGAGCGCCTGCGCTCGGTGCTTCGAGACCAGGGCGTGAAGATCGGACGCCATGTGCGCGTGGTCGTGGGCCGTGTTTCAGAAGGGTTTCAGTTCCCCGCCTTCGGATTCTGCTGCGTCAACCACCACGAGCTCTTTCAACGACGCCTTGTGCGACGCCATCGCCCCAAGGAACGGGCGACCGCCTCGAGGGCTCTCGAATCGATTCAGGAGCTGCGACCAGGCGACCTCGTGGTCCACCTGGTTCACGGCATCGCGCGCTACGAGGGGCTCAACCACATGCAGCGCGAGAATGGCGGCCTCGAGGACTTCATGGTTCTCGTCTTCAAGAACGAGGTGGCGCTCTACGTACCGGTCTCCAAGATCCACCTCGTACACCGCTACGTGGGCGCCGGCGAGACGGCTCCCAAGCTGGACCGCATCGGCAGCGGCCTCTGGAGCAAACGCAAGGCCAGGGTGGCCGAGGCGTTGGAGGACGTGGCCGCCGATCTGCTCGAGACTCAGGCCTACCGGGCCGAGGAACGAGGTCACGCTTTCCCGCCCGACGACGACCTGCAGCGGCTCTTCGACGACTCCTTTCCCTATGAGGACACAGTCGATCAGATCGAATCGATCGTGGCGATCAAGCGGGATCTCGAGAGCAGTCGGCCCATGGATCGGCTGCTTTGCGGCGATGTGGGCTTCGGCAAGACGGAGATGGCCATCCGCGCGGCCTTCAAGGCGGTCTGCGACGGCCGTCAGGCCGCCTTCCTGGTGCCCACCACGATCCTCGCCGAGCAGCACTTCGAGACCTGTCGAACGCGCTTCGCCGACTACCCGGTGGTCGTCGAGGTGCTCAGCCGCTTTCAGAGCCGCAAGCGGCAGGCCGAGATCGTGGCGGCCACGCGCAAAGGGCAGGTCGATCTCCTCGTGGGCACCCACCGCCTGCTCTCCGCCGATGTAGGCTTCAAGGACTTGGGGCTGCTCGTCATCGACGAGGAGCAGCGCTTCGGGGTGCGCCACAAGGAACGGCTCAAGAAGCTGAAGCGCGTCGTCGACGTGCTCACCATGACGGCCACACCGATCCCGCGCACCTTGCACATGGCACTGGTGGGCCTACGCGACATCTCCAGCCTGGACACCGCTCCCGTAGGGCGCATGGCGGTGCACACCCAGGTGGAGGTGCGCAACGACAACCTGATCCGCCGCGCCCTACTCCTCGAGGTGGGCCGCGGCGGGCAGGCGTTCTTCCTCCACAACCGGGTGGGAACAATCGCCCGTGAGACCGAGAAGCTGCGCAGCCTCCTGCCCTCCCTGCGCATCGCTTTCGGTCATGGACAGATGCGCGAGCGGGAGCTGAAAGATGTGATCACCCGGTTCCTGCAGAAGAAGATCGACGTTCTGGTCTGCACCACGATCATCGAATCGGGGATCGACATGCCGGCGGTCAACACGATCATCATTCATCGTGCCGACACCTTCGGGCTCGCCGATCTGCATCAGCTCCGTGGGCGCGTCGGGCGTGGCAACGTCAAGGCCTACTGCTATCTGCTCGTCCCCCACCGCCACGTGACGTCGGTGGCGCTCCGCCGGCTGAAAGCGATCGAGGAGCTCTCCCATCTCGGCGCTGGGTTCAACATCGCCCTCAAGGATCTGGAGATCCGCGGCGCCGGAAATATCCTGGGGTCCGAGCAGCACGGGCACATCGCAGCGGTGGGATACGATCTCTACTGCCGGCTGCTCAAGGACACGATCGAACATATGAAGGCCGACGGGAACGGCGGGCGCGCCTTTCCCGGCGGCAACGACGTGGCTATCGATGTCGACCTCGACATCCAGGTGCAGGCCTTTCTGCCGGTGGATTTTATCCCCAACGAGGGGCAGCGGATCACGATCCTGCGGCGTCTCTCGGAATGCCGCCAGCAGCGCCGCTTTCAGGCCCTGCGCGACGAGATCCGCGACCGTTACGGCCCGCTCCCGCGTGAGGTGGACCGTTTGGTCGACCTCTTCGAGGTGCGGGCCGCCATGGAGCGTTGTGGAATCCGGCACCTGGCACGGGTGCGCGACAGCCAGGAGGTTCTGGTCTATCTCTTCGATGCCCAGCGCTACGCCAGGAGCCGCCCCTTCCGGCACGCCAGGCTCAACACGATCTCGCCCGAGAAAGCCGTGCTGGTCCTGCCGCGACCTGTGCGCGAGCCCGATGCCGTACTCGAGTTCCTGAAATCACAGTTGATGAGGGGCAGGCGCCCGGTATAATCTGGCCGGTTCGAGCGGAATCGGCGGACCGAGGCATTCGAGATAATCACAGCGGCCGGAGCTGGAAGACATAGATGATCAAACTCACGTTGCGCATCGTTCTCGTCCACCTGATCTGGCAGATGATCTGGCAGATCCTCCTCCCCCAGTCCCTTCCGGCACAAGAGGAGACCGCACCCCCTACCGGTGAAGAACGAGCCGGTGGCGAGCAGAGAATCGAGACCGCCGAGCGCAGGCGTTACAACGATATCGTGGGCTGCGTCAGGGGACGGATCATCACCGTCTTCGAGCTGGAGCGCAAAACCGAGCAGCTACGCGCCTTCTTTCCGGACAAGTCGCTGGACAGCGTGCGCTGGGACGCACGCGTTCGCCTTGCCGACCGCATATTGCTCGTCGAGACGGCCCGGCGCTATGCCAAAGGGTTGCGCGACGAAGACGTGCGGCGGTTCTACACCTCTCGCGACATCGAGCCCACCGAGGTGGACGATAATTTCGATATTTACAAAGAAGACCTCCTGATCGATTTCTATTTCGCGGCGCGCCTGGGTTTCAGCGATTCGCTCAAGGGCGTCCAGCCCGACCTGGCTCCCTTCGTGCGGGTCACCCCCGAGGACATCCGCAGCTACTACCGCAACCATGTCGACGAGTTCACCATCGCTGAAAACCTGATCGTCGAGTGGATTCTCTTCCCGAAAGCGGTCTTCTCCGATCATCGAGAACTGACCGAGGTGAGCGCGACCTGCCGCGAGCTGATGGGCGAGGCCGGGAACGATCTACAGGAGATCGAAGCGCGCTGGCCGGGCTGCCTGACAAAACGCGAGGAGATCCCCGATCTGAACAAAAAGAGCTTCACCCCGGCCCTCATGGAGTTCATCAGATCGGGACGGACCGGAGACGTAAGCGCCGTGATCCCGCTGCAGAACGGGCTGATCATGGCGCGCATCGTGGAGAAGATCGAGGGCCGCACGCTCCCCTTCGACGAGGTTCAGACGCGGATCGCGCGCGTTTTGAGACGAGCCAAGCGCGAACAGGCACGGCGATCTATCGTGGCGGAGCTCGAGCACTTGGAGATCATCGTCTTCCCGCCCAACATCTTCGACCCCTACCCTGTCCTGCCGCCAGGGCCGCGTGCCGCTCCGCCAAGCGACGAGTAGGATCGAAGCCGGAGCGGCGCACTGCTCGATCGGGCGTGTTGATTCAGAGCGTTCGCCTTGAAGGACCTACCCAACCAATGACGCATCACACAGTCATCGTGCTCTCACTGGCCGGTTTTTCACCATCCCTGTTGACGTCGGGAAACTGTCCGGCGATCGCAGCGTATGCCGAGACCTGCGGGTGGTCGGCGATGACGCCGGCGCTGCCGGCGCTGACCCTCCCGATGCAGGCCACACTGACCACCGGTGCGGTACCTGGAGAGCACGGCATCGTGGCCAACGGTTTCTTCGACCGCAATTACCTGGAGCACCGCTTCTGGTCGGCCTCCTCGGGGCTGCTCGATCGGCACCGTGTGTTCGAACCATCGCAAGGTGCGGATCACCGGGGCGTGCGGCCTGATCCGAAGGTGGCGGCCCTCTTCTGGTGGAACTTCCTGGGCGCCGATTTGCGGGCCTATCTCAACGTGGCGCCTTTTCATCTGGCCGACGGTTCCACACGTTCGTCCTGCGCCTCCCGGCCGGCCGGGCTCTACGCTGAGCTGGAAAGTAAGCTCGGCCCCTTTCCGCTGCACCGCTTCTGGGGCCCCATGGTCACGATCGAGTCGTCGCAGTGGATTCTGGACGCCACCCTGGAGGTAGCGGAAAGGATTCAACCGCACCTGCTCCTCAGCTACCTGCCGCACATGGACTACGCTCAGCAGCACTCCGGTCCCCACTCTTCGGAGACCGCGCAGGATCTGAGAGACCTCGATGCCCTGCTTGCGCCGGTGATCGAGAGAGCTCAGGCCGGGGACTGGAAACTCGTGCTACTCTCCGAGTACGGCATCATGCCGGTGTCGCGGCCGGTGACCCCCAATCGTGCCCTGAGAGCGGAAGGCTTGTTCCAGGTCCGTCGGCTCGATCGAAGAGAACATCCCGACCTGGCGGGCTCGCGGGCTTTCGCCATCTGCGACCACCAGATCGCCCACGTCTACGTGGCGCAGGAGGCCGACGCAGCCTCGGTGCGCCGCATCCTCGAAGGCCTGCCGGGAGTGAGCCGTGTCCTGGACCGCGCCGCCCAGACTCGAGAGGGGCTCGGGCATCACCGTTCGGGCGACCTCGTGCTGCTCAGCGCGCCCGATGCCTGGTTCGCGTATCCGTGGTGGACGGAAGACGAAGCGGCGCCGGACTATGCCGCCACGATCGACATCCACCGCAAGATCGGCTACGATCCGCTGGAGCTCATCCTCGATCGACACACCAAGGCCATCGCTCAGGACGCCTCCCTGATCAAGGGCTCCCACGGGCTGGTGCCGGTAGGCGCCGAATACAAACCGCTGGTCATATCCCCCTATTGGGGAGCAAAATACAGTGATCCACCAGGCGAAATCCACGCCGTCGAGGTGGCTGATCTTTTAATGAATCTTCTTGATCACTGCCGAGAAGCACAATAAAATCGGTGTTTTGATGAACCCCTGCTACTCCTCGTCGTTCTGAAGGATACGCATGTTCAGGATAGCCTGTGCGGGCCATGCGGCACCAATCAGGACAGATTCGTGGGGCAACTTTTTCAAGGAGCATCTCGATGTCCGAATTTGAAGGACAACCGCTTGTCTATTCAAAGCCGACAGTACTGGAGGGAGATACTTTTCAGGACGTCATGCGGGAGTGGCTCAAAGCCGCACCCTGGCTGCTGGTGTCGATCGCCTTTCATGGTATCGTGTTTTTCATCCTCTTCCAGATCGACTGGCGGATCATCAAAACCGACGAAAACCTGATCCTCGAGGCGTCCTATGAGCACGACGAGATCGAACCGCTCCCTGAAGAGGAGCTCGAGGAGGAAGAGGAGGAAATCGAAGAGATCGAAGAGGTCATCGAGGACCCTGTCGTGACCGATGAAGAGATCGTCGAGGAGATCTTCGAGGAAGACGAATCCCCCATCGACTCCCCCTTCGACGGTAACAGCATCAACGATGTGATCGGTATCGGCGGTGGCGCCGGCCGCAGATTCGGCGGCAAGTACCGCAGGCGCCGCGCAGCCAAGGGCGGCGGCAAGGCCACCCAGAGGGCGGTCGAGTGGGGCCTCGACTGGCTCAAGCGCCACCAGGATCCAGAGGGTTTCTGGGACTGTGACGGCTTTGACATGCAATGCACCGATACCCGCTGCACCGGCAAAGGCCAGGCGCTCAATGACGTGGGTGTGTCGGGGCTTGCGCTGCTGGCCTTCATGGGCGCCGGCCACACCCTGACCGAGGGACAGTACAAAAAAACCGTCAAGACCGGGGTCAAGTACCTCTGTGACGTGCAGGATCCGGAAGACGGCTGCCTGGTTCCCAAAGAAGGCATGCACTGGATGTACAACCACGCCATCGGCACCCTGGCTCTGACCGAAGCCTACGGGCTGTCCAAGATGCCGCTCCTCAGAAAGTATGCCCAAAGAGCCCTGGATTTCGTTCACAAGAGCAAGAATCCGGGCAAGGCCTGGCGCTACAACAACGGCGAGATCGATCCTGTGGAGCAGAACGACGTGTCGGTGACCGGCTGGATGGTCATGTGCATGGCTTCGGCCAAGGACTTCAAGCTCCGCTACCACAAGGAAGACATGCAGGATGCCCTGCTCTACATCGACGAGATGACCGACAGCGCCACCGGCCGTACGGGCTACAAGGAGAAGGGCTCCTTCTCCTCGCGTGAGGCCGGCGACGAGAACATCTGGCCCTTCGAGGAGTCGGAGGCCATGACCGCGGTGGCCATGCTCGGCCGCGTCTTCGCAGCCAACGTTCTGGACGACTTCGATTCCCAGGTTCCCGCTCTCGACAAGGGAGCCGGCTTGCTGCGCAAGCGGCTGCCGATCTGGAACGAGGAAAAGGGCAGCATCGACTACTACTACTGGTACTACGGCTCCTACGCCATGTTCCAGATGGCTGGCAAGGACTGGCAGGTCTGGAAGACGGCCATGGAGAAAGCCATCGTCGAAAATCAGCGCACCGAGGGATGTGAGCGCGGTTCCTGGGATCCGCAGAAAGATCCCTGGGGCGACAACGGCGGCCGCGCCTATTCGACGGCGCTGCTGACCCTCTGTCTCGAGGTCTTCTATCGCTACGACAACGTGCTCGGCGCCCGGTAGGCGCCACTGCAGACCCGAATCCTATCACAACACGACGGGCCACGGCTTCGATCGAAGCCGTGGCCCGTCGTTGTTTTTGGGACAACTCGAAGAACCGCCTTCAACCTAACAAACTTGGCATTCTCTCACTTCGTGCTCTTCGTGCGCTTCGTGGTTGATACGATTTTGGATTGCACCACGAAGGAACACGAAGAGTGAAGAAAAGCGGGATTTACGGCATTCACGATGACAAGCTTCGCAGCAGCTTTCAGGCGAGCCTGTTAATCCCTCGGGGAATCTGGCGTACGCGCCAGGAAGGCGGCTCCTACCTGAAACCATCCTGACAGGCCAGCCGTGGCCGTCGACATCGAAATCGAATCCAAGAGCCACGAACGCTCGGTTCCGCGTCAAGGCCAAGTCGGCGCTGCGGGCTGCTCACAACTCTGCCGCTGTTAAAACGAGCTGAGGACACTACAGCCGCAACAGCCGCGAAGGGCGCTGCTGCTGCTCACAGGTGCGGCAATGCAGTGTCCCACGCTGAGGGAGGGGCTTTTTGAGTATGTCTTATGTTCCCTGAATCCTTCTTCGTCAAAGGGACGCTGCACGGAAGATGCAACGTCCCTGGCTGTGTATATGAGGTATATGAGGTCCTGCTTCGAAACGAGCGACAACAACTACTCGGCGGTGGCCTTCTGCGTCATCTCGCGTTCGAGCTGGTTGATCCTCTTGTTCAGACGGGAAATCTTGCGCGATGCCATGTTCTTGTGAACGACGTTACGCTTGGCGGCTTTCTGAAGCTCTTTCATGGCGAGGGGTAGAGCCTGGCGCGCCCCATCGAGATCACCCTCTTCAATCGCCTGGTACACCCGTTTGATACGCGTCCTCATGAGCGATTTGATGGTGCGGTTCCGGGCCCGGTTCTTGACACTCTGTTTCAGCCTCTTCTTGGCTTGCTTCGAATGCGGCATCTCGTCTTGAACTCCTTAAGATCGATGGCAGCTTGTGCTCTCTATAAAAATCGTCCTGATCGTCCAGTCTGTCGTTACGGTTCGTTATCAAAGCTCATGCTCTCTCCGACAATCGTCCGCCGGGAGAACGTTCACTCTTTCAGAGAATCTATCTTGGCGGCGACATCCTTGTAATTGATGTCGATCTCGTAGATCTTCGAAAACCAGGAGAGAGCCGCATCGCGGTCACCCATCCGCTCGGCGACATCGCCGAGATCGTAGATGACCTCCTTGCTCCGGCTCCCTCCTTCACCGATCGCCTCGAGGGCGGTCTGAAACTGCTTCTGAGCCAGATCGAAGAGCCCCTTGGCACGGAAACACTTGCCGAGCATACGCAGGGAATCGACTTTGTGACGGGGGTCCTTGACCGAGCGCTGAAAGGCTTCGATCGCTTCTTCGATCCTCTTGGACTGCAGATAGGTTCGTCCGAGCTGGAACCAGAGTTTCAGCTCGGTGGGATGTTCCTTGACCCTCCAGGTTAACTCTTCGACCCTCTTGTGCAGCAGTTTCTGTTGCAGGCGCCCCATTTCTGCCTCGAGCTCTTCGCTCCTCTCACCGCGCTGGAGCCGGGATTGGAACCCTCTCAGCTCGTCCTCGAGGACCATCAGCTCCACGTCTCCGATGCGGCTCTTGGTCTCATAGGACTGAGGTTCCATCTCGAGGAGCCGCTGGAGTTTTTCGAGAGCGTCCTGATAATCCTTTTTGCGGATCAGCAGCTCGATCAGGCTGCGCTGCACCCGTTTGTCCTCGGGCTTGGTCTCGAGCTTGGCCTTCAGCTCGTCGACCTCGTTCTGCAGCTCGTCGGCGGCGCGATGGATCCGGACCTCGCGCTGCTGGCGCGCGGCTTCGTCCTTGTCGACGACGAGCTCCAGTGAAGAACGGGCCGACGTATAGGACCCTTTGGCCAGGGTGCTCTCGGCGGCCAGGTTCTTGCGCATCTTTTCGGCTTCAGGATCACGGGGAGCGATGGCCAGGACCTTTTCGAAGAGCTCCAGCGCCGCCGGTATGTCCTTCACGTTGTACATCAGGAATCCGGCCTTCTTGAGAGCATTCACGTTCTTCTGGTCGTATTCAGCCACGAACTCGTAGATTGCCGAGGCCCCTCCCAGGCACCCCGACGATTCCAGAGCGTGGCCGAGCGTGAAGTTGATGGCGTCATTGTAGGGATCGATGAGCGCGTAGCGCTGGCTGGCGCGGACCAACATGTCCTTGTTCTTGAAGAGCTTGGAATAGAGGATTGCGAGTAAGCTGGGGAATCCCACGATCAGCCGGAGCGGCTTGGCCAGCCCCTTCAGCTCGAATCGTTTGGCGGCGGCATGCATCAGTCCCAGTCGGGCTTCACGGTGGCTCGGTTTGAGAGCCAACGCCTGATTGTAAAGGGTAATCGCAAAATCAAAGTTTTTCTTTCTGACCGCCTCGCCGGCCCGCTCCAGATGTTTGGTGACATCCATGCCTTGGACCCATCTTTCTCAAATGGTTGCAGCCCTGTGAGATAAAAGAGGCTAAAAATATCAAAGCCGGGCTAGACATGTCAATACAAAATTGAGTTGCAAAGGATCTCAGTCTTTGCTATTAATCGAGAAATTTAAAGAAGTTAACGCTTTCGCGCATCCGATCCCGCATCGAGGGGGATAGGAAGCACAAAAAAAAATTCAGGCTTTCAAAGATCGGACGGCGCTGGGCCTGCCCTGCCGGTCGTAAACCGCACTCATCATGGCTGGTTGATTCCTATGGAGCTGATCTACTATCCCAATCCGTTGCTCATGAAAACGACCCGACCGATCACCCGCGACGAGCCGGATCTCGACGCAAAGATAGAGCGAATGATCGAGATCATGTACGGGAACGATGGGATCGGGCTGGCCGGCCCTCAGGTGGGCTGGAACTCGAGATTGTTCATCATCGATCTGCAGGGCAACGGTTCCGACGGTATCCATGTGTTCCGGAATCCACGCATCCTCTCGAGCTCGGGAACGGCAACCGAAGCCGAGGGCTGCCTGAGCTTCCCGGGCCTCTACGTCAAGGTCAAGCGCAACCGTGACGTCGTCGTCGAGTACGAGGATCAAAACTTCGACACCTGTCAGATGAGCTGCAACGGCTTGATGGCGCGAGCCGTGCAACACGAGCACGACCATTTGGAAAACATCCTTCTCGTTCACCGAATGTCCCACACCGATAAGATAAAAAACAGGCACCTCCTGGACGGGCTGAAGGAACGCCACAGCTCGTCGGGGAAATCGGACTGATCATTCCAAGTCGACCTGCAAAAGAAAAAGATAGCCGGCCATGAAGCGACTTTTCCTCGATACGATCCACAACATCACGGTCTCCGCCACCGAGGAATGCGCCGTGACCGTCGGGGTCTTCGATGGCATGCATCAAGGTCACCTGAGGGTCTTGCACCTGCTGCAAAAGGTGGCCGATCGCCTCGACCTGGGGCGCACCATGGTGACCTTCGCAGACCATCCCGACGCGATCCTGGGCAAGCATTCGCCGGAGATGATCCTCTCCCTGGAACACCGCCTGCGCCTCATGGAACGTAACGGCGTCGATCTTGCCGTGATCATTCCGTTCAACGACGAGATCCGCAACACCAGCGCTCGCGACTTCGTTCTCGATTTTCTGATGCAGGTTCTGAAATCCAGAGCGATCATTCTGGGTCACGACAGCAAGTTCGGCAAGGGCTGCGAGGGGAACCTCGCGTTCCTCAACCAGCACAAGCAGGAGTGGAACATCGAGGTCCATGCCACTCCCGAGGTCAGCGTGGGAGGCAAAGCGATCAGCAGCACACGGATCAGGGAGGCGATCCGCTCCGGCGATCTGCGCCTGGCGGAAGAGATGCTCGGCCGCGAGGTTTCGATCCTCGGCAAGGTGGTTCATGGGGACGGCCGGGGACGGCAGCTCGGATTCCCCACCGCGAACGTAGACTCCCAGTCCGAGATCATCCCCCCGCCCGCAGTATATGAGGTCACCGTCCTCCTGAAAGGGATCCGCAAGCGCGCAGTCCTCAGCATCGGCACGCGTCCCACCTTCCATGGCAATCGCGAGCGCCGGCCCACGATCGAGGTGCATATACCGGGATTTTCCGGAAACATCTACGGCGAGTACATGGAGATATTCATCGTCCGCAAAATCCGCGATCAAAAGCAATTCGATTCGGTGGAGGCGCTGCTGGGCAACATCCGCAAGGATATCGCCTCTCTCGGCCTTCCGGCACAACGCAACAACAGCAATTGATTCGATGACCTCGCGGTCACTCCATACCTTACGGACCTTACGGCTCCGCTCATCTGGAATCGGGTCTTCGAAATGCAAAAAAACAGGTAGCTGATGATTTTCCAACATCCTTGCTTGACAGCATCGTCCCCGATTTGATAAGTTTCGCCCTTCACATGTATCGCGCTCGAGCGATATTGCTTTGACACACGATCATCAATCGATGGTGGGCGGATAGCTCAGTGGTAGAGCACTGGACTGAAAATCCAGGTGTCCCCGGTTCGAATCCGGGTCTGCCCACCATGATATACAAACAACGCACATTGCGGCCAGAGGGACGCTGTCCAGAACAGTGTCTCTTTGCGTTTTGGGTCTCTTTGCGTTTTGGGCCTCTTTGCGTTTTGGGCCTCTTTGCGTTTTGGGCCCTTTGCGTTTCTATCGGACCTACTGACCGATCACGCCATTCCCGACGGAGTATCGCTCCAACACAGCGGTTATTTCATCATCTTTCCCTGCGATCTCTACTCGAGTAGCACGGCGTCCACGAAACGTGTGAGCGAAGCCGAAGCCGAGCCGTGGAAGAAGAAGTCGGAACGTGCCCCTGCTCGATCCTGTCCCGCGAAGAGACTCATCAATCCTCCCGGACCTGAGCCGCGCGTCAGATCGGTCGCTTCCAGGTTGAACTCGTAGATCGATCCACCGTGGGCCTGCACGATGCCGGGCAGTCCGGCCGCGGGGTAGACCTGCGCCGAGGTCCCCACCACGAGCAGAAGATCGCAGCTCTCGAGGAACGACGTGGCCTCACCCATGCCGCGGACGCCCTCGCCAAAGAGCACTACGTTCGGCTTGAGCGGACTCTCACACCGTGGACAGAGGGGAACCTCGCCCTCCTGGCTGAGATCCATGTGCTCGTCAAGAAGTGGTCCGAGCCAATCGCAGCGGAGGCACTGCAAGTGCTGGTGGTCACCATGGACTTCGATAACCTTTTCGCTGCCCGCGTCCTGATGGAGGTGATCCACGTTCTGGGTCACCAGCATGTCGAGCCGCCCGGCCTTCTCCAGCCTGGCCAGAGCCGTGTGAGACGGGTTGGGCTGCGCGTCCAGGAGGGTTCGTCCGAGCTCACGATAGAGCCTCCAGGCTTTGCCGGGATTCTGCAGAAAGACGTCGAGGGTGGCGTAGTCTTCAGGGGCAAAGATCGTCCACACCCCCCCGGGGCTCCTGAAGTCGGGAATGCCGCTCTCCACCGAGATGCCAGCCCCCGTGAACGCACCCACCCTGCCGGCACGCTTGAAGCGGTCGACTGCCTCGCCAAGATGGGTTTCGTCCTCTGAGACCAGAATAGTCTTGACCATGATCGATCACCAGTTCGTGCCTGTGGCCATGCGCCGCACGTTTCTCGCCAGATCGAGCGGCGTGTGCAACTCACCCATGATCGCCGCCACCGCGGCGATCGAAGGGTTGCAGAACGTAATCGTACCGTTGTCCGCCTCGCCCTTTCGCTCCGTGGGCGTGTCAGATCGAATCTCATCGATGACGGGAATGAGGCTCGTGGCCAGACACATTTCTCCGTTGTTCATCGCGGCCACCCGTGTGTCGTGATCGTAGCGGCACGAGGGGATGCCGATATGCCCTCCCGCACGGATGATGATCTGGATCAGCCCTTCCTCCATGGCGTGCAGCAGGATCTGCTGGCTGCCGGGAATCAGAGTCAATCGAACGTCTGGATGGATCATATAATCACGTAGGAAATGGGCCAGGGCTCGAATGTCCTCCACCCTGCCGTGGGAGCACCCCCCTACGACCACCTGCTGCACGAGACGCCGGCGGGCGAGGTTGAGGTTGAGGCTGCGTCCGCGAAGGGTGCTGTCCTCGGGCTTTTCCCTGAGCTCTTCCTCGGGCTCTTTCTCGGCCTGTTCCTCGGGCTCCTCGATCCAGACCTGCGGCTCGATCCGGCGGCAATCGATCTCGATCACGTCCAGGAAGGAAGCCTCCTTGTCGCTGTGCAGCAGAGGAAACTTGGTCGCGCAGCGCGCACGGCAGAAGACGCGCGTCTTCTCGTCCGGCTCCACCACAACGGCATGCACATCGAGCCGATCGAGACCGGCGACGAGCGCGAAACGGTCATGCAGATTGAGACCGGCGACTACCTCGCCGACCAGTTCCAGCACGCACCCCTTCATCGTTTCCCGTGGAATTTTAGACCGCAGATGGAAGGCCAGATCGCTGCCACCGACCCATCGCTGGAGCTCTCCCTGCAGAACGATGCGCAGGGTCGGGGGGACGTTGATTTCCGTCCATCCCGTTGAGATGAGCTCGATGAGAGCGCTTGTTTCGAGTTGCAGGGAAACGAGACCCATGGCACCTAGAGTGAGGATCTGGCCGTCCGGTCCGGCCGCCAGATCGCCTGGCCTGACCAATCCAGCGTCGGGAACGATCACCGCCGGAATACCTCCCCGGCCGAGGTCGTAAAAGTGTTTCAACCTCCAGATACCGGCAAGCTCTCGCAGCCGCCGGATCAACTGCTCCGTGCCGCGCGCCGCCGCGGAGAACTGATCGCAGCAGACCACGATCCTGTCGGGATCATCGGCTGGCGGCTGATGCTTCTGAGGGAAGGCATCTGTCAGGGCTGCGAGAAAGGTATCGTAACAGATCACGCGATCCGCACGGACCGCGACCGCCTCACCGGACTCGACCCGTTTCTTGCGGGAGTGAGAACAAATCACCTTTTCGAAAAGCGTCATGGCCTTCGCTTTGGCCATCGTGTCTCACTCCCTCTCATCGCGCCTCGAAATCTCGATCCTCACGCTCCTCACGCTCCTTTGGTCCGTTGTTCGGTTACTTCTCCTTGAGCCGGATGGCGATCTTCTGAATGATGGGTGGGTCCTTCGGCTTGGAGATTTCTTGCGCATTGTAGGGATTGACCGTTATCTCCACGCCGGCAATCCGATCGAGTGTCTCGAGGCCCGAGACAAGCTTGCCGAAGGCTGTATACTCGCCGTCGAGACCGCGGTTGTGCTGGAGCATGATGAAGAACTGGCTGCCCGCCGAATCGGGATCGGTCGATCTGGCCATCGAGATCACGCCCCGTTCATGAGAGATATCGTTGAACTCGGCCTTGATCGAATACCCGGGCCCCCCGGTGCCGTCGCCGTTGGGACAGCCTCCCTGGATCATGAAATCGGGCATGATGCGGTGGAAGGTGAGCCCGTCATAGAATCCATTCACACTGAGGTTGATGAAGTTGGCCACCGTGCGGGGGGCTTTGTCGGGATGGAACTCGAGCACCATGATGCCCTGATCGGTTTGCATCACCGCCTGCACCTGATCGAGGGGCCACGGGAAGATTCCAAAAGTGATCGTCTCCGAGCTGAATTTGCCGTATTCCCACCAGGCTCTCACGCGCCGAGGTCCCTCGAGCTTGATCTGAGAGCCCACGTTCACCACCCGACTGATCTTGAGATCGCTGCCCAGATTGACCGGAGAGGTCTTGAGCCCCTCCTTGCGCGGTATGAACTCTTGGCCATCTCCCAGGTCGAAACGCAGGCTGGCCGCATCGAGCATGGCCGGGACGAAAGACTTACCGTCAGGGAGCGAGAGCGTAATCTCCAGCCTTACATCCTCTCCCGCCAGGGGGGTGGAAGAGACTACGGAAAGTACGGCATCCACATTACCGGAGGCCGCCCCCGCGGAGGCGCTTTGCCCGACGGTACACAGGAGCGCGGCAGCGATCGCCAGCATGATCGAACGATACGACAGGCTGCGTGATTCACGAAATTGCGTCATGACGATTGAGTCTCCTATAGTCTACAGGGCTTGGGTTCGGCACCTGGTCCCGTCCAAACCCCAGGTCATCGAGGTCGAGTTGCCGGCCGAAACCGGACAAATGGCCACGATCGAGCTGTTGAATTGGTGCCCCCGTCGACTCAACCGGTGCGCCGTATTACTCGACCTGTGTGAAGGTATACATTCCCCTCTCGTTGCGCTCCACGCGACCCGCTTTGATCCTCGGATCGTGATAGAAATAGAGGATCCATCGCTGGTTCGCGGCCTGCGCGAGGAACTCCTTGCGCCGGTCGTTGCAATCGATCGGATACAGGTCGTACGCCATCAGCCAGGCGGGATTGATGTGGCTCGACGTGGGAATCAGATCACCCACGAAGGCAATGGCCTCGGAGCCGGTCCCGACGCGGATCACCTGATGGCAGCGGGTATGGCTGCGGCCGGGCTCGACATAGATTCCGTCCAGCACTTCGGCCGGTCCGTCCACAGGTGCGAAGAGCCCGGCCTCGTGGAGCATGCGCAGGTCTTCGGTGCGATACGACGCCTTGCGGATCTCCGGCGGCTCGAGCCCGTCGTCGAGCTCACCCTGCTGAACAACGATCCGGGCGTTGGGAAAAGCGGGTTTCAACCGGCCGCTCCGGTCCTGCAGGACCAGGCCGCCGGCATGATCGAAGTGCAGGTGGGTCATCACGATGAGATCGACGCTCTCCCGCGTCACACCGCGCTGCTCCAGATCGGCGACCAGGCCGTTTCCCGAAACCCGGTAGATGTCGGCAAGCTTCTCGTCGAAGAGAAAGCTCGTTCCGCCTTCGAGCAAGATCGTCTTGCCCCGGCCCCGGAGAAGCAGCGGATCGGTGGCCAGATGGATCCGGTTGCGCTCATCACTCGATGCCTGCTTCTGCCACAGCGCCTTGGGCACCACGCCGAACATGGCTCCTCCGTCGAGCCACAGGCTCGAACCATCGATCGGCTCGGCTCGAAATCCGGCAACGAGTCTCTGCTTCACTGGCTCGTCCTCTTCTCTCAGTCTGGTGGTCTTGTGGTCTCGTTATCCCCCGAGCCCCTGCGGCAGCGGCGGCCCGTAGGCAAACGTCCGCGCGGCGCGTGGGACGACGGGGCACACCGACGTTTTGATCACGACCTGGCGAGAAACTTGGAGATCACCAGTTTCTGAATTTCGCTGGTGCCCTCACCGATAGTGCAGAGCTTGGCGTCGCGCCAGTAACGCTCCACGTGATAGTCGCGGATGTAACCGTATCCGCCATGGATCTGGATCGCGTCGGAGGTAACCTCCATGGCGATCTCCGAGGCGAACAGCTTGGCATAGGCCGACTGCAGGCTGAAGGGCTCACCGGCGACCTTGCGACGTGCCGCGTCGTAGACCAGGTGACGGGCGGCTTCGATCTTGGTGGCCATCTCGGCCAGCTTGAAGGCGATCGCCTGGTGTTCGATGATCGGCTTGTCGAACTGGATCCGCTCCCTGGCGTATTTCACGGCCTTGTCCAGCGCCCCTTGAGCGATGCCCAGCGCGAGAGCACCGATCGAGATGCGCCCGCCGTCGAGGGTTTTCATGAAGAGTTTGAAGCCCTCACCCTCCTTCCCGATGAGATTTTCGGCGGGAACCTCGGCGTCTTCGAAGATCAGCTCGCCCCAATCGGACCCGCGCATTCCGAGCTTTTCATCGCCCTTTTTGACGCTGAAGCCGGGATAGTCGCGCTCCATGATGAAGGCCGAGATGCCCCGCGTGCCGATCCCCTTCTCGGTGACCGCCGTAACGATGAAGGTTCCTGCGTTCATAGCATTGGTGATGAAGAGCTTGGCGCCGTTGACAATGTACCCATCGCCCTTCTTCACCGCCACGGTCTGGGTGCCGCCGGCGTCGGAGCCGGCGTTGGGCTCGGTGAGACCGAAGGCGCCCATCCACCTGCCGGCAGCCAGATCGGGTACGTATTTGCGCTTCTGCTCCTCGCTGGCGAAGGCGAAGATCGGATAGGTGCAGAGCGAGATATGAGCAGCCAGGGTCAGCCCCGTGGATCCGCAAACCCGACCCAGTTCCTCGACGGCGATGGTGTAACACAGGTCATCCATGCCCGCGCCGCCGTACTCTTCCGGGATGTTGATTCCCAAAAGTCCCAACTCTGCCATCTTTTTCATCGTTTCCAGGGGAAAGCGGTGATCGCGGTCAATCTCGATGGCCAGGGGTTCCACCTCTTCCAGAGCGAACTTCCGGACGGTTTTGCGGATCATGGCCTGTTCTTCGGTCAGTTGCATTCGATGGCTCCTCTCACTGCACCTCAGCTTTCCAGCGGGCTTCGACCGTTGCCTTGATGTACTCGACGATCTCCGTGGTGGGAGTTCCAGGCACGAAGAGCTTGCCGACCCCTCGAGACTCGAGAACATCGATGTCCTCCTTGGGCATGATCCCGCCGCCGGTGACCAAGATATGGTCGGCGCCGTTCTTGACGAGCAACTCGCGAATCAAGGGGATCAGCGTCATGTGCGCACCGGAATGGATGCTGAGGCCCACCACATCCACATCCTCCTGGATTGCGGCTTCGGCGATCTCCTCCGGCGTGTTGTGCAGGCCGAGATACACCACTTCCATTCCCGCATCCCTCAGCGCCGAGGCAACCACCTTGGCGCCTCGATCGTGCCCATCGAGGCCAGGCTTGGCAACGAGCACCTTGATCTTCCGTTTCATTCTTGGTCTCCTTCAGAGAACAGCATTTCCATCAGAATGAAGGGGGCTCCCTGTACGCACCGAACTCCTGCCGGAAGACATCGGCGATTTCGCCGAGCGTCGCATAGGCTCGGGCGGCGTCAAGGATCTTTGGCATGAGGTTGGTGCCGTCGTTGCAGGCTGCGGTCAGGGCCTTCAAGGCGTTCTCGACGGCCTTGTCGTCGCGGCTGGCCCGCAGCTCCTTCATGTTCTCGGACTGTTCGGCGTCGACGTGGGGATCGATCTTGAGGATCGGAATATCCTCCTCCTCGTCTTCCAGGTAGTCGTTGAGGCCCACGATGATCCGCTTCTTGGCCTCGATCTCCTTCTGGTAGCGGAAGGCTGCGGCAGCGATCTCCCGCTGGAAGAATCCCTTCTCGATCGCCGGTATCACCCCCCCCAGCTTCTCGATCCTGTCGAAATACTCGTAGCAGCCCTTTTCCATCTCGTTGGTCAGGTTCTCTACGAAATAGGATCCGGCCAAGGGATCGATGGTGTTGGGCACCCCCGTTTCGCAGGCCAGAATCTGCTGGGTGCGCAGAGCGAGCTTCACCGCCGCCTCGGTGGGTAGAGCGTAGGTCTCGTCCATCGAGTTGGTGTGCAACGACTGAGTGCCACCCAGCACCCCGGCCAGGGCCTCATAGGCCGTGCGGACCACGTTGTTCCAGGGCTGCTGCGCCGTGAGCGAAACGCCGGCCGTCTGCGTGTGGAAGCGCAGCATCCAGGAGCGCGGATTGCGGGCTGAGAAGGTCTCGCGCATCTCACGCGCCCAGATGCGCCGGGCGGCGCGCATCTTGGCCACCTCTTCGAAAAGGTCCATGTGAGAATCGAAAAAGAACGAGAGCCGCGGGGCGAAGGCGTCCACGTCGATCCCGGCCTCGATCCCCGCCTTGACGTAGGCCAAGCCGTCGGCCAGGGTGAATGCGAGCTCCTGCAGCGCAGTCGATCCGGCCTCCCGGATATGATATCCGCTGATCGAGATCGTGTTCCACTGGGGAACGCTTTCGGTGGCATACCCCAGAATATCGGTGATGATGCGCATCGACGGCTCGGGCTTGACGAGCCACGACTTCTGCGCGATGTACTCTTTGAGAATATCGTTCTGCAGCGTACCCCTGAGCTTCTTCGGCGAAACGCCCTGCTTCTCGGCCGCGGCGATGTAAAAGGCGAACAAGATGGCCGCCGGGCCGTTGATGGTCATCGAGGTCGAGACCTTGTCGAGGGGAATCCCGTCGAAGAGGGTCTGCATGTCCTTGAGGGAGGAGATCGCCACGCCGCACCGTCCCACCTCGCCGCAGGACCTCTGGTGATCGGAGTCGTAGCCCATCAACGTCGGGTAGTCGAAAGCGACCGACAGCCCGGTCTGGCCGTGGTCGAGTAGGAATTTGTAGCGTTTGTTGGTGTCGGCGGCTGTCCCGAACCCCGAGAACTGGCGCATGGTCCACAGCCGGCCGCGATACATGCTGGCATGGATCCCGCGGGTGTAAGGGAACTGCCCGGGATAGCCGAGGTCCCTCTCGTAGTCCAGCCCTTCGATCTGCCCGGGTAGACCGAGGGGTTCGGTCTCGGTGCCCGATTGGGTCATGAAGAATTGCTCTTCGGCGACTTTGGCCTCTTCGAGGCTCTGACGCCATTTTTCCTCATGAGACTGTGTGTCCTTGGCTTTAGATTGGGTCATGAGCGTCGCACCTCATCGAATATTCTTTTGACGATCCGTTCTGCCAGCGAAAAGGGGGACAGGTTCTTCCCCTCGGCGATGACCGACTCCAGCATCTCGAGCTGGCCCTGCTTCTCCCAGATCTCGGTCCTGACGGCCGCCTCGACGATGCGCTTGATCGTGTGCTCGAGGTGGTCCCGACGGCGTCGCTCGAGCTCTCCCGAATCGATGAGAGCCTGTTGATGGGACGCGATCGCCTCGCTGATCTCGGCGATGCCCTCGTCATTGTGCGCCGAGCACTTGAGGATCGGAGGCTGCCAGCCGTCGATTTCAGGACGCAAATGCAGCATGTCGGAGATTTCGACCTCCACGCGATCGGCGCCTGGCAGATCGGCTTTGTTGACCACGAAGATATCCGCGATCTCCATCAATCCGGCTTTCATAGCCTGGATGGCGTCTCCCGCTCCCGGAAAGAGGACCACCAGAGTTGTACCGGCCGAGGACGCCACATCGACCTCGGACTGTCCCACACCCACGGTCTCGATAAAAACCCGCGGGAACCCGAAGGCGTCCATGATGTCGGCGACCTCATCGGTGGTCTGTGCCAGGCCGCCCACGGAACCGCGTGAAGCCATGCTTCTCACGAACACCCCGGGATCGAGGGTCAGGCGCTGCATACGCACGCGATCGCCGAGCAGCGCGCCTCCCGAGAAGGGGCTGGTCGGATCGACCGCCACGATGCCGACGGTGTGCTCATCGTCCTTGCGGTAGTGGAGAGCCAGTGCCTCGACGAGAGTGCTCTTTCCAGCACCCGGCGGTCCGGTAACACCGATGCGCACGGCTTGACCGCAGCGCGCATAAAGCTCATCGTAAAGGCTCGGAAACTGCTCGGTCCCGTTCTCGGCGTGCGTCAGCGTGCGCGCCAGGGCCACCCGATCTCCGGCCATAAACCTCGTGAGCAGCTCGCCTTGCACTCGTTTTCCCACCATCACCACCTCGGTCACGCCAACAGCCTACGGGCCAGCACCATCTTGACCGCCTCGGATGTCCCTTCGTAGATCTTGGTGATGCGCGAATCACGGAAAAAACGCTCCACCGGGAACTCGGTGGTGTAACCCGCTCCGCCATGGATCTGAACAGCTTCCTCGGCCGCGGCCACGCAGACTTCCGAAGCCTTGAGCTTGGCCATACAGGCCGTTCTAGTGCAGTCCTGGCCCTGATCGCGCTCGCAGGCCGCCTTGCGGATCAACATCCGCGCCGCTTCGATCTCGGTGGCCATCTCGGCAAGCTTCCACTGGATCGCCTGGAAACTACCGATCGGCTGGTTGAATTGAACCCTTTCCTTGGCGTACTTGAGCGAGGCATCGAGGCAGGCCTGAGCGATGCCCAGCGCCTGGCTGCCGACACCCATTCGGCCACCGTCAAGAGCCGACATGGCCACGTAAAAACCCTTGTCCTTCACACCTAACACGTTCTCTACCGGGACCTTGCAGTCCTGGAAATTGAGCTCCACCGTGCTGGTGGCCCGAATGCCCATCTTTTCTTCTTCAGTGCCGATGGAAAAGCCTTCGAAGCTGGGCTCCACCAGGAATGCGGTGACGCCACGCGACTTCTTTTCCAGCTTTGCCGTCCGGGCAAAAACGATCAGCAGACCGGCTTCCAAGCCGTTGGTAATGAAGATCTTGCTACCGTTGAGCACATAGTGGTCTCCCACCAATTCGGCTTTGAGCTGGAGGTTGGCGGCATCAGTGCCGGCGTTCGGCTCGGTGAGGGCATAGGCCCCCAGGATCTCGCCCGATGCCAGCCGCGGCAGATACTTCTCCTTCTGCTCCGGCGTGCCGTGCGCAGAGACGGTGCTGCCGACGAGGGAATTGTGCACGGAGAGGGTCACTCCGACCGATGCATCGCCACGGCTCACCTCCTCGATCAAGATCGAGAGTGCCAGGCTGCCCATCTCGACTCCGCCATATTCGGCAGGGATCGTGATCCCCATGAAACCGAGCTCGGCGGACTTTTTGAGCTGTTCTACGGGAAATCGCCCTTCCCGGTCGTACTCGGCCGCGAACGGAGCGATCTCGGCGGCGACAAAATCGCGAACCGTCTGCTGTAAAAGCAAGAGTTCCTCTGAGAGTTCGAATTCCATTAACTTACCTCATCTTGAATTCAAAGCAGGAATCAAGATCTCCTGGTGCATCCTTCCAAAACGGTTTTAAGGTCCCCGGACTATAGCAGCACACCTCTGCCCGGAAAGGTACGATACAAACATAAGACTGTCTATTATGACTACTAACGAAAGCCTGGTCAAACTCTTTTGCCTTGCTCATCAACCGTTCCGTGGCGGTCAGGAGGCGCCTTCCCCGTCGATTCGGCCCGGCAGGTGGACCGGAATTCGGGAAGCTGCGTGGCAGGGAATACAGGTCCGTCGTAGCAGGCCCGTAGGTAGTGAAGAGTCTTCTGATCGCCGGTTTTTTCCTCAAAGGCCACGGCGCATCCGTTACAGATCCCCGTCCCGCAGGCCATGCGGGTTTCCAGGGAGAGGAAAGTGGGCAGGTTGTGCCGCTCCGTGATGAGAGAAATTGCCTTCATCATCGGATCGGGACCGCAGACGAAGACCCAGGCCGCGCCGCGGTCCTCCCGTTCGGCCAGCTTCTGTCGGAGCAGCACATCGATCAGACCCTTCGTTCCGAAGCTGCCGTCCTCGGTGGCCGCTTGCGCCTCAAAGGGCAGGGAGGCGAAGCGCTCAAACCCCAAGAGACTGCCGGCGTCACGCGCGCCGTGAAGCAGGATCACGCGGCGTTCAACGTGGCCTCTGCGCTTGAAATCGTTCAGAAGGAAACAGAACGGTGCCACGCCGGTGCCGCCGCCTACGAGGATGAGCTCTGTATCGTCAGGAGGATCGGGAAAACCGTGGCCAAGGGGGCCGACGAGCAACGCACGGTCACCAGGCTCCGCGCGGGTCAACAACCCGGTCCCCTGCCCCACGGCCTTGACCAGAAAGTCCACCTCGGCGCCGTCAGGCTTTTCGCGGTAGTCGAAAATGCTGAAAGCGCGAGCGAAGAGTGGAAAGCCGGGCCTCTCGCTCTTGATCATCATGAACTGGCCGGGCTTGGGTACCTCGGCTGCTCTGGGAAGGGCAAAGGTGAGAATGACGGTATCGGAACCGGCGTGGAGATTTTGGATGAGCGGAGCCACGAACCGCTTGATCCGGTCGTCGCAGCCTGCGCTTTCGATTCTGTTGTGCGTCATCATGTCGCCATCTCTCTCAGTGACTCCAGTGTCACAGGCCGCCTCGAGCGAGCCTTTCTATTATCAGGATCATCTACGACGGGGCCGGGGAAAAGAACAAGAATCTTGCAATTCTGGTCGATTTTTCCGTTGATCTGCTGTGATATTGATTCCCTGTCACAGGGAAGGAGAGCGTGCCGAGGACAACGAGCCCATGGACCGAACGAACCGCAGCGTCAAACCGCAGAAGCCCCCCGACGAGCGCCCGGACCCCGTCATCGTGGCAGCCGGCATCATCGTCTTTACCCAGGAGGACACCGGACCGACCTTTCTGCTGTTGCGGAATGCCCGCCACGGCACCTGGGGTTTTCCCAAGGGACATGTAGAACCCGGCGAGACAGTCGAAGCAGCGGCGCGGAGGGAAACCGAGGAGGAGACCGGTCTGCACGAACTGGAGCTTGCTCCGGGGTTCCGCAAGGTAATCTGCTACCCCGTCGTTCCCGACGACGATACCCCGGCCGGCCTCAAGGAGGTCTCTTACTTCCTCGCCCGCCATGATGCGCCGCGCCCCTCATCTTCAGCGAGCCGGCGGCAGGTTCGGCGGGGCATCCAGGTGTCCGGCGAGCATGAACAGATGGCCTGGAAAAAGCGTGTAGCCGCCCGATCGACGCTGCAGCACGATAACTCGCGCGAACTCCTCGACGCCGCCTTCGCGGCGATCCTGCCCGTGTCGGCCTCTTTCCCCGACCTCGAGCGAGCGCGCGGCCTGCTCGACGAGCTCAGCGATCCACAGGAGCTGTGGCACCGTCACAGCGCGAGGACCGCCGAGGTGGCCGCTACGCTGGCGCGCGCGGTCGCTGCGAAGAATCCCGATCTGCCGCTCACCGCCGGGTGGGTCGAGGCCGCGGCGCTCGTGCACGACATCGGCCGTAGCAGGAGTCACGGCATGTCCCATCCGATCGAGGGGCTGCGCATCCTGAGGAGACGCGGGCTCGATTACCTGGCCAAGCCCTGCATATCGCACTGGCTCAAGGGACGACCGCGCAACGAGCTCGAGAGCTATCCCTATTTCACGACCACCCTGCTCGACGAAGTGTTCGGCGCCCTCGAACTCGACACGTTCACGCTCTCCGAAAAGATCATCGCGCTGGCCGATTCGATGGTCAAACACGATCGGATCGTAACGATTTCCGAGCGCTATGAGGATATCAGACAACGTTATGGTTCTTCCAGGTGGATGATCGAGAGCGAACGGAAATCACAGGAGCTGTGCGCCGAGGTCGAGGCGTTGACGGGAAGCCCCGTCGCAGATTTGATCGAGCTCGATTGACAAGTTTGCTCGAGAGAGCACACAAGGACGATTTCATAAAGAACACGATGGCAATTTTCACCCTTCGCAACATCGACAAGTCATACCAGGGACGACCGATCCTCACGGGCGTCGATCTCTCGATCGTTCGCGGCGACAAGATCGGGCTCGTTGGACGCAACGGCTGCGGCAAAACGACTCTGCTCGAGATCATCGCGGGGATCGTTGAACCGGACCACGGAGAGCGACGCGCGAGCCGCCAAGCCTCGGTGGGTATCATCGCCCAGGAGGAGGATTTCGGCGGCTGCTCCACCGTCATAGAGGCAGCCTCTCAGGGGCAACAGCGGCTCAGAGCTCTGGAGAGCGCGCTGGCGCGCCTCGATGAGCGGATCGAAACCACGCCTTCGGAAACGCCCGAGCTGGACCGCCTGGTCCAGCGCCAGGCCGATCTCCAGGAGCAGTATCACCTGCTCGGAGGATACATGAGCCACTCGCAGGTGGAGGCGGTACTTGCCGGCCTGGGTTTCCCTCCAGAGCAGTTTTCGGCCCACCCGGCGACCCTCAGTGGCGGCGAGGCCAAGCGGCTGCAGATGGCGCAGATCCTGCTCGGGGGACACGATCTGCTCCTGCTCGACGAGCCAGGTAATCATCTGGACATCAACGGCTGCGAATGGCTCACACGCTATCTCCAGGAGTATCCCGGTACCTTCATGGTCATCTCCCACGACCGTTTCCTGCTCAACGCCATTTCCGACCGGATCGTCGAGCTAGACCAGGGACACCTCTTTTCTTTCAAGGGGAACTACGACGCCTACGTGATGTCGCGGGAGGAACGCCGCGCGGCGGGCGCCCGGACTCAGGAGCGCCAGCAGAAGCAGATCGAGAAGGAGGAGGATCTCATCAGGCGTATCCACTACGGCCAGAAAGCCAGGCAAGCCAAGTCCCGGCGCAAGCTGCTGGACCGGCTCACCGATTTGCCGCCGCAGGATTTGCTCTCGCTCCAGTCGAGCTCCAGCTTCCGCTTCACCACGAGCCGCGCCTCCGGGGAGATCGTGCTCCAACTGGAAGAAATCGCGGCGCATGCCGGCGGACGGGTGCTCTTCGAAAAGATCGACCTCCAGGTCGAGCGCGGCCAGGTGCTCGGCATCATCGGTCCCAACGGCAGCGGCAAGTCGACGCTTCTCGAGATCATTCTGGGACGCCGGTCCTCGGCGGCCGGTCGAGTCCGGCTGGCGCAGACGGTCCGTCCGCTCTACTTCGATCAGAGCCTGGCCGAGCTGAGCGGCGCGGGCACGGTCCTCGACGAACTGCGTCCCTTTAGGCCGCAGGCTACCGAGAAGGATCTCCGCAGTCACCTGGCCCGGTTCCAGCTACGATGGGACGATACCGAACCGGAGGTGTGCAACCTCTCGGGCGGCGAGAAGAGCCGGCTGCTGCTCGCCCGGATCGCCTGCCAGGAAGCCAACCTGCTGGTCCTCGACGAGCCCACGAATCATCTCGACATCTTCAGCCGGGAAGCCCTCGAAAACGCGCTTCTGGCCTTCGGCGGAACGGTTGTAATGGTCACCCATGACCGCCGCCTGCTCGACCGGACCGCCACCCACGTGATGATCCTCGACGGGGTGCGCTCGCGGCTGGTGCACGGCAATTACTCGACGCTCATGGACGAGATAGCCGCGACGAACGCCAGGCGCCCCGCACGGAGCAAAGAAAAGGAGCGATCCGTCGCGAGCCGGCCGGCGCCATCTCCCCGCCGGGTCAAAAGACGTCACACCTTCGACGAGCTCGAAGAGCTGATCATGAACAAGGAGAGCCGCCGTGCCGAGATCCAAAAGGCCTTCTACACCGAAGAGGTCTACTCGAACAAGAAGCGCTACAGGGAGCTCGAGGAGGAGCTCGAGCGGACCGAGGTCGAGCTCGAGGAACTCAATGCCGAGTGGGAGACCTGGACCTAGCGAGGGTGTATTTGGGCGAGCAATCGACAAGCGGATCGACGCCAGATCGCACCGCGCCGCCCTCCCTACACCGGTCGGGCTACGGATGGCCGTGAGGGAGGAGTCGGGACGATGGCAACTAAAGCCCACTCAGACAGCCCCTCCCTCATCGTGGGACACTGCCTTGCCGCACCTCTTAGCAGCGGCAGCATCCTTCGCGGCTGTTGCGGCGGCAGTGTCCCGTTTCGTGTTAGCAGCGGCAGCGTGGTGAGCAGCCCGCAGCACCGACCTTGCCGTAACTCAGAACCGATCGTTCCTGGCTCTTGCCGCACCTCTTAGCAGCGGCAGCGTCCTTCGCGGCTGTTGCGGCGGCAGTGTCCCGTTTCGTGTTAGCAGCGGCAGCGTGGAGAGCAGCTCACACCGTCTAGGAACAGTCAGAAAGTGAGCAGGGAGGCTATTTCGTACCCCGCGAGTTTCTTGCGTCCTTCGAGGAAGCCGAGCTCGACCACGAAGGCGCACAGACAGACTTTGGCGTCCACCGATTCGACGAGACGGCAACTGGCCGCCATCGTTCCACCCGTTGCGAGCAGGTCGTCAACGAGCGCTATTCGCTGTCCCGGCACGAGGGCATCGACATGCATCTCGATCTCGTCGGTGCCGTATTCCAGCTCGTAGCTCTGTCGAACCGTCTCGTAGGGCAGCTTGTTGGGTTTGCGGATGGGGACGAAGCCGATTCCCATCTCGAGCGCCGCCGCGGCTCCAAAGAGAAAACCCCGCGATTCTATCCCCACGATGATGTCGCACGATTCGCGCCGTATGGCCTCACAGAGCTGCGTCACGGCACCGCGGAATCCGGCGGGATCCTTGAGCAGCGGCGTGATGTCCTTGAACACGATTCCAGGTTTGGGAAAGTCTGGAATGTCGCGGATCAGCTTTTTCAGATCGGTCATGATGTTTTCCGTCTCGACCCGGGCCGCTCCAGGCGGTGGCCGGGCAACGTTAGCAACAAAAATTGAAAAAAAAAAGAGCCCAGATCATAGGGATTACTTTTACGCCAAGGAACCACGAAAAACAAGGCTGCTCACCACGCTGCCGCTGCTAACACGAGATGGGACTCCGCTCGCTGAACAGTGTCCTACGCTAATCGATGGGCCGGAAAAGCAGGATTCTGAATCTTTCCCTCGTCAACCTATTCCTCCTGCTTCGTGCTCTTCGTGGCTTGTGCTGGCTTGCTTTCTTTCGTTTCTTTTGAAAATAAACTATTTTTATTAATTTTTATTTCACTTGACTAATCGTATATACCTTCTAATATTCATATTGCTTTTACAATTTATACATATTGTACCTTAAAAGCCGATTTTTTCTCTAAAGAGATGACATGAGTTAAGCCGAGAAAACTTTGCGATACCAGACTTTTCATCCCCAGTCGGCAGTGAGGAGGTTCTCATGCCCAGATGTTTGAAGGAACCAGGCTCCACAACGCGCCCTAAGAAAGCATCCCGCACGAAACCGAATCCACTCATCGTCTCGCAAAACGAAAAACCATCCGACAATCTCGATCCCATCTGGAAAGAATACAAGCAAACCAAGGATCCCGAGCTCAGAAACCTGCTCATCGAGGAGCACATGCTGCTCGTCAGAAAAATCTCTGAGCGGCTCCTCATGACCCTGCCTAAGTCGATCGAGTTGAACGACCTCATTTCCTGGGGTGTCTTCGGCTTGATGGATGCCATCGAGGGATATGATCTGGAACGGGGCATCAAATTCAAAACCTACTGTTCCACCCGCATCAGAGGAGCGATTCTAGACGAGCTGCGTTCGCAGGATTGGGTTCCCAGGTTAGTCCGCCTCAAGGCCCATCAGATCAACAAGGCCTACAAGGTTCTCGAGGAGAAACACGGACGCGAGCCCACCGACTTCGAGATGGCGCAAGAGCTCGGCATGAGCATCGAGGACTACGGCAACCTCCAGAAGGAGTCGGCACCGAAAACCATCTATTCGCTCAATGAGAAGTGGGACGAGCACCAGAACGAGGAGTCGATGGAGAAGATGGAGTTGGTTGAGGACAAAAACAGCTCGGATCCGGTGGAGTATCTCAATCAAAAAGACATCTTGATGACCATCACTCGGACTCTCTCGCGCAAAGAAAAGCTGATCATCGTCATGTACTACTACGAAGGTCTCACCATGAAGGAGATCGGCAACATCCTGAACCTCACCGAATCTCGAGTGTGCCAGATCCACTCCAACATCGTGTCCAAACTGAAGGTCCAGCTCGACAAGATCAAAAAGAAGCTTCTATTGTAATAACCTCCTTCGGAACGATAGACTAGGAAGATCTCAGCCAGAGAACGAGGCTCCCGCTTGGGAGCCTCGTTCGCTTTACCTGCCGCCACACAACCCTTTGCCATTCAGGATAGCGCCGTCGAGTAACGGGAGAGCTCTACGCCTCGTAGTCGACAAAAAAGGTCGGAAAGTATGGTGAAAAACCTGATTGGAGGAGTATCTTGGCGCCCGTGTGCCGTCATCGCAACGTGCCTCCACGAGACGCGCCCCCTCGGGTACGTTCGGCGGACGCGTCTGAGCACCCGAACCGCAGCCTCTCGCACAGCGGGAACGGATTCAGGCGTTGTGGCGGGTGACGGCGTTCTTTTGAGTTGTCACGCAAAACCCAAGAGTTAGCCATGGCAGAGCGCGAGCCTCTCGATCGAAAGCTGATCTCCGCGATCCTCGAAGACGATTTCCCTCTCGGTCCGATCATCATCGAGGAACGCCTGGAGTCGACGAATACCACGCTCCTCGAAGCGGCGCAGAACGGCGCCGTCGAACCTGGCGCGGTTCTGGTCGCCGAGGTCCAGACGGCTGGTCGCGGAAGGATGAAACGGCGCTGGATTTCCGAGCCGGGGAACTCTTTGACCTTCTCCCTCCTCGTGCCGCATCCAATGCCCGAGCGCCCCGGTTTTCTTTCCGTAGGCACGGCGCTCGCCCTCTCCCGGGCGATCGAGGAGTGCGTCCCCAACCTCTCGACCGCCATCAAATGGCCCAACGACGTCTACATCGGCGCTGCCAAGGTGGCCGGTGTGCTCGCCGAAGCCCTGGTGTTGCGTGATTCCTCACACGTGGTGATCGGGATCGGCCTCAACGTCAACACCACACCCAAGATCGACAATCGTTACCGATCAGCCTCCGTGATCTCGATCCGCGAGGCCGCCGGGCGCAGCGTCGATCGCTCGCGCCTGCTGGCCACGATCCTGCTCCGTCTGCGCGAAATCCTCGACGATCTGCGCGAGGAACGCGGTGCAGAGGTGGTGGCCGGGCTGCGCCGGCGCTCTTTCCTGCTGGGAAAAGCGGCGCGCTTCACGCGATCGCAGCGCGAGTATTTCGGATTGGTCATCGAGCACACCGACCATCTCGGTGTGGTTCTCGAGACCGAGCAGGGCCAGGTCAGCCTCCCGGCCGAAGGAACCCAGCTCGTCGAATTCTTCTCACCATCGACGAAAAAAAAACTCTCACCATCTCTTTTTTTTAAAGATAGTTAGATAATTTCGAAACCCACATATTGACGTCGGAGAAAAATAGAGTCAATATGAGCCTGCCGGAATTTTTCGTTCTCGAACCCATCTCTGGCGAAGAACGGATGAAGGAGGACGCTGATGGCCGATCTTCTGGGCCATGAGATCAAAGCCAGAATCGAACAGTACCTCACCGACCCGTTGCTCCAGCAAATATCCGCCGATCCCAATGTTCTGAAAAAGATCGAGTCCGAGTTTCCGCTCAAGTCCACCCGTCTGAAACTCACGCTCGGCGACGTATACGGCGATCTGAACGTCTTCTACAAGATGCTCTTCGATCCTTCCTTCGCTCTCGCCGCCGGCAGCAAAACCGCCCTCGTTGCGGTGCTGATCTACTTTCTCAATCCCTTCGATTACCTGCCACGCGGAATCTCCTTCGTCGGCCTGGTCGAGGACAGACTGGTCATTGCCTGTGCAGCACAGTCCTGCCGCGACGAGATCGATCGTTTCACAACCTCATCGCAAGAAGAGTCCAATTGAACCTTAGCCTTTTCTTTTCGGCGCCGAGAGACTAACCTATCCCCTTTTCACGTGTTCGAAAACAACGGTTGCACGGACCTCGGGCTCGACAGACACCCGGGAGCACAGGAAGGAGGGAACCGCTCGTGAGGATCGACGGCAGGAACAACAATGAGCTGCGGGACATCAAATTCACCCGCCGATTCACTGAAAAACCGAAAGGATCCGTTTTGGTCGAGTTCGGCAAAACCAGGGTCCTGTGTACAGTTATGATCGAGGAGAGCGTCCCCCCGTTCCTCTTCAATTCGGGCAAGGGGTGGATCACCGCCGAATACTCCATGCTGCCAGGCGCCTCCCATCAGCGCAAGCAGCGTGATTCCCGCCGCGGCTCGGTAGATGGCCGCTCGCTGGAGATCGGCAGGCTCGTGGGACGCTGCCTGCGCGCCATCGCACGCCTGGACGCCCTCGGCCAGAGAACCTTGTGGGTCGACTGCGACGTCCTGCAGGCCGACGGCGGCACGCGAACGGCAGCGATTACAGGCGCTTATGTGGCGCTCCACGACGCTCTGATGACCCTGAAGCGGCGCAACCTGCTGCAGAAAGGCTGGCCCCTCAGATCGAGCGTCGCCGCCGTAAGCATCGGCCTGATCAAGAGCACCGCCCTTGTAGATCTCAACTACCAAGAAGATTCGCAGGCCGAGATGGACATGAACATCGTCATGACCGGCAAGGGAGAGTTCGTCGAAATCCAGGGCACGGCGGAAAAGAACCCGTTCACCGCGTCGCAACTGAGTGAGATTCTCGAGCTTGCCAAGGGCAGCATCGAGGAGCTCACGACGTTGCAGTTCCGATCATTGGGAATTGAAAAGGATGGCACGTCAGCTTCTTCTGGGATCTAACAACGTCAAGAAACGTGACGAAATCCGGGTCATCCTCGAAGGTCTCGATTTCGCGATTTCCACCCCCCAGGACCTGGGCATCACCGACGAGCCCGAGGAAACGGGAGGGACGTTCCTGGAGAACGCCACCATCAAGGCGCGCTACTACGCCCGCGCTTCCGGTTTCCTGACTCTAGCCGACGATTCAGGCCTGATCGTCGATGCCCTCGAAGGTCGTCCAGGTGTTCGCTCGTCGCGCTACGCCGCCGATGAGATGCACCCCAACGCGACACGCGGCGAGGTCGACGCGGCGAACTGCGACAAGCTCCTTGCCGCGCTCGTAAGCGTGCCCGACGCGCAACGCACCGCCCGGTTCCAATGTTCCATTGTTGTCGTCGAAGACGATGACGTCAGAGCCACGGCGCTCGGCACCTGCGAGGGGATCATTCTGAGAGAAAAGTCGGGAGATGGTGGATTCGGCTACGATCCGCTCTTCTACTATGCGCCGGCGGCCCGAAGCTTTGCGCAGCTCCCAGCGGAGATCAAGAACAGCGTCAGCCACCGCGCTCGTGCGCTGCGACAGATCCGATCAGCCCTGGAAGCACTCTGATTCAGCCGGCGAAAGCGTAAAATCCCTTTCGTCATCGATGGTGGTTATCGTACAAGAGACGAGTTAACGAAACGACCGGCGAGACATGAACAGCGATCCAAACCAGATGAAGACGCAGAAAAAAAAGAAACTCCTCTCCTTGATCCTCAGCGAGAACATCGAATGCCTGGCGATCGCCATCGCCATGGCACTGATGCTCAAGTTTTTCATAATCGAAGCCTACAAGATTCCCAGCGGTTCGATGCAGCCCACGATCTTCGGCAATCCCGAAACGAGGCTCTTCGATCGCGTGCTGGTGAACAAATTCATCTATCTCATCGACGAACCTCGGCGATGGGACGTGATCGTGTTCAAATTCCCACTCATCCAGACTCAGAACTACATCAAACGGCTCATCGGTTTGCCTGGCGAGAAGATCACGATCAAGAACGGGGACATCTACGTCAACGACGAGATCGCCCGCAAGCCGCGGGACGTCAACAACTCGGTGCTCAAAAAGGTCTACCCCTCAGGGCGCAACGGCGAGCGTTTCGAGCAGAATTTCACCGTCACCGGCGAAGGACGGATCACCGCGAAGAACAGGATCGAGCTCGCCCCGGCCGGCCGAGCCACGATGCGCAAGATCAGGACCAAGTACTTGCACGGTTACGACGCTGACTACGGCATCCCCTTTCCGGCGGCGATCCGTCCCGACGAACACCACTTCACAGGTGATCTGCAGCTCGCTTTCAGCGTCGAGCTCGACTCTGACAGCGGCGGCATCGAGGGCTGCATCGAAGAAAACGGCCGCCGTCACGTCTTCTTTCTCAAGGGCCGCGCGCACGGGAGCCCGTCCTTCATTCGAAACGAGCCCCTAACTCGCGGCCACGGCGAAGTCTCGATGGTCTGGAGCTCGCAAGAGGTCGCCCTGGAATCGGGACGCTCCTACGACATCGTCCTGGCCAACATCGATGACCGGCTCGCCATCGAGATCGACGGCGACGAGGTGGCGGCCTACGAGTACACAACCGACGCGTTAGAGACCGGCGACGATCCGAACGCCGTCAGCTTCGGTCCTGTGGAGGCCAACGCCGTCTTCGATGACGTGACGCTCTCTCGAGACATCTACTATCTCCACGACTCACCTCGGGGATATGCCGATTACCACGTGCCACAAAAGCACTATTTCGCCATGGGGGACAACACGCAGAACTCCAGCGACGGCCGTCGCTGGCGCTCAGCCACCCTGACCATGAAGGACGGCAGGATCGTCGAGGGCGAGTACCTCAAGGGGGCCTTTCCGATCGCCCTCAACTCGCTTCAGAGCTCGCGCCACTACCCTTTCCAGGACATTTACGGAGACATTCACAACGTCTGTGGCAAGAACCTGGCGAAACGGGTCGAAATCGATGCCGAGAGCTTCGTCCACGAAAAGTTCCTGCTCGGAAAGGCTCTGGCCGTATTCTGGCCGATCTACCCCCACTTCAGATGGAAGCTCATCAGGTAAGGCGATGACGCTGCTGCGGGTCGAAAAACTCGTCAAGACCTATGGCAAGCGGACGGTGGTCCGGAAGGTATCGATCCATCTCGAGCCTGGCGAGATCGTCGGGCTCCTCGGCCCCAACGGAGCGGGCAAGACGACCACCTTCAAGATGACCGTAGGTCTGATCATGCCCGACGAAGGAACGGTCCATTTCAACGACCGCGAGATCACGCAACTGCCGATGTACAAACGAGCGCGCATCGGCATGGGCTACCTCTCCCAGGAGCCCTCGATCTTCCAGCACATGACCGTGTTGGAGAACATCCTCGCTATCCTCGAGGTCAACGACGTGTCCGGCAAGGCGCTCAAACAAAAAGCTCTCGAGCTCCTGGGCGAGCTAGGTCTGGTGCGGCTCGCCGGCAACCGGGCCAGCACCCTCAGCGGCGGCGAGCGGCGGCGTCTGGAGATCACCCGCACCCTCGCCACCGATCCCCAGATGATCCTGCTCGACGAGCCCTTCTCCGGCGTCGATCCGATCGCCGTGGAGGAGATCCAGAACATCCTCTTCGACCTGCGCGATCGCGGGATCGCGATCCTGATCACCGACCACGCCGTGGGAGAGATGCTCGCCACCTGTGATCGCTCCTACATCATCAACGAGGGCCGGATCTTCAGGCAAGGCGACGCTACCACGCTGGCGGGCGACGCGGAGGTGCGCAAGATCTATCTGGGAAGCCGTTTCGAGCTCCCCGCCAAAGCACGCCATAAGTAATGACCTCTAACCAACGTACGCATCTGATGTGATTCAAAGAGATAGGACGAAGCGTCCTGGATTCTGGGGCTTTTGAGGGGCACAGAATCCTAAAAAAAGCTTCTTTCGCTGCGCCGAACTGACGATAAGATTAGAGTGTTGTGACTTAAGCCGTGTAACGCTTAGAGATACCAAATAAATCCATGCCAGTTTCGAACGCGAACAACCCGTCTTCATTCGATTTCTTCGCTGACAACCACGTGACAACCGTCAAACGCAGCAAGGGAAACGGAGACATCGGCTCGTACAAGAACCGGAAAATCCTGATCGTCGACGATGAGGAGGGGATCCGCAGATCGCTCCGGCTCTATCTCGAAAACCTGGGTTTCGCCGTGCAGGAAGCTCAAAACGGTGAAGAGGCTCTCGAAATACTGGAACGGGATCACTTCTTCCTCTGCCTCACCGATATCGCCATGCCCGGTATGGGGGGCCTGGAGCTCCTCGGTCACATCAATGGAATGGGCCGGGAGATCGGAGTGGTCATGATCACCGGTCACCACGACATCAACTACGCCATCGAAGCCATCAAACAAGGCGCCTGCGATTACTTCAAGAAACCCTTTCTCTACGAGGACCTGCGCGCCACGGTTCTGCGTGTCATGGAGAAACAGAAGCTGCTGCGCAAGAGCATGGAGCTCGAGAGGCTCAAGGAACGCCAGCTCATCGAGCAGAAGAATCTGGCCGAGTTCATGGTGGCCCTGGCCAATATCATCGACGCCAAGAGCCCCTTCACCAGGCAGCACGGCGATCGGGTGTCGCACTATTCGACGGTCATCGCCAAGCTGATCGATCTCGACGAGCCCAAAATCCGCCGGATCGAGCTGGGAGCCAAGATCCACGACATCGGCAAGATTGGAACTCCCGAGTACATCCTCCACAAACCGGGTCCCCTGACCGACGAAGAGTTTGAGATCATCAAGCAGCATCCTGCCAAGGGGGCCGAGCTGATCACCCCCATGTCCTCATTCCAGGACTATATCGACATCATTCACTTCCACCACGAAGACCTGGACGGCTCCGGGTACCCGATGGGACTCGCAGGCGCCGACATCCCTCTCGAGGCCAGAATCGTAAGGATCGCTGACTACTGGGACGCCATCACGTCGCACCGTCCCTACCGGCAGCCGATGGCAATGGGCAAGGCGAAGTCGATCTTGCGCGCCGAATGCGGTAGGAAGCTCGAGAAAGAGCTGGTCAGCATCTTTCTAGATTGGGTGGATACCTCCAAGAATCTCGGCGACGAGAGCTGATCCCAACGCCCGTCGTCGCCTGCTGCAACCTCAACACCACCCCGCCAACTCAGTCCTCGCGCTGGACGGGCCCGCTATTCCAGGCCCAGAAAAAACCGTTGAAAATTCAATGTCCTCTTTTCAATATTGTTCCTTTGAGTTAGGCTTCGTGGTTTGCACGCATTGCGGTGTATGAACGGCATGGACCTCCATCGACCGCCGTTCTCGAGCGGGCGGTCGCCTTTCATGTTCAGCGGCACACGTGAAAGTTCGCGGGTCGGCACAGCTCCGACAGCCCGTTTCCGAGAACGGCTGTTCGATCCGACGCCTCAAACCAGGCTCGTATGATCGTATCGATCCTGCGTGTCGTGCCTCGCCAACGCGTCTTCATGCGCTCAGTACAGCGAGGCCCGCGAGAAGATGGATGAACGGGGTGAGAAGCCGTATCGTGATGTGCCCCGAATCCACTCCCGTTGGGATTCTCGACGTCTCGCCACTCCCGGCGATGCAGGGCTCTCATGTGAAAGCTGCCACGTGACGACAGAGATTGACAAAACCCTACACACTTGAGCGTAAGAACAGCTGTTCGATGGAATTGTGAAAGAGAAAAAGGAAATGCAATGAAGATCATTGTCTGTGTCAAACACGTTCCGGATACGGAATCCAAAATCAAGGTAGCCGGCGACGACTGCTCCTATGATCCGTCAGGGATCGAGTACATCCTCAATCCCTACGACGAGTACGCCGTCGAGGAAGCACTCAAGATCAAGGAAGCCCATGACGGCGAGGTGACCATCATCCTTCTGGGCCCCGAAACCGCGACCAAGACGATCCGGACCTGCCTCGCCATGGGAGCCGACAAGGCGATCCATCTCGTCGAGGACAACCCCGTGCGCGATGCCGCGTCGGTGGCCAACATCCTGGCCGCGACGATCAAGGATCTCGAGTTCGACATCATCTTGGTCGGCAAGCAGAGCGTCGACATGGACAACGGTCAGGTGGGACTCATGGTCGCCACCGAGCTCGGACTGCCAGCGGTCAGCGAGATCGTCTCGATGGAGTGCGGCGACAGCGCGGCGGCGGTCAAGAGGAACATCGAAGGCGGTGTCGAGGTCTACGATGTCACCTTCCCCGCCCTCTTCACGACCCAGAAGGGCTTGAATGATCCCCGTTACGCCTCCCTCAAGGGGATCATGGCTGCCAAGAAGAAACCGATCGACACCAAGGAGTTCGAAAGCGTCGATTCCAAGGTGGTCATCAAAAAACTCGATTATCCGCCGGCTCGCCCTCCAGGAAAGATCGTCGGAGAAGGCCCCGAAGCGGTCTCCAAACTCTTTGAACTGCTGAAAGACGAGGCCAAGGTTCTGTAACAGGAAGCGGTGGGAGACGTAGGGCTCGAGAAGCCTCGAACCCCTCGGACGAGACCGTCAACGAGATTGAAGGAAACCAAAGACCAGGAGGAATAGATCATGTCGGGTTTGATTCTGGCATTTGCGGAGCAGCGGAACAAGGCTTTCAGAAAACCGGCTTTCGAGGTGGTCAGCGCGGCGGCCTCCCTGGCCAAGGCGAGCGGCGGCGAAGCAGCGGCGCTGCTTGTCGGCGCGGGAATCGAGGGTTTGGCGGCCGATCTCGGCAAGTACGGCGTGAGCAAGGTTGTGGTTCTGGATCACGAGGATCTGGATGCCTTCAACGGTGAGCTCTACGCAAAAGCCGTTTGTCAGGCCGTTGAGAAGATGGGACCGTCGACGGTCCTCTTTCCGGGGTCCTCGCAGGGCAAGGAGATCGCGCCCCGCGTGGCGGCGGCGCTCGCGGTCGGGATTGCCGGAGATTGCACCGAGATGGCGATCGAGGACGGCAAAGTGATCGCCCGCCGGCCGATCTTCGCCGGCAAGATCCACGCCTGGGTCGAAAGCCGTAGCGACATCCTCGTCGCCACCTTGCGCCCCAACGTCTTCAGCATCAAGGAGACAGGCGGCGAGGCGGCGATCGAAAAGCTGGATTTTACACCTCCCGCCGAGCCGGTCAAAGCCGTGCTCAAGGAGGTCCTTCAGGAAGCGGGCGACAAGATCGAGCTCACCGAAGCGGATATCATCGTCTCCGGCGGGCGCGGTTTGAAAGGGCCTGAGAACTACAAGATGCTCGAAGAGCTCGCCTCAGCCCTCAAGGGCGCCACCGTCGGGGCTTCGCGCGCATCGGTCGACGCCGGCTGGCGCCCCCACTCCGACCAGGTGGGACAGACCGGAAAAACGGTGTCCCCCACCCTGTACATCGCCTGCGGAATCTCTGGCGCCATCCAGCACCTGGCGGGGATGTCCAGCTCCAAGTACATCGTGGCGATCAACAAGGACGCCGACGCCCCCATCTTCAAGATCGCCGACTACGGCGTCGTTGGGGATCTGTTCGAGGTGGTGCCTGCCATGATCGAGGAGGCCAAGAAGTTGACGTGAGCCAGGCTGGAGAGGGACACCGCCGCGAAGTAGTGTCCCTCTCTACCGACGGCGTTGTGGTTAGTGCCGGAAATGGCGCCGGCCGGTGAACACCATGGTGATGCCCTGCTCGTCGGCCGCTGCGATCGACTCGCGATCGCGCACCGAACCGCCGGGCTGGATGATGGCGACAACACCCAGCTTGGCGGCTGCGTCCACACAATCGCGGAAGGGGAAGAAGGCATCTGACGCCAGCACGGAGCCACGGCTCGCATCGCCCGCCTTGCGCCCTGCCAGGAGCGTGGCATCGATACGGCTCATCTGCCCCGCGCCGACACCCACCACATGGCTACCGCCACCATCTCGATCGGCGCAAGCCAGGACGATGGCGTTCGATTTGACGTGCTTGGCGATTCTCCAGGCAAAGCCCAGGGCGGCCTCGGCCTCACGGGATAGGTCGACCCCGGTCACCCTCTCGTGCGTCTCGCCTTCGAAGCCGCGATCCTCATCCTGGAGCAGCATCCCGCCCGCCACGTGCCGTAACTGAAAAACGGAGGAACCGGCCGCCGCGCTGGCAGGGCGCTGGAGGCCGGCGCAGGCCAGGATCCGCACGTTCTTACCCCACTTGATCCGGCTCCGGACGAGGGCGATCGCCTCGGGATCCACCTCGGGAGCGATGATGGCCTCGAAAAAGCGCGCCGGATCAGCGATGAGGCGCGCGAGCGACCGGCTCAGAGGCCGGTTGAGCGCCAGGATCCCCCCGAAGGCGGAGAGCGGATCGCCGCGCAAAGCGTTCTCGTAGGCTTCTTGGATCCCACCTGCAACGGCGGCGCCGCAGGGATTGGAGTGCTTGATCACGCACACCGCAGGTTCCGAAAACTCGCGGACCAACCGTGCAGCGGCATCCAGATCGAGGATGTTGTTGTAGGACAGCTCTTTACCGTTGAGACGCTCGGCGCGCGCCGCCGCCCCGTCGACCTCGCCAGCGAGGGGGTAGAACGCCGCTCTCTGATGCGGGTTTTCACCGTAACGCAGCGGAGTTGCGCGACCCGAGACGAGGGCCAGCCGCTGTGGCAGATCGGAAGACCGGGTGGGCTGGACGAGCTCCTCGAGGTAGGAGTGGATCAGGGTGTCGTAAAACGCGGTGAGCGCGAACGCTTTGGCGGCAAGCTTCCGGCGGGTGGCCAGGCACAGCGCCTTCCCCTGGCTCTTCATCTCCTCGATGACCACGGGATAGTCCTCAGGATCGACCACTACGGCGACGAAGCGATGGTTTTTGGCTGCAGCCCTGATGAGAGCCGGCCCTCCGATATCCACGTTGTCCATGGCGCTCTCGGGGCTGACCTCGGGTCGGGAGATGGCCTCCTCGAAAGCGTAGAGATTGACCACCACCATGTCGATGAGCGGAATCTGGGCATCCTTCGCCTGTTGTAGATGCTCGGGATTGTCTCGAACGGCCAGCAGCCCGCCGTGGACCGCGGGATGAAGGGTTTTGACGCGACCGTTCATGATCTCCGGGAAGCCGGTCACCGCCGATACGTCGGTCACGGCGACCCCGCTCTCCTCCAGATGACGCGCCGTCCCGCCGGTGGACAGGATCTCGACCCCCTGCTCCACCAGCGCCTTGGTAAACTCCGTCGCCCCCCGCTTGTCGGTCAGACTGACGAGAGCGCGGCGAACCGGGACACTATCCATTTTTCTTCCTGCTCTTCAGGTATGTTTCGATGAAAGCATCGATACCGCCGTCGAGCACAGCCGAAACGTTGCCGATCTCGAGCCCTGTGCGGTGGTCTTTCACCAAGGAATAGGGATGGAGGACATAGGAGCGGATCTGATGCCCCCAGGCGATGTCGCTCTTGCCGCCCTGAAGGTTTTTGAGCTCGCTCTCGCGCTCCTTTTCCTTCTCTTGAAAGAGCTTGGCCTTGAGCATCTTCATCGCCATGGCCTTGTTCTTGTGCTGCGATCTCTCGTTCTGGCACTGGACCACGATCCCCGAGGCAATATGTGTGATACGCACCGCGGAATCGGTCTTGTTGACGTGCTGGCCGCCGGCGCCCCCGGCACGATAGGTATCGATCCGAATCTCCTGGGGATCGATGGCGATCTGAATCTCCTCGTCGAACTCCGGAATCGCATCGACGGCCGCGAAGGAGGTGTGGCGGCGGTTCTGGGCGTCGAAGGGTGAAATCCGCACCAGGCGGTGAATGCCCTTCTCGGCCTTGAGATAACCGTAGGCCCAACGCCCCTGCACCAGCAGTGTCGCTGATTTGATCCCCGCCTCCTCTTCGTAGAGGATGTCGACCACCGCGGCCTCATAACCGGCGTTTTCGATCCAATGCAGATACATACGCAGAAGCATGTTGGCCCAGTCGCACGATTCGACCCCACCGGCTCCCGCCTGGATGACGAGAAAGCAGTTCCGCCGGTCGTGCTCGCCGTCGAGCATGATCTGGAACTGGAGGCGCGTGATGGCGCCGTCCAGGCTCGATACGACCGAATCGGCCTCGACCAGTGCCTCCTCGCTGTCCTCCTCACGGGCGAGCTCGAGCATGATGTCGGCCTCTTCAATCTGGTTGTCGATGGCATCCACCGGTTCGGTCATCGCCCGGCAGTCCTTCAGCTCCACGATGACGGCGCCCGCCTTTTCTTGATCGTCCCAAAAGGTGGCCTCGGTCATCTGCTTTTCGATCTCCAACCGGCGCGACTGCTGCTTGTCGTACTCAAAGAGAGTCCTTGAGCTCTGTCAGGGTGGCCCGCAACTCGTTCAGTTTGAGATCCAGCTCATCGATCCTCATGACATTACCTCTTGGTTTTCTTGGCTTCGAACACCTTGTAAACCTGTTCGATGATCTCTTCGATGGAAGCCATTCCACCCATTCCGAGATCACCACAGGCCAGCTCCTTGACCACCGGTGGAACGATGCAGTAACGCCCATCGGTCTCGTCGAGCAGTATTTTCAGATTACGCTGCAGCACCGGATGATCCCACATCCGTGTATTCATCGCCGGAGCCAGAACCATCGGCGTGCCTGCAGGCACCGCCATGCACAGGGTGGTCAGCATATCATCCGCGAGGCCGCAGGCCAGCTTGCCGATCACGTTGGCCGTGGCGGGAGCGATGACCACCACGTCGGCCCACGCGGCGGCCTCGACGTGCTCCACCGCCGGATCGCCACGCGTCTCGAACATATCCTGCGCCACGGGATTGCGGGACAGGACCTCCAGCGTCAGGGGGCTCACGAAGTGCCCGGCGTGACGGGTCAAGACCACCCGTGCCTCGTGCTCCTCGCGGATCAGTTGTCGCACGAGATCGCAAATCTTGTAAGCCGCAATACCACCGGTGATTCCGACGAGAACCTTGATCCCCAGTTTCGATCCGGTCATTTCTTCCTCGCCCATTCCTCGACAGCTCTCACGATCGCCCGGGCGATCGCCTTCTTGTCCTCCAGAACCAGCGATCCCCCCCCCTTCGGCCAGTACAGGATCGCGGGATGACGCTCAGTCGTCAGCGCGCTCACATCGTTGAGGAGCATCAGATCGGCACGCGATTGCCGGGCGCTCTGCTTACCGATGGCGACCAACTCGTGCCGGCTGCAACCTGATTCCAGCTTGAATTTGACCAGGAAGAGCTCCGGATTCCAAGTCTTTACACGATCAACGAGCTTTTCTACCTTCCTGAGCCTGAGAATGAGCTCGTCACCGGCCGACGAGATTTTACCCGGTTGCCTGACAGGGGTGTAGTCGGCGACGGCAGCGGCCATGGCCACCGCGCCGGGATGGGGCATGGCGGGGATCTCCCGCTCCAAGATTTCCAAGAGGTCCCGCGCCGAACCGAACGTCAACCGACGATAAACGCCGCGCTCCACGGAGCAACGATCGTCGAACCCATCGGGAGTTACGCTCTCGATGCCGTGAACAAACAGCACGTGATGACCGCGCGAGATCGCCACCCGGGCGATCTCCGCTCCCAACCTGCCCGTAGACCGATTGCCGATATAGCGCACGTCGTCGATCGGCTCGCGGGTTCCACCTGCTGTGACCACAAACGACAGCCTGATCATAAGCTCACACTCAACCACCCCGGCTCCGCGACAGGATCTCGACCTACCGGCGCCATCATCCGCTGAGCTACGAGGACGGGTGCATGGATCGGTCGTAATTCTGGATTCTCTTACTCCCGCAGAGACGCTGAAAGGCAGAAGTGATCATGCTTCGAGGCCGTTGACTCAGCGGGTAAACCCGTCCTCCATCAGAGCCTCACCAAAGTTCAGTCCGCTTTGGTTTTCCTTCACCCTCTGCGCTTGAGCGTCTCTGCGCGAGATATCCCCCATTCCAACAACCTGCGCAAGTGGTTGTCTACGTTCAAGTTCCTGTTTATGAAGTTTTTTCCAGGGGCTGCGTGCACGTGGACCACTTCGCTGTGAACGTGTACGTCTGTTCGGCCAGTGCCCTCGACAGGCGAAAATCAGTCGCTGGTGGAGAAAATCGTGAGAGCCAACAAAGAACAAACGTCCATCCCTCGCTGAGGAATGGACGTTTGGGATTATCCTAAAGGATCCAGAGGTGAAGTCAAGGTCTCTGTGCTAGAGTTCCTATCAGGAACCCTGGGCATTCGTGTTGTTGTAGTCCTCCGGATAGATGACAAACTCCAGGTTGATATCGTCGATGACGAAGATACCCTCGACGCTTCCAGCGGGTTTCTCGAAACGGATCTCTTTGATCGAACGACCGTACGGGAAGTCGGGCAGGACTCCGGCGCCGAGTAGGAACGGAAGGCCGCCGTTTTCGGAACAGTAGACCGTGTACGAGGCGGGCCCGAAGCCGACTCTGTCAACCTCGAGGGTGATGCTCACCCTGTACTCGACACCGCTCGCATAGGGGATCAAAGTGTCATAACCGTTGAGCTGCCAGGTCCCAGTGTTGCCCATGGAGCAGAAGAGGACGTCGAGATCGTCTTCATCGCTGAGTGTACATCTGAGGCAGGAATCGGTCTGCGCCGAGATGAGGTCGAAGTCGACGAAGAGCTTGTCTTCTACGAATGGTTCGATGGGACAACCGACGAAGGCGTTTCCATCGCCATTGAAGATGCCGTAATCATTGAATACGATATATCCGTCATGATTGGATCCGACCTCGAGGCTGATGATCTGGTCAGGATTTTCGAGAAGGAACTGGCCGCACTGCGCTTCGATGATGCTGCCTTTGATGAGACAATGGTCAAAATCATCAGCCAGTATCGTCAGCCATGTTCCCTCACCGAATGAAGCGAGGCCGCAGAGACCCAATATCCCCAGGAGGGAGATAACCGTCAGTGTTTTAAAATAGGGCGTCTTCATTTTCATCCAAGCTCGAAAGGTCTCAATAACGTCTTTTCATTATGCCACATTTTACGCTGGGGATAATACTCCGATCCGGCAACTTGGACAAGGTTTCGCTAATCTCTTGTATAACCTCTTGTTACGATTATAATTCGACGTTTCTTTTCGTTGGCTCTTAGGCGAATAGTTATTATAATAACTCGAGCCTAAAAATCCACAATAAACTAATTTCGCTGCGGACTTTATACCTCCTCCGGTCATCAGAGGACACCGTATTTGTTCAGCTTCTTGTATAGCCCACGCACGCTCAGGCCTAACTCTTTGGCCGCTTTGGTTTTATTGCCCCGAGTCTGCTCCAGGACCTTGATGATCTGGCTCTTTTCGAACTCCTCGAGCTGTTCTTTGAGAGTCAGACTCTCCGGAGGTTCATTATCGGACATGTCGAGGAGCGAGAGGATTTCTTTTTGGGAAATCATATCCCCCGTGGTATCGAGAAAAACCAGGTTTTTGACCACGTTTTCCAGCTCCCGCACGTTGCCGCGCCATTCGTGCTGCACCATGAGCTCGAGAGCCTTGGCATCGAAGGACTTCACCTCTTTGTGCGCCTGTTCGCTATACGTCTTTTCGAAATGGTTGATGAGTAGCGGGATGTCCTCTTTACGCTCGCGCAGTGCAGGTAGCTTGACGACGGCTACGTTCAAACGGTAGAAGAGATCTTCCCTGAACGTCCCCTCTTTAACCATGCTGTAGATGCTACGGTTCGTGGCCGAGATGATGCGAACGTTGACCTTGATGTAGTCTTTCCCGCCGACCGGCATGAATTCACCACTCTGTAGAACACGAAGCAGCCGCTTCTGAACCTCCAGGCTCATGTCCCCGATCTCATCCAGAAAGAGAGTGCCACCATCGGCCAGCTCGAACAATCCGGTCTTGTCCCGGTCGGCACCGGTGAAAGCGCCCTTTGTGTAACCGAAGAGCTCGCTCTCGACGAGCGGCTCCACCAGCGCCGCGCAGTTGAGCGAGACGAAATCTCGCTTGCGACGGGGACCGTTGTAGTGCAGCGAGCGCGCGACGAGCTCCTTGCCAGTGCCGCTCTCGCCGAGAATCATGACCGCGAAATCGGTCGTCGTGAGCCTATCGAGCAGCCTCAAGACATCCAGCATTTTAGACGACTGGGTCACGATTTTATCGTAACGATACGTCAGCTCGAGCTGGCGTTGTTTGACTTCCAGCGATCCCTTGACCACCACGAGCTCCTGCGCCTGGTCCTCCACGGTGTTTTTGAGCTCGAAGTTCAGCCGCTCGATCTCCGCTTTCGAACGGGTCAGCTCCTTCTGTTTGCGCAGGTTTTGCTCCAACAGATCGGCGTTGCCCAAGCCGATTCCAGCCTGGTTGGCGAAGGCGGTCATCATCTTCAGGTCGTACTCGTCGAAGGCGTCGATCAGATTGGGGTTGTCGATGTAGAGGCTGCCGAGGATGCTCTTGCGCGTCTTGAGCGGCACACAAAGAACGGAAAGCAGCTTGAGCTCACTGATGCTCACGGCATCGCGGAATCGATCGTCATCCTGGGCGTTCGACGTGAGAATCGGTTCTCCGGTAAGGGCCACATCCTGGGCGATCGAGTGGCTCACCTCGAATTCGGGATCGTTGATGTCTTCCTCGGTAAGCTGGCGCGCCGCCGTGAACTCGAGCTTCTTGCCCTTGACCAGGATGATGAAACCTCGAACGGCACCGGTCATCTCCAGCGCCATGTCCAGGATCAGGGCGAGAAGCTTCTTGATGTCCATCTCGGAGTTGATGCTCCGGGTAATCTCCTGAAGCCGCTCCATGTCCGAAAGCCGCCTGATCATGTCAGGCTCGGACGGGGTGGTGCTCTCCGAAATCTGACAACACTCCTTTTCGTCCTCGATCTTCCGCAAGAGCAAGGTGTTTCTCACCGATCGAGCCAGTCGTTCGGCCTCTCCGAGCGCCTGCATCGCCGAGTCCAGGTTCTGAAAGGTGTTCTCGCCGATGGCCACTGCGCGCAGGGTTCGGGCCAGCTCGAGATATCCCTCGGCCAGGGTGTCGCGCAGACCATCGGCGGTGAGATGCCGAAGCGCGTCGCGCACGGCCCGCTTGTCCGGTCGACCTGCAATTCTTTGCGCCGCGCAGCGTGTAATCTGGACCTTGGCGCGGATGAAGTCGGTGGTGCCCTCGCGCAGGAGTGCCTGAATGGTGTTCACCTCATCGAGAGCCTCGGCCCCCCGCCGCAAGTGGACCAGTGCATTGGCCTTGAAATCGCGAAGAATGAGCGTCATCTCGCTGCCCTGCATCTCGGAAACCGAACGCAACGCCTCGTCCACGGCATCGATCGCCTCCTCGAAGCGGCACGAGGCCATCAGGAACTCGGCCTCGGTCCGGTGCATATTGATCGCATCCGGGCCGGCGGGAGAGCTGCCGCCCAGCTCGCGGGCACTGATCAGCCAGTGCTCGGCGTCATCGAGCTGGCCCAGCCGGATCGATTTTTGAGCTCTCAGAAGACAGACCTTGGACACCGATCGGGCATCGTCCAGGCTGCGCCAGATCCGCTCGCAACGGTTGAAAAAATCCTCGGCCCGCTCCAGATCACCCTCGTAGAGCGCGATCTCACCCAGATTCCCGTTGAGAAAAGCCATGTTGCGCTTCGAGCCCAGCTCCTTGGCCACGGTCATCGCGCGCAGGGCGTACTGGCGGGCCTCGCTCAGGTGTCCCATTTCCAGGTAGGTCGATGAGATTCCGGTGAGGGCGGTGCAGACCGAGTAGGTCTCCTCTTTGCGCCGGGCGAGCTCGGCGGCCTTTTTCATGAACTCGACGGCCTCCGCCTTGAACCCCCAGGCCTTGAGAATACGCCCCAGATTGTAGTAGGGGCCGCTGGCCTGAGCCGGCTCACCGATCTTCTCGAAGATCCGAATCGATTCGCGATATTGAACCTCGGCCTCGTCGAACCGGCCGAGCGAGAAGAGGATCGTGCCCAGCCGGTTGCAGGTGGCGGCGCGCAGGACGGTGTCGGACGGTCCCATCCATCCCAGCGCCTCTTCGATCTCCTCGAGCGCTTCCTCGCTCTGATGCATGCGGTAGAGCGAATAGGCCCGCAGACTCTTGGCCTGCGCCTTCATGCTCATACCTGTGAGATCATCTCCCAAATCGAGGGCCAGGATCTCCTCGTAACAACTGATCGCTTTCTGGGCCTCCCCGGTCCGCACGTAGGCTTTGGCCTTGTCGATGAGCACGGCAGCGAGGTCTTCCGGTCGTGCCGCGGTGCTTGCGGCCGTCACCAGGGCGCGGTCGAAGAGGTTGATCGCTTCTTCCACTCTCCCGAGATAGGAGAGGATGCGAGCCTTCACGAAGTACACCCTGAAAGCGAGCGGCGAATCGACGAGGTTCTCCCGGCACAGCGCCTCGTCAACCAGGCTGTCGGCGCGGCCGAAACTCCCCCGGGCGATGCGCTTTTCCGCGGACTGGAGCAGCATAGGAACGCTCTGAACCACGTCTCCGCTACGCGCCAGATGGATAGCGATCTCCTCCTGCATCCCTTTGATCCGGCCCGCATCCCGGTTGAGCAACCAGGCCGCTTTCAGGTGATACTCCTGCCTCTTTTCCGGCGACAGCCGATCGTAGATCAGGCTCCGGAGAGCAAAACTTTCAAAGGCCGCCGACCGCCAAGGGCCTTCGAGACGGAAGCTCACCAGCCCGCGGTCTTTGAGCGACATGAGATGCCGCCGCGCTTCGCCTCCCTCCTCGAGCTCCTCGATCACGTCGACCGGGGCCCCGTCGGGGAAAATAGAGAGCCTTTCGGCCACGTCCATCTCGTCCGCCGAGAGGGTGTCGAAGGAGAACCCCATGAGTCGGTCGAGCCCGTCCACGCTGGCCCGGGCGAGCCGGCCCTCATGAAAACGGTATTCACCCATTTCGAAATCGATGATCTCGGAGGCCACCAGGTAGATCAGCATCTCACGCAGGCTCTTGAACTCGGCGTTCGTCGAGGGACACAGCAGGTCGAGCAGGGCGGGCGGCACATGCTGCCAGTCGAAAAGACTCTTGAGAAACGTGGCGATCTGAGTCCGCGAGATCTGCCCCACCTTGACCACGACGAAGCCCTCCTGCTTCTGCTCGCGCCAGAGCTCGCGGTACTCCTCGGTCGTGGCTGAGCAGAAGAGCGCAAGCTTGCGCCGCTTCGAAGAATAGAGCCCCCTGACCCCATCCATCACCTCACGGCTATGTCGCTGAGAAAGGCTGTGATCGTTGAGCTGCAGCAGCAGGACATACCCTTCCCGCCCTTCGGAATCCTCGCTCGGCTCCAGCTCGTAGTGCTCCATGAGGTACCCCAGGCTGCCTCGCGGCGCATAGTCGACCTCAACCTGAAAGCCTGCATCGCTGTGTTCCCGGATCTCCAACCCGAAGAGGTCCCGTGCGTCTCCACAGACGATATGCGAGTGAACCCCCGCGGCGGCCGCGGCGAAACGAACGCGTTCTCCCAGAAGCTTTGCATATCCGGTGGAGCTGAAGATGATCATGGGATGCCCCTCTTTGGCCGGCACGCCCAGACCGGAGAGCACCTTCTGCGTCTCCACGTCGAGTAGTTCGGGATAGCTCGATCGGACGAGCCCGGACAGCGTGGCTTTGGTCACGAAGGGGAAACCACCGGTTTGCACCCCCCCCAGATCGTTCAAGACCTCCCGAGCGGTGAGGTACCTCTGACTGGGATTGTTCCGGAGCAGCTTGCCCAAGATGTTCAGAAAGGCGTGCGTCACCCCTGGCGGCGGTTTCAAGAGCAACGGATCTTTAGGATTGAGCCTGTCCTGGATCGACCTCTCAGGAGTGGAGATGTCGAACGGAAAGGAGCCGTAGAGGAGCTGATAAATCATCAATCCCAGAGAATAGAGATCGGCGGCCACTCCGGCGGGCTCCCCTTCGAGCACCTCGGGAGCCATGTAGAGCAGTGTCCCGGAAACGCGATTCAGCCCGCCGCCGTTGAGCTCCTTCTCCATCTCGTGCAGGCTTCGGGCCAGGCCGAAATCGATGATCTGCGACACGAGCTCCCCGCCGGCCTCCTCGATGAGCACGTTGGAAGGTTTGAGATCGCCATGAACGATGCCGTTGCGATGCAAAAAATCGAGCGCCCGCAGGATGTGGGCGAGATTGGCCAGCAGATCCTCGAAGGGCTGCCCCTGGAGCCCTGCGATGAATTCGCGGCCCTCGACGAACCGCGATGTGAAGTAGAACGAGCCGTCGCGTGGATCGAGGCCGCAGTCGACGACAGGGACGATGGAGGGGAAATCCACACCCGCCAGGCGTGCGAACTCGGAGAACGCCCGTCTCCGCGAGGAGCCTCTCGCGCCCAGGCCGGAGAACGACTTGAGAACCAAGGTGGCCTGGCGTTCGAAGTCGAAAACCCGGAAAACAGACTGTCGCTCCCTTTGACCGAGGACCTCGTCGATCCGGTATCGCCCCTCCACGAGCACACGATCGTCGCCTCTCTCCACGTTTCCTCCTCGTTGGCCTGCCGGTTGGAAAAAGGGAACCGGCGCCCTCCCTCTGCGTTCTCATGTTAGGACGTTTGCCTGCTCGGCTGCGTGTATTATAGAATAATGGGCGATCGTTCCCAACGGGCACCTCGACATCGGTGCGGCCCGGCGGCGATTGCGCACGTCCTGATACGCTTTTGAGCAAAGGAACTCTTATGCGGCACAACAATTCGAGAGCGGCGTTGTTCGTTCTGGCTGGTCTCACGGTTTGGTTTGTCTTCGGCCTCGTCGCGCAGGCCGACACGGTTTTTCTCAAAGGCGGACAGAAACTCGAGGGAAAAATCATCACCGAGAAGCCCGACTACGTGGAGATCAAGACACGTTTCGGCACGGTCAAGATCGAGAGAGAGAGGATCGAAAAGATCGTCTTCAGCCAGACCAAGGAAGAGGAGTATTGCAAGCGATTCGCAAAAATCGACAAAAACGACCCGGACGCACTCTTCGAGCTGGCCGGATGGTGTCAGGAGAACAAGCTCAAGAAAGAATATCGTGAGCTGATCAAGATGACCCTCGCCGCCGATCCGCAGCACGACGGCGCCAACAAAGAGCTGGGGAAGACCAAGTACAACGGCAAGTGGTTCACCCCCTCGGAGCTCAACGAATACAAACAGAACGAGGCCGAGCGCATGAAGGCCCAGGGCATGGTTTTCTACGAGGGAATATGGATGCCCGAGGTGGAAGCCAGGAAGCGCATGGGCTATCAGGAATTCGAGGGGGAGTGGATCTCGCTGATGGAATACTATCACCGCACCAGCGAGCGCGATATTCCCAAGATCTTCGGTGATGCGCTGACCATCACCGACTCGAAGCACTTCACGATCCGCTCCAGGAATCCCGAGCCCACCCACCTGGAGCTGCTCGACTACTGCGAGCTCGAATACGAGCATTTCATGATAAAGATGACGCCTGATCCGGTCGAGGATCGCATGATCTCCTACTACCCGGTCCCGATCTATATCCTCGATGACGTCGACGCCTGCGATCTCTTCATCGACTCGGGTTACATCAAGCGCTACAACCCCCCGGCTGTGCTCGACCGCTACGCGCACTCCACCAACTTCAGCATCTATTTTCCGCGCCCGCTGATCGTTCTGACCATGGGGCGCCATCTCGTAGGTTCCGAAGACAAGCTCACCGCCCAGATCGGCTTCATGTCCCACCACGTAGGGCACATCCTGATCCGGCGCTTCAAGTGCGGCGGCTCAGTACCAGGCTGGATCGAGACCGGCTTCGCCCACTACTATGAGGGGCTGACCAACTTCCACCAGACGATCTCGGTCTGCGAGTACAAAGGCTACGAGGAGATCGTGAAGTGGACCGCCAAGTGGGAGAATTTCCACCAGTGGCGCAAGCAGCTCATCAATCCCGCAACCCACGGAAACCTGCCCACGATCCGTGAGCTCTTCAATCTGCAGATCGAAACGTGCACCAGCCGCGACATGGCCAAGTCCTGGTCGGTGGTGACCTATCTGATCAAAAACCACCCGGAATCGTTCGTCATCTACGTCCGGCGTGCCCTGGCGCCCTACCGCGGCGAGCGCAAGCTCTCCAACGACAAGGCCTGGAAGCTGGGCTTCGACTCCATCACGCCTGAGGAGATGGAAAAGAGGTGGCGCGCCTGGATCGTCCAGCAGCCCCCCGTCCCGCAGCGTGAAGACCGGCTGGCTCTACCGACCGACGAGGACGAGTAGGCGCGTCCCGAGGAAAATCGCGAGGGCAACGGCAACAACCACTGACGCGGCCACGCCTCCCCTGTGTTCGGTCGGTCGCCACGGCTCGGTCCTTCGATTGCATCGCAACAGGAGCGGCGCTACAATGGCGTCCCACGGATCGAAGCGAGCCTCGTGACCGAGCGCTGATCCGATTTCTCATTCTTCCAGCCGACTGTCCAGAGGAGGAAAACCGATGAACCGGACGCGCTTCTATTGTGCACTGGGTGTCGTGGTCTGGATCGGGCTCGTGGCAACCGAAGTAGCCCCTTGCCAGACCCTTCCCAGCACCTTCGATCTACGCGACGTGATGGGCCAGAACTATATCACCGAGGTCAAGAGCCAGCAGGGAGGCACCTGCTGGACCCACGGTGCCATGGCCGCTGTGGAAAGCAACATGCTCATTACCGGGGTCTGGTCGGCGTCCGGGGAGTCGGGAGAGCCCGACCTGGCCGAGTATCATCTCGACTGGTGGAACGGCTTCAACGAGTTCAACAACGACGACCTCGACCCGCCCTTCGGCGCCGGATTGGAGGTGCACAAGGGCGGTGACTACCGGGTCACCGCGGCCTACCTCACCCGCGGCGAGGGAGCGGTGCGCGACATCGACGCCCAATCGTACAGCGCCCCACCGCTACGCACCGATCCGAGCTACCACAGCTACTATGTTCGTGACATCGAGTGGTTCACGGCCGGCTCCGATCTAAGCAATATCGACACCATCAAGCAAAGGCTCATGGCCGAAGGCGCCCTGGGAACGTGCATGTGCTACAGCTCGTCGTTCATCTCCGCCGACTTCGTTCACTATCAGCCGCCCTCCTCGTCACTCAACCCCAACCATGCCATCGCGATCATCGGCTGGGACGACAACAAGGCCACTCAAGCCGCTCAACCCGGAGCCTGGCTCTGCAAGAACAGTTGGGGCGCCGGCTGGGGTGAGCGCGGTTTCTTCTGGATCTCATACTACGACAAACACTGCTGCAAGCACCCGGAGATGGGTGCGATCTCCTTCCGCGAGGTGGAGCCTCTTTCCTACGATCACATTTACTACCACGACTACCATGGCTGGCGGGACACCAAGATGGACATCACCCAGGCGTTCAACGCCTTCACCGCGCTGGGCAGCCAGATCGGAGTGGAGAAGCTCCAGGCGGTGAGCTTTTTCAGCGCCGCAGACGGCGTGGACTACCAGGTGCGGATCTACGACACCTTCGCCGGCGGTGTGCTCATCGACGAGCTCGGCGCCAAATCGGGAAGGATCGATTACGCCGGATTCCATACGATCGAGCTGGATACGGAGGTGCTCCTCGCGGGCAACGACGACTTCTACATCTTCGTAGAGTTGTCGGCCGGAGGACACCCCTACGACCGTACTTCGGACGTTCCCGTGCTGCTCGGCGATTCCTACAGGGTCATCGTGGAGTCGGCAGCCGCGCCGGCCGAGAGCTACTATTGGAGCAACGGCTCCTGGCGCGACCTCTACAACTTCGACAGCTCGGCCAACTTCTGCATCAAGGCGCTCAGCATCGAAGAACCGCCACTGCACTTCGATTTCATGGATGGCTTTCCGGAACACTTCGCGCCTCCAGGAGCGCCGGTTCCGATCGAGCTGGCGATCAGCGACGGGTACGATCAGTTTTTGGCGGGAACGGCCAAGCTCCACCACCGCAGCGATCCGACCGGCGTCTATGCCGAGACGCCGCTGGTGCCGCTGGGCGGCAACCGCTACGAAGCTCTGCTGCCAGCGCCCACGCAGGGTGATCAACCGCAGTTCTACTTGAGCGCCGAGACCGTCGGCGGTGTCACCGCCACCTCACCTCCAGGCGCACCCGGCGCGGTGCACGCCTTCACCGCGGCGGCGCTCTATCCGATTCTGCACGACGATTTCGAAAGCGATCTGGGATGGAGTGTGGAGGACATCGCCGTGGCCACGGGCACCTGGGAACGGGTCGATCCCGTGGGCACGAACTACTTCTTCTGGGGAATCCACCGCGCTGGGATTCCGGCGCAGCCCGAGGATGACAACCCCGCCGGGAAGGGAACTCACTGCTACATCACCGAGAACCAGCCGCCCACCGGCGGAGGAACGGGCGCCACCGACGTGGATGGCGGACCGACACGCCTCATCTCGCCCGCCCTGGACCTCACTGCCGGCGACGCTCTGATCAGCTATTACTACTGGTACTTCAACGACGACGGGAACGATCCCTTCGAGATCTGCCTGTCGAACGACGACGGCCAGAGCTGGACGCCGCTCTTCACGGTCACGCGCAACGCGGCCTGGTCGTACGTGAGCTTCAAGGTCAGTGACTACCTCACGCCCACCGACAGGGTCAGAGTCCGATTCAGCGCCATCGACGAACCCAACGACTCGATCACCGAGGCGGGTGTGGACGACTTCAGGGTCGAGCTCGCGGTGCTAACTCCCAGCCTGTGGGCTGACGCCTACGCCTTATCCGCGGCTGACGGCGCGGTCATCCGGCTCGATCTGAATGCCGGCGTCGCTTTTGCCCACCGAGAGTACGTCGTCTTGGGAGGCTTCAGCGGAGTCTATCCTGGAGATACGCTGCCAGGCGGGCTGGTCCTGCCGGTCAACTGGGACGGCTTGAGCGACTTCATCGCCTTGCACATCAACGGTCCGGCCTTTCAGAACTTTCAGGCCGACCTCGATGCCGGCGGACAGGCGGTGGCCGTGCTCGATACACGCGGCCCGATCGATCCGGGCTACATCGGCAGGCAGATCAGCCTGGCCTATACACTGCCCACGTCCTATGATCTCGTTTCGAACCCGGTCACGATTTCGATCGAACCGTGATCGGACAGAAATACCTCCGCCCCGGGGCGATGCGTCGATCGGTGGCAGCCACGAGGCGATCGGTTCCCGAGCGTCTCTCCGGGGCTGGGGGAGACGTCTCTCGAAAGCAGCATCTGCGGAGTGAGAACGAGAATGATCAGAGAGGACGAGGCGACGACAACGGAAGCGGTCGTGCAAATCTCGCACGTCAGCTTCCGCTACGAAACTACGCTCGACGCGGTGCCGATCCTGGACGACGTCTCGCTTACAATCAGCAGCGACGATTTCCTCGGTCTCATCGGTCCCAACGGCGGCGGCAAGACCACGCTGCTCAGGCTCATGCTCGGGCTCCTGCGACCCCAATCGGGGCGGGTTACCGTCCTGGGTCGCGATCCGATCGAGGTGAGTCAGCAGATCGGATACGTGCCCCAGCAGGCGCGCATCGACGGTGAGCTCCCGGCAACCGTGCTGGATGTGGTGCTCACCGGGCGGCTGGGACGATCGGGCTGGGGTTGCTTCTATCGCCGCGGTCACGTGGATGTCGCGCGTGAAGCGATGGACAAGGTGGGCGTGGCCGACCTGGAGAAGAGGGGCATCGGCTCCCTCTCCGGCGGCCAACGGCAGCGGGTGCTCATCGCCAGGGCGCTGGCCGCCCAGTCCAGGATCCTGCTGCTCGATGAGCCGCTCTCGGGCATCGACAGCCACATGGAACAGGGGATCTTGGACCTGCTCCACGACCTCAACCGCACGATGCCGATCGTCTTGGTGAGCCATGACCTGGGATTCGTATCGGCGCACGTGAAACGCGTAGGCTGCCTCAATCGGCGCCTGGTCGTCCACGAGCCCGGCGCCATCTCGCACGATATCATCGGCGAGCTCTACCGCAACCAGGGCCCGGTCCACCGCATTCATCATCAAGGGGATTGCCCCATCGACCAGGGACAGAGTCCGCCTTCGGAGGAGAAGAGGTGATCCGGTTCTTCCAGGACATGCCGACCAACCCGCTGCTCCTCTCCGGGCTGCTCGGCGGGCTCCTGGCCGCGCTGGCCTGCGGCCTGATCGGACCCTACGTGATCACCCGCCGCATCGTGTTCCTCAGCGGCGCCGTGGCGCACTCGGTTCTCGCCGGGATCGGCGCGGTGCTCTTCATCAATGGTTTCCTCCTCGATGGGAAACGTGGCATCGATCCGCTGCACGGCGCGATCCTGGCCGCGATTCTCGCCGCCTTCCTGATCGGTCTGGTCCAGCACAACGCCCGCGAGCGGCTGGATACCCTGATCGGCGCGTTGTGGTCGGTCGGCATGGCGATGGGGCTGCTGCTGATCAAATTTACTCCCGGATACAACGTGGAGCTCTTCAGCTACCTCTTCGGCAATATGGCCATCGTCGGATGGCAGGACGTGTGGCTGCTCGTGGTGCTCGACGGGCTGATCATCGGCACCGCGCTGCTCTATCACAAGCGCATCATGGCCGTCTGTCTCGATGAAGAGTATGCCCGGCTGCAGGGAATCAACGTGTTGCGCACGAATCTCGTCCTGTTGACCTTGGTGGCGCTCGCCACGGTGGCTCTGATCCGCGTGGTCGGGCTGATCCTGGTGATCGCTCTGCTCAGCCTGCCCGCGGCCACAGCCGGTCACTTCACGCGACGAATGCCGGTGATGATGGGGCTGTCGGTGCTGCTCTGCGTATCACTCACCACCTTCCCCAGACTCGCGCTCTACGGTACCAAGGTCTCTCCCGAGTCGGCCATCGTGCTGGCCGCGGGAGGGGTTTACCTGGCCACGCTGGCGGTCAACCGCCTGCGGCGGAGGTAGAGCGGCCGGTCTGGCGCGGACGCCAGTGTTCCGGGCGACTCGATAAACGATCATCCTGCGCTTTGCGATAGCCCTATCCGTAACGTGACTGCAGCGGAAGAAGCAACCTGTCACGGCGAAGCGCGTCGATCCGCAGCTCGCTCCACTACCCTGCTCTTCCCAGAGGTACCATCCGTATGAGTTAGGTAGAAGCCGCCTTCCTGGCGCGTACGCCAGATTCCCCCGGGAACTAACATCCGGTTCAAGCTTCCTCTCGCCAAGGCCGCCAAGGAATGATTGGGGTGTGGAGGCTTTTCTCCAGACACGAAGATCGCAGCACAATCGACCGCGTTACCTATCTCTTTATTGTCTTTGTCTTTGCGCTCTTTGCGGCTTTGCGAGAGTTCTTTTCTTACAGTCTCGAGAGCAGTTTGTTTGGTTGGAAAAAGGGAAGAAAAGCCGGTAGCCGCTTCTGCGAAAAGCGACGAGCCACAGCTCACACGATTACCCCGCTCTTTCGATAGTGCCATCGGTAGCCCGACAGTGATGGAGGGCGGGTTTACCCGGCACTCGTTACTACCGTTGGATTGCTCCACCATCCCTTCGAGCAGGACTGGGCGAGCAATCGGCAGGCGGATCGACTTAACATCGTACCGCGCCGCCCTCCCTAAACCGGTCGGGCTACCGATGGCCGTGACGTCTGAGATGGGTAGAAGCCGCCGTCCTGGCGCGAGCGCCAGATTTCCCAGGGGGGGGCTAACATCCAGTTCAAGATTTCCTCTCGCCAAGACGCCAAGAACGCCAAGAAATTTTCGCTTCTGCGAAAAGTGACGAGCCACAGCTCACACGATTACCCCGCTCTTTCGATAGTGCCATCCGTAGCCCGACAGTGATGGAGGGCGGGTTTACCCGGCACTCGTTACTACCGTTGGATTGCTCCACCATCCCTTCGAGCAGGACTGGGCGAGCAATCGGCAGGCGCATCGACGCCAGATCGTACCGCGCCGCCCTCCCTCGCCATCAGTATTCGGATGTTTCATTTCCATCGCCGATGACTGCCGTAGGTTCTTTGCCTGACCGAAGTTGCCGGTCGGGCTACGGTTGGCCGTGACGATTGAGTCAGGTAGGCGCCGCCTTGCTGGCGCGTACACCAGATTCCCCGGGGAACGAACAGGCTCGCCTGATAGCTGCTGCGAAGCTTGTCAGAGTGAAAGCACGTATAGTCCACTTTTCTTCAATCTTCGTGTTCCTTCGTGGTCTTCGTGGTGCAATCCAAAATCGGATCAACCACGAAGTGCATGAAGAGCACGAAGTCAGAGGATGCCGAGGTTGTTGGGTAGAAGGGAAGACAAGACGTACTCAGACAGCCCAATCCTCAGTGTGGGGCATTGCAATGCCGCACCGGTTGGCAGCGGCAGCGTCCTTCGCGGCTGTTGCGGCTGCAGTATCCCGTTTCGTGTTAGCAGCGGCAGCGCGTCGAAACAGCCGCAGCGCCGACTTGGCCGTGACTCGGAACCGATCGTTCGTGGCTCTTGCCGCCCCTGTGAGCAGCGCCAGCGCTGTAAACAACGCAATCCGCCGCTCGTATCTCTCTAAGACAAGCGCTTGAGAATTCCTCGAATCGTGCCGAGCGGAATTCACGGGGTATAATAAAGAAAGGCAGACAGACCGGCAGCCCGCGACTCTCCAGCAAAGGATTGATCCACAGCGTTTTTCCAGAGGGTGCTGAACACATGATGAGAACCGCCCCCATCGTCCTGATCGTCGTCACTGTACTCTTTACGTCGATTCCTCTGGGTTGCCAGCAAGGTCGCTACCTGACGCTGGAGCACGACAGCTCGGGTTCAGTGGCCGGGGAGGTGAGCGTAGACGCTCTCGCCGCGGACCTCGACCTGGAGTTGGTGGAGAGCACGAGGGTTCACGCCACCATGGTTGACGGAAGCAATCGGATCTTCCTCATCGCCGATCCCGACGGCCAAGCATTCGTCAACCACCGTCCCGTAGGTCCCCGAGGAGGGATCGCGCCGCAGGGAGAGACGTTGTTCCTCTCGAAGGAGATCGTCTCGGCCATTCGATCGGCGCTGCGTCGGGACAGGCTAGCGGCCGCGCCGGTCGCGCCGCAGAGGTCGCACTCGCTCGCAGGTCGCACCGTCGTCATCGATGCCGGTCACGGTGGCCGGGACCCTGGCGCAACCAGCGTCCTCGGCACGGCTGAAAAGCATATCAACCTGGCCGTGGCCCTCGAGTTGGGGAGGCTGCTGCGCGAGCGGGGTGTCGGGGTTGTCTTCACCCGTGACGACGATGTATTCGTCGAGCTCGACGATCGGGTCGCAATAGGGAACAGGGCCGCGCCCGACCTCTTCGTAAGCATACACGCCGACTCGTGCCTCAATCCGTCGGCCCGCGGTTTCACGATCTATACCAGCCGCTCGCCGTCGGCAGCGACGAGCCGCGCCGCCACCGACCTGGAGAAAGCCTTGAGCAACTCGCCGCTGACGAGCCGTAGCGTACGCCAGGCCGGTTTCCGCGTCGTCGTGAAAACCCGCTGCCCCGCCGTGCTGGTGGAGCTGGGATTTTTGTCCAACCGCGAAGAGGCAGCGCTCCTGGTGGACTCGGCCTTCCAGAATATGTTGGCCCGGCTGCTATGCCGCGGCATCGTCGACTTTTTGAGCGCGCCCACCGCATTGACCGAAGCCCCCGATAACCCGCTGAAGACCGACCGCGTTTCACGTTGAGGAAAACCGTGATGCTGATCAAAGGACTCCTCACAACGCTGTTCACCAGCCTCTCGTTGGCCGGCTGCGCTCACGTCATCTCCGACGCCATGCTTCAGGAGGTCGACAGGGAAATCGCCTTCCAAAAACTCGGTGAAGAAGCCTCTCGCTTCGAGGGAACCAGCGTTCTGCTAGGCGGCGTGATCGTGGAAACGACGGCCCAGAAAAATGGTACGCTGCTCGAGATCTACCAGACCAAAATTGACAGATTCGGCCATCCTTTCAACGTGGACCTGTCCTTGGGACGTTTCCTAGCTTTCTACGACGGTTTTCTCGACGGCGCGATCTATCGCCCAGGTCGCAAGGTGACGCTCGTCGGTCGCGTCGAGGGCCAACGGAGCAAACCGCTGGGCAAGGTGGACTACTCCTATCCCTATCTCCTCATCCGCGAGATATACCTTTTCAAGGAACCTGAGCGCGACAATCTCGGTCTCTACCCCTGGGGATACCAGCCCTACTGGTACGGCGGGTGGCACGATCCATATTGGTCCTCCTATCACCGCTACCACCGGCGGGGGCTGCGCTAGTCACGAAATTCGCGTGAACGGACCTGCGCAATCTCTTCCTCGCGATCCAAACGAAGAATTCTGCTTTCGCGATAGCAGCTCGAGCTGCTATACTCCGATTTTGGAGAAGCCCCCAAAAATCGGGCCCTCCCGCAACGCGAGAAGCGCGGTCTCGTGAGCCTCTCTGTTCGACGAGGAGGCACCAGCGCGGGCGTCTTCATCGCGTACGAAAAAGACAACACTGAAGCGATGCGCGCCCGTAGCTCAGCAGGATAGAGCATCGGATTTCTAATCCGAGGGTCGGGGGTTCAAGTCCTCCCGGGCGCGCCACTTTATTTGACAAGGGTTTACGGCGGTTTACAGGTTCGCATTATTCGGCATCATATTTCGTGTTTCCCGGGCTATTTCCCGGTTCTAATGCTGATTTTTCATCTGACAAAGTGAATTTTATCTCCTCCGGAAGTAGAAGCCTTTTAACCTGCGTCTCTCTGGCTACTCGACGTTCATCACCATCAAGTTGGTGAGGTGGGAGTGAGGCCAATTCATGTCACCTACAAGAGCTTGGAAATAGTACTCCTCACCTGAAATCCAAGTCCAAGGAAGAGCAGGAGAGATTTCTAATAATCCGTTTGACGATATTGCTCCAATTGACCATTGATTCGACATTGGCAGTGTAAGGTAGAAGTTGCCGTAAGGAGTAGATAGTGGAGGGCTTTGAGTATCCGAGCTTATGGCAAGGATAACTTCATAAGTATAAGGTCCGACAACGCGCATATCTACGGTTCCACCTGGAACTACGTCACCTAAATGGTAAAGATGGAAATAAAATTCGTCTGCGCCAATGTCTACGACATCGTAATATACACGTGGGTCCCCTTCGCAATCTTCGGTGGGTAAATTGGGTAAGAAGTTGGAGCCCATGTCCTTACAAGGGGATTGCCAAGTAAGATGAAAATCATCGACCAAAGCGTCAACAAAACGTGGGTCGTCATCGATATTTCCTACACCCAAATCCAGCGTGCATCCGGCGTCGACATGAATGGAAGGGATACCACCTTCGACATCGGAATAACTTATTTTAATTGTCGGAGTCCCATTATGATTCCACAGATTAATTTCTTTCCCAGTGGTAGCGGAGTTTGACCAGAGAATAGAATTCTGCAGCTGTACTATGATATTGGTGTGACAAGTAATTCCACCACCATTGACGCCTGAATTCCCATAAATCGTATTGTTTAGTAAATCCATAGTATCTCCATCACAAAAGATCCCTCCTCCGACATTGGCTGCAGAGTTGAAGGCGATTATACTATTTTTAATTGAAACATTATTCCCGGACATATAAATACCACCACCATTCTTTGCTGAGTTGTGAGATATTATTGAGTTTACGTATTCACTATTAGAATTATCATTGTGAATTCCACCACCATAACCATCGACTAGCGTGTTTTGTGATACAACATTATTGCGGAATATGGCAGTAGAATAATAACAGTAGATTCCCCCACCGCCGAGATTTGATTGATTTTCGATTATTTCATTGAATTCAAAGATTAAAGCACAATTGCTACAATAAATACCGCCTCCTTTTTTTGAAGACACATTGTTTGAAATCACATTGTTCGTAATGGACGGAGAAGAAGACTCGCAGTATATCCCACCACCAATCGAAGAGTAACCATTTTTGATAGTAAATCCATATAAGTGTGTATCGTTAGTTTCTCCGCTTTGAAAGGTGACGACGCTTCCCGCTTGATTGCCGTCGATGACTGTCACCTTTGGCCCTCGTTCGCTCTCCAACTTAATGATTTTTCCTACAAAATCGATATTCTCCACGTACGTCCCCGGTCTGACGACAATGGTATCTCCGCCAATTGATGCGTTGATTGCGTCTTGAATTCCAGGAAACATATCAGGAACATAAATCGTCGCTGAAAATACTTGAGAACAAATCACGAGCATGATAAACGTGCAAAGAGCCAAACGCATAGATACCTCCTTTTTGATACATACTAAAGAACAGCACTAGATGACACCGACCAATATAACCGATGCGAGGAAAATTAAACCATCTTTTTTACTGACCTCAGCGCCGGGATTGATTGATCGACGTCAGGTGGTTTCTTTGCTTCAGTTTTTCCTTTCTCGTCCAACCAGGTGCCTAAATCGTAGAAGTCGACTCGAAGTCAGCTCAACACCTGCAAAAAACGATTGAACTCGATGATGTTAAATGATCATTATTAATGTATATATTTTAGTGGTTTTTTAGGAATTTGTCAGGTATACATATAAATGTAGATATAAAGGGAGTTCTGCTCCGGAAATCTTTGCGTTTCTTATTGTGGGCGGGCAGGGAGGAGGGAGTCTCACCGTGAAGCTCAGGAAGGGATTGAGCGAAATGGTCCCTTTTACTCTTGCCGTTTACATCACGGCCTTCGGTAGCCCTACCGGCATATTCGATGAGACCGTGATCGTGTGAGAGCAGCCTCGTAGTGAAGATCACCCAACCAGATTCCCATGGGGAGGGCGGCGCGGTGCGATGTCCGGAATACGGTGCCGTAGCAATGCGTTCGACGGTTCTCATGCGCGCTGAGCAATCGGCGGGCGGATTGACGCCAGATCGTACCGCGCCGCCCTCCCTCACCTTCGGATGATCGTCGGGTGATCGTCACCAAGAATTTGCCATCAAAGATTCCCGATCTTATCGGAAATCCCGGTCGGGCTACGGTTGGCCGTGACGTATGACTCAGGTAGAGGGGTTCAGGGTTCAGGGAAGAATAGACCTGCAAAGACAGCCCTTCGCTTAGCATGGGACACTGTCGTGCCGCACCCTTGAGCAGCATCAGCGCCCTTCGTGGCTGTGGCGGCAGTGTCCCGTCTCGTGAGAGCAGCGGCAGCGTGGTGAGCAGCCGTAGCCGTCGATCTGTCGCCACCGGGTGATGACCCACGTGGGGCCGCTGGAGATGAGTGTGTCCTGCGAAAATGATCAGGATATCTAAAATAATTCTGATCTTTTTTTAGCACTTCCGGTTTTTTTGCACCTTTACTTGTGAGGACTGTGAGGTTCTCGGTACACCGACTCGATATCCCTTTTTGCAGTGAGTAGAAAAGCCTGATCAAGGCAGTGAGATAAGATCCTTGTAGAGTCTTTACCAAAGGATGAAGAAGGAGAATCATGTTTCGAAAAGTTGTGGCGGTTTTCGTTTTGTTCGTGCTGGTGCTGAGCAGTCCGCTTGTGTGGGGACAGAGCAGCTCTCAGGGACTGGCGCTGTGAAACAAGCTGGGCAACGAAACGGAGGTGACGCACTCCGAGCTCGGTGTCGCTGGTTCGATCAGAGGATCGACGAGATCAATATCTGGGACTTCGCCAAGACCACCCTGCTGGGAAGCGCTTTTGCGCTGGCCGTGAGTCCTGATCCACTCATCGCCGGACAACACAACGCTTTCGACGTGACCAACGGCAATCCCTTCGCCGATACCTGGCTGGCTTTCGGTCGCGTCGGTCCGGCCGGGCAGCACTCCTATACCATCGATGAACCTCACCTTGGCGCTGGACACTCCCAAGCTCGGCATCGGCCCAAACCTCACCGATCCCTGGGGCAAGCTCGTCTGGAACATGTTCGTACCAAACTCACTCCAAGGCCGCGACGTCTGGATGCAGGTCGTGCAGTTCGGACGGGTGACCGATGTGGTGAGTACGACCGTTCAGTAGTTGATTAAAGAGAAAGAATCCGCGAGATGGGCCGGGAAGCAACGTGCTCCCCGCTCATCTTGACACAGGAATAGGAGAAGACTCATGTGTAAGGCAATGACGATTTTTGGACTAATCATGGGGTTTGTCTTTGTAGGCATGGCGTGGACCGCGGTTGCCGAGGAGATCGAGTGGACCGAGCACATCATTCAGCAAGACACTATGGCTTCGGGAACCACCATCATCCTAGATTATGATGGTGACAGCGATAACGACATTCTGTTTGCCGAATATCACAAGAACTATTTGGCTTGGATGGAGAATGACGGTAACCAAAAATACACTGAGAGGATAATTGACGCAAACGCAGATGTTGGATTGAGAGCTGCGCTTGACTTCGATGGAGACTCAGACTTCGATATAGTTTGTTCGTCCGGATCCGGTATGTTCTGGTGGGAAAACGATGGTAATCTGAACTTCACTAGACGAACGATAGCCAACGAAGGAGGAGGTATCCAAGTTGTCGACATGGACGATGATGGCGATTGGGATGTTGTATCGGTGATCGAAAATCCGAGCGAAGTCGACTGGTGGGAAAATGACGGACAAATGATCTTCGATAAACACTTGGTGGACGCAAACTACTATAAACCATGTGGCATGGACGTAGAGGATATAGACGGCGATGGAGATATGGACATAGTAGCAACATCGTACTGGGGCGATAATGTATCGTGGTGGGAGAACGACGGCAACGAGAACTTCACACGTCATACCATAAGGAACTTGAACAACGTGACGAGTGTCCACACTGTTGACCTTGATCTGGATGATGACGTTGATATCGTAGTCGGCACCGGTGACTGGGGAAGAGAGATTTGGTGGCTGGAAAATGACGGTTTCGAGATTTTTACGTTGCATAAGATTTGTGGTGGTCACCAATACGGCGTACACGCTGTCGATGATATAGACGGTGACGGTAATTTGGATTTGGTCGCTGGTTGTCACTGGGAGGAGGGTTATTTGGGTTGGTGGGAAAATGACGGGAATCAGAATTTCTACATGGATGTCATTGCTTCTGGTGGGCATAATGGAGGACCTGGAAGCATTTGCCTGGGCGATCTAGATCAAGATGGAGATCTCGATATTACCGGTGACATCTACCCGAGTCGATGTCTGGCCTGGTGGGAAAGCGAACTCATAGACCCCGCCGTCACCATCAACCCCACACCGCTCGTGGCCGGCCAGAACGCAACCTTCACGGCCTCGAGGTTCGAGCCCTTCACCGAGACCTACCTGGCTTTCACCCTCAGCGGTCTCGGAAGTAAATATGTTCCACTCCTCGACGTGACCCTGCACCTGAACAGGCCGAGACAAGCCGGTGACATGGTCGTCTCCGGCGATAAGGGAGATGCCGTGTGGGACCTGACCGTGCCGGCGAACTACTGCCCGTTCCTGATCTGGGTCCAGGCAGCGCAGCACGGCCAAACGAGCAAGGTGCTGCAGACCGAGGTCGTCTGGTAAGGACACCGTCTCGTCCGGTTCCCGGCGGCTGATTCTCGCTCTGCTCCCACCGGGCGGGAATGGCATTGCGCGGCAATGCGCCGGAGCTACTATCTCCCAGAGATTGACGTTAACGTCAATCTTCACGACAACCAATACGTGTTTATGAAATTCAGGCACCGGCCGGCAGAAAACGAGCCGGCCGGTATCGCCACGATAAATGGGAGACCAGTTTAATGATCCATCAACTACCCGACCTGCCCTATGACTTCGGAGCCCTGGAGCCGCATATCGACGCACGCACCATGGAAATCCATCACGGCAAACACCACCAGGCTTATATTACCAACCTGAACAAGGCGCTCGAGAGCCACGACGAGCTGCAGGATGTGAGCATCGACAACCTGATCAGCGATCTTTCGCGCGTACCGGAAAACATCCGCATGGCCGTGCGCAACAACGGCGGCGGTCACTACAATCACAGCCTCTTCTGGACGATCATGAAGAACGGCGGCGGCGGTGAGCCCACCGGCACGCTGGCCGATGCAATCAACAATAAGTTCGGCAGCTTTGACCAGTTCAAGAACCAGTTCTCGCAGGCCGGCGCGACGCGCTTCGGCAGCGGCTGGTCCTGGCTGTCCATGGAGCGTTCGGGTTCGATCGTCGTGGAGTCCACCCCCAACCAGGACAATCCCTGGATGGACGGCCGCATTCCGGTGCTGGGTCTCGACGTCTGGGAGCACGCCTACTATCTGAACTATCAGAACCGGCGCCCCGACTATATCACAGCCTGGTGGAACGTGGTCGACTGGGACGCCGTGGCAGCACGGTACGCGAACGCCCTGGAGCAAATCAAGGGTTAAGGGAAAGGGAGATCGACTGGCACTGTCGAAAAATTTATCCGGGATTATTGTTTCGAGCAATCGACAAGCGAATCGACGCCAGATCGCACCGCGCCGCCCTCCCTAAACCGGTCGGGCTACGGTTGGCCGTAGCGGATGAGATAGGTGGGAGTGTTCAAAGTTTAGAGTTCGGCGAAGAAAAAACCTACTCAGTCAGCCCATCGCTTAGCGTGGGGCACTGCCTTGCCGCACCCCTTAGCAGCGGAAATACTCTTCGCGGCTGTGCGGCGGCAGTGTCCCGTCTCGTGTTAGCAGCGGCGGAGTGGTGAGCAGCCGCAGCGCCGACTTGGCCGTGACTCGGAACCGATCGTTCAGTCGTTACTTGTTGCGGTGCCTGAGCTGATCAACCGCCACGGCGAGCACGATGATCGCCCCGATGATGATCTTCTGCATGTAGTTGGGCACACCCACGAGATCACAACCGTTCCGCAGGAAGGCAATGATGAAGGCCCCGATCATCGATCCGAGCACCGAGCCCTCTCCCCCGGAAAGGCTCCCCCCACCGATCACCACGGCGGCAATGATGTCCAGCTCGAGGCCTTCCGCCACAGTGGGATCCCCCACCGAAAGCCGCGAGAACTGCATGGTCCCCGCCAGTCCGGCAAAAACACCAGCGAAAGTGTAGAGCATTACCTTGACGCGCGCCACCTTGACGCCGCAAAGGCGCGCCGTGGCCTCGTTGGAGCCGATCGCGAAAACGTAACGCCCGAAGGTGGTGTAGCGCAGGATACCGGCCACGAACAGTGAAGCGAAGATCATGAGCCAGACCCCGGGCGGCAGGAGGAGCCAAGTCGAATCACGTGACTTGGCCATCAGTGTGTTGAGCCAGGTCAGCGGCGCGTCGACCTTCTGCTCGTCGGCAAGATACATGGCAAAGCCCCGCACGGCGCTCAACATCCCCAGAGTGGCGATGAAGGGCACGATCTTCAGCCTCGTGATGATCAAGCCGTTCACCAGGCCGCAGGCCACTCCCGCCACGACCCCCAGGAACAAACAGCCCAGAGGATTCCAGCCCGCGTCGAGACCGAGCGCTGTGGCCACAGTCGAGAGGGCGATGACCGACCCCACGCTGAGGTCGATGCCGCCGCTGATGATGATCAGCGTCATACCCATGGCTCCGAGCGCCACGATCACCGTCTGGCTGGCTACGGTTATCAGGTTGTACTGGCTCAGAAAGGTACCCGGCTCGAGACTTACGAAGATCAGAATCACCAGGATCAGCCCGAGGAACGGACCGAAGACGTCGAGTGTACTCTTCCAATCGCGCTTGTTCTGACCATTGGAGATCGCTTCGCCGGAGGCCGATCGGGCCGCCTCCGCGCTCGAGGCGGCCTCGATACCCGGATCTTTTCGCTGCCCCGGAGCAGGATTCTGCATGTCGTCGATCCCCCGCCTACCTTTGCGTTCCGCCATCACCGATTCTCCCCGCCGTCTTCTCCGACGCAAAAGGCCATAATGCTCTCTTCGGTCCACTCCTCGGTGTTCTTCACCGCAACGAGGCGCCCGCGGTGCATCACGGCAATGCGATCCGCAATCCCGAAGAGTTCCGGCAGGTACGAGCTGATGTAGAGGATCGCCTTGCCCTGTTTTGCCAGCTCACCGATGAGCTCGTACACCGCCACCTTGCTGCCCACGTCGATGCCGCGCGTGGGCTCGTCGAGCAACATAATATCGGCTCCTTGATGAAGCAAGCGCGCCAGGGCGACTTTCTGCTGGTTGCCCCCCGACAACCCATCAACGCTCTGGTCCCAGCCGCGTGCCCGGATGCCGAGCCGGGTTATCCACTCGTCGCAGGCGGTCTTGATCGAGGAGAGGCAAAGCACGCCGTAATGCGCATAACCGTGCAGCCTGGAGAGCGTCACGTTGTCGGCGAGGCTCAGATTCTGAGCCAGCCCCTCCTCTTTGCGGTCCTCGGAGAGCAGGCCGAAGCCCTGGCAGATGCGCTCCCAGGGAGTGGCGCCGCCGTCGCAACGTTTGACGACGGAACCCGTGCCGCCGCCATTCGGTCCGCGAAAACCGGTATTCCGCATCGACGTGACCGTGCCCCCCACCAGGCGATCGAGGCCGAAGACCCCCCGGACCGTCTCGGTACGGCCGGCACCGACCAGCCCGGCGACGCCCAGGATCTCGCCACGTCTCAGGTTCAGATCGACGCTGAGAGGCAGCGGGTCTCCCCGGATCTTGCGCAGCTCGAGCACCGGTGCACCCACATCGTGAGGGATGCGCGGAAACATCTGATCCAACTGGCGACCCACCATCATGTGGATGATCTTCTCCGTGGGCGAATCAGCCACGGTCCCCGATCCCACCGTCTTGCCGTCGCGCAGAACGGTGAAGCGGTCCGCGACGCGGCGCACCTCTTCGAGGAAGTGGCTGATGTAGATCACGCCCACGCCGCGTTCCTTGAGCGACGTGATGACCTGAAAGAGCTGTTGGGTGTCCTGACGGGAGAGGGAGCTGGTCGGCTCGTCCATCACCACGAGCCGAGCGTCGCTCATCAGAGCACGCGCCACCTCGACGATCTGCTGCGCCCCCACGCCCAGGTCGATCACTCGGGTGTCGGGATCGATCTCGGGATGCTCGAGCCGGTCCAGAGTTTGGCGGACGCGATCCTTCATCCTGCCCCGTTCGAGCCAGACACCGAAGCGTTTCTCCTCGATCCCCAGCATCACGTTGGCTTCCACCGTGAGCTGCGGCGCCAGATTGAGCTCCTGGTAAATCATGGCCACGCCGGCCCGGCGGCCCTCGATGGGGCTTGCCGGCCGGTAGGCTCGACCGTCGAGATCGATCGTACCGGCATCCGGCTCCAACGCCCCGCTCAAGATCTTCATCAGGGTGCTCTTACCGGCGCCGTTTTCGCCCACCAGAGCGTGCACCTCGCCCCGCTGGACGCTGAAATCCACACGATCGAGGGCTTTTGTAGACCCGAAACTCTTGCTGATACCCCGCATCTCCAGTAGATTGCGTGCCGTCTCACCCATCTGTTGCGCCTCGTGTCAAACGTTCTGTTCCCCAGTTCCCGCGGCGGCGCGTCAGTCCAACCATCGGCTGAGATCAGGATTCAGGAGCTCCTCGATCTCGGGATCATCCATGTTGTCTCCGGTGACCAGCGTCTCCCCCGTGTCGATGACCTTGGGCACGTCGCCGCCCTTGATGTAGCTCACCAAAGTTTTGACACCTAGCTCCCCCATCCTGAAAGGGTTCTGCAAGATCAGGCCGTGCAGCTCGCCCTTGCGCAGGGCCTGAGCGAGCTTGGCCGAGGCGTCGAAGCCGACGAACTTGATACGGCCGGCTTGACCCGCCTCCTGGAGGACGCGCAGCATAGCAAAGGTCGTCGACTCATTGGGACAGAAGATGCCGTCGATCTGCCGGTGACGGATGAGGATGTTCTCACCCTTCTGCATGGCAGATTCGGTGGTCGCCCCGCCGTACTGGTCGGAGGAAACAACCTCGATCTCGGGAAAATCGGCGGAAAGGGTCTCCATGAAACCCTTCTCCCGGGCGGAGGTGCTCGCCGATCCTTCCTGATAACGCAGCATGATCACCTTGCCGCTTCCTTCGAGCAGCTCGCCGAGCCGCTGCGCTGCGAGGCACCCGCCCTTATGATTGTCGGTGGACACGAAGGAGATCTTTTTATCCGACTGGAGGCCGGAGTCGACGATCACCACGGGGACGCCCTCGGCCACGGCTTCGTTGACCGGCTGGCAGAGAGCCTTGTCGTCGAGCGGAGCCAGCACGATGCCGTCAACGCCGCGGGCGATGAAGTCCTCGACGACCTTGATCTGTTCCTCGCGATCGTCCTCCTTCTGTGGTCCTTTCCAGATGATGTTGATATCCATCTCACGACCGGCCTTCACCGCGCCGGCGTGCACCGATTTCCAGAACTCGTGGGTGGTTCCTTTGGGAATCACGGCGATGGTGAGGATTCCATCGGTCTTCGAAGATCCACATCCCCCGAAGAAAGCAAGGCTCAGAAAGGCCGCGCAGAGACCACAGGCTGTGTACCACTTCATTCTCATTCTCCTCTCATCGTCGTTTCGTCGTTCCGCGGTGAGACTGAATTTTATTCAGCATGTGACGGGCCTTGTCAAACCCGGGATCATGGAGCAGCGCTTTCTGGAGAAAATCCTCGGCGCCGGTCAGGTTGCCCTCATCGGCCTGGATCACCGCCAGCCCGTAGAGACCGCCTGGCTGGCCGTGCCGCGTCTGCAGCAGAGATTCGAAACAAGCCCTGGCCTCAACCGGCTGGCGCGTCTTGTAGTAGAGACCGCCCAGATCGAAGCGGAACAACCAATCATCGGGACGCAGATTGACCATCGTTTCCGTGTGTTGCAAGGCTTTTTTGAGCTCCTGCGTCTTGGCGAAGGCGGTGCCTAGATAACTGTGGATCATGACCATCGAGGGCTTGGCCCTGAGCACGTCCTCGCAGAAGCTTACGAAGGGCAGGAGCGAGCGATTGAAGTAGGGAGCATGGAGCTCCGAAGGGCTGTATGTCACGAGCAGCACATCGAGGAACAGATTGCTCTCGTGACGCTGGAGAACATCGATCATACGCGCCATGCCGCCCGGTCGTGACCGGGTGTAGAATTCGAGCTGGCCCTCCATCCAGAGCCCAAGCTGGTCCGAGAAGCGCTCCACCGCCCGCAGCGCCCGCTGCTCCTCTGCTGCCGGCCCGGCGTCGAGAAAGGGGATGACGGAGCCCCGGTGCCGCAGAACGGCCCTGAAGAAGTGAGGATTCAGGGCGGGGTTGGGAACTTCTTCGCGATCGAATTCGACGGTGGGATCGAGATCGGTGTTGAGGCGGCCGCCGCCCACCATCTCGCGCAGACCCTCTGGGGACATGATGAACGTAGACAGCAGCACCTGCGGGTCGTCGAGACAGACCTCGGCGAGACTGGCGGCGACCTCCGGTTCCGAGGCACGCTCCAGGAAGCGCTTCAGATCGATGCGTACCGGTGATGGCGATCCTACGATCAGGAAATGGCTCTGGTTGCAGTAGACCACGAAGGAATGCGGAAAGACATCCTGAAAGCTCTTGTAGATCGAAAAGTAGGAGTCCTTGGAGATGCCGTAGGTGGGAAGCCACAACGCCATCACACCGTTTGCAAGCATTCTCCGGCGACAGAGCTCGTAGAAATCCCAGGTATACAGCGCCGGGCTCAGCCTGGGATCGATGGCATTGACCGAGATCACATCGTAGATCTCTTCGGTGGCCAGGATGTAGTTACGGCCGTCGTTGATGATCAGCCGGAAACGATCCTCTTTGTGGATGATGTCATGGTTTTCGCGTTCGAAGAACGGGGCGGTCTCAATCTCTTCTGCGAGCAGCTCCACGCAGTCCACCGAGAGCTCGGCGTGTCGCAGCATGGAGTACGACGTGCTGCCCAACCCGAATCCCACCACGAGCGCTTTTTGCGGCTGTTCATGGATCAGTACCGGAATATGAGCCAAGGCCTTGTGGACAATGATGTCCAGTAATGAATTGTGAGCGGTCGGATGGCGGTTGATGATCAGTTGACGGAAAGGATATCCCCAAATGTTCCGCTGCCGCGTGTACTCTTTGACATACAGCGTCGCCGCCGGGGTTTCACGGTAGTAGGGTATGGTCAGCGCCTGGCGCGGCTCCTTGAAGTAACCGGGCACTCCGGTGTGGTGACCGCCGATGAGAACGGCCGCCAGCGAAGCTCCCGCGGCGCCGATCCCCAACCAGCGGATCGCGACGACTGTTCGTGTACGCTCTTCCAGCAGCAGAACGCCGATACCCACGGCGAGGTTGATCACCGACACGGTCACGATGCTCGCGGCGATGCCGAGAACAGGCAGAATCACGAAGCCCGCGGCACTCGCTCCCAGAATCGTGCCCAGGGTGTTGACCGAATAGACATCGCCCACGCTGCGCCCAACCTGTTGCATGCCGCGATGATAGATCTTGTAGACCACGGGAAAGACGGCACCCATGAGGAAGGTGGGCGCGATAAAAATCAGAAACGCCGCGGCGAACATGGCGGTCGTGCGCAAAGTGAAGGGTGTCTCCATCAACCCTTCCTTTCTGAAGAGCGTGATGACACCCTCGCTGACCGCTGGAAGCGCCGAGGTCAACGGGATCGTCGCCAGGGCCAAGCACCCGATGATAATCTCCGCCAGACCGAAGGTCAGGTAGAGACGGCGCAGTCGATCCACGAACCGTGCAAAAACGAAACTGCCCACAGTGATTCCGAGGAGAAAGGTGGTCAGGATCACGGTGAAGCAGTAGACGTCCGAGCCGATCACGTTGATCAGCATGCGCGTCCAAATCACCTCGTAAGCCAGCGAGGCGAACCCGGCCAGCCCGAAAGCCCACAGCACGGTCCGGACCTTCGCCGGCGAGGCAGATGTGATCGAAGACGGGCTGGCGGCGATCGGCGTGTCGGTGCGGACCTCCGATGGGAGCGGTATTCGAGTTGAATGTTTTTCAACATCTGACTCTGTCTGTCGAACGTGCGGGGAAAGGAGTATGCAGGCCAATCCCACCGTGATGTTGATCGCCACCGCCAGGGCTACCGTGATAGATTCCCCCAGGCTCCTGATCAGCACGAAACCAGCCATGAAACATCCGAACATGGCTCCTACCGTGTTGATGGCATAGAGGTTTCCGATTTCCATTCCCAGCCTGCTGCGACGGCGTACGAAAAAACGGCTGATGATCGGCAGCGTTCCCCCCATCAAAGTGGTTGGCACGATCAGAATGGCGATGGCCAGGATGAAACGTACAGCGATGATCCCCGGTCCGGCCCCCGACAGGGCCTGCCCCTCGACCCCTGGCACCATGCGGAAGGCGGCTACGTACACCGAATCCATGACCGGAAGGAGCAGTAGCATCACCACGACAGTCGAGATGCCGATGGCAAGCTCGATGCATCCGTAGAGCCGCAGTGGATCCTTCTGTCGGTCCGCCACCCGGCCCAGCAGAAAGCTGCCTAGAGCTAGCCCGCCCATGAACGCCGTGAGGACCGCGCTCGTGGCGTAGGTCGTACAGCCGAAGATGAGGGTCAACTTTCGAATCCAGATGACCTCGTAGACCAACCCGCTGATGCCCGACGCGAAGAAGAGTAGGTAAATCAGTGCTTTCAACATGGTGATTCAATCAAGATCGTTAGTCGCGAAAAGGCTATTGCCCGAATGCCACGTAGTTCTTCTAAACAGCTCTTTTTACTTTGTCTCGTGGTTCTTGGCAAGCATTGAAAAAAGCCTTTACTTGGTCTATTGGGCAGTCCATAATCCGACCGACTAGGCGGCTTGCATCTGAAACCACCTTTGGAACCTCGTTTGTTCAGCACAACGTGAAGGAGGAAGTAATGAAAAAATGGCGTCTGTTGCTGTTGCCTCTGGTCCTCGTCGTGATGGTCATCCCGGCCTATTCCGAGGAGGATGAGGACGAGTCCCAGCTCTACTCTACCGGACTCATTAAAAAAGGCGGCATGACCGGCAATATCGACAAGCTTCTCAACGTGAACATTTTCGTGGCCGGGCGCATGAGCCAGATTCCGAACAAAAAGATCACCTCCGTTCTGGAAGGCGACGACGTGGATTCGTTCAGCGTTCCCGGCGCCAGACTCTATCTCACCGGGCAGGTCTACACCGACGTGTTCTACAAGGTGGCTTACGAGTTCTCCAACGAGAACGACCTCGATCCGAACGACCGGAACGGCCGGCTCACAGATGCGATGCTGACCTGGAAGCTTCCCGTTGAGACCGACCTGATCGACAGGCTCGACGTCAACGTAGGGCTCGGACCGATCTTCCTCTCGCCTGCCGGCGAGGAGGACATCTTTTTCCTCGATACCATCGAGCACCCGCTGATCGTTCGTAATTTTCTTCCTCCAGGCACCGCCCGCGACAAGGGCCTCTTCTTCAAGGGCAGCTTTTTAGGTCAGGAGACCCTCCAGGTCTGGGCCGGTATGTACAACGGCACCCACAGGAGGATCGGCGTCAGCGATCCCATGGGCCTCGCCCCCGCACCGATGTTGACCTCGGAAGCGGTCGACGCCTGGGGCACCAACGCCGGAGAAGATGTGGACCAGTTCGCCTACATGGGGCGGGCTCAGCTCAACATCCTGAACGAGGAGAATATGTTCTTCATGGTCTCGGGAGGCGTGTCCCGAACGCCCTTCCTGCGTCCCGATCCCGCCACCCACGCCGAAATCCTCGACGATACCCTCTTTGATCTCGCCACCGAAGTGCGCTTCAACAAGCGTCAGACCTGGCTGAAAGGCGAGATCATCCGGACCAACACCGAAAAAACCGATGATCTGCTCGGTTTTCACGTCACCGGCGGGCACCGGCTGGGCTTCATCACCGAGAGTCTCGAGGTCGTCTTGAGGTATGAGCAACAGGACTTGGATGACCACGTCTCATCGGTTGACGATCTCTGGGCCGTGACCGTGGGGCTCAACTACTTCTTCAATCCCGAGTATGAGCACGACGCCAAGCTGCAGCTCAACTATATCAAGAGAGAAAGCGCTCAAACGCAGTTTGCCAACGGCATTCGCGGCGACAACGCCGTTCTCCTCCAATTCGTCCTGGGCTTCTGAACCGAGGGCGGCGTGGGGTGGAGCGCTCCGCGGGTGTAGGGCGCGCCATCGACCTGGAACGGCCGCTCAGACCGTTCCAGGTTCGGATCTGCCGCGCCGGAGAGGAGATTCAGTCGCACCCGCTCCGACGCTCCGCGTCGGACATGGCTCTCGAATTTGTGTTGATCGCGTTCCAAAGACATCTCGAAAGGATCATGAATTTTTTTGATTCGTCGCCGAATCAGTATTTGACAAGATTTTCGAAAATGGTATTTTCGTTCCTTTGTCTTTGACTCATAGACGGTGAGTGTAGCTCAGTCGGTTAGAGCACCAGGTTGTGGTCCTGGGGGTCGGGGGTTCGAATCCCCTCACTCACCCCAACATGTTTTTAATTCTCACCTTGTGTGAGATTGCGACTCAAGCCCTCTTAGCTCAGTCGGTAGAGCAGCTGACTCTTAATCAGCGGGTCCGGGGTTCGAATCCTCGAGGGGGCACTAAATGTCAAAAGCACAGGTACGTCGGCTTCGGAAGACCGCGTACCTGTGCTTTTATATTCCCTTCTCGTCGTGCCCGCGCCGCATTCGCGTCTTGCACGTTCCACCGTTTTTTCTCCCCGACCTCTTTTTCTCCCCAACCTACCGCCGCTCATCGAGACCGGAAAAAACCGGTCCCAATCGGCTTCGATTCCGCAGCGACGCCTTTCGTATGCCTCCCATCGAATAGTGAGCGCAATAAGTCGTCTCCTCCAACTTCCCCCCAGATCCTTCGACGGCCGGGTCCAGCATCGTGGAATCCTTTAATGGTTCACCAGTATCGGTAAGCACGTCACAAGCACGTCACCCTAAGAGACAGTACTTAATTTCTCAGAAAAAGTATAGAGCATTTGATATCAGGTGAATAAAGCGGTATTATCGAAACAATTGATTGATCCAAAAATAACGATAAAGTCTAATAAAAGCCAAACGCCAAATAGCCAATACGAAAGCCCAATTAACTGGCTAGTCACCGAAATCAACACCCGTGACTACACAACGATTAGCCAGTTATATTGAGGCTTTTTTGGATTTCCATCCGCCAGCGTCTCCCACACCTCATCAAATCCCGCAATCGGTCTGCGACGATTCAGCCGATCTGGCTCTTTCAATGGACAGCTAAGGCTCACACTCTCTAAAGAAAAACACTCGATCAATCTACAACGATCAGAATGTGATATACGTCAGATTCTTGTTTTGACGGCTTCCATCAAGAATGACGAACACCCCTCCGGCCGAAGAGCCGCAAGGGGTGTTTCAACAAAACCTCCCAATTACCAATGCACATCAGCCCTGAGTTCCCTGGACTCCCAGGCATCGAGCTCATGACGAAGCCGAGCATGCTCTCACATCATCCCCGAGCACGCTGTCCATGCTAAAGAGTGTACTTCGACATCCCCTTCCTACCCCTCGTGCTCTTGCTCACAATCTCAACAACGAGCTATACAAGAAAGTAAACAACCAGGTAACCGATTTTTGGTGATTTTTAGCCCTCTCGTTCCTCGTTACCTCCGGTTTTGCTCCGATCAATACCGTGTACGACAAGCTCTGTGTCGGTAGATGGAAATGGCGTTTCCCTTAGACCTCAACTCGAGGAATTTACAGCAATGGAACGGCACGCGCTCCGTCCGGTCCTTCGAGGCCTGTGTCTCTCCAGCCTCACGGGGTAGGTATGGCGCACCCACCTCTCGGTGGAGAAGAACATCGGTTTGATGACCAACTGAATGAAAAGGATTGATTCATGTCGGCTGCCGAGCCGCTCACCAACAGCGCACCCGGCGTGAATCTGCGGTAACGATTATTCCGATGTTCTTGCCAGGTGACGGTAAATCTCGTTTTTTCATGAACCTCACACGGCTTTCTAACGCTTAAGAGGTCGGATGGCGTCAGTTCTAAAGACGGCGTATCCGCTCGGAAGCCCGGCCGACGATCATCCGAGTATCAGGATCAACCTTTTTTTGATCAGTGGATTACGAAGAAAGGTCCTCTACGGCTGCCTCACCCGGCGCGCAACGCCGAGCACCCGGGGAGCGCGAAAGAGTGCGAAAACGCTCGAGGCGTGCATATTTGCACGATGCACTCCGGCCGGCGGCGACACGGGGCAGCCTGAGATAGTGATCTTTGAGCGAAGGAACCGTGTTCGAACTGGCATGGAATTTGTTGAGAATCGGACAGTTCCGCTCCTTCTCGTCTCCTCATGGCCTTGGCGGTTGTCGCCTTGGCCGAGAGTAACCGATGCCAGATCGCGCCTCTCCAACGGGGCCAGAACACGTACTGCGCCAGCAGGTTGGAGCGCGCAAGGTCACAGAGAGTGGAGGTCACGATAACCATGACGACTCGCGATTCCCCACAAAAGCCAGTGTCCACCGTCAAGCTCTTCAGGCAGCCGGCCAGCGGCTCTCGAGCCGCCGAGATCATCGATCTCGTCGACTCCCGCGAAATCACGATCGATCGCGCCAATACGCTCCTCATGGACCATTTTCGGCAGCATCACGACGCCGAGGCATATGCCGCCCTCTACCAGCTCAACTACAAGACGATTCTCGGCTACATCACCTCGAGGACCTCGGGATTCACCTACATCTGTCCGGCCGACGTGCTTCAAGACGTGTTCTTGCTCATCTACCGCTATCCTCACAACTTCCGCGCCGAACACGAGCGCTCATTCTTCAACTGGAGCCGCTCGATCATCATCAACACGATCAGGAAAAAGCTCAAGAAGCAGCCTCCGCGAACCTTCGATATCGACTCGATCCGTGAACTGGAGTCCGATCAGCAGACGAACGATCCCTTGAACCGTGTAATCTTGTCAGAAGAGGTGGAACAGCTCAAGAGACTCTATTCGATCTCGCTCATGATCTATCTGAAGGTGTATTCATCGCGTCTGACACCACGCGAAAAAGAGGCTCTGCACCTCATCGAGGTCAAGCAGGTGCCCTATCGGGACGCCGCCGAGGAGCTCTCGATCCGGTATGAAAACTTCAAGATGTTGATCTGCCGGGCTCGCAAAAAAATAGCTCAAGGGCTTCGCGGCATCACTCAACGGATCGAGACCTGGCAGAACTGCGACGTCCCGAAATCGTGCTAAACGGGATCAACGACGAATGATCCGATGAAACCGTCCCCTGATCCTACCAGCAAAACCGCGGGCTACACGAAAAGAACCGTCTCTCGCAAAGATTGATAGGAATTGCCAAGCAACTCCGTGGCGGCCTTTGCATCTTGGCGCGAGGTATTCATATTTGGATGTTTGTTCTGGTGGAAATCTACATTCGCGCAAAAACTTCGCTGAACTCGACCATTCACTTCCGCGGCAGCCGCTCCTGTTGGCCTTCGGTTCCAGCCGTCTTATTCCGTGGCTACGCCTTCCAGGCCATACCCCGGCGGCCGGCTCAGCAGAAAAACACGGCCTCCGTAGCCCGAGCCGATGATTTCACAGGTCCCGTTGCGGCCGTCGAGCTCGGCGGCACTCAGCCAGTGTCCCTTGTCACGATCCTCGAAGATGGTCTCCACACTCCAGCCCTCAGGTCCCCGGACGAGCAATTGAACCTTTCGCGAGTAACCGAAGACAGCCAGTGTTTCGACCTCCGGATCTTCATCGAAGACACCGGTTGCGATCCCCCGCGGGCCTCGAGCCCCCAGATAGATCGTCTCTCGCGACCACCCCTGCGCCGGAGTCTTCTCCAGCCTGATGATGCGCCCGTCATCGTGTGATGCATAGAGCACGAGTGGCGCGCTCTCCCCCGCCCACCGCATGGCAAGCCGTCCCATCCCCATGTTATCGGAATAGACGGTCTCACGCCGCAGACCGGAAGGCGACAATCGGAGCCGATCGAGCCTGCCGTTCCGCGAGACCGTGGCGATGGATGCGGGCTCGCCCGGAGCGCCGGGAAGCACGAGCGCATCGCGCACACGGCCCGGCAGGTGGGATACAAGATTCTGCACAAAAGTACCGTGAGGCCCGTCGGGTGTCACACGATACAGCGCTCCAGGCCGCGTGAAAACCAGTAGCTCCGCACCGGGCGATGTGGGATCCAGCTCGCCCGCCAGGAGGGTGTGAATCTCCAGGCCGGGAAAGTGAGCGATCAATCGGCAGTCGAGAACCCCGTGCGGATAGGCCACGACCTGGTAGAGATTGCCCTGCTGGCCGCCTGTGTAGAGCTCGGCCCCCTCGATGCGTGGATCCAGGTCGCCGTGGGTCAGCCCACCGAGCCAGCGCCCGTCGTCGATGATCGTCTTCGAGGACCACTTGCCGCTGTACGACACGAGCACGTGACATCGTCCTTTGTCATCTAATCCCACTACTTCGGGGGTGCCGTACTGGGGAAAGACCTGAAAGGCGCCGACCGTCCATATCCCAGTCTCGCCGTTGTCGATCACCAGATGCGCGTTCCAGCCCGCCATCGCCGGAAGACGGACAGATGCCTTTTTGGGATCGTCCGGCATCTCCTCGGTCCTGTTGTCAGCGGTCGGGGTGGCCGCCCCGACGGCGCTCGCCGCCGGTCGGGGCCGATCGGTCTGGCTCTCTTGGGCGCTCGTTGAGGTCGACGCCAGCAGACAAAATGTCAGAAACGAGGTGAGCAGGTAACACCGTGCTGCTGTGATGTGATCCATTTCAGGTCTTGTCCTCCAGGGTAGGCCCTGCGTGGCGGAGACTGTACTCATCGGTTGTTCTCTCTCCAGATGGTACCCTCTCCGGAAACAGCGGGTAACGGATCGATCATCCTCCGGCGCCATCACTGCCGGCCGGCACCCTCGAATCTTCCACGGAGTAACTTCGGTCGAACGCAGCCAGGACCTCGAGGGCGATCTGATCGGCGAGCAGCATGCCCTTTTGCGTCAGATGGAAACATTCGCGGCGCTCTCTGAAGAGCATCCCGACCCTCTCCAGATCGTGCCACAGGGGATCGAGAAAGGAGAGGTCCTCTCCGTGCCAGCGCATCTGGATCGCTTCGGGACAAACGCCGTCGCGCGTTCGCAAACCGAATATGATGGTGTCCTCGATCAACATCCTGGTCGTGAGAGGCTGGACATCGACCAGAGCCGGCTCATCGCACCGCAACCCTGCCAGCCATTTTTCGATGCCTGGCGGATTGGTGCATCTTACCCCGTGATACTGCGTTGCCGCCGAAGGCCCCAGCCCGATCCACTCATGCATCATCCAGGTGTGGAGGTTATGGAGGCACTCGTGACCGGGCTTGGCAAAGTTGGAGATTTCGTAGTGTCGGTAGCCGGCCTCCTCTAGCATCGACCAGGTTCTCAGGTAGTGATCCGCTTCCCTTTCCTGGTCGATCGCCCCTCCACGGTCCTCGATCCTCTCCCGGAGCGCGGTGTCCTCCTCCAGGGTGAGGCAGTAGGTGGAAATGTGCTCCGGAGCCAACCGTAGAGCCGAGTCGAGGTCGTCGGTCAGTTCCGAGAGGGACTGTTCCGGCAGGGCGATGATCAGGTCGACGTTGACGTTATCCGCGCCTTCGTCGCGCAGGATATCGAAGGCTCGCCGGGCCGCATCGGGCGTATGACAGCGGCCGATCTTCCCGAGCAGACCGAGATTGAAGCTCTGCACACCCAGGGAGAAGCGATTCACGCCGAGATCCCTCAAGAGACGGATTTTCTCGGGCCGCACCGTGGACGGCCCTAGCTCCACGGTCCACTCCGACGGTGCGCCGCGCGTGATGCCGCGAACCAGCTCGCCCAGACGGCGCAGATCGCGTTCCGTCAGCATGCCTGGGGTTCCGCCGCCAAAAAATACCGTCGTGATCGAGCGATCGGGCCTCGACCGCTCGATCTCCAACTGCACGCCGTCCAGGTAGGCCGCGATCTCCCGCGCCGTGGGTCGGAAGCGGTAGAAGCCGCAGTAGTCGCAGGGACGGGGACAGAAGGGGACGTGACAGTAGAGCCCCAAGGGCTCCTCGCATCGACCTGGACCGCTCATCGAATATCCCCCTCTCTGTCCGCGGCGCACCACAGGATTTACGTCGCATCCGCTCAGGCGTCAAGGGGCGCATGTTCCGCGGTTGTTTGCGTTCGATTATACTTTTGTTGGCATTGGGACGAAAGCGTCGACAACAACGACAATTAGTGTAGGATGGCCAGGATTTTTGATCCGCATTCACTGGCCGGAGCGATGGCCCCCGCAATGGAGAACCTGACCGACAGGCAGGTCGCGACAAAACATGGCTGAATCGCACGAGAAAGACGATGCTAACGGGACGCGGCGCCACATCCGCAATTTCAGCATCATAGCCCACATCGATCATGGCAAGTCGACCCTCGCCGATCGATTCCTCGAGATCACCGGCGCCCTGCAGCAGCGCGAGATGCGATCCCAGGTTCTCGACAAGATGGAGCTCGAACAGGAACGGGGCATCACGATCAAGGCGCAGACCGTCAGACTCGCCTACCAGGCCCACGACGGCGAGACCTACCAGCTCAACCTGATCGACACCCCCGGTCATGTGGACTTCCACTACGAGGTCTCGCGCAGCCTGGCCGCCTGCGAGGGAGCGATCCTGGTCGTCGACGCCACCCAGGGCGTTGAGGCCCAGACCCTGGCCAATGTCTATCTATCGCTGGACAACAACCTCGAGATCGTGCCCGTCCTCAACAAGATCGACCGGGCCAGCGCCGACCCCGAAAAGGTCAAGGCGGAGATCGAGGATATCATCGGAATCGACGCGAGCGAGGCGATCCTCGTCAGTGCCAAGACGGGGCAGAACGTGGCGGACGTGCTGGAGGCGGTCGTCGCCAAGATCCCGCCGCCCACGCGCGGGCACGTGAACAATCCGCTACGCGCTCTGGTCTACGACTCCTGGTTCGACTCCTATCTCGGGGCCATCGTCCAGATCCGTGTCATCGACGGCACGATCGGTGTAGGTGAAAGGATCAGGTTCTTGAGCACCGCCGCCGAGTACGAGGTCGTTAAAATCGGCGTTTTCGCACCCCAAGAGCGCGAGGTGGATCGCTTGAGCAGCGGCGAGGTCGGATTTCTGGCGGCCACGATCAAGGACATCAAGGACGTCAAGATCGGCGACACTTTGGCGCACGCCGGCAACGCCCCGGTGGAGCGGCTCCCCGGCTTCCAGAACATCAAGCCCATGGTCTTCGGCGGCCTCTACCCGGTAAATGCCGGCGATTACACCAGCTTGCGCCACGCCCTGGAAAAGCTCTGTCTCAACGATCCCTCGTTCAACTTCGAGCCCGAAACGTCCAACGCCCTCGGATTCGGATTCCGCTGCGGCTATCTCGGCTTGCTCCACATGGAGATCATCCAGGAGCGACTGGAGCGGGAGTTCGAGCTGGCGCTGATCACCACGGCGCCCACTGTCGCCTTCCACGTGGTCCTCGCCGACGGCGGTATGATGGTCGTTGACAACCCGAGCAAGCTCCCCGATGCGCACAAAATCGATCACATCGAAGAGTTGATGGTGGAAGCCTCGGTTCATTGCCCGAAGGAATACGTCGGGGCGGTGCTCTCCTTGTGCGAGGAGAAGCGGGGTCGCCAAAAGAGCCTGACCTATCATGGAGCAAATCGGACGGTCATCGTCTACCGGATCCCTTTCAACGAAATCGCCCTCGATTTCCACGACAGGCTCAAGAGCATGACCTGTGGATACGCCTCCTTCGACTACGAAATCAAGGACTTCGAGACGGCCGACCTGGTCAAGATCGACATCCGGATCAACGGAGACAACGTCGACGCGCTCAGCGTCATTCTCCACAGGGACCAGGCCTTTTATCGCGGCCGCGAGCTCACCGAGACGCTGCAGAACCTGGTGGATCGTCAGCTCTTCGACGTGGCCATCCAGGCCGTCGTGGGCAGCCGCATCATCGCCCGCACGACCGTCAAAGCACTGCGCAAAAACGTCACCGCCAAGTGCTACGGCGGTGACATCACACGCAAGCGCAAGCTCCTCGAGAAGCAAAAAAAGGGCAAGCAGAGGATGAAGCAGTTCGGCAAGGTCGCGCTCCCTCAGGAGGCGTTCCTGGCCGTGCTGAAGAGGGGCAAGGACTGATACTCTTCCCTGGAGTCGGATCGGCGCGCGGCCTGCGAGCGGCTCATGAGCGCCGCGAGCTGCTACCCGGCGGATTCCGTGGCAGCGCCCCCCTGCGCAGGCCGATCAGGACTCATCAGTTTTCGTCGTCGATGAGGGGCAGGCTGTCCGTCCCTTTGAAGAGATCCTCCAGACGCTGCTCCAGCCGGGCGACGTCGACGGCGGAACGCTGCTTGTGCCTCAGAAAGGTACGCGCCAGCTCGTCCTTGGCGTGGCCGATGATCCAGGTGACCAGGCTCAAGGCTTTGAGCAGATCCTGGCGCGAAGCGATGCGTTGATCGCAGAGCCGCCAGACCTCCTGCTCGAAGAAGGTGAGCGCCATCTGGACTTCGTCCAGGGGGAATCCCTCGGCGATGCGCTCCTCGGCAATCCTCGCGACATAGCCGCCCAGACGGCCCGGATCGGAGCGGATCGCCTGCACCAGCTCGTCCAGCAGGCGGCGACAGCGCGTCGCGAGCTCCTCCAGGCCGGCATCCCGGTAGTGGGGTGCCTTGGAACGTCGAATGTGGTCGAGAAGAGCGCCCGCCAGATCTCGATGGCTGTCGCTGATCTGCTCACACATGAGGTTCCGGATCTGCTTGTCAATGTGCACGCCGATCCGCGGATGGTTCACGCTGCGCGGTGCTGAAACTGGTATCTCCATAACCCACTCCTTGGCAATGGCAACAGTCGAGACAGAGTTCGCGAGCCAGAGATCGCGAAACACCTCTGTCGTGGGACACAACAATTCCCGTGCCGATCGGCTTAGGCGCGTGGATTCGTATCGAGAAGGGGTGAAAGCGCACAACCAGCCGCGTGGTGGCGCAAGCGAGGGTGCCGAGGGGGTGCAATCTCGATTGACTCGTCGCAGGGGAATCGGCTCATCTCGTTACAGGTAAAGGCTCAACGCGCTGTGCCGCCGGGATTGGACGCAACAAACGTTGCATCACCGACACGCAACGCATGGCGTCCCGCACTTCACCGCTCGCTGTTGCGAAGCCGTCGGTTCAACGCCTGCCGCGTGATGCCCAGCATCCGCGCGGCGATCGCCTGATTGCCCTGGGCGCGCCGCAGCGCCTCGTCGATGAGCAGTGTTTCGGCCTCTTTCAGGGTGGGGAGCTGCTCGGCGAAAACAACCGCCCCTTCACCGTCCACAGACAGGCTCGAGTCCGGTCCCCCCGCCCCCCCGCGAGCCACCGCGGCCTGTTGGTCGATCGCCTGCTTGAAGGCCCCCATGGAGAGCATTCCGGCCCGGTGGCTGCTCACCGCGTCGAAGACCATTGAACGCAGCTCCCTTACGTTGCCGGGGAAGCTGTAGGTTCCGAGGAGGGTGTCGAGCTCCTTCGGGGGCGTCGGTTTTTTGCGACCGAGCTCGCCAGCGGCTTCCTCGAGAAAGTGGTCCAGGAGCAGGGACACATCGCCCGATCGCTCCTTGAGCGGCGGGATGTGGATGTGATGGGTGCAGAGACGGTAGTAGAGATCCTTGCGGAAGGCGCCATCGTGCATGAGGCGCTGAACATCCCGGTTGGTGGCCACGATGACCCGGGCATCGGTGCGCTTGGCCACGTCCGAGCCGAGGGGACGGTATTCGCGTTCCTGGAGCAGCCTCAGCAGCTTGACCTGCAACCCGGCGCTCAGGTCCCCGATCTCATCGAGAAAGAGCGTGCCGCCGCCGGCCTTCTCGACCAGGCCCGCGCGGGTCCCTTCCGCTCCCGTGAAGGCACCCTTGCGATGCCCAAAAAGCGTGTCGGAGAAGACCATGTCGTCCAGCCCCGCCACGTCGACGGGCACGAATTCGCCGGAAAGCCGGCTCAGCCGGTGGATCGCCCGGGCAATCAGCTCCTTGCCCACGCCGGTCTCACCGGTGATCAACACCGGCTGCGAGGTGACCGCGATGGCCTCGGCGTAGCGGAAGAGGGAGAGCATGGCCTCGTTGCCGGTCACGATCTCGGCGAACGCCTCGGGGTGCTCCAACTTCCCTGAGAGCACGCGGTCCTTGAGCATCGAGTTCTCGCGCCGCAGATCGCGCAGCTCGATGGCCCGTCGGACCACGGTGACCAGGCGGTTGCGCTCCACCGGTTTGACCAGGTAGTCGAAAACCCCCGACTTCATGCACCTGACCGCCATCTCCACCTCGTTGACGCCGGTCACGATGATCACCGGCAGCTCCGGGTAGTGCCGGCTCACCTCGCTCAGGATTTCTTCCCCGGAGACTTGCGGCATCCAGAGGTCCAGCAGCAGGACCTCGATCTCGCGCTCCGCCAGCAGGGGCAGGACCTCTTCGCTCTTCTGGCAGGACAGACAGTTGTTGATCCCTCCGGAGCGCAAGGTGATCTCGAAGCTCTGCAGCGCCTCGGCCTCGTCGTCGACCAGCAGAACTGGCAAAGAGGGGTATTGACGCACCATCACAGCCTCCATTTCCGGGTCGGCCCGTCGTGACGAGCGCCGCCCTTGATCGGGATCGTGACCCTGGCCGTCGTCCCCCGGGACCGGGTGGAGGTGAAGCTCAAGGTCCCTCCGTGGCTCTTGACGATGCCTGATGACACGGAGAGCCCCAGGCCGGTACCGCCGGCCTGGCGGCGTGTGGTGTAGAAGGGGTCGACGATCTTCTCGATCTTCTCCGGCGGGATTCCCAACCCCTCGTCGCGAACCTCGACCACGACAGATCGCTGGCCCTCATCGTAGTGTGTAACCACGCTAATCCCCTCCCCCTTCTCTTGCAGAGCTTCGCAGGCGTTCTGCACCAGGTTGACGATCACCTGCTCGAGGCGCTGGAAGTTGCCTGTCAGGCAGGGCAGATCGGCGTCGTACTCGACAAAAAACGAGTCCGTCGTCTTTCTGATCTGGTTGCTGATGAGCGTCACCGCCGATTTGACCACGGCGTTCATATCGACCGACTGATCGAGGTCGTGCGTATCGACGCGGGCGAAGCCCTTGAGGCTCTCCACGATCGACTTGATCCTCTTCGCACCCTCGAGGATTCCGGTAAAGAGCAGCGGAATATTCTCGCGCATCTCGCTGTATTGCAGACCGCCCACGATGAAGTCGCCGTTCTCCTGGTAGTACTCGTCCAGGATCGGCATGATGTCCTTCCACGACTCCAGCAGGAGCGGCGCGTTGAGCATGATGAAATTATTCGGATTGTTGATCTCGTGGGCCACGCCGGAGACGAGGGTGCCCAGCGCCACCATCTTGTCCAACTGGATCAACTGCTGGCGCTGCTGCCTGGCCTGGTCCTGCGCTCGCATGTGCTCGATGATCCGCTCCACCCGTTCGCCGATCGCGTCGAGGAGGTGTCGCTCTTCCGCGTTGAACGGATCTTCGCTCGGAAGAGTTCCGCTTCCCTGAAAATAGACCTCCAGGTTTCCCAGCCTTGCGCCGTCGACGGTGATGTCGCAGACCTGGCACCAGCGGGTGATGTGGAAGTTATCGGTTTTGAACTCCTTGTCGGGCAGCCTGATCCTGGCGCAGGTCAGGCTCGGGTCCTGCCAGGCCGACGGGATGATCTCCACGATCCCCTGAAGAATCTCGTCCCAGGTGATTCCCGACCTGTCGCGGAGCTTGGAGATGCTGTAGAGACAGTTCAGCTCCTTCACCCGATCTCCCAGATCGCGGCTGAGCCTCTTGAGCTGCTCCTCGGCCGCCTGGCGCACGAGATCGGCTTCGTTGAACCGCTCCACCTTCCGGCGGAGCCGATCGAGCTCCTCGATGAGCTCTTGCCGGCTCTTATCAGCATCGTCCATACGCGATTCCTCGCTCCTGCAGTCGTCGATCGACACCCGAACATGATATCCTGACAGGCGCCATGAAACGAGAGGGGGATCTTCAAAAAGAACACCGCTTTTTTTGACACGGTTCCGGCCATGGGGTATATATGGAATCTTTTTCCGAGATGTCGATCGTATCATCGAGAGTCGAGCATCACAGCCTGTCGAGTCAGAGAGGAGCGAGTCATGATCTGGGGACCGAGTTTTGCGGAGATGCTGAATCCCGGGCTTATATCCGAGGAGACGAAGCAGCGGGCTACGTGCGCCCGGACCGAGGATCCGCTCGATCCGATCAATCTCTACAACATCACCTGGAAAGGCGTTTCTGGCGCAGTGCGACACCTGGTCGTGCCCCCGGAAATGACCGGAGTGGACGCTCCGATCGTAATGATCTATTCCAAGGATTTCCCCACCGGCAGCCACAAGGTGGGCGCCACCTACTCGATTGCCATGGAGCACCAGCTCTTCGACCGCATCGTGCCGGGCCGCCACAACCTCATCTGGCCGTCGACCGGCAACTACGGCATCGGAGGCGCCTGGGTGGCGCCGCGCATGGGATACAGGTCCACGGTGATCCTGCCCGAGGAGATGTCCGACGAACGCTTCGAGAAGATCGCCTACTTCGGTTCCGAATGCTACAAGACGCCTGGCTGCGAGAGCAACGTCAAGGAGATCTACGACAAGGCCAAGGAGCTGGCCCCGATCCCCGGCAATCGCGTCCTGAATCAGTTCTGCGAGTTCGGAAACTATCGCTTCCATTACTCGGTGACCGGCAACTCCGTCCTGGAGTTGGTCGCCGATCTGGCCACGCAGGGCATCGGGCGCGGCCGGGTGGCGGCCTTCGTCTCGGCCATGGGCTCGTCGGGTACCATCGCTGCCGGCGAACGACTGAAGCACGCCGATGCAGCCACGCGTACGATCGGGCTGGAGCCGATCCAGTGCCCTACGCTCTACTGCAACGGCTTCGGCGGCCATGACATCCAGGGGATCGGCGACAAGCACGTCACCTGGATCCACAACACCGATCAGATGGACGCCATCTTCTGCATCGACGACATGGAGTGCAAGCGGGGCCTGCAGGTCATGGCCGAGGAACCGGGCATGAACGTGCTCATCGACCAGGGCATCCCCGAGGATCTGGTGAGATCCCTGCCCGAGATCATGGGCATCTCGTCGGTGTGTAACCTGCTCGGAGCGATCAAGGCGGCCAAGTTCTATCGTCTCGGCCGCGAGGATGTGATCGTGACGGTGGCTACCGATGCCATGGATCGCTACCACTCGGTGCTCGAGAATCTCACCCGCTCCGAGGGCCGGATGGATGAGCGCGAGGCCTATGCGCGCCTGAAAGGCATCTTCCACCGCGCGGGGCTCGACTGGATCCGCGAAGGGACGCAGCATACCAAGGACTGCTGGTTCAATCTCAAGTACTACACCTGGGTGGAGCAGCAGGGCAAAACCGTGGAGGAGCTCCAAGCGCAGCGTGATCCCGAGTTCTGGCTCAGGGAGCAGGCGCTGGTCCAAGAGATCGATCACAAGCTGATCGAGGTACGCGGCGCCTGATCCCAGGTTCGCTACTCGGATTTGATCAGCTTCAACGACTTTTTGAACTTGAGATACTCTCTCTTGGTCTTCTTGAACGCACCATCGGTGCCGTAGTATCTGATCCGCACGGTCTGACCGGTACCGCACGGAAAAAGCTCTATCAGGTAATTCTGATCCTTCTGTTCGAGGGTCAGCGAAATCCCTTTGCCCAACGGACTCGATGCGTGCTTGTCCTTCACATCGGGGAAGTTTTTGCGAACACCGCCCATGAATTCGCTCCTGATCGTTTTCATCGATTCATTACCGGTGGAGAACGTTTTCAGATCGAGATGACAGTATTCTTCCGAGCTGTTGAAGGAAGATGAGAAGACGACCGTATCGCCGTCATCAGTGGAGAGATACCAGTGGCTGGGCAGACTGAAGGCCAGCTTCCGTTGCGGCAGCGTTCTTGGAACCTCACGAAGCTTGGGTTTACGCTTTTTGGCCTTCTCGGCCGCCGCACCGAAGGTGACCTCGAGTTTCAGACTGAACTTTCCCGTGCCCGCGAGAGTCATAAGCGAACTGCCTCCCTCGAACTCGAAAGGGCCTTTGAGCTCGAGATGGGAAATGAGCTGTTTGTTCAGGTCGATTTCGATCTTGCCCGTCAGGTCGTAGGAGGACCGGGCCTCGATTCCGTCTTCCTCCGATTCTTCTTCGAACTCCACCGTACCGGCTAATTTCGCGCACCCTGTCTCGCCGTCCACCGATTGGAGGGTGAACCGCCCCGTGGCAACGCTCACTGTTCCGATGCTGTCGAGCAGGAGATAGGCAAGTGACGAAAAGTCCACATCGAAGGAGTCTCCGATGCGGGCTTCCTTCGGGAAGGGAAGCCAGGCTGCAAGCGAATCGATCTGCTTGAATACGCCGTTCAAAGTGTCTCGAAGCACGGTCCGGTTCTCGACGACTTCAGTAAAGTTTTGATCACCTTCTCGCCAGTAACGGACCGCCAAGCCGTTGAGTTCTTTGTCTTTGATTTCCCGATTCTCGGTGGAGAAGGATTGAATATACCAACGGAAGGCCTCCCAGTTTTTTCCGCCCTCCCATTTTGTGTATTCGTCGACGAGTCGAAGTTGATCTTTCTGCAGGATCTTCTGCTTTTTCTCCTTCATCATGGGGATCTTGATCCTGGCATCGACCTCCATTTGGCGATCGATCTCGATCAGAATCGGCACTCCGGTTTCGAACGCAACCCGTAGATCGTAGGTCCTCTCGTCGCCGGTGACCGAATCGGGTTCTGTTTGGGTCGCGCCAGGGCTGGTGAGAACGGAGATGACCAATAGAACCACCCATAGAGGTGTCAAGACACTACGAAGAAGCCAGAAGCGAAAAAAGCGGGATTGATGGAGTGAGCATAGAGACAGCATGATAGACTCGATCCTCCCTTGATTTAAAAAGTAAACAGATTGATAAAATACTCAGTCACGTTGTATTTTTGATATACGAGAGTCCTTTGAACCGTGGGCGTTGAGGTCAGCATTATCGGCGGAGCGCCGTGTAGAATCAATCGAAATCGTTCTCGAGCTTCATCTCGCATCGAACCCCGTCGAGCCTTCACATCACCAACACGATAAAAGGCATAGAGCGCGGACCGGTTGCCGGACCGGACGTTTTTATCGAGGAAAGGTTACTGAATGAGTGTTCAGAGTTCAGGATTCGGGATTCTGCAGCCGTCCTGGCGGGTACACCAGATTCTCCGGGAACTAACATCCAGTTCAAGATTTCCTCTCGCCAAGACGCCAAGAACGCCAAGAAATTTTTGGGGTGTGGAGGTTTTTCTTCAGACTGGAGAATCGCAGCACCAACGACCGCTTTAGCTATCTCTTTATTGTCTTTGCGATCTTGGCGTCTTTGCGAGAGTTCTTATCTATCAGTGTCGAGAGCAGTCTGTTTGGAAAAGGGAAGAAAAGCCGGCAGCCGCTTCTGCGAAAAGCGACGAGCCACAGCTCACACGATTACCCCGCTTTTTCGATAGTGCCATCCGTAGCCCGACAGTGATGGAGGGCGGGTCTACCCGGCACTCGTTACTTCCGTTGGATTGCTCCACCCTCCCTTCGAGCTGGTCCGTGCGAGCAATCGGCGGGCGGAATGACGCTTGAGGGCACCGCGCCGCCCTCCCTAAATCGGTCGGGCCACGGATCGCCGTGAGGGAGGAATCGGGACGATGGCAACTCAAAACCCACTCAGACAGCCCATACCTTAGCGTGGGACGCTGCATTGCGACGCCTGTTTGCCGCGCCAGTGCACTCAGCAGTCTCGTCGCTGCAGTGTCCCGAAACAGCCCGCATCGCCGATTCGGCCGTAACTCTGAACCGATCATTCGCGGCTCTTGCCGCACCTTTTAGCAACGGCAGCGTTCTTCGCGGCTGTGCGGCGGCAGTGTCCCATCTCGTGTGAGTAGCGGCAGCGTGGTGAGCAGCCCGCAGCACCGATTTGGCCGTCATTCAGAACCGATCGTTCGTAGCTCTTGCCGCACCCGTCAGCAGCTCGCAGCGCGCCGAAACAGCGACACCGATGTTAGGTAGATTCTGGCTCAATCCCCACCGAAACAGTGGCCACCGGTGCGATCGATCGGTATGATGCGGTGTTCGGGTTTTGTTTCCCGCACGAGCAGGGTGGGCTCGATGATGAGCGAGGCACAGGTGGGACAGAGTAAAGACAAGGAGTCGAACGCGATGAACGCACAAACAACACCCTCCGATCAACAGGCCGGCAACCCGCGGACCTTTGTCATCGGCAACGGTCCGCTCTTCGACGGCGGCGGTCGGTTCTTCGAAAAAGGCGCCCTGCGCATCGAGGGCGACCGCGTGGCCGCGCTGGGCGACCTCGATCAGGTCCTGTCGCCAGGGCTGCCCTTCATCGACGTGGAAGGCCGCCTGATCCTCCCCGGACTCGTCAACCTGCACCACCACTTCTACTCGGCGCTTGCCGTGGGCCTGCGCCCCACCGGGCCGATTACCGATTTCCGCTCCAACCTCGCACACTTCTGGTGGCCGCTGGACAGCGCCCTCGGATCGCACGAGGTAGAGGTCTCGACCCGCCTCACCCTGGTGGAATGCCTCAAGCACGGCGTGACCACCGTGTTCGACCACCACGCCTCGCCATTCTGCGCGCAAGGGATCCTGGACAAGATCGCGGTCTGCGTCGAGGAAGCGGGTCTCAACGCCGTGCTGGCGCTCGAGGTGAGCGACCGCAACGGTGAGGCGCTCCGCGACGCAAGCCTGGAGGAAAACTTGCGCTTCCTCGGGCAGCGCGGCGAGCACCGTCACGTCCGGGGGGTAATGGGCCTGCACGCCAACTTCACCCTGTCGGAAATCAGCCTCGAGAGGGTGGCTGCCGCGCTCCCCGAAGGCGAGGGCGTGCACATCCACTGCGGCGAGGCCGCAGAGGACGCCACATTCTGCAGGGATGCCGGCTACGCGGGACCGGTGGAACGGCTCGATCGCTCGGGTCTCCTGAACCACCGAACAATCCTGGCTCACGGCGTTCATCTCACTCCCGGGGAGCTCGACACGATCCAGCACTCCGAGGCCTTTCTGGTCCACAACCCCGAATCAAACTGCAAGAACGCCGTGGGCGAACTCTCCGCGAAGGCGAGCGGGTACGGTCTGGGCACCGACGGCATGACCTCCAGCATGCTCGGAACCCTGCGCTTCGCGTTCCTACGTCGGCGCGGGCTCAGCCCGGATCCCGAGTACAGCCCAGATGCGGTATTGCGCGCCCTCTTCACCGTCAACGCGCGGGCGGCGTCGCTCTACCTCGACGATGTCGTCGGGATCCTAAGCCCGGGAGCCAGAGCCGACGTGGCGGTTTTCGACTACATCCCCTTGACCCCCATCGACGAGGGAAACCTCGCGGGACATCTGATCTTCGGCGCCCACGCCGCCAGGGCCCACTATGTTCTCGGCAGCGGAGCGGTGTTGCTCTGGAAGGGCAAGCCGATCACGTTGAGAGAGGACGAAATCCGCGGCGAGGCCGCCGCGCTGGCGCCGCAGCTCTTCGCCCGCATCGCCCGGAGCTCGAGTTAGACGTCTACTTCTTGTTTCCCCCGCTCTTGCCGTTGCCCTTGCCGCTAGGACCTCCACCGCTGCTGCCGCCGCCACTGCTGCTGCTACCCGATCCAGACTGCCCCGACCCGGAAATCATGGTCGAGCGCACTTTGAGCACCGGCGCGACGCCGGATGGATCGGGTACGTAAGCCGATCCCCAGCCGTCGGTGGCCAGGTCGCTGGCACCGGCGGGGAGATATCCCTTGTTGACGAGCTGGATCTGGATGCCGTTCCAATCGGGCAACAGCGGCTCCGACGAGAGATAAACCTTATTGTAGGACAGAATGGCGCTGTTGATGATGGCCAGCTCGTCCAGGGTCTGCCGCCGGCGGATGAAGGTGACGTCGACGGTGACCGTGATATCGTCCTGGTTCCCCAGGGCTTTGTTGGGGCCGGGGCTCGTCACAGTACAGGTTGAGGAGCCGCTCAGCCCCACGGCATAGGGCGATCTCCATTCGTCAACGGTCGGGCTCGTTTGACCCGATCCGTGGCTGGGAAGGCGCGGACTGTAGTAGGGACCGGCCCAACCGGTCAGCCCCTGGTCGTTTTGCAGAAGGTCGTTGATCGCCGTTGGAAACGCCGAAGTATCGGCGAAATAATTCTCCACGCTCTCCTTGATGTCGTTCAGCTCCTGCAGCTCACGCAGAACCTTTTGGCGGCGGACACCGGAGGAGAAAGCTGGCAGGGCCACACCCACGATAATCGTCATGATCGAGATCGCGATGACCAGCTCGATCAGGGAAAATCCTTTTTTTTTCATGACTCGATCCCGTTGTGCTCTCATAAAACCTCAGAACGCCGAGTACATGGTGTAGATCGGCATCAATGCCCCGATTAGAATGAAACCCACCAAAACCCCTGCGAGAATGATGATCGACGGTTCGATCAACGAGATCATGCGGCTGACCTTTTTGGGAATCGACGAGTCGAAATACTTGTAGGCACACTCGAGCGCATCCACGATGCGGCCGGTCTTCTCGCCGATCGAGACCATCCTCGGCAAGACAAAATTCAACGACTTGAAGCGATCCATGGCGGCGGAGAGCCTCTCACCGTTCCTCACGTCGTGGATCGCCTGGCGGCAGAGGTCTTCGATGAAGGAGTTGCCGCTCGAGGACCCCGAGATCTCCAGAGATCTGACGATTTCCACGCCCGAATAGAGCATGGTCTTGAAGATCACGGTGAACCGCGCCAGACAGATTTCGGCGATGATATTCCCCATCACCGGAATCCGGAGAATCATCTTGTCCATGAAGGTTCTGCCGCCCTTGGTCTTGCGCATGATGATTATGGTGACGGGCAAAGACACGACGAAGAAGAGCAGCAGCAGCATGTTGCCCCGCAGGAAATTGGAGGTCGTGATGAGAACCTTCGTCATCGCGGGCAGCTCCATGTTGGACTCGGTATAGATCCCCATGATCCGAGGCAGCAGAAAGGTGAGCAGCAGCACCACCAGCCCGATCACGGCGAAGATCAGGAAGCTCGGATAGATCAAGGCTTGCTTCATGGTCGCCTTGATCTTGGTCTGCCAGTCGAGCTGTCCCCGAAGCTTGTCCAGAACCACATCCAAGGATCCCGTCTCCTCGCCGGCACGGACCGTGTTGATGAAGATCAGACCGAAGTAGTGCTCGTATTTGGAGAGCGATTCCGAAAAGGTCAGCCCTTGACTCACCTGCAGCAGCACATCGGTCAAGATCCCTTTCAGCTTCAGATTCTTGACCTGTTCGATGAAGTCCTCTAGCGCTGTAGGCAGCGGAATGCCCGAGGAGCTGGTAATCGAGAGATAGATCAAGAGATCGATGAGATCGTTGGTGCGTACCTTGCCCCGCGATCCGAGACTCTTCTGGAGTGAGGGCTTCTCCTGCACCTTGAGCAGGATCTTGCCTTCCTTCTCCAGATTCTTCTCGAGCGCCGTTATGTTCGGTGCATTACGATCACGGCTCTCCACGACTCCCTCTTCGGAGATGGTCTTGACCAGATAGATCGGCATCCTGTTCGTCCTGTCTTCGTCTCCGGAAGCTCAGTTCTCTCCCGCGCTCGGTTGGTGTCTCAAATGGTGTCGTTGCACACGCGCATCACTTCTGCGATGGTCGTGATTCCGTCAATAATCTTGCGTTTGCCCTCGTCGATCATGAATTTCATGTTCTTAGATCGAGCCAGCTTCACAAATTCCTTGTCGCTGGCCTTCTGAGCCACGAGTTCGGCGAAATCGTCGTCCATCACGAAGAGTTCGTAGACCACGGTACGTCCGGCGTACCCTGTGTCATGACAGGCCTTACACCCGGCGCCTTGCGCCAGGAGCAGCTCTTCCTGCTCGTCGACGCCCAGCCACTGCTTCTCTCGCGCCGTCGCGGGGTGAATCTCCTTGCACTTGCCACAGATCCGGCGTACCAGCCTCTGCCCCAGCACACCCGAAAGGGTCGAGGAGACGAGATAGTTCTCGATCCCCAAATCGATCAGTCTTTGGATCACACCCATGGCGCTGTTGGTGTGGATGCTCGAGAAGACCATGTGGCCGGTCATGGCGCACTTGACCGCGATGTCGGCCGTCTCGGGATCGCGGATCTCACCCACCAGGATCACGTCCGGGTCTTGGCGCAGGATCGTGCGCAGGCCTTCGGCGAAGGTGTAGCCGATCTCGGCGTCGGCCTGCGACTGCCTGATGAGCGGCAGCTTGTACTCGATCGGATCCTCCACGGTGACCACCTTCTTGGTCATGGCGTCGATGACCAGGATCATGGCGTAGAGGGTCGTGGTTTTTCCCGATCCCGTGGGCCCCGCCACGAGGAACAGCCCATGAGGCTGATCGGCGATCTTGACGATTCTGTCGTAGCTCTCGTTCACAATCCCCAAACTCTCGAGGCTCAGGCTCACGCTGCTCCGGTCGAGGAGCCGGATGACGATGTTCTCACCGAAGGCGGTGGGCATCGTGGAAACCCTGAAATCGACGTTGAGAGCGCCTTTCTTCTTGGTGAAGCGGCCGTCCTGCGGCTTGCGTCTCTCGGTGATGTCCATCCCGGAGAGGATCTTGAAACGCGTCAGGACAGCCGAAGTCATCTCCTTGGGCAGGACGTCCCCCTGCTGCAGGATGCCGTCCTGGCGGTATCGAATGCGCAACAGCCGCTCCTCCGGCTCGATATGGATATCGGTCGCCCGCCGCGACAGCGCCTGGTCGATGATTGCATCCGCCTTTTCGATCACCGAGTAGTTGCTCGAGTCCGGCTCCTCCGCCTCGGCCGAGGAAGCCGCGGCATCGTTCCGGGCGTTGAACACGTCACCGATCGTGTTGAGCAGATCCTGCGGCGTGGCAGCCAGGATCTTGATGCTCGCGCCGAAGTGATCCTGGATGGCGTCGATGGCCATGATGTTCGAGGGATCAGACATGGCCACGGTGAAGCGCCCCATCGCATCCCGGTTGACCGGCATGAAGAGATGCTCCCGGGCAAACTCTTCATCGACCGTTTTGATCAGATCCAGTTCCAGATCGAAGTCCTTCAGCTTGACGAAGGGGACACCCCAATCCTCGGAGATGATTTTGGAGAGGTTTTCGGCTTCGATGAACCCGAGGCTCACCAGGATCTGGCCGAGGGGCTCCTTGACCCTGCGCTGCTCCTTGAGTGCCATCTCGAGTTGATTCTGGGAGAGATACCCGGCCTCGACGAGACGTTCTCCCAGCTTGGGTTTCCCGAGGACCGGTTTGTTCTGTGTTTCCTTCGAGCCCGTGACGTCCATTGCGATCCCCCTTTTCCACATCAATTATCGTCACACCCCTACCCCGGGCTTTAGACGGTCCGTATCCCTTGATCATCGGGCGCGCACCGAACAAAGCTTGAGCCGACAGACGGGAAAGTGTGGTCTCAGGAGCGGCCCCTTCCGGTGACGAGGTGGTCACGGACCGGTCAATGGCAAAGCGCGCTGCTCCTTGGAATTTCGTCGAATATGTGAAAAAATTGCCGCCAAAGGAGGTTTGACGAGGTGAAGATCATCATATCAGGTTCGAGCGGTTTGATCGGAACGGCGCTGGTGCGCGACTTGATACGGACGGGAGACGAGGTCCGGCGGTTCGTCAGGCGCAATCCACGTCGCGCGGAAGGGGAAATCTTCTGGAATCCCGAGACCTTCAAGCTCGATCGGAGCCAACTCGAGGGCCTCGACGCCATGGTGCACCTTGCGGGAGAAAACATCGCCCAGGGGAGATGGACCGCGGCCAAAAAGCAGCGAATCTACCAGAGTCGGGTGATAGGTACGCGGCTCGTCGCCGAGGCGCTTGCAAAGCTCGATCGCCCGCCGGCAGCTATGATCTGCGCCTCGGCAGTCGGTTATTATGGGGACCGGACGGACGAGGTTTTGACGGAGCAGAGCCCGGCAGGCAGCGGCTTTCTGGCGCGGACGTGCCGCGACTGGGAGGCGGCGGCCGCGCCGGCGCGCGAGGCGGGCGTGCGCGTCGTTCATGTGCGCATCGGTATCGTGCTGAGCCCGAAGGGTGGTGCGCTGCGGATGATGCTGCCCCTGTTCCGCAAGGGCCTGGGCGGACGCCTGGGAGCAGGCCGCCAGTACATGAGCTGGGTGACCGCCGGCGATCTCGTAAGGATCGTGGCGTTCCTGCTGCATGAAGAGTCGCTGAGCGGTGCGGTCAACGCCGTGGCTCCGAATCCGGTCACGAACCGCCAGTTCGCCAGGTCTCTGGGAAAAGTGTTGCGGCGGCCGGCCATTGCGCCCGTTCCACGCCTGGTACTGCGTCTCCTCCTGGGCAAGGCGGCCGACGAGCTGCTTTTCGCCAGCACCCGGGTTCATCCAACCAGGCTTCTGGCAGCGGGTTTCGCATATCAGCACGAGGAGCTCGAGCCGGCTCTGCGCCACCTGCTCGCGGCCCCGGCGTCACCGCCGGGATCACAGTTCTGAACCACCGTCCGAGAGCAGCGCGCCGAGGGCAACGCTTCGAAGTTGCGGCTTTGTACCGGGCGTACACCTCCAGACGAGCAGGGGTGCTGGCAGCGGCCTGAAACGCGTCCCGTCACTTTCCAGGGCTCGGAGCCGAGGCCTCGGCTTCGGTCTCCACCTCTGCCTCCATCCCCGTCTCCGTCTCCGTCTCGGGGCTGTCCGCCTGCATGTTGGGAAGGTCCATGCGGTATTGCGAGACCAGGCCCGCCCCCTCCTTGGGATCGAGGATGCTCGAGGTGATCATCACCACGAGCTCGACCTTCTCGGTGCGACGGGTGGTGCCGCGGAAGAGGAACCCGAGGAGCGGCATGTCCATGAGCAGGGGAACGCCCTCTTCCTCGTCAAAGGAGAACTCCTTGAGCAGTCCGCCGATGAGAATTGTCTTGCGGTCCAGCACGGTGAACGTAGTGATGATGTGGCGGTGGTTCACGACAGGTACACCGTTGAAAGTGTCGATATGCTCGCTCACATCCTGATCGATCGCCAGCGTAATGCAGCCGTTCTTCATGATCGAAGGGGTCACCTTGAGCTTGATCCCGACTTCCTTGAACTCCACGGTCTCCACCGCGGAGGATCCCACACCCTGAGAGGGATCGCCGGTGGTGGTGACCGTGGACTCGACGTAGGGGATCTCCTCAATGATGTCGATCGTGGCGGCCTGCTCGTTCTTGGCCAGCACATTCGGGTGCGAGATTACGTTGACCCGGGTGAACTGGCTGAGCATGCGGAGTGCGCCGCTGATGAGCGCCTTGTCGCCTTGGGCGGTCACATTGACGCCTTGCGAGGCGGTCAGGAGATCGGTGGCGAAGGTGGCCGTGGTGTCATCGAGATGGATATTGTCCGCGCTGAGCTGGGCTCCCAGCTCAAAGAGGTCGTTCAGTGAGAACTCGATGATCTTGGCCTCGATCAGCACCTGCTGCTCTACGTGGTCTACCGACCGTATGAAGCCGGCCACATGCTCCTGCGTCTCGCGCGGCGCGGTGACCGTGACGATATCGGTGGCCTCGTTGGTCACGACCTTGTCGAGCTCGCCGATCAGGGCCTGAAGGCTGCCCTCCACGGTCGCCGCGGAGATCGACTTGAGCTGATAGTGGCGCGTCACCTGCTGGTTGGGATCGTCGCGGGTCACGATGAAGAGGTCGTCCTGCTGTTCCACATGGCAGTCGTAAACTTCGAGAAGCTGCACGAAGATCTTACCCAGGGAGACCTGCGGCAAGGAGACATCGATGCGCTCCGAAAAATCCCCCTTCAAGAGCACGTTGACTTCGGCCGTTTCTGACAACAGGTTGATGGCGTTGGACAGTGTGGCCCATCTGAGTTCCAGAGAGCAGGGCTCGCCGTGGTCTCCGATCTCCTCGAGCCGGTGGAGGGCTTCCTGCCGGGAGAGATCGGCCTTCCGCACTACGTCCTCGGCGGTCTGATCGTTCTCCGGCAATGAGAGGGGCCTGGGAGGCTCAACTGTGGCGCTGTCGTTTTCGGCGATGAGAGCCTGGCAAAGATCGGCAAAGCGGATCTCCGACAGATCCGGTTTGTCGTTAACGGAGCGGCAGCTATACGGCGATAGAAGCAGGCAAAGAACAACCGAAAATAGCATAAGTCGTTTGATCATCGAGTTGAACCAGTCATTCATGTTCGGGGAAGAAGTCACCATCGAGAAGTCATGTGCTCTTCTCGTTGCGTCGTCTTTATGAAAATAACCCCTCAACTATCGTCAAACTCTGTGGATTTCTTGAAGACAGAACGAGGAGAAGTTGCCTGCCGTAAAGATCAGTCACAAAGCCGGCCTTCTTTTGATCCCGTTTATCTAAAGGAAGATGATCTTTGCGCTTGCGGCATCTCTTTTCTGCTTCACCTATCTCAGTGAATTGCCGATATGGAAGGAGATTTCATAAGGAAAACTTTATGGTTTATCAATATCTCGAGATGACACAATCTTGCAGAAAAGGCCGGAGCAGTTTTCTCTTCCTGGAGAACGACCACTTCGTCCTGGCAGATGCCTCCTTTCGAGGCGAAGAGATCAGCACCAATTTCATTCAACGCTTCGATCTCCGGCATCCCCTGAGGTCCGAAAATCTGCACAAGGGCTGCAAAGAAATCACCGACAAGCTCCAATCGCTGGGAACACTGTCGCGCAACATCGTCGTGGCACTGCCACCGGCACTCTGTACCGTTTCGGTGTTGACCGTTCCAAAAACCAAAGGATTGTATCTCAACGTTCTCATCGAGAACAAGCTGGACAAATCCGACGGGCCGGTGACATACAAATACCGAATATTGAACGAACATGGGACCGGTCAGAACCAGAAGCTCTCGATCCTCGTATGTTCCGCTCCGAGTTCCGTCGTCAACAATCTCTACCTTCAGGTCGAGTCGGCCGGATACCGCGTCAAGTTCATTTCGCATCCCGTGATAGGCATCATGGAAGTGCTGAATCGCGGCTACTTGAGCGACCAGTCCGAGCTCGTTCTCTTCATCGATCGCACCACCGAGCCGATCGCATTGTATGTGTTCAAAGACGGCTCACCCGAGCACGTTCGCGTGCTCAAGAATCTAGGCCAGTCGGAAGTGGGCGAGTTCGTCGATGGCCTAACGATTGAAACCAAGAGAACATACGACTTCTGCAAACAGCGCTACAACGGACGCTCTTTCGGTCAAATCATCTACTCCGGGCGGCTCGAGAAATCGATTCTGGACTACTGCGCCAACATCTCGACAACTCTCAACTGTGACACAAAAGTCATCCGGATCAACAACACGTCCATCGAGTCGCAACGGGGGAGTGGAACAGAGTTCTTGCACTTTCTGCCCTCCATGTGCGGGCTCTACGTCCAGAGCCGAAGCGTCGCCAATCTGGTCTCCAAAAAATCCTTCAATTTCTGCTCAACTCAACACAACTCCAAACTGATCGTGACTGTCCTTCTCGCGGCGCTGATCGCGATGTCCTGCTTCGTCTATCAGTTCACCTGCGAAATCAAAGATAAGGTCGAGCGGCTCGCTGTTGATCTGGAACAGATCAACAGCGAGATAAAAAAACTGTCGAGCATCAAAGAACTGGATGAGGAGATCAGCTCCCTGCAATCATACTATGATGAAATCGCCGGGATCATGATGGGCATCCAACGTCCGTCGTTCGCTCTGGCTGAACCCACGCTGGTTGTCATCGACAACGTCCCGCCGACCTCTTACATCACGTCAATCAACATGAAGAGAGACATGGGATCAACGAGAGAGAGTCGTGTTCTAACGGTGCGTATCAAGGACAACTTCAAGGGGAATTCGTCACATTCCTTGGAAAACACCCTACGCCGACTCAAGCAGTCGGGGTACTTCACAGATATCGATTACACCCTCATTGAAACCGGATCAGGAAGTGATAATGAGCAATCCCTCGAAGAAGCGTTGCTCAGGCTCGAGCTTTAAAATGATCAACAAGCTTATGAACAGCCTGAACAGGAAGTACCTACCCCTGTTGATCCTTTGTCTACTCCTGGGTGTCAGCGCCTTCCCCGCTCCCTCCGTATTCTCTTACTGGACTCTCTGCAAGGATCTGAAGACGTCTCACAATGAGTTCGCCAGCCTGTCCAGGGTCAACAATGAGCTCGTCGAGAGGGAGCAGATCATCACTCACCGCATCGACGGCGTCAACGCTTCCCTCGATTCGAGATTCACCGGTATACAGAGCGCGCTCATCCTGAGAAACATCATCATCAAGCTGGCCAGCCTCAACGACATCGCAACCAAATCCTGTATCTTCAAGGATACGATGCAGATGACGACGAACGACGTTTTCGTCGAAAAGGCTGACAAAGACATCTTCACTGTCAAAATCAACTTCACGGGAGAAGGCTTCCTGGAGGATATCCTCGTCTTCATCTGTATCCTGGAAGAGCTCGATATCGGGATCTCGATCTCCAGCTTCGTGGCAACCGAGATGAAGGAGGCGTTCCATAAGTTTTCGTTCTCGTTGGAGATCAACGGGTACTACGTGGTAGATATCGAAATGTAAATCCGCGAGGTCGTGCATCGGTGCGACGCCTTCCGGGAGAACAAATATGGCGATCAGTAAAAAGAACCTTCTCGCAATTATTCTGCCTCTTGTGGCCGTCGGCGTCGTCCTCTATTCCTTCATTGCCCCCGGCGGAGCCGCAGAGGAATCCGAATTCGAAGAGGACGAGGCCTACTCCGACGAGATGTTGTTCGACGACGGGTTCGAATCCGACGACGGCGATGGTTTCGATCTCGCGAAAACTCCCGATCTGGACTGGAACGGAGAGAACTCCGCTCCCGCATCCCGCGGGATGCCTTCGAGCCCCGACGGCGGACAGCGCACCAGCTCGAATGACCCATCGTTAGACGATGAATCTCCGGTGAGCAGCCGCCTAGAGGATGTTCTGGTCAATCTCCTGGAGAAGCGCAAACGGCTGGGACTCCTACCGACCGCATCCGATTCAGAGGCATCCAGCTCGGAATCGGTGTCGGTCGTTGAGCACCCGCAGGATAGCTCGACGGCTGAACTCGAGAGTCGTGTGCTGGCACCGACGCTCGATGATCTACTCCTGGAGCTGGAGAACCTAGAGTTACGCGGAATCCTGACGGGGCCGACCAGGGCATGTGCGCTCCTGGGAGGTTATATCGTGCGGGAGGGCGAGCTCCTGCCGAACGGCATCAGAGTCGTCCAGATCGATCGCAAGAGCGTCACCCTGCGACGGGACGATGAAGAGTTGGAAGCGATCAAGTATCTGGAGCCTCTGGCCAGCTCCAGGATCGGCACCGGTCATCAGTCTGATGAAGACTCCCCAGAGGAGTCGTCGTCGAATGAGGGGCAGGCGCCGGCCGCTGATGATCCTGCCCCAGCCGAACCGGAAGAAAATCTCTCCATACCCTCCGCAGGATGAACAGTGATCGCGATGTGTCGTCAGTCGCATGAATTTTCTCGACGCGTCGACATATTTGTGAATGTCTGGCGACACGCGATGATTGTCCTATGATCTCGAGTCGGCCTCCGCGGATGCGCATCATCGGCTGTTTGCCCGATGTTCGGAGCGGGATCGATCACGGGGAACAAAAGGATCATGCCCGATCGACCGCCTACCACGGAACCAGCGGAATTCCGGGGTTTGTAAAGTATTGAAGGGATAACTACCGATATGAGGCATGAGATCAGAATCGAACGACCTGTGTTTTCCACCGGTCTGTTACGGGAGAGTTGACTATGAGCATCAGAGGGACGGAGGAGGAGGGTTTCTCGTTAATCGAGCTCGTCGTCGTCGTCTCGGTGCTGACGATCCTGGCGGCGATCGTAACACCTCAGGTCAACAAGGTGGTCGTGAAGGCCAAGATCAGCCGGTTGGAGAACGAGCTCAAGGTGATCAAGAACGCCGTCAACCGGCTCTACGCCGAGCTCGGCGTCTATCCCACAGAGGTCGGCCAAAGCACCGACCCGGGGCTTATGACCAACTCCCGAATCCCCTCCAACTATCGCATCAACTGGCAGGGACCTTATCTCGACAAGTGGCCGCTCGAACATCCCTGGGGTGGAACATACGATTACGACTATCGCCGCAATCGTAACTTCGATTACGACAACACGCTGGGTAACGAAGTCTCCCTGACAATCAGGAACAACTTTTCAGCCTCCATCCTGAATCGGATCGACGCCGATCTCGACGACGGAAGCCCTCTGACCGGTAACATCCGGCACAACGCCTCCTCGATCCTCATCTACTATATCGGGGAAGGTCCCGATTGGTAAAAAATCACCTGCAAGCCCCCCCCCCCCCCCCCGATCGACACATGCAAAAGCACACCGACCGATTCCGAATCGATCCAACCATTCCCGGGAGAACCTGTCTCACAAAAAAGGAAGTTATCCATACAAAATGATCAATTCCGTTAAAGATATTGCGAACGGAATCCGACTACATTGAGAGCACTGATTAATCGTTTCTTTATGAGCTTTTTTTACTTTTCTCTTATTTCTTAGGAGGCAGGTAAATATGCCAAGACGAGGCAAGAGTGAGAAGGGTTTCTCATTGATCGAGTTGGTAATCGTCGTGTCCGTTCTCTCCATTCTCGCGGCGATCGTCGCGCCGCAGGTCAACAAGCTCGTCCTCAAGTCGAAGATCAGCCGTCTCGAGAGTGAGCTCAAAACCATCAAGACCGCGGTCAACACGGTCTATGCGGACTTAGGCGTCTATCCCAGCGAGGTGGGACAGAACACCGATCCCGGCCTGTTGCAGAACTCCCGGGTTCCCACCACCTACCGTAGCAATTGGGAAGGCCCGTACTTGGAGCGCTGGCCGACCTCCCATCCTTGGGGCGGGACCTATGACTACAACTACGGCCGCTATTCGAGGTACAACTTCGACAGCCAGAGAGGTAACGAAGTCTATGTCACGATCAGGAACAATTTCACCCGTGACATTCTCAACAAGATCGATGCCGACCTCGATGACGGCAACCGCAATGCCGGCAACATCATCCATAATGGTACGAGCAGCTTGACCTTCTACGTCGGCGAGGGCCCTCGCTGGTAGGAGATCGGAACGAGCCCGCCGTCCCCGGTCGGAACACTCAAAACAGCCAGATCTCAAGGAGCGCCGGCATCGTCAGATGTCGGCTCTTTTTTATTGTCCCCGAACCACCCGAATTTCAGATCGATGATTGTCATTCCTCCGACGATTCCTTATAGTCGTCCAGTTACGCTGTAACCATTACAAGGAAGCGGTATGCAGGACCGCTTCCTTTAATTATCGTCGAAGGAGCAGGATCATGACCGATATGTCGGTCCAGCTATGCGGGATGGTTTTTCCCAATCCCGTCATGCCCGCCGCCGGCCCGAACTGCCGCGACGGCGCCACCCTCCTCGCGGCGGCCCAGGGTGGCGCCGGGGGGCTGGTCGCCAAGACGGTGAGCGTCACGCCCGCCGCGGTTCCGCACCCCAACATGGCCGGCCTGCGCGCCGGAGGATTGCTCAACGCCGAGCTCTGGTCGGAGCTCCCCGTGGAACGTTTCCTGGAGCAGGAATACGCTCTCGCCAGCAGCGCCGGTCTGCCTCTGATCGCTTCGATCGGATATACGGCCGACGAGCTCGCCAGCCTGGGGCCGCGGGTTCAGGCCACCGGTGTGGTCGATGCCATCGAGTTCTCGATCCACTACCTCGGCCTGGGCTACGAGCCGGTGCTCGCCGCGGCAAAGGCGCTACGCCGTGCCGTCGACCTACCGATCCTGGCCAAACTCTCCCCCACCGTCCCCGATCCGGTGGAGCTGGCCCTCCAACTGGAGCCGCACATCGACGGCTTGGTGGCGGTCAACTCGTTCGGTCCCGTGCTCGACTTCGATATCGAAACCCTGCGAACATCGCTCGGCTCCGAGGACGGCTGCGGCTGGATCTCCGGCCCGCCGCTCAAGCCGCTGGCCCTGCGCATCGTCTGCGACGTAGCGCGCAGGTTCAGCAAACCGATCATCGGTGTGGGCGGGATCAGCAGCGGCCGCGACGCGCTCCAGTTCATGATGGCCGGAGCAAGCGCGGTGCAGGTCTGCACGGCGGCGATCAGACGGGGTCAATCGGTCTACGGCAAGATCGCCGCTGAAATGGACGTCTGGCTGAACGATCACGGTTTCAGCTCGGTGCGCGAGGTCATCGGCCTCTTCCTACGTTCCGGCGGTCCGGCCGCGGAAATCGGCTCGCACCGACTGGCGGTGAATCACGCTAGATGTGATCAATGCCTACGGTGCGTCAAGCACTGCATTTTCCAGGCGCTTGCCGAGGAAGTCGACGAGATCCACACCCGGCCGGAGCGGTGCGGGCGGTGCGGTCTCTGTCTTACGGTCTGTCCGCGCTCGGCTTTGTCTTTCGAGGAGGAATCATGAAATCAAAAGTGTTGACCGCCACAGCGGCGATTGAGCAGGCTCTCAGCCGCTTCCTGATCGACATCATCTCGATCCCGTCGTTGAGCTGCCAGGAACGCGATGTCGCCCGGCGCATCGCCGAGGAGATGGAGAGCCTGGGCTACGACCAGGTCCGCTTCGACGGCCTGGGCAGTGTGATCGGACGGATCGGCTCAGGGCCGCGCACCCTGGTCTTCGACGGCCATATCGACACCGTCGATGTAGGCAATCGCGAGCTGTGGGATTTCGAGCCCTACGACTCCCGGGAGGTGAACGGTTGGATCCGGGGCCGCGGCGCGTCGGATCAGAAAGGCGGTGTTGCCGCGATGGTCTATGCCGGCAAGCTGATGAAGGATCTCGGTATGCTCGAGCACTTCACCGTCTATGTCACCGGTACGGTCATGGAGGAGGATTGTGACGGCCTGTGTTGGCAGTACCTGGTGGACGAGGAGGGCCTCCAACCCGATTTCGCGGTGATCACTGAACCGACCGATTTGGGGATCTACCGCGGCCAGCGCGGCCGGATGGAGATCCGACTGACCGCACCGGGGGTTTCGGCTCATGGTTCGGCGCCGGAGCGCGGCGACAACGCTATCACCAAGATGGCGCCCGTCGTGCAGGCGATCGACGCCCTGAACGACCATCTGATCGACGACCCCTTCCTCGGCAAGGGCAGCGTGGCCGTCACCGAGATCAGCTCGCTCTCGCCCTCCCTCTGCGCGATCCCTGACGCCTGCACCCTCCATCTGGACCGGAGGCTCACCTGGGGCGAGACCGAATCGTCGGCGCTGGATGAGTTGCGGGGCATCATGGAGAGTATCGCAGGCGCCCGGATCGAGGTGCTGGACTACGACCGCGCGGCGTATACGGGGCGGACTTATCCCGCTAGAAAAACCTTTCCGGCGTGGAAGACCGATGCCGATCACGTCCTCGTGAGAGCCGCCGAAGAGACCCATCGGACCCTCTTCGATGCGCCATCCCGCAGCGCAGGGCGCTGGACCTTTTCCACCAACGGCGTGGCGATCTGCGGTCGGTCGGGGATTCCCGCTGTCGGTTTCGGCCCCGGGCAGGAGGCGATGGCCCACGCACCCAACGAGGGCATCCCCAAGGATCATCTCGTGCGAGCGGCGGCCTTCTACGCCCTCTTGCCGAGAACCCTGGGGTACGAGCTCGACGCCACGCCGTGATCCGAGACTCGAAGGGGTATGATAAAAAATCTGTAAAACTCACGCGTCAGTGGTCAGAGAAACAGCCTCGCAATAAATGCTAGAAATAAGGACAAGAGGAATGCCAGAACGATCGTTGAAAGGAAAAGATTTTATCACCTGCGAAACGTGGAGCCGTGAAGAGCTGGATATCTTGCTGAAAACCTCGAAGAACCTGAAAAAGCTCTTCAAAAACGGTATCCCCCATCGCCTGCTCCAGGATCAGACCATCTTCAACATGTTTTTCGAGCAGTCCACGCGAACGCGGAATTCCATGGGCGCCGGTATCACCCAGCTCGGCGGACACGCCCACGACCTCACACCGGACAAGATCCAGCTCTCTCACGGAGAGACGGCCAAGGACACGGCGAGCGTTCTCTCGAGGATGGGCCACGCCATCGCCTGCCGCAACTGTTTCTACGGCATCGGCAACGGGTATCTCAACGAGCTGGCCCACTGGGCCTCGATCCCGGTTTTCAACCTGCAGTGCGATATCTACCATCCGATGCAGGCGATCGCGGACCTCATGACGATGCAGGAGAAATTCGGAGAAAGCCTCAAAGATCTCAAGGTCACCATATCCTGGGCCTATGCCACGAGCCACGCCAAGCCGCTCTCCGTTCCACAGTCGCAGATCCTGCTCTTTACACGCTACGGCATGAACGTGACGGTGGCGACGCCCAACGAGTTCCCTCTCTCGGCGCAGATCGTCGAGACGGCACAGGCCCACGCGGCCAAGAGTAACGGTCGGCTCAGCTTCGTCGATGACATGGACGCCGGTTTCGAGGGCGCACAGGTGGTGATCCCCAAGAACTGGGGCGGATTCGCATCCTTCGACGAATACCTCGGGGACAAAGAGCAGCAGCGCGAAATGGCGGCTAATCTGGAGAAGAACCGCAACTGGCGCTGCGACACCCGCCGCATGGCTCTGGCCGACGAGGAGGTGAAGTACATGCACGCCATGCCCGTGGACCGTGGAAACGAAGCCGACGACGATGTGATTGACGGACCGACCTCGATCATCTACGACGAAGCCGAGAACCGCCTGCACACGGCCAAGGCGATCATGGCGCTCTGCATGAGCAACCGCAACTGGGATTGAGGGCTCTCCGTGCCGGGATATCGAGCCGTATCCCGAGCGGGACGAGGAGAAGAGAAGATGAAGATCGCCTATCACTGCTGTGAATGCCGCAAGCAATTCGAGACCGACGAGCTGCTCTACCTCTGCCCTGACTGCTCTCCGGCGCAGAAGCGGGGTGGCATCTTGCGGGGTGCCCTCAGGGTCGAGCTCCCCACCGAGCGGTTGCGCCGGGAGCTGAACCCAGCCACCTTTCACGCCCGCGATCTGCTTCCGCTGCCTCCCGGAACGATCCCCGCCTACCCTGTCGGTGACACCCCGCTCACGGCGCCTGACCGGCTGCGCCGCGAGCTGGGTTTCGCCCACCTCCATCTGAAGGACGACAGCTTGAACCCGACAGGCTCCTTGAAGGACCGCGCCTCGCTGCTGGTGGCGGCTCAGGCCCGCCATCTCGGCATGCGCGAGATCGTCATGGCCTCCACGGGCAACGCGGCCTCGGCGATGGCCGGTGTGGCGGCCTTCTGCGGCTTGAAGGCCAAGGTCTACGTACCGGAAACCGCTCCCGCAGCCAAGCTCGCCCAAGCCAGGGCGTTCGGTGCCGAGGTGATCCCCGTCGCGGGGACCTATGACGAGGCCTACGAGCTCTCCCTGGAAGACTCCCGCCGCAGCGGGGGACTCAACCGCAACACCGCCTACAATCCGATGACCATCGAAGGCAAGAAGACCGTAGCCCTGGAAATCTTCCAGCAGCTCGGAGGAAAGGCTCCCGATCTGGTCTTCGTGCCCGTCGGCGACGGCGTAATCCTGGCAGGGGTGGCGAAGGGTTTCGCCGATCTTCAGGCTCTCGGCTGGATCGAGGAGGTCCCGCGCCTGGTCGCCGTCCAGGCCGAGGGGAGCGACGTGATCGTGAGTGCTCTCGAGAGCGGCGGCCGCATCGAACCGCGTCGCGGCGCACGCACGGTAGCGGACTCGATCCTCGTGGAGGCACCGCGCAACGGCATCATGGCGGTGCAGGACCTCGAATCCGCTAAAGGTTTCGGTGTACGGGTCAGCGACGAGGCGATTCTCCAGGCCCAGCTCGACCTCGCTCGCCTGGCGGGGTGTTTCGCCGAACCGGCCGCGGCATGCGCTTACGCCGGATTCCTGGCTTCCAGGGACGTTCTGGCAAAGGTTGCCACGGTGGTTGTGCTGATCACCGGCTCGGGGCTCAAGGACATCGCCGCAGTGACCGCCGCAGAGTGATCCCCGGCGGCCACTGATTCGACACGTCGAAATTCTGCATCACCGGCGAAATGCCGTCTTGTCTTATCCTTCTTCTTCGACTACAATAAAAGCGATCGCATAGAAATTCCAGGCGATCGTAAAGCCTGAACAAGAGGACTCATAGGTAACGTCAACCAGCACTCACAGCACCCAGTGATGGATTCGTCTTCATGCGATCCGGTACACGCACCGGAGTCTATTCTTTTTCTTTCTCTTCTCTTTAAGGAGTGGAAGCTATGAAACAGTTCCTTCTATGTGTGACGATGCTTTGCCTTGTCACAGCCCTTCTATCTGCGCAGCAGGTGGCGATCAAAACCTACGAAAAGGTCACCCCAACAGGCGTGGAAACGATTCAGGAAATCGGCCCCTATATCATCGACGCCCAGGGCCGCGTACAGCCGAACAGCTCCAGCCCGTCGCTCCTCTGGACCTACCCGGACAACGGTCTCTTGTGGATCGCGAGGAGTATCTCCATCGGCGACCGGGGCACCCAGGTCTGCGCCATCTGCGAGCTGAACAACGAGCGGGTCGAGCTCCTCTCGGTCAACGACGACAATCCGCCCGTCCCGATCTGGACCGATACCTCGCTCCTCGGCACCGATGCGGGTTACATGTGCTCTTCCACCTCCAAGGGCGACTACCACGCCGTCATGTACCAGGTGAACCAGCCCGACGTCATGAACCGTGTTCCGATGGTCAACTACTACAAGTCCGACACGGTCAACCCGCTCTGGACCTGGAGCTACGGCACCACGATCAACGCCGGATCCAAGGTCGCCGTCGACCGTGACGGCACGATCGTCGCGATAGCGGTCTTCAACAACAACACCAGCATGATCGACCTCTTCTTCATCGATCCCACCACCGGCAACGTCACCAGCACCTATTCCCAGGCCTCCGGCGGCCTGAGGGGCTTCGACTTCTCCGCCGACGGCTCGACCCTCTACTTCCACGACGGCCGCTACGACGTCTACATCTACGATGTCGCCACCGGCACGGTGACCTTCAACACCCAGACCGGCGGTTCTTTCGATGGCCACTGCATCTCCGGCGACGGCACCAAGTTCGCTTTTGGCGGTTTCGGCAACGTCACCGTCTGGGAAAACAATCTGGGCAACTGGAGCTCCTTCGTCTACAGCACCGGATCGGGTAACTACGGCGACGAGATGGACTTCTCCGACGACGGCTCGACCCTCGGCTTCGGCGTCTCCCAGTACAGCCCCTCCTATACCAAGTGTGAAGGTCTTATGATGGACGTGGCGTCCCAGACGATCGTCTCCCATGCGATCTGGGACAGCGCCGGCAGCACCTACCAGGATGTCTGCTCCGCTGCGGCGATCAGCCGCGACGGCCAGTACTTCGCGCTGGCCCGCTGGGGCGATCAGTTCGGCACCAACTCCGAGGTCTACACCATGGAATGGGGCAACAACACGCCCGTCGGTTCCATCGACTGCCGCGGCTCGGCTTTCGCCGCGGACCTCTCGGCTGACGGCCAGGTAACCGTCTCCGGCTGCAAGTCGGTGCATGCCAACGTCTCCGGTAACGGCGGCGACGTGGACTGCTGGGATCTGGGCAACGAAGACGTCATCCTTCACGGTAAGGTGATCGTCGGCGGCAGCTTCCAGCTCGAAATCTACGGAACCCCCGGCTGGTATTACGCGCCGTTCTATGGCACCGACGACGTCCCCGAGGGCATCACGACCCCCGTCGGCACGCTCTACATCGACAACAGCCCGGGCCACCAGCTCAAGTTCCTCTCCCCGAAGGTCATGCCCCCTTCGGCCGTGGCTCTCGACACGATCAATGTGCCCAACCTGCCCACGCTCGTCGGCCAGACCCGCTACATGCAGGTGGTGCTGGCCCCGACCGCAGCGCAGAAGCATTTGAGCAAGGACTACGTGGCTCTCACCGTCCTGCCCTAGCACTCGCTTCCAAATCCGATCGATAACATGACAAAACCCCGCGCAACGAAACGTTGCGCGGGGTTTTCGCGTGCATGTCGGATCTGCCGAGTCGCAGGCCCGCTATCGCACTACTGCACTTCGATCACGCACCAATCCTCGTGGAGCTGGTTGTTGTTGTCATCCCAGAGAACACAGCGGAAGTAAAAGACCCCCGGCACGGCCGAGAGAGGAACGGCGCGGCTCCACGGCACGTTCAAGACCTGGCCGGGCCCCAGGCTGGCAGTAACGGGTCCTTGAGAGTACACGGGTAATCCGACCTCGTTGTAGATCGCGACACGGGCTTTGAATGTGGACGTTGTGCTCGCATGGTTCTTGATCCCCACCTGAATCGTCACGACGTCCCCAGCGCGCCTCGCCTGATGTTTCGGCTGCCCCGACACGCTGAAGGTGTAGAGCCCCAGTTCGTCATAGAGATCCCACTGGTGGGCGAAGGTGCCCGTCGCCTGTTGCACCACGTCCCAGAGATGGTGTCCGTCCCAGGTGCCGTCACGGAAGCCGGTCCCCACGCTGCCCGCGTTGAGAGTGTGTAGCAGCGATCCCGTGGCCAGATCGTAGGCGTGGTAGTCATCATTCGTGCTGGACGATATCCACAGCCTCCATCCGTCGAGGAACGTGCCGCTGGCAGGTCCCGGTAGAAGCGACACGACCTGTGGGCTCATGTAGACGTATTGCGTGACTTCGCCTGTGAGATAGTCGGCTATCCAGAGGTACTCATCAAAACCGGGATAGGGTGAGACTCCCCAGCATGCGCCATGGCGCCAGCGGTAGAGTGCGACGAACATGTTGAGAATGGCACCGCTTTGCAGATCGATCTGGTAGAGCATGTTTGAAAACGTGTCGATGGCCAGGAGGACGCGACCGTCATAACAGATGCCGTCCACACCGGGAAGGCTGACGGACAGGACGATCGCCGGCGCGACGGTGTCGATCCTGTAGAGCGTGTCGGTCCAGCCGTCGAGGATCCAGAGGAAGCCGGTAGCACCGTTCGCCGCCGGAGTCGTTGGGTCAGCCTCCCAGACCGCCGCGCCGACGCCGATCAGCCCCATCGCTCCGAGGTCGATCGAGTAGATCGGTCCCTCGCTCCCTGACGGCGTCTGCGCGGAACGCGGGGCGTCTGCGAGTTCGCCCGTCATGGTCGTTTCGAGCGCTTCTGCACTGTTCACGATAAAAAGCGTCAACAAACACACAAAGGCGACGATAGGTCTCCGTAGTCTCAACATCGCTCAACCTCCCGGAAACGGCGATAGATGATTGACATGCCGATCTTATCGATTTCTTTTTGCGTAACTGTTTAGCCATGTGAAAGTTGACACCATTGAATCGCGGGCAAAAGCGCTAAGGGTCAGGCGATAAGCTGCAGGCAGCCACGGAGTGGCTGATTGTCAGCTTCATCGGCTCTCATACGCCCTACATGCTCTTTCCACATCACTCGACTAAAGTGTTACCTTTTTGCATTATACGCGAAAGCGAGCGTCCCACAATATACCACTGGTCGCGCCTATCAATTGAGCCCCCCGGTGGCCGCAGAATGAGCTGTATCGGTACGCTGCCGCTGCTTACACCAAGTGGTTTTTCGTGATTTTCGTGGTTTATTGGGGTTTTGTTTCGGTGCAAGCTCTCAATCGAGTATCTCACGGATCTTCGTGAGGAGCACGTTGATGGAGAAGGGTTTTGCGATGAAGTTCAGCCGGTGCCTCTCGAGGAAAACGTTGTCGATCACACCGACGCTATAGCCGCTCATGAAGAGCACCCGGCCGTGGGGTGCGAGCTCCATGTAACGTTGAAAGACATCCTTTCCGCTCTTCTTGGGCATCACCACGTCGACGAGAACCAGATCGATCTCGTCGAATCGTCTTTCGATGATCTCGATCGCCTCCTCGCCGTCGCCGGCGGAGATGACCGTATAACCGGATTTTTGCAGGAGCCGAGTGGTCAGACGCGATACGGCCAGATCGTCTTCGGCGAGTAGAATCGTCTCCGATCCGCCTTTGGCCTCTTCGAGACTGGGCACTTGCTGCTCGATCGCTTCGGTCTCAACGCTCGGAAGGTAGATCCTGAAGGTTGTTCCGTGATCCACCTCGCTGTAGACCTGGAGCAAACCCTCGTGCTGTGTAACGATCCCGAAGACGGTCGAGAGCCCCAGCCCGGTACCCTTACCGGTTTCCTTGGTGGTGAAAAAGGGTTCGAAAATGCGGCGCTGCGTGACGTCGTCCATGCCACAGCCGTTATCGGACACGGAAAACATGACGTATCGCCGGGGCTCGGCCCAGGGGTGCATCTCGCAGTATTCGTCGTCGAAGCAGACGACTGCGGTTTCGATGATCAGTTTTCCTCCCTCTAGCATGGCATCGCGGGCGTTGACGCACAGATTCATCAGAACCTGTTCGACCTGGCCGGGATCGGCGAGCACGCTGGTTTTTTCGCTGGTGGGATGATACATCAGCTCGATATGCTCACCGATAGTGCGTCCGATCATCTTCAGGAGATTGAGGACCACCTCGTTCAGCTCGATGTTCTTGGTCTCCAGGACCTGGCGCCGGCTGAACGCGAGCAACTGGCGCGTCAAGGCGGCGGCCCGCTCCGTTCCCGTGAAGATTTCCGAGACGAACTCATGCTCGTCGCCGCCCTTGTCGACAACCTCGAGGAGGAGCTGGCTGTATCCCTGAATCGCCTGGAGCATGTTGTTGAAATCGTGGGCTACGCCCCCCGCCAGTTGCCCTATGGCTTCCATCTTCTGCGCCTGACGGAGCTGCTCCTCGAGCTTGGTGCGCTCCGTCTCGACCTTGCGCCTCTCGGTAATGTCTTTGGTGATCTCGAGTGCGCGGGTAATCTCGCCGCGTTCGTTCCGGATCGGACAGCCCTGGATTTTCAGCACCCTCTCCCGGGAATCGACGACAACGGCGTTCTGCGACTCTCCGTTGGCGATCGACTGCTCCACCGGACACTCTTCACAGGCCGCGGATCGATGCTCCCACACCTCGAAGCACAATCGATCGATCACGTCCTGTCGGGATAATCCAGCCGCTTCACAGGCGGCACGATTGGCCCAGATCACCCGTTTCTCCAGATCCTGGAGCACGACTTGGTCCGGAAGGCTGTCGAGGATGATCGTACGTTCCAGCTCCGATTCGATCAGGGCCCGCTTGGCTTGCTCCCGATCGTCGATATCGGTGACGAAGCCCTCCAGCGCTGGACGATCCCCCCCCCGGCCGCTCGGCACCGAGAGGCCTCGCTCCCAGACCCACTTCTCACACCCCTCCCGATCGAAGATGCGGTACTCGATCTCGAAGGCACTGCCATGACCGACGCTCTCCTGCACGGCATCCCAGACCATCTGCCGATCGTCGGGGTGGATCAAGTGGCCATATTCGATTTCCTCGCCCCGGACCAGCTGTTCCGACGAGTAGCCGGTGAGATCGAAAGCCCCTTCGCTGACAAACTCCATCGGCCAATCGGGCTCGTTGGAACAGCGATAAGCCATCCCCGGGAGGTTGCCCATGAGCGTGCGCAGACGCCTTTCACTCTCCTCGAGAGCTTCCTCCACCTGTTTGCGCTCGGTGATATCACGGCAGACGGTAATCGCGCAGGATCGCTTTTCGTGTTCCATGAACACCGAATGGATCTCGACCGGAAAAACACGCCCCTTCGAGGTCTGGTGGACGGTTTCGAAGATCACCTCGCCCTGCTCGCGCAGAGTCTGGATGCGATCCGGATCTTGGACGGCGTTCTCGGGCGGGGACAAATCCCGAGGTGTCAACCTGACGATCTCCTCCCGGCGGTAGCCATAGGCTTTGAGCGCCACGTCGTTGGCGTCGATGATGGATCCCACATCGACGTCGTGGAGGAAAACAGGATCCGGAATGTTCTCGAAGAAAAACCGGAAACGCTCTTCGTTTTCAGCGGGGAAACGATCGGCCGCCTCGGTTTTACTCCCCTTCGGCTCCGTCACGAAGCGCACGGTCAGGATCAGAGCCAGATAAGTCACCAGCACGCAGAGCAACGCACCCCCCGCAAAGGTCCGGACCGGATCGGAATGTAAGCCGCTCTCGGTGGCCGACGCACCGAGCACGCCGGTGCCGCCGACCGGTCCCGGGCCGTTGCTCGCCTCGAGCAGCGACGCGCAGTAACCGCCGAACGCGACCAGTACGATGATCTCGATCGCGATGACCGGAATGCTGATCTTGAGGGCTAGACTGGACAGGAACCTGCTCACTATCGTTCCTCCCGGATTGACAGGTCGTTGATAGAGTGCCGTGCCAGCGCCACATCGCCGCCGATCGAAAACCGCCTCACGCCGGATTTATAATAGCGTCTCTCCCAAAAAAGTGACACCGCCTTGCGGCGGCGTCCTTCGCTGAGCGTTCATCGAGAGTCGGGGCTAGAAACAGAGTCTCACGGCGCAGCCCAGATATTCGGGGATTTCCTCCTCGCTGCGCACGCCGTTCTTGATCTCTTCGGTCATCACCATTGTGCAGAAGAATCGGTTCAGAGAGACCGTCTTGTCGGTGTACATAAGCGCGATCTTGACGATCTTGCCGTTGATGTAATCGATCTCGGTGCGACGTTTGTTCTTCAGGTCGGACCACATGGAGGGATAATGATCGCCTCCCTTGTCGAGATAGCCGATGCACCTCTCGAGGGTATCCTCGCCGTAGTGGTATCCCATGGCCGACGCCACCGACAGCGCTTCACGCAGGAGCTCCCGGGCCAGATGGCGTGTGTGGCGCATGCGCATGGCGGTGGCCATGGTGAGCCCCGTGGTGGCGCAGAGCGCGTTGAGCGCGGCGTTGAGAATCGTCTTGAAGAACACCTGCCGCTTGATCTCCTTGTGCGAAACGGTCCGCGTGTCGAGACCGACCTCGGTGAGCAGGTCGCCGATCTGCTGGAAGGGCTCCAACCCTTGATCATAGTAGGGACCCAGAAAATTGGGAGGATGAAACCAGCTCATGGTGACCTCTCCCGACGTCTCATCCTTGTTGCCGGCGAAATTCACCGTCACCCGCGCCACCTTGCGCGGATCGATGAACTTGGCGAGATAGTGCTCCGTTCCGATGCCGTTCTGAAAGCTCACGACCATCATGCCGGGGTGGTGTATCTTCTGGATCTCAGGCGCCACCGTGTCGAGATGCACCGATTTGGTGGCGATGAATACGGTCTGGACGTTGTGGTCCTTCAATCCTGCCACCGTGTCGAAGAGATAAGCCGGCTTCACATCGATCGACTTGAGCTTGGAGATTTGAATGCCGTGCCGTTTGATCTGTTCGATCCTCTCCGGCACATCGACGACAGCCACGTCGTGGTAACCTGCGCGCAGAAAATGACCGACCAGCATGGAACCGACTGTGCCCGATCCGATCACAGCCACAGGGATGTCGCGACTAGGCATCAAAAACCTCCTTCGGACTCACGTCAAATCAACTTCGCATTCTGTATCTCGTCTTCGGCTCGTTCAGCCGCAAGCCTCCGGTCAGCCCCCCCACCTTTATCGAGGAGCTCAAAAAGGATTATAACAGATCCAGTGAAGGCCTCGCTGCTGAAAAGAGCTAAAACAGGTCGTCGAGGTGGTCATCGCCGCCAATCGGCATGCAGCCGTGCTTCTGCAGATGCTGCCGGATGAGCTCGTTTTCGCGCTTGGAGGAGATCTCGTCCTCATCGACGACAAAAAACTGCCGATCCCCTCAGCCTCCACACCCCAAAAATTCCTTGGCGGTCTTGGCGTCTTGGCGAGAGAAAGCTTGAATTGGATGTTAGTCCCTTGGGGAATCTGGCGTACGCGCCAGGAAGGCGGCTGAACCGGGTTTCCTCGCGACGCGAGCTCTCCCGCGGGCTGGCTACCACGAATGCGTGATCGCGTTGGGCTCGCAACACTCCACGCAGGGCAGCTCGACACGACCGCACTCCGGTTTGCAGGGTACGCAGCTATATTTGAGCTTTCTGCGGTGCTCATCGGTGACCGCGGGCAGTTCATCGTCGTAGTCGTCGACGATCATCTCGAGAACACTCACGGGACAGGCGTCGATGCACTGCTTGCATCCCGTACACTTGTCGGCGTCGATGGTGATGTAGTATTCACCAGAATCGTCAGCGTATCCGTAATTGGCCAGCGTCGATTGCGCCCTCCTTTTCGCCCTTCCTTTGACCTCCCGTCTGACTCCTCCGAGATAGAGCTCGAGAAGCCGTTTGGCCAAATCAGCCGGTGTATCTTTTGCGGGGTCGTACCAGGTGTAGACCCAGTTCAACATCCCGAACAAACACAATGTGGCAGTCCGGGGATCGACACTGCCATGGCTCTGACCGTTGCCGTCGAGGATCCCCTTTGTCAAGTCCAGAGCGACCTTGAAGTATTCGCGACGCACCTCCTCCACCTTCTTGAAGAAAGCTCCGGTGAGCGTTTCGAGCTCGCGCGAACAGACCCTGAGCTCGTCGAGGTGGGAGAGGAAATAATCGAGATGGTTTCTGACGAGGATCTCGAGCCGACCGGTGGGATCGACCACCTCCGACGCGCCGAGCTTCTCCTCGAGATCGGTGACGATTGAACGGAAAGCGTTGAACTGAATACAGAAGAGCAGCTCTTCCTTGGACTGTACGTGGTAATAGATGCCGGCCAGGCTGACACGCGCCTTGGCCGCCACCATGCGGATCGATGCCCGCTCGAACCCGGTCTTGGAGAAGACCTTGGCCGCGGCGGACAGGATTCTGGAAAACTTCCGGTCCGTGGCCGGGCGTCTGTTCTTGGGTCCCGAACTGCCAGTCATGGCTCCCACCTAAATTAACGAACGTTCGTTCGAAATTATAGTGTTGCATTCGACTCCCCGTCCATTGTAAATTCAAAAAAAACGCGAAAATAGGCGCCCTCGTGTGCCTTTTGGCAGGATGCGCCAGGCAGCCTTGACAGAGGTGTATGGGTGCAACATACTGAAAGGCAGTTGAGCCACGACCTGGCGCAGCGCGAGCGCATGTTTGCTTGGCAAGTAAACCACTCTCGTAGGGTGTTGGCCGAAAAGGCGTACATGTTTACAGCGAAGCGGTACACGTTGTCGTACACGGAGTACCTGAAGAATACGTCGTGAACGGGAACGAGTACGTGAACACAGACAAACACTTGCGCACGGTTTCAGGTATGAAAAATCTCTTCACTCAGTCCGTACTCAAGGGAGGCCTTTCATGACGAACATGATGAAAGCCGCGGTGCTCCACGCGGCCAAGGACCTGCGCGTGGACGATGTCCCCGTCCCGACTCCGGGACCGCAGGAGGTGCTGGTCAAGGTGCGTGCCAACGGGCTCTGCCACACCGATCTGACCTACTATGAGGGACAGATCCCCGATCCGCTGAAAAAGTACCCGCTGATCCTCGGCCACGAGGCAGCCGGTACGGTGGAAGCCGTGGGCGCAGGAGCCGGAACCCTGGCTGCCGGCGACGCCGTGCTACTGCCCCCGGTATACGGCTGCGGCGAGTGCCCGACGTGCCTGGGCGGCGACGACAACATCTGCCCCAAGAGCGTCATGCTCGGAGGCACCCGCGACGGAGCTTACGCCCAGTACATCGTCATCCCCGAGCGCTACGCCTTCAAGATGAGCCCCGATCTCGACCTCACCCGGGCTTGCGTGGCGGCCGACGCCGTCTCGACGATCACCTTCGCGCTCAAGGAACGGGTCAACGTTCACGAAGGCGATGCGGTGGTGGTCTTCGGTGCCGGCGGGCTGGGACTGGCCGCGCTGGCCGTAGCCAAGGCGCTCGGCGCCGCAAAGACCTACGCCGTCGATGTGCGCGACTCCAGCCTGGAGCAGGCCGCGCGGCTCGGAGCAACCGTCTACAACGCCAAAGAGCACCAAAAGATCGCCAAGGTGCTCAAGAAGGAGACCGGCGATGGGATCCGGGTTGCGGTGGACTGTGTCGGCATGGCGGCCACCATCAAGAACGCCTTTGGCGCCGTACGGCGCGGCGGCGAGGTGGCGGTCATCGGCTACACCATGGAAGACGTGTCCTTCAAGGCGGGAGCCTTCATGGGGCTCCAAAAACGCATCGGCGGGTCGTGGGGCTGCCCTACGCGCCTCTTTCCCGAAGTGATCGCGCTCCTGGAGAAGGGACACATCCCGTTGGATATCCTGGTATCCAAAATCTATCCGTTGGATCGGATTCACGACGCCTTCGAAGCCCTGCATGCCGGCGAGATCGTGGGTCGCGCGGTTGTGGAGATCCCATCATGACGAACGCAGCAGCAGAAAAGCACGACGACTGGATCCTCCTGGAGAAGCATCCCGAGCACCCCCACGTAGGGATCCTCACCTTGAACCGACTGGACGGCGGAAACGCCTTCAACACCCCCATGCTGGAGCTCCTCTCCGAGCGGCTCGATCAGGTCGAGCAGGACACGTCGATCCGCGTGCTCGTCATGCGCAGCAACGGAGCCAACGCCAGCTTCGGCGCCGATCTGAACGAGCTCGTCGCGCCGCTGGAAGGTGGCGGCTTCGGCCCGATCGACTACCATACCTCCTACAAACACGTTCTCGACGGCCGCCTCGTGGCGATCAAGCTCTACCGCCTGCGCGTGCCGACCATCGGCCTCCTCCACGGCTTCACCCTGGGCGGCGGCGCCGAGTTCTACACCCTCTGCGACATCCTGTTCGGTGCCGCCGGCGGCAAGCAAGAAGGCGGGCTCATGTACGGCTTTCCCGAGGTCACCTTGGGATGTATGGCCGGGTGGATGGGACCGGAGAACCTGATCCGTTCCATCGGCGCAGCGGCCGCCAAGGACCTGCTCTACACGGGCCGGCTCATCGGCGCCGAGGAGGCCCTGGCCTTCGGCGTGGTGCACAAGCTCCTTCCCAAAGAGGAGCTCTTCGACGAGGGGTTGCAGTGGGCGGCGAAGATTGCGGCCAATGCGCCGCTGGCGATCGAATCCACACGGCGCACCTTGAACACGGTGCTCGCCGCGGACTTCGAGAAACACGCCTTCGCCACGGTGCAGGAGACGACGCGCAATCTGCTGACAAAGGACTTTGTCAGAGGCGCGACGCGCATTCTGGCCAAGCAGAAGCAGGCGCCGCAGTTCACGCGGGAATGAATGATCGATGGGGCGATCAACGAAACGGGGCGGAGTTGCCCCCCCGCCCCGTTTTCATTCTATTATCGCTCGAGGATCAAGGAACGACCTCTACGTCGACCGTCGATGACTGGTAGTCGTAGGGGTTCTCGGTGGTATAGCCGAAGCTCAGCGTCGTGCCCGCGGGCAGCGGGACCTGCTGTGCACCAAGGACCGCCTGTGCCTGGCCGTTGACATCGAGCAGGCCGC
>Ga0190284_1000031_pt1 | contig 128442 bp, 216 predicted proteins | sample 48691812_MG_FD_161668 | JGI IMG/M metagenome (GOLD analysis project Ga0190284, IMG submission 161668) | Hydrothermal vent microbial mat bacterial communities from Southern Trench, Guaymas Basin, Mexico - 4869-18-1-2_MG | ecosystem: Environmental > Aquatic > Marine > Hydrothermal vents >... | reverse complement strand
GGTGCACCAGCTTCTTCGCCTGCGCCTGCTTTAGCCCCAGCTGCTTCTGGATCTATTGCAGCTGCTTGTTCAGTTTCAAGGGGTCTGTGTGTTATAAATGATTCTGGATCTTCAAGATGTGGAAAATCAACGTACATATCATTACCACCATCTCCACGACGATTAGGTGGTGTATATCTTGTTGTTTGCTCTATGAGCTCTTTAAATTGTTTTAGAAAAGTATTATATTGCATTTACATTCCACCTCCGAATCCACCTGCACCCCCAAGACCTCCCATTCCACCCATTCCACCCATTCCGTCATCTTCTTTCTTAGATGGATCAAGAGTTTGATCAATTTTCTGGTCAATATCATATTTCTTAACTTCATCCCAATCAATTTGAGATAGATATTTGCGTGTAGAGTATTCTTTCGGAATTCCAATTCTTTCAAGATTTTCCACTAGAGTAGAAAGTTCATTCATATACCTAGCTTCTCTTTCAAATTGTAACGATCTAGGCATAGGTAATGCAACATCAACATGGTCTAATATTGTAAGGGCTTCTTCTGGATCGATTATATCGAAAACTTTTTGAATTAACTCAGTTATTTGATGTGTCAAATATTTTTGGTGACCAATGACTGTTCTAGCAAACAAAATATTTTCTTCTGAAAGGGCTGCTTTATTGCTTAAATTTTCCTCAATACCAAGAAAACTAGGCGGAACACCCAAACTAGATACCATTTGGTCTCTCAAAAATTTTAATTCATCTACTTTACTTCTGACATCTACATTTCCTTCATTGAATGTTGAAATGTCAACAAATGATTTCCCATCTTTTTGAGGAATATAAACATCTTCAAAAGTTGTAATCATACTTGGAATTGTATCAACAGTTCCAAAACTATCAAGACTGATTTTTCTTTTTCTAAACTCTTCTTTCATTAACTCAATAGCTTTTCTTGCATCTCTTGGCAAACCAATTTCAATAGCAATTTTTCGTTTCTCTGTTGATCTTGATAATCTTTGAACAGCCAATGCAGTTTCAAGAGATATAAAGACTTTAGAAGCATACTGTGTGCTATCAAAAATTGATTCTCCGTATGGATAATATTTAGTTGTTGGTACCATGAAATGAATCATTGTATCCGGTGGAACATATCTAATATCCATAGCTTTATTAATATCAGCATTACTAACTAAAGCGCTAAGAATATCTTTTAATTCTGCATCACCCTCAAATTCTTTCATTTGAGGAATTTTATCTTGTAAACTTTTTATAATTGAAACACAAATATTATTAATTGCTTCGTCTGCTAATGCTGTACCTGGCATAGCTGCTCGTATAGGAAATATCAAATAACCAAAACAAATTGGAAACATGGCACTTTGAAGTTTAACAACAAATTGAGGATCATGAAATACTAATTGTAGATTTGCTAAAGTTTTTCTTTTTTGTTTTTCTTTTTTCTTGGTTTTTGGTGTTGGAGTATCTGCTCCAGCTTCAGTTAGAGCAGAGTAATCTAAATTAAATTCATATTTGTTCTTTCCAACATTGTGAATAATTCGTTCTCTGGCTCCAGATTCATATTGATCATTTATTGTTTGTCGATATTGACTTCCTTCTGTTAGAAGTGAATGGCTAGTTAATGCAGTTTTTGGACCAGCTAACTCACAAAACAAATCTCCATATAACAATGTATTTCTGGCAATTAAATCTAACCTTCGTTCTAAGTCGATTTGCTCTATAACTTCTTTAACATATCTAACTTTAGATGCAACTGGTGCTTCATCAGTTAGAAATAATTTTGGCTTTACCTCAAGAGCTTGTTTTGTAATATCATCGGGTGATAAAATATTATCAACCAAAACATTGAGCGCTCTTGTAGCATAGTTGATTTGAGATACAATTGCTTGATACGCTTTATACCTCATTATTCTAGAACCTTGTCCAAAGGCTGTTGGACTCACACCTTGTGAGAAGAGGCCTCCGCCACTAATTCCTGAAATTTTAATATCAGCAGTCTTTGAAACTAAACTACGGACTAACTCAATATAACCGTTTCTACCTGAATGACTTTTATATGCAACAATATCCTTAACAGCTTGGTCAAGTTTATCATCAATTTTCTTTGTCTGTGTTTGGACAATTGTTGTCTTGAGTTTATTGAGTATATTAGCAATACTCGGCATATTTATCTCCTTGCTTTACTCCTAACTCTTGGGGAGTATTTTTTGCGAATCATTTCTCTATACTTAAAATAGTTTGTCCTAAAATAAACCATGCGTTTATATAAAGGGTCCTTTTTCTTTCTGGCCATTGCAGTTCCAAGTTGACCCGTTGCTCTCTTAATTTTTGTTTGGCGTGAAATAGTTGATCTGGTGGTCCTCTTCGGTCTTTCTTCTAAATAATCAAGGTAGTCTTTAAGTATCATTTTTAACCCTCAGAATCAGATTCCATCATGTCATTCATTGATGTTTTTCTTATCTCGTCATCTTCATACCTTGTACTAAAATATTCAGCTAGTATAAAAGCAAATGTTTCATAATTTCCATAAAGAAAAACAAATTCTTTAAGTAATCTTGGTCCTATAAGTTTTTGAACTAAAGTAATAAAGTCCTTTGAGGCGATATTAATCTGTTCCTCTGGAACTTTTGTTGCTTCTAGTGAATAAACAAGAACACGATCTTTATGGATCATATCATACGCTTTTTCCATATGAAATTGTAATACAGATATATAATCCGTAAAATCTTTTATCATTCGATTTTTTTGTTTATCATTCAAAATAGCTTTTAAACCAAAAAAGAAACATATAACCAAAGGGATTATAATAACACCTGGTACAATTAATATATCAAACATCTGTTATAATATCCTCAATTTCTTTTGGTTTTACTTCAATTTCCTTAGACTTGATTACTAGAGGTGGGGTTTCTGTTTCTGAAGTTGTACTGTCTTCAACTTTGATTCCAACAACTTTACTGGGTCTAAGGACAACTGAAAAAGTAGAGGTCTTTAAAATAGCAACATTACCCATCTTCATTAGCTTTGATAGACGGCTACAGTAATCATCCATTGATTCATCGCTATCATCAAGAATCTCAATATTTTGTGCATCACTTTGATAAATAGTTATCTTTCTCATTTCTCTGATACCTTTTCTTCTGCTATAAGTCGATCCATAATTGAATTGGAATCAACATCAGGATCGTACAACTCTTCAACTTTTACATCTTTGTCACGCTTTTCAACTACTAAAGCTTCAACATCTTCCTCTGTTATATCTACTTCTCTTATAATCTCATATTTTAAAGAGTCTCTTTTAATTTGTAGTTTAAGAACAGGTAACTCTTTTTCAAAAACATTACGACATTCAACTGGAGTTCGTAACTTTTTTCCTCTAAATATAAGAAAAGAATTAGGCGTAAATACTTTTACTCTATAAGTCAAATCATTCTCCATTTTCGCTCCTTCATTTACAATTAAATGTTGAGCGGATACTTTTGTACCCACTCAACTAATTATTTAGAAAGACTAATTATTCTTCTTCTTTGTCTTTGTCTTCTTCTTCTTCGTCTTGCTCCTTTATTGCTTCTTTAAAGAGTTTAAAGGCTTCTTCATAAACCTCTTCGTCTTTATCTTCTTTATCTGGAGCAGGTCCACCAGGAACAGCACTTGGTGGTGGCGGTGCTTGTTCTTTAGCCATTTCTTTATCAACATCAAGTTCCTTTTCTTCTTCCTCAGGAACTTCTGGTTCTGCTGGAGGTGCATCTTGCTCGGAAATTTCAGATTCTAGCTCTGCTAGAGCTGCTTCGATCATAGTATTTTCATCAGTATACTCTTTAGCTTTTACTGCTGTATTATGATCATCTTTTCTATCCGGAAGTTGTTTTTCATCACCACCTGTGCCTGCTTGATTAGTTCCGGCACCTTGTGTATCTTCCTCTGATCCTGATGCTTTCTTTTCTTTTGGAGCTTCTTCTTTTGGGCCGTCGCCAGTATAATTCATGACTTCAGCTTCATCAACTTTTTCTTTATCTTCCTTGTCTTCATCTTCTTTTTCTTCATCTTCCATTTCTGAAATCAGTTTTTCAATAATAGCATTTTCCATTTTTAGATCTTCAGAAACTTCTTTTTCTTCCTCTTTTTCCTCTTTTTCTTCTTTTTCTACTTGAACGTCTTCTTTAGCGATGTCTTTAGCTTTTTCATCTTTTGAAGCTATAATGCCTGCGGCATCACTTGTACCAGCTTGTTCAGTACCTGTGCCTTTAGTATTTTTCATTGCTTCTCCGGACGCTGATCCCTTATCATTTTGATAAGCAGCTTCTAGTTCTGAACCTTCGTCCATAACATTAACACCATCATCGTTGTTTTCTTCGAAGTAATACCTTTCAAGGATACTAGCAGCATCCTTATAAATGGGAAGTTCTCCGCCACCGTCCCACGACAAAATCGGGTCGAGCATCGGTCCCTTTACTTCGAGATTATCACTGGTATCAAACTCAGCGATGGCTTCTTTTAATAAGCTCATGTATGATTTTTTCGTACTCATCTTAATATTTCCTCCTGTTAGGATAGTAATAAATTAATTCCATAACATCTTGACATTTTAAAATTTGTTCTAAATTTAAATCACCTTAGTACAGAGTTTGTTTCTAAAACTTTATACCTAATCCATCAAATAAAGGTTGTTCATCATCAGAGGAATCTATTTTACTTTTATTTGCTGCTACAGTTGCATCAATAAATTTGAATTTTGAAAAATCAACTTGAAACTGTAAAGCAATGTTGCTTTTTCCCGCTCTATTTTTTCCAATTTTTCCATGAACTATAGAATTATCATTTTGATCTTTGCCAAGTAATCCCACAAAATCTGCATGTTCAACTTTCTTTATTGACTCAGACATTTGATCAAGATTTAATTCTCTTGACTCTTGAATATTGTATACTCTTCTTGATAGTTGCGTAGCTGTTATTACAGGAATACCATATTGAACTGCTAGTGTTTTTAAAGCTAAAGTAATATGCCCAAGTTCTAATCTATATATATCATATTTAGTATCAGTTTTTAGAAGATCTAAATAATCAACATATAAACCAGCAATTGCCTCTATACCATATTCATCAATTACTTCATCAATAACTCCCATTAAATCAAGAGTACTAATACTCATTGCCGGAAAGTATTTCATTACAATTGTTGCACTATTTTTTGCTAGTTCATCTGAAATTATTTTCCCAATTGGTACGTTATTCTTAATATCAGTAATCATCATTGGGATTGTCTTATCAAACATTGGTTGATATGTTCTCATTAGAGATTCTTCAATTGTATTCTCCATTGTTACATAAACATAAACCTTATGAATCTCTCCAGGTACTGGAGGTTTACCACCTTCAATCGTAAGAAATTGATTTGACAAAGCAGCCCTATAAATTGAATTGTTTATTAATGTTGATTTACCTGCTCCAGAACCCCCTCCCCAAACATATAACCTTGATGGTTCATACCCGCCATTTAAATAATCTATACCATCAAGTAAACGAAATCCGCTTGGAGTTTTATTTGTTTTTTCATACTTTTTTGTAATCATTTCAATTACTGAGGTATAGTCATCCTTCATTAAATCAAGAGACGCAGCAGCTTCAATTGTTACTGCTCTATTACTCTCCATCATATTTGTATAAAGAGTTTTGATTGTTACTTCATAATCTTCAACTAAATCATCAATAGAGTCAAACGACCCATCTTTTATTGACTCTAAAACTGTATTAAGTTCATCATAATTTTGAAACAATGCACCTATCTTTTTCCTTATTCTTACCTGCCGCACATAATCTTGGAAAACAGCTTCGTTTAAATCTTCATTAATTTTTAAGTCCAAAAAATCTTGGTGTTGTTTAAACTTTTCACTTAATGAAACACTATCTCTAACACTTTCTGGTGTTTTATCAGTTAATAACATTTCAGTGATTTTCTTTAAAAATTCCAACTTACTCTTAACAGGTAAAGGAATTTCGTATGAATCTTTTGTATCGCTAAAATTCAAAATTTCAAGAATATCTCGGTATAATGCTTTAGTTTTCTTAATTTTTGATTTTTGATTTAATAGTAAAGAAAAGCACGAATTTAAAAATGATTCTGTTATCAAGTTTTATCCTCCATTTCATACATCACTGTTTTTGCTATTTTCATTAATTTATTAGTTTGTTCCACTGACTCTAATATAGATTCTAAGATTTCTTTGTCTATTTCATCGGCAAGTTGCTTAGCCATTGCATCTATCGCATCATCATGACTTCTATCAAAACCTGCTGGAGCATCAAATGGTAAAGCAAAACCACTAGTTCCAGCCCCCCCCAACATTTAGTGCAGACAGTAATACTGCCAAGAGTTATTGAAAGTTTTCCATCTCCATTGCAGTTATCACAAATCACTTCTCCTTCTTTGAGATATGGTTCATCTTTCACCTTTTAAATTTCCTTATTCTTGGAACAAGTTTTGTTCTTTCTATTGTCATATTAATAAATGGTATTTGTGGTCTTTTGCCAATTGCTTTTTCAATCCAATCAATTTTACCATCACCCAAACAATCTTTACATACTAAAGGATTACCAGTTCTTATATTAAGAGCAGGGTAACTTCTTTTTGAACTTATTATACCATCTCCATTACATGTTTTACAAAATTCCTCACCTTCATCCAAAGATAATAAGGTTTTTTTATATTTATTATATCTTAATTCCATTAAAATGTAAGCACCTTTTTGCGTTCATTTAACTCAACAAATTCATCTTTTGCTAAATATTTATTTATCAAAAATTCACAGTAATCTTCATCTAAATCACCCAACATATCAAGAGATTTTGGAATACTATGAGCTTTAATCTTTTGTTTTTTTGTTAGTTTTCCTTGATTAATAGTTCTTGTAATTTCAAAACATTCATGATAAAATTGTTCCAGTAAACCAGCTTCATATATTGGATACACCTTTTCAGCAAATTCTCTCATTTCATCATGAATTTCAGAATAAATATTCAATGCATATAAAATTGCATATGCTTTTACGTCTGCATGAAATGTACTTGTCATGATTCCAGATTTATTTTCATACATTCCATACACTCCATCAATGTCAATTCGTTTAAACTGCCATTTATCTGCCATTTTATTCATAAGGTCTTGATAATTATCTATAGTTGTTTTATCAACCATAAATCTTTTATCTAAATCGCTTTCTTTAATACTCATTTTTCTAATATAATTATGTTCATCTTTTGCATGTAAAAATCTTGCGTGCATTACTTGCTTATATGGACCGGATGAATCATAAGTTATATTTAGATCAAAATTATGTTTCTTTTTGACTGTGATTTTAAATAGTTCATAAAATAAAACGTCTCTAAAGTTGGCACCTCCGAGAATATGAAAATTTAGATAATTCCTTTTGTCTCTCATTGCTTCATTAATAAGAGGGATTAATGGTAGGACATAAATAATGCATGGTATTGACATATCGCTTGACATATTCGCCACAATACCACCAGTACTATGATATTCAAATGCAGAAAACATATCATAATCTCGTAGAATTCTTGTATATATTTCCCACAATCTAGGAGTTCTGAAATGATGAACATAAATAAGTTTCTTTCTTATTTCATCTGGAAGTTCTTTTGCTCTAGTATAAGATTCAAGATTTAATTTATATACATCATAGAAATTTTTGAAAATTTCACAACCAGGTCCCGGAGGAATATCCAAAATAAAAGCTTTATCAAATACTTCATGATGTTCTTCAATAAAATCATAATACATTATATGAAGAAGGTCAGATTCTTTTCTTGTTAATCTACCGGTTGAAATTTGAAATCCACCGCTATCCACGATAAAATTACAATTATCAAAAATCTGCATGTCTCTACATTTTTTAAACATATTTGCTTCAGTTTGATTGTATTTATCATACTTCTTTTTATTTGCAAAATTCTGTCCGTATGAATGTAAAAAACCAGAGCATGTACTAGATAGAAAATTTGAGATTTCTGCTCTTGTGAAGTTATCATTAAATCTTCCACGTTGCCCAGTCATAAACAAATCCATAATAGTCGCTAATGTTTCAAAACCTGCAAGTACATATCCACTTCTAACCATTCTGTATTCTCCTAATCTATTTATTCTTTGTTCCAAATATTTCACATATAATCTACATTTATCAGTTAGTTTTATACTATAGTAAACTCCATATTAACTACTTCAATTGATCTATTTGGTTTTACATGAATGTTTAAATGATTTGTAGGAGATTGTATGATATTATAGTCATAAATTGCTTTTCTGCTCTTCATTGTGTCTAGATAAGATTCCATCATTCCTTTTAGAGTATCAAAAGTAATTTTATCATTTGGTTCAAATTGAAGACCGGTGACTAGAGATTTAAGATGTAGAACTAACCTTCTTATATTTATCTCATCTAAAAATGACCTTCCTTTCTTCTTTTTCACCATTGCATTGGCAATCCAATCAACTTTTCCAGTACCATCACATTTTTCACAGACATATATACTTTTTTTAGTATGCCCCACACCTTTACACACAGGACAAATTATTTCATCTTCTCTTAATACAATAGTATCTTCTGATACAATAATATCCATCATTCCAAATATTCCTCAACTATAAACGGAGGACCAGTTTGCATATCATAAACAGCTGCTATTTTTAAAGCAGTTATTATTCGTTTTCTATGATTTTTCTTTTTTCTTGTTGTATATAAAGAACCAAGCGCAAATGTAGATCCTGATCCAATAGATGTAAAATCTTCAACTTCATTTAATTGAAAATCTACAAGAAGTTCATATAATTTACCATATGGGGTAGCTATTAAAAAGTTCGATCCATTTGTAGTAGTTTGATCATCTGAGTCTATACCCAAACAACCTTTCTTTCTAAAATGTTTAATTAGGTTATCAGGAAATTGTAAAATATTTTCAGGTGCTTTAAAGTACTCTGGTTTGACAACTTGACCTACTCTAACACTACCAACATGACCAATAAGATATGGAGGATTTACAAACATTTTTTTACACATTATACGTCTTCTCTGTCCACCCTCCATTGTAGCATAACTATCAGCACCCATCCAAACTTTTCCTTTATCAACAATTGCAACAACAGTAGACATTGTTATTCTCCTTTCAACTGAATATCATCTCGCATTCTTAGACATTTTGCAAGGTCAAACGAGTAATCATAAATATGAAGTCCCTTACTTGTAGCAACCATTTCTCCATCTTCAACTCCAATTTCTGCAGCAACATATTCTTTTAAGAGTTGGATTCCTCCTAGATTTGCAGGCAATCCGCCCCATAAGTCCCAACTCCGAAAATACGGCATGAAATGTAACTTCCCATCTTGAATTCGAGTATCAATATGGCGTAAACAAGGTGGGTCTTGAAGCAACATATCAGATGGATGAGCTACCTGTAAAACCATTTGATTATTTCTGAATCCCTTATTTTTATAAGTCCAAATAAGAAGTTCAATCTGATTTACATGCCAAAATCCTGTTGAGTATATAATTCCAAGTTTAATTAACTCTTCTACTTCATGAATAAGAATTTCTGGCCAATGACCTTCCTTACATAATTGTAAAGGATATTTAACTGGATATCCTGTCAACCTTTGACCATATGTATATGACTCTGTTGGTTTTAATTCTGCAGTCATTAAATATGGTAGATAATCATCTAGATAGTCATCCTTTACTGGATTAGGAATACCATAATGATCCTCAATTTGCGGTAGTAATGGACGAACGCCTGGATTGTTTATATGTAAAGTAATCCAATCAAACTCTAAGCGTTTCTGGCCAGCATTTGAGCCACGATCAATTTTGAATACTGTACCTTCTTCAAGCATTTTAAATAATGTTTGAAACCATGTATCATTCAAGCTGGTGGCCTCTATATGTTGCAGATTAAGCAATTATAACACCCCCTCCTGGTTTAACTATTTTTGACTGTTCTTCTTTTGCTTTAAACTCAAGAGGTGCAAGTCTGCTTATAAGTTCTTCATCTTCCAGAATACCATATACTTCCTCAGCTTTCAAACATTTTTGGACTTTATCATTAAGAATTAAATCCATTCCCGCTCTCATATGAAAAACAAGAACGTCACCTTCTTTGATAATCTTTACATCTTCCCCAACTGAAAGTACTTTGCCATAACCTTGAGGATCTTGAGCTATATCAGGAATTATTAATCCTCCCTCACTCTTTGTCGTTCTCAGAAACTCTACTACTATCTTGTCTGCTAGTGCGTTGATCATATCTATCTCCTTTAGCTTTTCTTTCTTTAGCTTGTTGTCTTTTTCTTTTTAACTTCATACGTTTGTAACGCTCATGCATTTCAATGAGCTTTTCTTTATCTCTTTTTATCATCCTGATGGATTGAGCTTTCTTACGTCGCTTTTTATCACTAGGTTTTTCAAAGAACATTCGATCTCGTACTTCTTTAGCAAGACCACTTTTTGAAAATTTCTTACGAAATCTCTTAATGAAGTCTTCATCTTTTTCACCTTTGCGACGAACAACACATATTCCAGAATGCTCATCTGGATAATAATGTTTATGATAACTAGATGCCTGAATCTCGATCACCTCCCTTTCTTATACAAAACCGAATATAATATGATCTCTTGATGAAAAATTAAATTTGTACTTCTCACATGCATTAAACACTTTTTCGGAATTTTTAATTAAGTCAACTCTTGTAACACCTTCCGGCATAATCCAGACCTTATTTGCTCTATCTAATTTAATTTGTGATGATAACCAGTCAAGATACTCATGCACTATTGGTTTGTCTTCGTAAACAATTTTAATGTATAGATTAGAATAATTTATGAGGTCTCTTGTTTTTGATATTGCAGAACCAAGATCTTTGTGATTAAAAAATTTAGGTGAGTACATAAAGCGGATATTATCTTCATGTTTTGTTTTCTGTATCAGTTGTTCAAGTTGAAATCCATTTGATTCGACATTAGCAACTGGATAACGAAGTTCATTCAATAATGCTGCTGCTTCATCAATATGCCTTGGCACTGTTGGTTCTCCACCTGTTATAAGAATACCTGCTTTATTTTTATAAATACTTTGTTGAATATCCTCTAACTTATATGGAGCCTCAGCTGATATTCTCATTTTAACAGAGGTATCACACCAAGGACATTTCAAATTACATGTTTTAAATCTCAATATAATCATTGCTTGCCCACTATCGGGACCTTCCCCTTGCCAACTCACAAAATTCTCAATAAGTTTAACTTCTTCCATTATATTCCCCTTTCATTATTATGTTCTAATTAGAAAGTTAGAACTTCCTTACTTTTCACCTTAACATCTAAAGGTTTTAACATCAATTCATACCTATTATTAAACGTAAATTTTAATGCTGCTTGTTTATTTGGAATAAAGAAATTAGGTAACCGTGGTTCTTCATCTGGAATGGCAATTACTTCTAACTTATTTCCATCCTTCACAAACTTATGATATTTTTCTTGTACGTCTTTTGGAGCTTTTTCAAGATCAATACCTTGAACCCAGTACATATATGCTTTATTGCCAGTTTTATGAATATCATACATTAACGTGTTCCAATTCTCCATTGCTTTCACTCCCTGTGGAACAAGTTTATAATCTTTTAATTTCTTTCCATATGATACAGGTCGAGCAATACTCTTATCACCATCTAAAATTGCTTTAATGAAGTTTTGTTCTTCTCTATTAACAAACTCCATCAATTTATTTAATGAAACTCTCTTTGATTTTAATAATAAGTCCAAGAGCTCAACTAAAAATTCTTTTGATTTCCTTGGGTAATCTGATCTCTTAATTTCAACACCCATATAGTTAATTTTATCAACATCTTTGCCTTCATTATTAATAACTCGAATAGCATAACGTTTCTTGGCTAAGAATAAACCCCGTGATATAACCAATTCATTTTTCAACTTCAGTCTGTTAAACTCCAAATCAACGTTATGACTTTTAACTACATCAATCATCTTCTCTTCATTTAAAAAGTTTTCAATTTGCTCACACCAATCATGAAGATTTCCAACTGATAGATCATCACTGAAATTTTCAAAACAACAAAAAATTGAATCAGTATCTCCAGTTATGATATACTCATTACTTCTTTTAGGCATTTTATTTGCAAACATTTCTTCTTTTGTAATTTTTGTTGGTTCAACAAATGGTCTTCCTGTATCAAGATGTCTCATATAAGCATCACCCTGAACAATTGAAGTCTTTAATGCTTCTTGACCAGTAAGAGTAACAGCTGATGCTAAAGATGTATCAAAAAATCTAAATGCTTTATTTGCAACAACTCCATATAGTGTATTTGCCAACACCTTATATACTAACTGTCTTATGTAATAAAATGTTTCTTCGTCTTTATCTTTTTCTTCAATTGCATCAAACATCTTTCCTTTATAGCCCTTTCTTGAAGTCATTAACATATTAACAACCTCACCAAACATAGAAAATTCTTTCTTATGAGGGTGAAAGAAACACCCGTTGATTGTATGAATTAGTTCTTTCTTTTGTATGATTTTATACAATTCTTTTGTATTCATTTGTACAACTTTTGCTTCATATAAAGGGTCGATTATAACATTAATTACATCTGGTAAATTTTCTTTATCATAAACAAGATCATATCCCATACTTGGGTCTTCAGTTTTCATTACAAAACTATTAACTCCAATATTATATGTTATCATTAAACTTGGATATAGAGATGCAAAGTCAAAGTCTGTAATCCAATCATATACTCCCGGTATTGGTTCAAATACAAATGCTCCTGGATATTCTTCTTTAACAATATGAGGATCACTATTCTTTGATGCTATTCCTTTGTTCTTAGCATACGAAACCATTAAAGAGTCAATCTGACCAAATGATGAAGTAGATTCAAAGTTGGCTTTACAAATAATTCTCAACTCATTCAAAAGATTGATATGAGCTAATTTTTCATCTAATTTCTCAAGCAATTCTGTATCTCTGATGTTGTATTCAATTGTTTTATTCAACATCTTCCAGTACATTTCATTGAATGGTAAAGGCAAATCAAGTTTTGTATAACCATCAAGTTCATGATCAGCAATAAACCCCAACTTATAATTTTCCATTTTTGTAAATGTAAATGTCCGATATAAGAAATCCTGATCTACTGCTACAGTTCCAGGTATATGGCATACAAACTTAGAAGCATCAATATAAAATTCACCAAAAGATGTCATGCTTGTCTGTTGCATTCCAATCTGAGGTAATCTATTATAAATATATGAAAGGTCAAAGCTAATACAATTCCACCCAGCAAGAAAGTCTGGGGCTGTATCTTTAAAATCTTTAATGAACGTTTGTAGAAATTTCTTTTCATTAGCAAAGATTTTATATTCAACATCTTGTCTCTTTATTATCGGTTCAGTCTTATTATCAATTACATAACATATTTTTTCACCATTATGAATTGTTGTCAACATATTAATTGGGAATGCTGCATCTTCTGGTTTGGGGAACACTCGTTCGTCTCCAGTGTCAATTTCAATATCAAAGAACATGATATTAGATTTAGTTTTCTTACACTCTCCCTTATTATAATGATAGTAATCCATAGCATGTTTAGTTGCAATTCTTACATCACCTTCATATGTTATATTTGAATCTAGATTATATCTATCTTTAAATTTAATTGATATTTGATTTAATTTTTCATATGGTACAAGTTTTCTTGTTTCAACTCCCTTAGGAGCTTGATAACAAATGTAATCATCATTTTCTTTATGAAATACTTTATTATTATCTTTATCTCTGAAAATATATAAGACTTGACTTGTCTTATTTAAAAATTGAACATTAATTAATCTATAATTCTCAGTATAAAACTTATCTGGAATTCTATATCTATGAATCCCTTTACCTAACGATTTAGCTTTCGATTCAACTGCTATCTCCATTTTTTTCCCTCCTAACATCTCAGAGATTCTAGACATTGCTTCAGAGAATTTAGGTTCCCATGATTGATTTCTATTGACAAACGAAGGGTGTACAATAATCATAGTTTTATATCCTTCCCAATCAAATAGCTCGTATCTTTCATGAATATTTGTAATTCCTGCTTTCGCAATTCCGAATGCTGACATTGGACTGGTTCCCATTAATACAACTAATTTAGGATTACATGCCTTAATAATTTGCATACAATTATCTTTACATAATTCTATGACTTCTTTAGTGGGATTACCAGTTGTTCCATCTAGATTCTTTGTTTGACATAAAACAACATTAGTTAATAAATAATTCATTTTATTTATTCCGAATCTCTCAAAATATTTTCGGAACTTTTTTCCTGCTTTTCCTATTAAAGGACTTCCTTTTTTAACTTCATCTTTTCCAGGATTTTCCGCAATAAAAACAACATCAACCTTAGTAATATCACTTTTACAATTTGTCTCAAGAATACATGATGGTGCATCTAAAAGATCACAAACTGAGCAATTTGCAAACGAATTTTTTATTGAAATCAAATATTTTCCTCCTTAGATATAAGTTCCGGTCTGTTTAAAAAAATCAACAAACGCATTATATATTTTATCATCATTCACAACCTTCCTTCCTTTTATATAAAATGCATCTTTTGTAATTCTCAACAGTTCTTTACCCTCAACTTGAAAGTTTATATCAGCACATGGATTAATTGAAGTAAAAGTTCCATGTAATTTATTGAAAGATAATACACCTTCCATAGCATTAGATACCCAGTCTACTTTTCCTTCGCCGTCACATTTTGGGCATGTAACACTCGCCCCCTGTGGATCATCAGAATGGATAGCTCCTTCGCCATCACACTTATTGCAAATGACTTCATATTCCTGTAAATTCATATGTTTTTCCTTTTCATTTTGTTCCTATTTTAATAACTGGCATCTATATATATTAATTATTGAAAAGAGATAGACAGTTTATTATCTATCCATTTACATTAGCAATAATAATTTTTTAACCCCGATTAAGGTCCGGAGGTGCCTAAGAATGGATTGACATACAACATGACAACAATTTAAAAAAGGCACAGGAGAGCCCGGTGGTGACGGCCATGACCCTGTGCCTTCCACACCATTTTTATTAATGAGTTACTTCATATAGAAAGGAGTTTTTATGCCCATTGAACAGGAAGTTGTCACTCAAGACCAACCCGACGAAACTATATTTGAATTTGAAAAATTATTGGGAGTTGGCGCTGATTATACTCCAGAACATATCTTAAAATGTTTTGAGGCAAACTATTGGGTTAAAAAAGAAAATGGCGAATTAGATGAAATCGACCCTTTTATTGAGGCAAAAAATCAATTGATACAACTTCTGGTATCGTCTCAAATGAAAGCACAGAGATATTTTGAAATTATCTCGCCATTTGAGAACACCTGTATTGCTTGTAGAGGTACAGGCGAAATTTATAAATTTAAACGCAAGACTGTAAAAGTCAACTGCCATATCTGCGCTGGAAAAAAGAAAATTAAAGTCAAGTGCAGAAAATGTAAAGGTACAGGTAGATTTCAAAAAAGATGGAAAGGTGGAGGTGGTATCAATGTCACCTGTCAAACATGTGGTGGTGAAGGAGAAGTTTATATAAAATGTGTTGAATGTCGTGGTAAAGGAAAAATACCAAAAGTCGTTCCGGATCACGAAATCAAATCAACGACTCCTTGTAAACATTGTGAACAACTTGGATTCACTTCTAACATTCCAAAAAAAGCGAAACCACAAAAAAAGAAAAAGGAATACCGGCCCAACAATCCAGTTCTATCAGCAAACTTAGCTGAGAAAATCAAAGAAAGTATTGCTGATACTCCACAGCCAGATAATACTCCATTTTCAGGCGAAGAATAATTTTTTAGTAGAGCACTTCTTATATCACAGAGAAGTGCTCTGCTAAAAATTCTTTTAATGAAACTTTGCCTTTTTTAACTCTTTTTTTGCCAGTTTTTAATTTCTTTTTCTTTGGAGTTTCAAGACCTAATGAATTATATATTGCTTCTTTATCATCTGATTTTTCGACCAATTCGCATAATAATGTTATATCATTATTTTTAAATTGCGGCAACTTATCTCTTAAAATATTATATAATTTGTCCTGCCTTCTGAATTTATAAAAAACTGTATCTCTTCTTCTCACTCTAAAATCAAGGACACATTTTTTGATAAACTTAAAAAGCTCTTCTCTGGATAAATATCTTAATCCCATATTGTTAAAATATTCATTTAAATAATGATTAAGATGACCATTTCTCATGAATAAAGAGAGAACAAAAGTGTTTGTAATCGGTGAATTATATTTAAGAATATCTACTCCATTTTTTGGTGGCGGGATAGGAGATGTTTCATTCCTATCAAAGAGCCAGCTATTGAAAGTTCTAAATGGCATTTCTTATCTCCTCTATTATTCTATCATAAAAATCATTCATTTGATTCTTACATTTCAACTTCGGTACATCTAATAAACCCCACAAAGCATCATTAATTATTTTGAATAGTTCTTCTTTATCATTATATAGATACTCTCTTGATAACAATTCTGGATAAGCACATTTATTTGGAGCAATCGGAATACATCCATTCATAATTGCATCTACAATTTGATAACCGAATGTATCTTCATGTGATGAAATCAAAAGAACTACAGACTCACTAAAAAATTTAAAATATTCGTCCCAGCTTCGTGTATCTTTTCTTATAATCTCTGAAAATTTTGCTTCAACATCCTTCTCTAAATTTAAATTAACTTTCTGAGGGGACGGTCTTGAAGCAGATATTATTTCATATTTTTTAATATTTTTTTGTGAAAGAAGAGGGGGAAATGGTAAGTATGTTACAACTGTATTATACCACCCAAGTTTATCTTGATGATATTTACTTCCTACAAAGACTTTATTAAACATAGCTGCATGTGATGTCTCAACTGGATATTTTACATTTCTAACTTCTTCAAAATAATCTTTATAATTTAAACTTGTAGCATGACAAAATGCAAACATCTTATCCGTTCGTTTATGAAATAAAGTATTACAAAAGAAACCCGGAAAACTAATATCAGCTACAAATAGAATATCATCATCTCGTAATTCCATATTCATATATTCATCTATCTGATAACACTCAAATTCAATGGCAGCGTGAATAGGAGAAAACATTGATAAATCTCCCCTTCTATGTTTCATTTCATATATTTTATTACCTCCAAGAACATGAACATTGAACCCCGCTTTTATAAATTCTTCTGGAAATTTAGTTGCCCACCATTCTTGATAGCGATTTGGTGTGGGATATTGAGGTACAAAAATAATCCTCTTCATTTAAGTTAACCCTTTCAGTAACTCCTTAATAACTTCTGGAGTTAAATCTTTTTTCAATTCATTTGATATAATATTTGCGATTTCATCATGTATATCAACATTAAACTTTTCTCCCAAAAATCCTTCACTAACAGCAGTCCATTTAGTATTTATCCCATGCATCTTAACTATGTTATCATCCTCATCTAAAATACATAATGCAAATTTAAATCGTTTTGTTTCAGTTTCTTTTACTGTTATCTTTTTTCCTAGTTCGCCCATTTTTCTTTTACCTCCACTAACATTTCTTTTATAGTTTTCGGTTCAAGTTCAAGTTTAAAACTTTCAGTTAGTATCTTAGAAATTTCGTCTGTTACATATATATTATTTAAATCTCTGGTAATATTAACAGTCCAGTTTTCTTTTACTGGTCTATATCTTTCTCGTCTAATAAACATAATCCTACTTTCAACATTCCCATTTTCTTCTCCTTTTAAGGTGTATCCGCTGGAAATTCAAACATTTTTTCTTCCATACATTCTATACATATTTCAGTATCCGGAAACTCCTCAATAGTTTTACTATCAATTTCTTCACCACAATCAAAACATCTCCTTTTACCGAGTTGTTCCATTTTCTCAATTTGTTTTTTCAATATATCATTAATAGCATACTCAATAAAAATATTGACTTCTTCTTGAGAAAATTCACAGTGTAATGTGCAATAACCATTTCCTGGTAATTCTTCATCAATTTTTATAATCTTCATAAATCCTCCCTAGTCCATTTACAATAATTCCAAATATTAAATATAATAAGAATCATCATTTGAAAAAATAAAAATAAATTCTTATTCATATAAAAAATATACATTTGACATACTAAACTAATGGTGAATATTAAAAAACCTGATGCTTTCTTTTCACCAAGCAAGTATAATCCTATCAGCGTTGTTATAAGCGATACAATACTTAATATTAAAATATCCATTTACAGTAACCTTCAAAGAGAAAATATTTATGTTCATATTCCCAAAGCGATTTCTGATCTGGGTATACTTTATTTAATAAATCCCTCTTTTTTTCTGGATCTTTACACTCATGAATATATGGAGCAATCATGTTTGTATTATAAAATTTAACATTAAATCCATTTCGTGCTAGATTTTCTCCTAAAAATCCCCATTCTCTATGCTTTGGATGTATTTCATAAATTGGGTCTGGCATATAGAAAACATTATCTGGGCTTAAAAATGTTTGTGGAACTGTCATTTGAAATAATTGAAGTTTACAATCAACATGTTCTTTTAACTTCAATACTGCTTCTCTCCTATCTGCATCTATATCACCCGAGTATATAATAATTGGTTTTATATCTTTATTCATTAATACTTCATAACATCCTATAATTTCATCATCAGGATGAGGTGCTACTACAATAGTATCTTTTATTGCCATTTAAAATCTCCTTTTTATTTTTTGTTACTGACAAATTTTTTAGCAACCAGTAAGATTTTGATTTTAATTTTGTTCTTAATTAAATAATTTTATTCTATATATATTAATTTATGAAGTATAAGAAGCTACATTTATTCATTTTTATTTGGTGGGAGCCATATGGGGTTTGGCCCGAGTGTTCTCGGACGGGGGAACTTGATTTAATTATTAGAGGACCATGGTTCCATACCACTTTGCTTGATATTCCATGTCTTTCAACTATTAGTCAAACCATTGGAGATACTTATGAGAATACAATAATGGATGCAAAAGCTCGTTTGCTGGAAAAAACAAACGGTTTGCCTGATGATTTTTATTATGGAGATTTTGGGACAAGAAGAAGAAGGAGCTATGAATGGCATAAACAAGTAGTTCAATTCTGTAAGAAACATACCCCCAAAAATTTTATTGGTACTAGTAATTTATTAATGGCTATGAAGTATGATTTAACAGCGATTGGAACTATGGATCATAGCTGGCTTCAAGCTCATCAGCAATTAGGGTATAGATTAGCTGACAGTCAGAAAATGGCTTTTGAAAATTGGATTAAAGTGTATAGAGGTGATCTAGGAATCGCACTATCCGATATTATAAACACAGATGCTTTCTTAAAAGATTTTGATGATCCTCTTCTATATAAATTATTCGATGGCGTCAGAGAGGACTCAGAACCTGATCCCGTACGTTTTGGTCACCGTATAGTTAACTTCTATCTTGCAAAGCATATTGACCCAAAAACAAAGACCATTGTATTTAGCAATGGATTAACCTTTGAAAAGGCTTTACACATCCATAGTCAGTTGCACAATCTTATTAAAACACCATTTGGCATCGGAACATTTCTCACTAATGATTGGGCACAAGCAGCTCTAAATATAGTTATAAAAATGACCAGGTGTAATGGCCAACCAGTTGCTAAAGTTTCTAACTCGCCTGGTAAAGGTATGTGTGAAGATGAAGGGTTCGTTTCTTACTTAAAGTCGGTATATAACTAAGAACATAATTGAAATGTAATATGTCGGGGTGTAGCTCAGTCTGGTATTAGAGTACGTGACCTGGGATCACGGAGTCGGAGGTTCGAATCCTCTCATCCCGACCAACTTCAAGAATTAAACTTAACTGCGAAAGGAATTGAAACATGATTAGTATTTTTAACAAAGAAAAGAATTATGAAATTATCGTAGCTCCATTAAAGAAAATTGAAAGTGACCTGTCTATGTACATAGGCGATCAACGAAACAATATCTCCGCTCTTGAAGAAGAAAGAAGAGATATTAATGTAAAAATCCATGACTCAAATGATGAAATCAAAAAGTCTGAGTTTACGGTTACAAAAATTGCTGAACTCCTTGGTTCAGAAATGAATGATACGAGTAGTACATAAGGAATGTGGAGAAGTTGCCTTCTATTTTAGAAGAAAGTTAAATCGAGGAGATGCAATAGAAGCTGCTAATGTTATAAATATAGATGGAACAACTCCATCAGTAGGAACAGCAATTATATGCGGCAGTTGTCATAAGCAGTTTCGTCCTCATGTTCATAACTGTGAACAACAACATTGGACTGATTGGTTTATAGTAAACGATTAAAATGGTAAAACTAGGAGAAATATATGAACATTTGCAATTATGGTTGTGGGCAAGAAGCAAAATATTATTTTAAAAGTGTAGATAAGTGGTGTTGTTCACAATTTGCTTGTCAATGTTCATGTTTAAAAAAGAAAAACTCAAATGCATTGAGAAAAGTTTATTCTTCTGGATTACGAAAAATTATCATACCTCGACAAGATAAAATTAAAGGTGTTAGAAAATGTACATTAAGTCTAAGAAAGAGATTAAAAAAACAGTATGATAAATTACCATTTAATCAAAAACCATTTGCTGAACGAAAAAGAATTATACTAAAAGAGCAGGAGTATAAATGTGATATATGCCGCTGTAAAAATATATGGAACGGCGCTCCTTTAAATTTCCATTATGATCATATAAATGGCGATCGTAGTAATAATTCTAGAAGTAATAGCAGATTACTTTGTCCAAACTGCCATAGTCAAACAAAAACTTATTGTAGAGGTAACAAAGAAGTTATTTCAGAAAATGATTTAAAAAATTCTCTTATTGAGCATGAATTAAATATAAATCAGGCTCTTAAAAAACTTAATGTTATTCCTGGTGGTACAAATTGGACAAAGGCAAAAAAAGTTATTAAGAAATATAATCTTGCCCGAGTAGACGAATTGGTATAGTCACTGGATTTAGGATCCAGGTTTTCGGACGTGGGAGTTCGAGTCTCCCCTTGGGTACCATTTTAAAATGATTTGGAATACGTGGGCGACGTTATTGGAGATATACTTTCAAGAAATATGATTGCCAAATCAAAGGTAACAATTATACATCCTCCCGTTCCAAAAGTTAGTCTGGAGTATATATGATGGGACATCCATGGAAAGATGGAAACTTTAAAATCTATATTATTAAGCATCTTTATAAAGATGAAATAGAAAGAGGTTGGGGTGGTTCTGGAAGTTGTGAGCAATTTTATTTAAAGGATGTTGTCCGAAGACATTTTGATAAACGTTTTAAGAATATATTTCGACCATTTACTGCTTCTGGTAATTGTTGGCAAAAACTGGAATACATGGTTCATTTGTTAAGAGAGATGCTGTTAAAATCCTTGATAAAATTTCTGAATGGAATCCTCAACATAGATTCAAGGTATGTAGATTACTATTAAATCAAGTTACTGAAGATGTAGTCGAAAAGAAGTATCATAAATAATGCCGGTATCGCTCAGCTGGCCGAGAGCACCTGCCTTGTAAGCAGGATGACTTTGTCACGCGGGGGTTCGAATCCCTCTACCGGCTCCACCCCCTAATTATAGGTGAAAATATGAAGAAAATACTTGTTGTATATTGGTCAAGAAGTATTGAAGAATATGTTGGAATAAAACATAATTCTAGCTTTGAATATACCAAAGAGAAGCGAAACGAAATTATTGATTTTATATTAGATAAAGGATTCAATGTTATGTTGTATCAACAACCTGAAAATCTAATTATATGGATTGATAATAAACGATTTACGCAAAGATGAAAGGAAGGTAACGCTGAAAATAAAAATAGATTACAGCGCAATGGAGATGACAAATGGTTTTTTAGATCATCTTACATTTATGATAGAATGTGATATAACTATACTTGGTATTAATGCCAAAATACCTTTCGATTCTGAAAGACTTAAAGTTCGCATAAACGAAGCAAATATATCCAATAAGTTAAAAGAAAAATTGTTAAAAGATAATATGTTGGAGCAACTTGTATATGAGGTAATGTTTAAAACAGTAAAAAGGAAATTTTTACAGGAAATACAGCTAAGATTCCAAACGTATTGTTTGTATGTCTTTTTATTACTGTAAATGTTTTATTTGTAGTAACACATATATAACTTATGCCTCCGTAGCTCAGGGGAATTAGAGCAAGAGCCTTCTAAGCTCTGTGCCGCAGGTTCGAATCCTGCCGGGGGTACCATAAAAATGAATTTTGGATTATTTTTATCATAGGAGGATGATTTCATGGCAATTGAGTATAAAATTGTAACAATTGAGGATTTTCAAAATGATGTTGCAACCAAAGCTCTTCTTGATGCGGAGGGGATAGCTGACTGGATCCTTACTGACATAACTTTCCAGCCAAATGAAGAAACTGGAAAATCAACAGCTATATGTATTTTTAGAAAGTAAAATTGTAGCCCCTTGGTGAAGCGGTTCAACACGGCGGGCCTTGGACCCGTCATTTTCCCAGGTTCGAATCCTGGAGGGGCTTCCATAATTTGGCCCGGTGTTGGAACTGGTAGACATCAGAGACTTAAAATCTCTGGCTCCTTAGTGGGCGTGAGAGTTCGATTCTCTCTCGGGTCACCAAACATGGCGACATGGTGGAACTGGTAGACACGCTGGCCTCAAGCCCCAGTGCCATTTGGCGTACAGGTTCGAGTCCTGTTGTCGCTACCAAAACATTAACAATGAAGGAATTAGCATGAAACAATTATTATCATTTGTCGTAGTAGCAGTATTAGCTTTAACATTCAGTTCATGCGCCGGTCAATATGATGTAAAGACAATGGCAGTTGCTGAAGAAACTCAAGCGGTATCAGCTTCCAGAGAAATGCCTGAGTACATTGATTTTACAATCAGGGAAATAGTTCTTTTTGATTTTGACTCATTTGAACTTGATACTGAAGCAAAATTAATTCTACAAAAAGTTGCAATTCAAATGGCAGAGAATCCCGATATACTTCTAATATTGAAGGGGCATACCGATAAATATGGTTCAGATGAATATAATCAAATGCTATCTGAAGATCGTGCCGATGCGGTGGAAAATTATTTGGCCGAAGAAGGTGTAACAGTTGATCGTATCATGAGTGTCGAAGGTTTTGGTAAATCACAACTACTTCCCAATATGACCAATCGGGAAAACAGGCGTGTTATAATTATGTCAGTTAATAGTAAATAAAGTTTGAATGCGCGGTTGAGAAGTCTGGTCTATCTCAGAACATAAATATAAAAAGGAGTTAGACCAGCAATGAAAAAGATTGGTGCTAATGATAAAGAATGGTGGACTATCGAAAGAAGAAAAGAACATTCCAAAAAGATAAAAAGTGGAATAAGAATAAGAAAACCAAGAATTCTTCCAGATGATTTTGGTGAAAAATGTAGACTGGGGCAAATAGAATATCAAAATAAAAAGAAACAAGAAATTGTAAAGACTATTCCTTTTGAGAAGTGGTCTCGAAGACTCAGGGTAAAAACTCTATTTGAAGAAAACGGTAATAAGTGCCAAAATTGCTTATTTGAGTACACCGATCCAAAAACAGGAAAGGGGCCTTTTCAAATTCATCATATTGATGGTGATAATACTAATTGGAAAAGAGAAAATGTACAAATACTATGTTTGAATTGTCACTGGTTAACTCCCAACTTTGCATTTAGAGGAAGAACTCATACCAAAAAAGCAAGAAAGATCTTGGCTGAAAAACAAAGAAAACGCAAAACAAAAAGTCTTAATGCGGGGTGATGCAGCGGCTAGCAAGACAGGCTCATATCCTGTCAATCACGGGTTCGAGTCCCGTCCCCGCTACCAATTTTAAAGGGGGCTTAATTAAGCCCCCATATTTTAAGGAGAAACATGATAAGCAAAAATGTAATGAAAACAGACGAGTTTAAAGATTCTATATTTTATCGTGCTGCTTGCTCTTGTGGTTCTAATGAACATGATATTACTATCGAGTTTGAAATAGATGAAGATATCCCTTCAATGCTTTTTTTGAACTTTCATAAAAACATTGCTTGGTGTTCTCACTGGGGAAATCTTAATTTATTTGGAAGGACTTGGAAGAGAATAAAATGTTCTTTTAAAATGCTTTTTACAGGATATGTTGAACTTGACGAATCCTTTATTATACAAGGTGAAGATGATATTAATGATTTCATAGCAGCTCTTAAAGAGGGGAAAAAGTTAATTAAAAAGAAAAGGTGAAATAATGTATATGGAAATGATAATTTCAGTAATAAGATTTATATCATAATTAAACTATAAATATGATCAAGTAAAAGAACCAAAACGATTTTTTATAGCCCTGGGAACAATGGCACCATTTCTTTTATCTGACTCAATTGCAGTATTAACCGATAGTAGATTCTTTAATATTATTGGATTTATATGGGTTATCTTATTGATTGGTATGAGAATATGGTATCTTACTGGAAATATGAGGCAGGTTTAACGAAAGGTGGGTTGTCCGAGTCTGGTAAGGAAGCTGCCTGCTAAGCAGTAGGGTGTAACAGCCCCACAGGTTCAAATCCTGTACCCACCGCCATTTGAAAGGGGGTAAATGATGGCATGGATAGTGAATGTTGAAAATCTTGAATTCAATGAATTAATTCCATTATTAAAAGAAAATGTACATATAAAAGAAGCGTGTGATTATACACAAGATCAAAAAACTCTTAATTATGTAAAAACTCTTTTTAATAAATTAAAAACTGGAGAAGTTGTAAGTCATTTTACACTTGGTATAGGTTTAGCTCAATGTTTGGAACAATTAGAAAGAGTTTTATTGATAACAGATAATTATGAACATGACTTCGATATAGTTCCAATAACAAAAGAAAACCTTAAAGACTTCTTAGCAGGATTGAAAAGGAATAAATTATGACAGAAGAAAAACAAAGTATATTTACAATAACGACTCTTAGAGATGATCTTCCTAATAGAGCTAGATGTGTCGGATTCTATTTTAAACTATCAGAAGCAGAAGAAATTGTTGAAAATAATGCTTGTGATATATTTGAAGAAGGTTATTATCCATATTGTGTTATTGAGGAAATCGGGGAGGGAGTTTATTTTTTCCCAAGGAATGAAATCTGGTTTGAGTGGAGTTTAGATTCAAATAGATATGAGAAAATAACTGAAAAACCAAAGAGGTTTAATAAAATAGTATGTTTTGGAATTGGATAACACGAATTAAATATTATATAAGAAAACTGGACTTGGCATTAACTGGGCACTGGACATATTGTGATCGGTGTAAAAGATTTAGTCCTCCGAATAGTCCAGTTGATTATTGCAAGTATTGTAATTAATGGAGGGGTGGTCAAGTATGGTGTGACAGCGGCCTTGAAAGCCGTCGGGTGTCAAAAGCCTTGCAGGTTCGAATCCTGTCCCCTCCGCCAACTTTTGAAAGGAGTTTATTATGTTTGCCTCAATATCTGAAAGCAGGCGGTTAATATCTCAGCTTAAAGAAAAATCAGGTGATGATCTATTGAAATTAAAAAAGAAAAGACCAGAGTGGAAAGAACTTATTGATGAAATTCTTAAGGAAAGGATAAAATGATAATTTTATCAAGTTATAAAAGTAATCAAATTTCTATTATGACAGAAAATGGTTCAGTAGCAGAACTATCCTCAACATTTCCAATGGAAGAAATAGAAGGACCAGCATTCTATTTTCACAGAATAAAAGTAAGATCTGAATTTGAAGGCACAGGTGAAGGAAAAGAGTTAATGATTGAGGTCTGTCGTTATATGGATCAACTAAATGCTACAATATACAATGAACTAAATCCTTATGGAAAAAGAGATTTAGATGCTTTAAAGAGCTTTTTTAGAGCTTCTGGTTTTATAATGTTTAAAGAACCTAACGTAATGATACGAACTCCAAAATCTATAGAACAACCATATATTTATATAGAAGAGATACATGTATTACGACAGTATAATCCAAAATATGGAGATGATCGTGTATGCCAATGTGGTCATCCTTATTATAGACATTTTGATACATATGAAAATATGGCTTGTTGTGGATGTAAGTATTGTTCATGTGATGAATTTGTGGAAGACAAATGATACGCATACGAATTGAATATGACAATATAAGTCCATTTCTTAGAAGTATAAGTGGAACTTTATATGTTGAAGAATGTGATGAAACTTATTTCAATGCTCCAGTGAACCTTTTTAAATGTAAGATCTCAAAGACTAATCACGTTTTAGGTTACTCTGTATCTGAGAAAGAGGAAGGGATACCATCAGAGTTATTTAAATGTATAAAACCAGTGGTTGATACAATGATTAGCTCATATTGGAAAGGTTTGGTCTTAGCTAAGGGTGATTTTAACTGGATTGAAATGAAAGGAGATGACTCATGGCAATGTTTAAACCGGTTAGAGAAGGAAGTTGGTTCTTACATAGCGAGACGGACCCAAAATGGAACAAACAAGGAAGTGGTTTTGTCGGAGGTTTTGTCATGCCAGAAGAAGTAAGCCTCGCCATTGAAAGGTTAGAAAAACTTTATGGAGACCAGCCCGAAGATCTTGAATGGGGATATATGAAAGACTAGTTATGAAAAAAATCTTAGCGATTGGTGGTGCTGTTATAAAGACTGCCCAAAAAGAATTGATCGAAGTCATAAAACAAGATAAGGTAGAAATGTTAATTCATAATGGCGGATCAATATTTCATGACTTTCAAATACCAACTGATAAAAATCTAGAAGGTCATTCTTATCCTATTGAAAAATTATTAGAATCTCTTGATTGGCTTAAACCAACATCTAATTTACTTTGGGATTGGTTATGGACTTCAATAAAATGTCCAGATGAAAATAGAAGTCATTTAACCCCAGAAGGATCTGTAACAAGATTATGTGAAGATATGAATATTCCAGTCCTTCTTTTTACAACACCCGGAGCTGATTTTTGGCACATATTAAAATTATTTACACAAGATTGGGATCTTCTTTCTGATAAATCTCATTTAGGATTTTTAACTTTATTTGCAAGATTTAAAAAAGAGAATTTTCATTTTGTAAATATGGGATCAGCTGTAATGCATCCAGAGATCTTTATTAAAGCTATAGCACTTGCTAAACCAAATCTAAAAAATTTTAAAGCAGATGTTGTAGATTTCAAAGAAATGTACAGGCCAAGAACAAGGGTTGCTCAATTTGGAGACTATTATACAATAACACATAAACAATATTTAGAATATCTGTTGAAAGGAAAAGTATAAAATATGTGGTTAGTATCTACTATAATATGCCCAAATTGTGGCGATAAAAATGCTGAAGAACATCTTGATGCTGGTCTTGAGTTAAAAAAAATTATTTGTAATAATTGTTCTTATAAAGAAGAATATGAAAAAGAATCAAAATGGATTAAAAAGGAGATATATAGTGGCTGAAAACATGATGACTCCTGAACATAAAGCAACTAATGAAAATTATCGAAATAATTATGATGTAACATTCCGAAAACGGGAGAAAGGAAATTATAATGTTATTACCAAACAAAGAAAGTCTAAGAAAAAATAACCTTATTCGGTCTTTGAAAAGATTTGCAAATTCAAACTTCGTGGCTAAAATATTAATTGGGGCCTTAGTGTGGGTGATTGCTCTAATTCCTGCTTGGATATATCTTGGAGTTAGATTTTTAATAAATCCCTTTGGGTTCTGGCAAGAACTTGCTATATTCGTTATATTCGCTGTAGTTATTGGGTGGGCACAATTTCTATTATTTATGGGCGGTATTATTTTAACAGTTATTTTAATTTTTGAGGATCTATAATGTTTTTATTTTGGATCTCAGATCTTTGTGAATACGATGAAGTAATGCCATATATTCAAATCCAATTTGTCAAACTTGCTATATATCAAAGACCTAAATATTTTACATGGTTACAATTAAGAGCAACGTTTGCATTAATGCTCTAAGGGCGCGTGAAGGCGAGAGGCTAGCCGTCATCCTTACAAGGTGAAGTACGCAGGTTCGACTCCTGCCGCGCCTATCAATTTTTAAATGAAAGGATAATTAATGAATAGTAATGAACCAACGACATCGAATGAAGATGGAAAAGATTTTTCAATAAACGAAGATATTCCCACTGCAGACGAATGCTCTGGATATAAAATAGAAGAGACTCCTCCTAAAATAAGCAGTCAAGAAACATCTGTTGTTATGCCAGCATATCATTTTAGAGATTTATATATAACTCTAATTGACACACATAAAATAGAAGTCGTAAGAGAAAGAATTAAGGGGAAATCTTTTAAGTTTGGATTTAATACCCAATTCTTTTTAAAAAAATTGGGTAGTGATTCTATAATAGATAACTATATAAAAAAATTAGGAGAAATTATTACAATTCATATAGCTTCTCCAACTATTGTCATATTACTCCATGATGATTTTCTTCATAGAATTAATATAGACTTTTCTATTTATACTAATGTATATATAGAAACAAGTACAGATAACATAGATGGTATAGATGCTGAATATGAGTATATAAGACAAAAGTTTAAAGATGTTTTAAGACCAACAGTAGAGAGAGCTTCTTTGCATTGGGGCGCTATGTTAGATGGGCAAATAAAGTTTTTTAGTTTGGAGGAAGATTTAAACGATATTTTTTATTCTGAGGCATATCCATATATAGATATTGAAAAATTGAATAAAGAATTTAATGCATCAGATTCTCCAATACTTATATTTCTCGGGCCTCCAGGAACTGGAAAAACAAGATTGATTAGAAATATATTAAAATATAAAGCGTCTTTAAATGAAAAATCAGAAGTAGAATGTATTTTTACATCAGATCAAAAAATTATAGAAGATGGTTATATATTTACTAAATTTTTAACGGGTGATTATGAAACATTAATTCTTGAAGATGTAGATTTTCATTTAACACCAAGAACTGACGGAAACACATCAATGTATCATCTATTAAATATTTCAAATGGGATAGCTTCTAATTATATGAAAGAGAAAAAAATCATCTTATCAACAAACTTGCCCAATATAAATAATATTGATGAAGCATTATTAAGACCTGGTAGATGTTTTGATATTATCAAAACAAGACCACTAACTAAAGATGAATCATTAATTTTACTTAAACTTATTGGTGAAACATCAGATCTTGAAAATAAGGATTATCCTATAAGTGAGTTATATAATATTGGTCAAAAAACAAGAAACATAACAATAGCACCTAAGAGAGGGATAAATAAGAAAACTGGATTTTAACTCATGACACATAAAAAATTATATAAAACTGTATTACTGCCTATTCAAGTTTCAGATGGAGAATATTGTTGGGGGTATGGTAAAATATGTAACTATTTTGATAATGAAGGTGGTCATCCTACTTGTAGATTTGGTTTTGATATAGAATATGATAAAGATGGTCATGTTAAGAAACCAAAAGAATGTAGTGAATTAAAAGAAAAATGAAAGGATATGATTATGGGATGGTACGGAGATACGGCAATATGCCCAAATTGTAAATCAGAAAATGCAGAATGTATGTTTAGAAATAATTGTCTTGAATCTTATCATTTAATTTGTCCGGAATGTGGTCTTCATTTATATGCAAGTCAGAGAAACTGGATTGTAACAAATAGCTATATTGATAATTCTGTAATTGGCAAAAACCTGCAGTCATTAGATTTATCTGAAACTGTGCTTCGTGAAAGGAATGATAATATTATTCCAAAGGGAACACCATTATAAAACCATGCCGAAAGGTGGATACTGGGTCCCAGCAGAGATAGCGGACGAAAAGATAATATATTCATATGAACGACATGGACCGGTTAAATTAAAAGGCACCCCATGGTTATATTGTAAATATTGTGGTTTATTATTTCTTAAGACTCCAATAACAAGGTGGTGTATCCGCATGGGGTGCAATAGTGCATATCACAGAGACTATAAAAGGATGTTATATAAAACCACCAGGGAGAAATAAATCATGGGGAAGCAAAACTAAAAAATAGAAATTACCGTATCATTGAGAAAGGTAATTGTTATAGAGTTAAAAAAAGATTTGGGCCATTTTACTTTTATATAAGAACATATTTTAAACGAATTAAATTTGATAATTTTGGAGATGTTGTTAGATACGTAATCGAAAGGAAAAGGTTAGACCATGAAAGAAAAGTGTCCAAGGTGTCAAGGTAAAGGATGGGATGAGTTAGTTTGTTATTCTGAAAGATGTTACAAAGTAATATGTGCTAAATGTTATGGAAAAAAGAAACTGGATTGGATTGAGATGATAACAAAAGTTAAAGATTATACAGGTCCCTTGCAGATAGTTAAAATTATGAGTAAATTACAAAAAGATGATTATTTGCTAGAAGTACCTGGTGCAAGCTATTTTATATATAAAGGATTTTTCAATCCACATTTAAGTTATACTGAACAGTTCAAATATTTACGCATGATTGTTACATGGAATTATGGGGGGTGTTCCTATTGCCGGGCTGTAAACTCGGTGTCATAAAACGTACGGGAGGGAGACGAGAGGTTCAATTCCTTCACCCCTCACCAACCTTTGAAAGGAATTATATGTTATACTGCAAAGAATGTCAAAAAAAATATAAACTTCCTTCTAGTCGAAACATGATTTTTGAGTCTGTATGTGAATGCTGCAGAAAACCATTCACATCTTGTTTTTGGTATGGAGGAGCAGATTGGATTAAACGTGAAAAATCCATGTAATAGTTGTATAGTTAACTCATGTTGCACACAGCTCTGCAAAGACAAAGAGAATTATAGAGAAGAACTAAATAAAATATTAGATGGTCTTCATCCTCATGTCTTGTCAATAAATGGTCATCAAAGGAAAAAAATTTCAAATAATATATTCATTCATTGGCAAAAAACAATAAACCTGCAAAAAATCAACCATCAAGAAATCAACAGAATTTTAAATAGGATATATTTGAATTATGCAGAATCCGTATCATACGTGTATGTTAATAAATAATTGTACTGCTATATGTGAAGCCAAAGAAAACTTAAGAACTCTTCTTAGACAAACAGTACATACTTATCAAATTGGAGTTAGATTTGATAATACTCCATCAACAGATTATATTAGACGATACAATTTTTGGAAGAAGTTACAACTACAGAATAATGAAGATATGCTTCGTATTATATTAAGACGTCAAAGGCTTCAACAAGATAACATCTGATAAAACTTAGAACAAAAATAAAACGGGAGGTATTATAGTGTTTAATACCAAAAAGAAAATAACATGAAGGACAAAGGAGTATAATAATGCAAGATAAAAGTGAGGATATAGGCATTTCTGGCGATCCAACAGACGAAGCCACAGATACCGCCGATATTAATGAAGACAGCGGTCATGAGTGTGCTTGTTGTGGTGAAGAATGCCATATAGAGTGGACTGATGATTAGATAGCACGGCCACCATATCCGTAGATATGTCGTGGACCTCCTTAATCAGTTTTTGGATAAAACTTAAAATCAAAAAACTGAAAAAGAGGAGAGGAATCCATGACGTACAAAGAATTAAAACACAAGATCAAAGAAGAACAAAAATCTTTAGCACAAAAAATCAGAACCTGTAAACCATTAAGGAAACCGAAAAATTGGGATTCAGCTTCTGAAAAAACCAAACAACTTTGTAATAGTTATAATGAAGGTTGGAATAACTATGGTTGGGAGTTTAGACATAGACACATTATTTATTGTAATATGTTTAATAACACTCCTTACGATATGATTGAACAACCAAGAGATGGTAATAGACCAAGTTCTCATCTTCTTGATAAAATTAAAGAAGAGTGGGAGAATCAGATTGATGACGAAGTTGTTTGTGATTGTGCGTAAGGATCTTTCAATATCACAAAGGGCCGTGCAAGCAGGTCATGCAGTTGCTGAATTCCTGCTTCGCGGTCCTTCGTTCCGTTGGTCAAACGGTACCTTAATATACTTGGGTGTTAAGGGACTAAATCAACTAGAAAATATCAAACAAAAGTTTGAATGGGAAGATATTCCCTATATAGAGTTTAGAGAGCCAGATTTGAATAATGAAATAACAGCAATTGCTACTGAAGTTTGTAGTAAACATGTAGAAAGGTTGAATTTGTTATGAAAGAAACCGAAATAATATTTCCGCATGATACACCAATACCAGAGGACAAAAATGGTAATGTATATTCTCATGCTCTAATGAATGATGAATCTATATTTGAAGCTATTGATGGTGAATTGGAAGATCACAAACTTGAATTATTAGTTGGTGATGCTGGTTCAAATGATTACTTTTTCTGTATAGTGAAAAGATGAAATTATTTCTTATTTCAGCATGTATAGCTTTATGGATTTTAAATATTTTTGACTTTGTTAGTACTTGTATATTATTACAAAATGGTGGGATGGAACTTAATCCTTTTGTTAATTGGGTTATGAACTTAATTGGACCAGTTGAAGCTATGTTGTTGTTAAAAGTTCCGTTCCTTATTCTACTAACATATGTAGTAACTCGTGCTTTAAAAAAGATATTAAACAAACGTGAAATAATTTACTTAGGATCTGCTTATATATTTCTCATTTTATTTTATTCATTTTATATGTATAACTATAATTTAGCAAGTCTTATAGATTTGTTATGAGGCTCAGTAGCTCAGCGGCAGAGCGGGGGCCTCTAGATCCCTGCGTCGTGGGTTCAATCCCCACCACCTGAGCCTCCAAAAAAGGAGTCAAAATGAACGATGAAGATAGAAAAATGGCAGAAGACTTATTTAATACAACATCAATTATTTTAGCAGAAAAGGGTCAAATTTCTCCTGTATACTTTATTATTAAAGATAATATGTTAAATCCCATTGTAGGGTGGGCTGGAATCACAATTCAACACCTTGCAAATTTAACAGTAAGTCTTGCTCACGATACTGAGGCTGATGCTGTTATTTTTATATGTGAACAATGGATGGTTAAAATGAGTAAGGATTCTGAGGAAGTAAAAGATTATTTAGATGGGACTAAAAGACCATCAGAATCACCAGATGCAGAATCATATTTGACTCTTACTTACATGAGCAAGTATGGAGTAGCAAATTCTTTAATTGCAAAAATTCACACATCTACAAATGGTATCAAATATGTAAGAGAAACTGAATGGATTAATAATACTGCAACAAACATGATAACACCTTGGGTGGTATAATGAAAACTTTAGCAAAATATAGATGTTTAAGGTGTGGGTTTGTATGGGAAAGCAATCCTGGTCCCAGTCAATGTCCAAAATGTCAGCACTTATATATTAAATGGAAAAACATAGACAAAATGAGAAAAGAATGGGATAACGAATAAACATGAAAGGAATATATCATGGCATATGACTTAAAAACAATTGATGATGTTCGTAGACGTTTAAAAACAAGCTCCCACAGATTTAAAAGTGATGACTATACATGACGGGCTTTGTTATCCGGTTCATGAAATTAAAACTTGTTACGTTATACCTACTAGAGATTGGACAAAAACAAAATGTTATATAGAAGTCGATGAACATGAAAGAGGAGCAATTCAAGTAATGCTTATTGAATAAGAGAGGAGAAAAATGTCTGAAATATTGAAACGAATAAGAGAAGATCTTAAAACATTTATGTCTATAGAAATAAAATTAAGAAAGCATGGAGTTGTTGCAGAAGATAAATTTAGTATGGCAATTGCACAAAAAACTGTTGCTAGAGCAATTATAAGCATGTTTCCTGAAATTGGTGTAAAACCAGCTGATGCAACTGATGATGATACTATTAAATTATTGAAAAAATATATCAAAAATGAAAAAGAAAGATTATTATATTCTGATAAATATATAACTGAATCTGATATTAATGGAATTAGCCCTGCGGAATTAAAAAAGTTAGTTAATAAAAAATTTCAAGAATTGGGTAATTCATTAACTTCTCCAAAGATTGAAATTGCACAAGAATATCTTCCCAAACAAGCAACAGAGGAAGAAATTTCTGCATGGATATATGAAAATATAGGCTTTTCAATTTATAAAAATAAAATGCAAGCAATGGGACCAATCATGAAACAATTTAAAGGTTGTGATGGAAACGTTGTAAAAAACATTTTAATGAACTTGCCATGAATTACAAAGAATGTGAGAATGCGTACTGTAAATGGAAACGTCTACAATCTGACCAAATATTTATAAATCATGTTTGGGAAACTATTATTGATATTGAAGAAGATGTCCATAGAGGTTGGATATGTAAGACTTCAAAAGAAACTATTGAATTATCAGATGTTGAAGGTTATCTTATTAGTTTTCCAATATTATATTAAAACAATATGGGGGCGAAATGGCTTCGACATAGAAGAAGAGATGATGGTTGCACTCCGGAGATGGTATGTGACTCCGTATAAAAACATGACCACTTAAATATAATCGCAGATGATTATTACGAAGATCTTGCCCTAGCGGCATAATCCGTTCCACCCTTTCATTCTCTCGGATTGGGATGGGGCGTCGACTAGAGAGATAGAAATATAAATGGGCAATTAGTTCTGTACACTGGCATTTATGTTTTGAAAACTACCAGCAAATGGGCTACTTTAGCACTGTTGTTTTGCTAACTCCGTCATTGAACGTGGTGTTAAAGAATTTTAAAAGTTAGCTATGAGTGTAGATACTTGATTTGAACTTTTGTGGACGTCGGTTCAACTCCGACCGCCTCCACCAAACCTTAACAAAAAATAGGTGAATAATGAAAGAAAGTGAAATGGAAAAAGGTATGCATATTACTATATCAGATGATCCTTATAGAACAAGTCAAACACACACACTAACCAGAGAAATGAGAAATATGGCAGGCAAACAATATAGAATTGATAGTATTACAAACACCAAATATGGAAAAGCTGCAATGATTAACTCTTTCTATTGGCATTATCATGATTTGGCTGAAATATCTGTGCCGGAAAAGAAAGCACATATATTTCATTTTGATGTCGAAAGGTTAGAAATATGAACGAATTAGAAATGACAAAGGGTATGCGTATTGTTATATCAAAAGATCTTTCTAATACGAGACGAACGCATACTGTAAATGCTGCAATGAAAGATATGAGAGAAAAACAATATGTAATTCAAAGAGTCAAAGATACTCATTATGGATTAGCTGCAGACATTGAAGGTTGGACATGGCATCCAAAAGACTTAACTGAAGTATGTCCTCCAGAAAAGGAACCACAAATATTTCATTTTGATATTAAGGGGTTAGTAACATGAAAAAAGAACTCGAACTACAGCTAGTTGAAAAATTCCCAGTTATATTTAAAGATTATGGTGGAGATATGAGAGACACCTGTATGCACTGGGGATTTGAATGTGGAGATGGTTGGTATGATCTCATTCATAATTTATGTGAAAAAATTACTTTGTTAATTGGTAATAAAGATATAAAGGTTACTGCTCACCAAGTAAAAGAAAAATTTGGTGGGTTACGATTTTATTATGGCACTGAATCTCCAGAAACTTTTATAAATAAGGTTAATTATATAATTAGTCATTTTATGTTTAAAAGAAAATGGGGAAGACTATACTGGAAAATTATACATTTCAAAAGAAAATTATATATGACAACAGAAGAAAAAATTTCAGATGCCATTAGCGATGCTGAATATAACTCATACGAAACTTGCGAAAGATGTGGCAAACCCGGAAAAGTAAATGTTGAAGGTTATTGGAAAGCAACATTATGCGATAAATGCCGAGAAGGTACAAAATGATTCCGTCGTCTAGTCTGGACTAGGACATCAGACTTTCAATCTGAAGATCGCGGGTTCAAATCCCGCCGGAATCACCAGTTTATGGCCGAAACGGATAGGAGCGCTCATCTTCGTCGTTATAGAGGAAGATTCCAAAGTAGGCCGCCACTTTAATAAAGGATATCTAATGGATTTATCAGATGTAAAAGAAAATATGTATGTTAGTGTTTCAGAACTTTGCAAACATACAAAACGCGATTTTGGTTGGAATGAACATATGGATAAGTATAAAGGGACAGTACAAAGAGTTAAAAATATTTTAAGAACGGCTATTCGATTTGATTGTAAAGAAAGTTATAACTGGTCAGCAAAAGATCTTATGCCAGCAACAGCAGCCATATCAGAAAAACAATCAGCCTCATTTTTATTTGATGCAAATAATTTGGATTTATAATGGACTTCATATATCCTTGTAAAATTTGCATTGTAAATGCTTGTTGTAGAATATATTGTATAGAGCACTTTAAATTTATGAATAAAATTATAAATGGTTTTCCAAATAAAATGTCGAGAGAACAAATAGAAGCATATTATGAATCGACTCCCATGGCAGTTAAAAGTATGATAAGTGGCCTTATTAAAAATGGTGAACTATATTCTTTTTCAGAAGAATGGAAATCTGAGTTACCACAATATATCACAAGAATTAAAAAATATAGGGCGGGTTCTGAGTGACGACAGAGGACTCCAAACCCTCTAAGCGGAGTTCGATTCTCCGTCGCCCTGCCACAAAAGGAGATATATGGGGGGTTAGTTGCAAAAAGACAAAAAAGTATTCCATTTTTAGCTATCATTATGAACAGAAATGCATTTTTCAAAAAACTAAAAATAGGAGATGTATTTACATATTCAGGGGATATAAAACTGATCAAATAAAAGAAATAGCTATACTAAATGGTTTAAATGTAGAATACTGTAAACCTCGTTCGCCTGAATATATACGTTATGGAAGATTTACTATGAAAGTCATGAATATCAAATCACAAATTTTTCATTTTGATCCAAAACATTTAGATATATAAAATAATGCCTGCGTGGTAGTAGGTGGTGAACTATACGAGACTGTCGATCTTGAGTAGCGGGTCCAATTCCCGTCGCAGGCGCCACATAAAAAGGAGTTGTAGATGGAGCATCAATTAACAAATTTTTACAAGTTACAAATATCATATGATCTTATCATGTTCTTAATAAATGCACAAACACATGGACTACCTCTTAAAGAAAAAGCTGAAAAAACAAACATGATATTGAATGCTTGGGAGAAAAATTACAATACCAATCTCCAAAAATTAACTGACACAACTATAAAAAATGTTGCTAAATCAGAGGGAATGGAATTAGATGCAGCAAAGATTATAACAGATATTCATCAAATAGAACCTAGTATTATAAGAAAAGAATTTAAAGTTGAAGTAAGACATACAGCTTTTAGAATTTTCGATAAACAGATTTAATGGGGTAATTATCCATCTTGCATTACATCCATAATTATTAAGAACAAAATTCAAAAGGTGGAAAGAATCATGAACTTTTGTATTTATGGATGCGGACAAGAAGGAAAATATCAGCTGAAAAATGGTAATTGGATTTGTCAAGATAGCAAAAATAAATGCCCAGAATTAAAAAAGAAGAATAGTTTGGGTGAAAGAAATTATACATATCATGAATGTCAATACTGTAGTCAAAAATATGCTCAAATTAAAAGGCATGAAGAATTTTGTTATTTAAATCCAAAGAATTTAACTCCATGCCCAGTATGTAATAAACCAATCAAAGATTATAAAAATACAAAAACATGTTCTCATAAATGTGGAAATAACCTCTTTAAGAAGCTTGGTGATCAACACTGGAATTTTAATAATGGAGGAGCAAAAAATTATAGAAAAATTTGTTTTGATAATCATGGAGATAAATGTCTTATTTGTGGAGAAGAAAATATAGTTCAGGCTCACCATATTGATGAAAATAGAGAAAATAATAAATCAGATAATTTAATTCCTCTTTGTTTAAATCATCATTGGTATATGCATACTAAATATAAACATTTAATAGAAGAAAAAATATTAGTTTATATAAATAATTTTAAAAAACAAAATGGGGGTGTAGCTCAGCGAGAGAGTTCCTGACCTGCAATCAGGCTGCCAGGGGTTTGAATCCCCTCACCTCCACCATCCAAAGAAAGGTCATCAAATGGAAAAACCATGTGATAAATGTATAGTTAGAGCTTGCTGCACAAAACGGTGTATTGATTACGCAATATACATTTATAAAACTAAAGAATATGCCCAAGCAGGTGATATGGTCAAACAGACAATTGAAAATAAAATGACAGCAGGCGAAGCAATACAACATATTTAACAGTTGAGAATGCATATCTATGTGCAAAAAATTATAAGCCCCTGTAGCTCAATAAGGCAGAGCATCCGGTTTATGCCCGGAGTTGGCGCTAGATAGGCGTGAGGTTGTAGGTTCAATTCCTACCAGGGGTACCACAATAAATAATAAGGAGAATGGATTATGGCGAATGATAAGACGGAATTTGAAATTAAAACAGAATGTATGGAAGATCTATCTTCTGCAATAGAAATAGTAGGAAATTCAAATCATCTTCAAAAAGATAGAATAATAGCATCTCTTGAAACAATTGACGAATTTTGTGAAAGATGGTGGGAAACATAATATTGCTCCGAGGTCGCTCAGTGGCAGTAGCAGGTGGCTGTTAACCACCCGTGTCGAAAGACCATCGCAGGTTCGATCCCTGCCCTCGGAGCCAATTTTTGAAAGGAAATAAAAAATGTCTAGAGAAGCATCAATTTTTGTGCTTGTTAGTGATGAAGATCAAACTATAAAAGAACTAATATTAAAAGAACAAGAAAGAATAATGACAGCTATGAATTTCAGACGACATGTAGATGATCTTGAGATTGAATATGAGGCAAGAGAACACTTTGAAAAAATATTTCTTGATTATGATCCTTACTATATTCGTTATAAAAGACCTTCATATGATAGTTATAGAATATTTCAATTAGAAAAAGACCAAGTAATTATTGCTATATTTAGTGTGAATAGTGCTGGTTGTTGGGAAGGTCTTCAAATTTTACCAGCTGAACCTGGTCTGTCAAATATTAAGTATTACACAGAAAGAGAAGAAATATTCATGCCAAGCTAAGGTGAAAAAGTGAAAATAATCGTTTTTAAAGATCATGAAAATCAAATATGGTTACATATAGATAAAATAAAAACAATATATACTCATGAATTTGCTCTTTATATCCAAATAACAATCTATATGTTTGATGGATATCAAATTGAAGTGAATGATCACTACAAAGGATATTTTAATCAAATGTTATATAATTTTATCAAATCAGATGACAATCTTAAAATAATAAAAGTTGTAGATATGAATTCTTGTGAAGATCACGCTTTCTTTAGAACAACAGATTGGGTATCACAAGCCATGAATAAGGGGTGAATTATGATTCCAAAACAAATAATTAAATCATGTCTTCGTAATGTTATAAAAGCATGTAAAAGATATAAAGTGTCATTTAAGGAAGTATTAACTGAGGTATCACAGGATCAATCAAGAAAGGAATCACATGAAAGAAAAAGAAGTTGAATTTGAATTACATACTCAACATACTGTGAGAAAAAAAGGAAAAGTTATTTGGTCCATCTAGAACTCCGGCGATTATAATGCATAATCCTAAATATCCTTATAATGTTGGGGCAGCAGTAAGAGCAGCATCATGCTTTGGTTCAGATCTTATTATCTTTACTGGAGATCGTGTATCACTTGAACCATCTGATGTTAAGGGATATCGACTTCCAAGAGAAGAAAGAATGAAAGGATATAAAGATGTTACATTATTAAACGATCAATATCCATTCAACAGATTTGATAAAAATGTTATTCCTGTTGCTATTGAACTGAGAGAAAATGCAGAGTCTCTTCCTTTCTTTGAACATCCAGAACATGCTATATATGTTTTTGGTCCAGAGGATGGAAGTATTCCACAAATTATGCTTAAACATTGTCATAGATTTGTTGTTATACCTAGTAAGCATTGTGTTAACTTAGCTGCTGCAATATATCTGGTGTTATATGATAGAATGATGAAAAGCTTAATCTTAATATAAGGAAAATGAGAACTCTCCTTGACTGGCCTGTGAGGGAGAGTGAGAGGTGAATATGAAGATACGAATAGCTATTGTTATGTTAATATTATTGTTTTCTGTTACTTCTGTATCTGCTCTAATGCTTGATCGAGATCAAATCATAGATGATATAGTAAAATCTATAAGAGAACATCCAGAACAATGGATAGATACAGGATCTAGATTTGTACATTATGAAGATCCTAATAGAATGAAAATATTAAAAGAAATGACATGGCCTGAACATGAATCGGAACTTGTTATCGCATATTGCTTTCATACAAACTTTTTCTATGCCGATCTTAAAAAACCGTTCAACTATGATTTTAAAGGTAAAAAATTAAAAGAATTGATACAAGAAATTAAATTATATAAACTCAGGGTATTGCAGAAAGAAGTCGGTCATCTTTTAAATCGTAAAAAGAAAGTTGAAAAGAAGCCTGAGATAAAAGAAGAACAAACTTTATAATGAAGATAATTTAAAGAAACTCTAATGAAACATGCTTGGCGAGAAATGACAATTGACATATATAATGTATATTATTATACTTTCTTTAAAAAAGACCCCTGTAAATCATGCTTGGTTCAAGCTTGCTGCACAGCTATATGCTTAGATAAAGAAAAATGGAATTGGTGTACTCAACATGGAGAAAATAAAAAAGTATGGGAACTGTTTCTTTTAATCTCAATTTTATTGAGTGTTTCAATGTTCTTCTTTGGTATAACTAGGTTGATTATTGATAAGTTTAATTAAACGTGGCGGCATAGCTCAGTCTGGTAGAGCACAGAACCGATAATTCTGTGGCCCCCTTGGTTCGAATCCAGGTGTCGCCACCATACTTTTGAGCGGCCGTTGTAGAGTCTGGTACTACAGGAGGTTTCCAACCTCCCGCTTCGGCATCGCAGGTTCAAATCCTGTCGGCCGCTCCAACTTGGAAAGGAATTTTAAATGAGTGAACCCAAAATAAAAATAATAAGAGTTACTTTTACAGAAGATTACTATATTGAAATGCATGATGATAAAAGAAGTGAAATAAACGGTTGGACTATAAAAGAAATTATCAAAGATTGGTTTAGTAAATATCATTTAAGTTCATATCATGCTACCAGAGATGGTCATGTAATTGGCGGTAGTCGTAAATTTATAGAAACCGAAATACTTGAGTCATAAATCCATATGCGGGTGTAGCTCAGAGGCAGAGCGTCCTGGTTACCGCTGGGAAGGTCACACATAATCGAAAAGTGTCACTCGCTCCAGAGGTGAAAAATGATCGAAGAATATCAAGAATTTCAAAAAATTTGTAAGTATAGAGAATGGACGTCTTTTGGTCATTATACATGTGAGGTGACTAAAAAAGGGTGCCCTCGCAGCAGACATGAAAACTGTCCTTGTTTTAAAAAAGAAGATAAAGAAATGGAATTTTATCTCACAAAAGAAGATGTAAAGAAATATAGGGTATGGTTAGAAGAACATAAGAAAGTTTGTTCTGTTAAAAATGCAGGTGCTATAGGAGGAAGAATAACTTTTCAGTTTACTCCTACTAGTTTGGGTTTAATAACCATAGTCACATGTATTTGTGGTGAAGAATTAAATCTAACAGATTATGAAGGGTGGTAAATATGAACATACACTTTATCATACAGAAAATAAAAGATGTACCATATGATATAAAATATGGAGTATTGAATTTAATAAAATGGTTTCCTGTAATATGGAAAAATAGAGATTGGGATCATTACTTTATATATCTAATTTTAAACCATAAATTAAAACATATGGTAAAAGCATTCAATAGCGGTAAAGCTATGGCATTATATTCAAAACGGCAAGCTAAACAAATGAAAAGATGTATTAATCTTTTAGAACGTTTAATGGCAGATGAATATCATGAAAATGCATCTATAGAATATCATAAAAAATGGGGGAGACCAAAATTTGATTGGGTTGAAATCCCTGATGATGAACATGGTTGCTCTATGCTTGAAATAACGCACAAACACGTTAGAACAAAAGAAGATGAAAAACAAAATAAAAAAGAATTTCACAGAATATGTGATCATGAAAGAAAAATGAGAAAACAAGATATAGATTACCTTTTTGATTATATGAAAAAACACATTGAAGGATGGTGGGATTAAAATGAACAAAAAATATAAACCTGTATTCTTTGATTGTGGAAGAAAATCGCTCGGAGAAGCATCTAATATTGAAGAAGCTAGAGGCTTAGCATGGGAAAAATTACCAGAAGATATTAAAGAGCAGCTCATAAATATTAAAAAGAAAATTTCAAAAAATAGTTTGACTCCAACAGAATTTACGGATAGTTGGATAGTTTAACAGTATGCACCCAGAATTAAAATGAGACAAAGGCTATTATACCTATATGGTGGATGAATTGTCCCTTGAAGCCTAATTGTCAATAATCTGTGGATAACAAAATAAAAGTATAAGTGGAGAGAACAGGTAGATATTGTTTCTTTTACTTTCATGTAATGGGAACTATTGCTTTTATAAAATCAACTATAAAACATATTAAAAGAAAAAATTATACACACTTACCAAGTCAAATTAAAGGAATTTTGTGGCAATTTAATTCAGTAATATTTACATTATTGAAAAGGCGGGTGTAGCTCAAATAGGCAGAGCAGTAGGTTGCCGATCTACAGGTTGTCGGTTCGAACCCGATCATCCGCTCCAAACGCGGGATAGATAGTGACCAGATCGAAAGTAGCAACAACAGAGGTTATCCGATTGAGGCAATGTCCTTGAGAAGCTGCATCCCGCAAGTGAATCATTGAAAAGGAGACACAATGACTGAGAAAAAGAAAGAACAAATTTTACATCAACACATTGATAAAAAAGGGATTAAATTTGGGAGTTTACACCCAGTAGATGCAAAACACAAAAAAGAACAAACGCAGAAATTCCATGATCTAACCATAGAAAAATTGAATTAATAAATCAACCAAAACAGTTACGAAGGGAAATAAAAATCATGAAAATATTAATGTTATATAATTCGTTTGAATGGTGTGAACAACAAATGGTTAAATATTTAAAAATCAAAAGACATGTAGTTACTCAGAAACATATCAATGATTTTAATTTCAAATGTGCTCATGAGTTCGATGTTATTTTAAACAGAGTTATGCCTAGTGTTGCTAAAAGAGATATAAATTTCGATTTAACTAATTACGTACTTAATCTTATGTCTATATATGAAAATATTATATTCATAAATTCAACTATAGCAGCAATAGCAGATTGTGATAAAAAATTTTCATCAAACCGAATGAAGTACTTTGGTGTTTCTACGCCCAAAATATATGAATTGGAAGAAATTAAATATCCTGTAATAATAAAACCAGCTATGTCTGGTAGATGTATCGGATTAAAAAAATGTGATAATGAAGAAGAATTAAAACATTTTAAATCATTTTCAGGATATATTTTACAAGAGTATGTAAAATCAACTTTACCATTTGATTATCGTATTTGTGTTTGTAATGGAGAAATTCTATTTGGTTTTACAAGAAGTTTGATAAATGGATGGATGGGTGCAGTAAACAAAGGTTCTAAAACAAAAAAATTAGATGTCATTCCACAAGAAGTTGAAGAAATTGCTATTGCAGCAAGTGAGTCAATAAAAGCTTCTATTAATGGTATAGATATTATTATCACTAAAGATGGCCCAACAGTCATAGAAAATAATCCTACACCCAATTTTAGTGAACCTTATATTGAAATGCTTGGATTCAATCCTGTTGAACAAATTATAGATAAATTGTTTTAAGAGTCAAAATATTTAGTTGTGAGGACAATATAATGTCTGACGAAATTACTACCCAAAATGGGAACGGAAGGGTCAGGTGGAAAAATCGAAGAAGAATGGCATGGACATCTTTAATATCCATGACTATAGTAACATATTTAATTTTGTTTACTAATTGGTGTCCACCAGAGCGCTTAAAAATTGTTGCTGAAGTAATTACATGGTACTACTTTGCTTCAGCATCAATAATAGGTGCATATATGGGGGTGACTGCTTGGGCTCATATTAAGGGGAAATAATGTTAAATATATAGATTTATTTTGGGCATCAAATTAATGAGAAGGTAGCTCAGCTAGGTAGTAGCACGAGGGTGAAGTCCTCGGTTTGCACGGGTTCAATTCCTGTCCTTCTCACCAATTAATTCATAAAGGAATATAATGGTAAAATATTTTCATGGACCTAAAAATAATGTGTACATACTTGAAACTACAATAAATTCATTTATGAAACATAATCCACCATATAAAGAATGTATTGTTCGTTGTTTATGTCTGGAAAATCACTATATTACAAATGATCCGTTTATGTCAGCAACCAAATGTAATATGTTAAATAAATTTATTGAAGAAAATGGTTCTTTTACTATAATTTAAAAAGGAACTTCTAATGAATGATGAAGGTTATGAAATATGTGAAAAATGCAAAGGGAAAAAAGAACATATAATTAAATTTAAGTTTAAGGGTAAAGAGTTTCACTATTATGAAAAATGTGGATATTGTTATGCTACCGGAAAAATAGACTGGGTTGAAAAAGCAAGAGGAAGAATGCCCGGTATATTGGGATTATTTTGTGATACCCACCCAGCTGGGTCCATGTGTATAGATGGAACTCCAAATCAAGTGATGGGTGGCAGTTCAGTTTATGATGGTCATGAATATATAAAAACTGATACTGAAAGAGGTGAAGCTCTCTGGTATGAACTAATATCAAAGGAAGGGGACGAATAATGGATTTTGGTCCTGATAAAATGCCTTGTATAGACTGTATATGTTTTGCTATTTGTAAAGGCCAAGATATAAGTCTATTGCTATATAAATGCAGTATCTTAAAAAAATATATGGAAATTAATTTTTATCATCATGACATGGGATGTGCTATTATCGAGGGTATAACATTACCAAGAAAAGAAGATTATTAAAGATGAAAGAAAGAACAAATTGATAAAATATAATTTGTGGCGGGAGGCATACTGGTACGCCGTCAGGCCGTGGCCCTGATGTAAGCTGGTTCGAGACCAGCCCGTCACCCCAAACTTTTTAACAAATGCCCCTGTAGCTCAGTGGAATTAGAGCGCTTGGCTACGAACTAAGAGGTCGGAGGTTCGAATCCTCTCAGGGGTGCCAAAAACTTCCGCAAGGAGGAAATGTATGAGTGATGAAAATACTCAAAATGGAGATAAAGAAAAAGATGTACTTACTTTACTATTAGATTCAAGTTATCCTTTACTCCAAAAGTTTCGAGAAGCATGTCCTGGAACATTCAAACATTCTCAAGCATTATCAGGAATGGTTGAAGGGATTAGTATTGCATTAAATTTAGATACAACATTTATGAAAGTAGCTGCTTTATATCATGATGTTGGAAAAATGTTTAATGCAAAATATTTTACTGAAAATCAATTAGAGGATGAAAACCCGCATGAAAAATTGGATCCTTTAATAAGTTACCAAATTATTAGTAGACATATTTCAGATACTGCACTTATATTATTAGCAGATAAAAACTTCCCAAGAGATCTAATCAGAATAGCTACTGAACATCATGGAACACATGTGATGAAATATTTTTATGAAAAGTATCAAGCAAAACACGATACTGACGTTGAAGATTTTTTCAGATATAAAGGGGAGAAACCTAAGTGTATTGAATCAGCAATATTAATGATATGTGATTCAATTGAAGCTCGATCAAGATCTGAAGTTCAAGCAGGAAAAGGAGTCTTCGATCCTACAAATGTAATCGAAGATACACTCAACTCATTATTGAGTGATGGTCAATTGGACGACGTCGTCATGCGGTTAGGCGATCTTCAAAAGATCAAAGATGCTCTCGCTAAAGAACTTGAGGGCACATTTCAAAAACGAGTTGACTACAAAAAAGCCAAAGATGAAGGAGAAAAACAAAATGATTAATTCTTTTGTTAGTGGCGCGGGAGGGATTCATGACTGAATAACCTAAGGAGGTGATTAGTCATGAGCAATCCCAACCGCAAAAAAGGGAAAAGTGGTCAGAAAAAAATTGGCCGCGCTTCTCGTAAACCAGCGCATGGTCGTTATAATACTGAAAGACGCTGGGAGAAAAACAAAGCACGAAAAGCTGCTAAAATTGCAAAAAGCTTAGAAAAGAAAGCTGCTAAAAAAGCTCGTAAAGCAGCACAATAAGAGCTCGTGCCAGAAGGCTCGAAATCCTGGGGTACTCCTTTGAATGGATCAAGTATTACCAGAAAAAGTTCTTCTGGCACATTTATTAAGACCCTGTTGCCAAGTCCGGTTAAGGCAGATGACTGCAAATCATTTTATATGTTAAATTATTTAACTACGTAGGTTCAAATCCTACCAGGGTCTCCAATATCTTCTTTTTAATTAGAACAAACATTAAAGGAGATATAAATGTTATGTAATTATGGTTGTGGGAGAGAAGCAAAATATCAGTTTAAAAATGGAAAGTGGTGTTGTTCTAAAAATTTTAGAATGTGCCCACATATGAGATATAAAGGCTTACCAGATTACAAAAAAATAAACAAAAAAGTAGTATGTGAATATTGCAAAAAATTAATAAGTTATACATCAATTAAAAGACATAAAAGAGCTTGTTATTTAAATCCAAAAAATATCAGAAAATGTAAAAATTGTGAAAAAATAGTAAAAAATAATAATATATTCTGTTCAAAAAAATGTTCTGCTTCGTATAATAATAAAAAAAGGAAACATTCATCAAAAACTAAAGAAAAGATAAGAGTGTCCGTCATATTAAGTTGTAGAACCAGAATAAATAATCCAAAAACAAAAAATATACCTCGTATTCCAAAACTAAAAAGAAAATGTATAAGATGTGGTATCAGTCATAAAAATGAAAAATTTTGTTCTCATAGATGTTTTGGTAAATTCCGTAAAGATAATCCAGATTACAAAAAAGAATTAAATTCTAAATATGAAAGATATAAATTAGATTGTATGTTTACTTTTAATGTTTACGATTACCCAGACAAATTTGATTTAGATCTAATTAATAAACACGGATGGTATAAAGCTAAAAATAGAGGAAATAATTTAAATGGAATTTCTATAGATCATATGATTTCAATTACTGATGGTTTTAAAAATAAAATTCCTTCTGAATTAATAAGACATCCAGCTAATTGTAAATTGATGCAGCACTCTGAAAATAACAAAAAGAATACTGATTCTTCAATTACTCTAAAAGAATTAAAACACAGAATAAAAAATTTTAGTAATATGGGGCCAGTCACTCAGCCAGGTCGAGAGTATCGGGTTTTTAACCCGGTGAATCTATGATTCCGCGAAGGTTCAAATCCTTTCTGGCCCACCATTAAATAAGTGTCAATGGAGATTTATTTCCATTGACACTTACTCCCCATCTTCTTCTGATAATTCAATTATATCTTCTAAATCCTTTCCTCCACGACGAAGATAATCCTTTCCACCATCGACAAAAATTGCGCCACATTTACAGTTAACAAAATCGTGCCGGTGTTTAGATTCAATTATATCCCCACATTTACGACACTTTGCTTTATTACATAAGATACTCATTTTTTTTCTCAAATCCTTCCTGAATCATTACTTCTGCATAATCTCTTCCGTCTTTTAAGAAAATTTGTGCTCCATATCGTCCATAAATACCTGCTGTTTTTGAAGTAACAAAAATCAATTCTTCTTCGGCGAGAAGTTGAATCGCTCTTTGTGTTGCTTCCTTCCCATGTATTTTTTCAGCTTCATTTCTTGGTCTCCATGTCTCAGGTGCATCAAAACTATCAATTCTAAATCGTTGTGTCATTGTAATTCCAAATCCCAACTCAAGTTCTGCATCAACTGTATCAGCATCGACAACTCTCAAAACTTTCCCTTTATATTTATAAAAAGTTTCTAGTCTATAATCTAATTTTTCATCTGTCATTTTTCTATCTCCTCTTCTTCCTTAGCTATTTTCATGTAGTCATAACCATCATATTCTAATTTATTTTTTTGCCCATTTTTGATCAAAAATCGAACTCTATAATTCTTAAATACTTTACCAGTAGAATCTTTAAATTCATTTTCACCACATAACTCGTGAACTTTTATAACCACTATCTCTACAGTTGGCATTATCCATTTAGCTTTTATATCATGTTTAACTACAACTGGTGTCATATAAATTACATGATCTTCAGCTTCAATTTTCATTTTTAATTACCTCAGCTTCTTGTTCAGATGTTATTCTTATTATTTCCTTACCATCTGGCAATGCAAACCAACACCAAATAATTACTGTATTAGCATTGGGCGGAACTGTCATTGGCCCCATCAAGCAAATATGAATACAATGAAAATATTTTACCTTTATACTTTACAACTGGTTGATTTACAATATGAATCTTAATACCTCTATCCAATATTTTCTGTATCGCCTTTACTTGATCTTCTCTATCTGGTTGTTGATACATTGGATTATCATTTGGAAAATTATCTCTTATTTTCGATACTATTTCATTCGCATTCATTATATTCTCCTAAAATGGATCTATATCCACTTCTATTTTTATACAATTAATTAATTGATTTTTTCTTTGTAAATACTTCTTCATTTCAACAAATCTCTTTCCTGACATCCATCTATATCATGGTACAGTATCATATTTATATACAAGACCATCTTGATCGACAGCAACTGCACCACAATACTTTATTGTATGAAACCAATATATTCTACGCTTGTACGTTTTCATTTTCTATCACATCTTAATTCATTATATCCACAACCTTCTATATTCATATGTATATACTTATGACACTCTTTACATAGAGTTATACAAGAATCCATATCATTAGAAAACATTGGTTCTTGTGATACTGGATCTATATGGTGACATTCTATAGATTCTTTTTTCTCACATTTTTGACATTCCCAATCATCTCTTTCAAAAACCATTTTTCGTAGATGTGGATCAACTTCAACTGTTCTTGATTTCTTTCTAAAACCTTCTGGTCACCTTATTTTTTTAAAAATTGGGCACATCCCTTTACATTCTTGAGAACAATAAAATCTACTTTCTGCATTAATATTAGGATCTGTATTTTTTAAACATGCGACTCTATTATACACTTCTAATTTTTTTGGTGTATACCTTTTTCCACAATATGTACATTTTATACTTAAAATTCTTTTGTCATTTTTATCTCGGCGTACATCTTCACAAAATTTTAGTTGTGGTTCAAAAACATCAAATGAAGCCCCTTTAAGAACTAATGTTGATGCGCGAGATTTCAAAAATATAGGATCATTATATATACTATTTCTATCACTCCATAACTCTTTCATTTTATTACTTTGTTTTTTTATTGAGTCAAGACTTCTTTTTCTTCCTGTAGCCTTTTCTCTTATTTTATTCTTTTGATATTCTGGTAAAGGAATTCCTACTTTTCCGTACCTATTTTTCTCTTTAAGAGCTATACACTTATTTCTATTATCACTACAACAATATTTCTGATTTGGTAAAATAAATTTTGCAGTTTTTCCACAATTATATTCACATAATTTATCAGTTTTTATCGAAATTGCTTTCTTTTTATGAGAAGTTCTATTTTTTTCTTTTAAAACTGGGCAAGAATTATAACTTTTACTACAACACCACTTCCCATTTTTAAATTGATATATTGCTTCTCTACCACACCAATAACATAATTGCTTCATTGATTAAATACTCCTTTTTATGTTTGTTCTGAATAAAAAGGAGTATGGTTGGTTATTATATATGAGGAAGAACTTTTAAAATTGAATAAAATTCATCTCTGCAAGATTTGTGAACCATCAGATCTTTGGCAAGAGAACTACAAAACATTTTATCCACATACCATGCAACACCCAATCCTTCAACTGACCCTTTCTTAACAGAATCATAATGTTTATCTATTTCATCACTCATATATCCACAAAAATTTCTAACATCTTGGATATTACCATCTAAAAATCCTAACTGTCTTGCGTCATCTATTATTTCCAAAACAGTTTTATCCAAATCATTTAAGTTACAATCTGAAATTATCCCAATATATAAGGGCCAGTTTTCAACATAATATTTTCTAACAATAAATGGAGAAAATTGCTTGTCTAACAATCTCGTTGCTGTCTGACTATCATCTCTCGCTAGTCCTGCATTTGCTTCTTTTCCCATATTCACATTTTTTTCATCTGTCATTTCTAATTCTCCTCTTTATTTTATTATTCACAATCCTGCTTTTTCATAGTCTTCCCACTCTTTTATTGCTTTTAATACACTATCTTTTTCTTCTATGGGTAAATAAAATGTAGTGGAACTACCCGAATTTATCCATGTTATACCAGGAAACCTATCAAGAAGAAATTGCTCTTCCATATATGACTCAGATCTTAATTCTATAACCTCTTTGTGTTTCATGGTTAATACCTCACTTATTTTAAAGTCAGGCGTTTGTTCTTAGTTTAATCCGTTATATTCCTTATCTTTGCCTTGAGCAGCTAACTCTTTCCATAGATTGATTCTACGTTCTCTTTCCTCTACCTCCATTAGATCTAAAACATATGGAACTCGATCATCAATTCCAATCCCATTTCTCTCATATTCCATTAGTGCCAGGCAATTCCAAGCAGCATGAGCCAAATGATGGAGACCACTTTCATCATCATTTTTCTCACCACGGAACCATTTCCAAATATGTCTGAGAATACAACCGAAAACATCTTTTTTCCATCTCAAACCTTTCCACCAGTTATCATCATCGTATTTTATAGTTCCGTATGTGTAAACCCTTGCAATTTGCTCGAGAGCCCAAGGAGCTACCAAATCATGGCGAATTTTTCCTTCACTGAACCTAGCGGCCTCATCTTTTCCTAACTGCTTCTCTTCCTCCGCAGAACGTTCATATTGTCTCATAGCTTTGTCTATTGGAACTTCACCACCCATCATGTTAATCCTCCTTCATTTCTTTTTATACACAACTCCCTTAATATCAAACCAATCTTTCACAGTCCTTATTCTTTCATTAACTTTATCAGCAGCTTTACACACATCTAATCTTAGATTATTTTCTTCAGCCCATTTAATAAATGCTTTAACATCTTTTGGAAAACATTTACCTCCATAACCACGATACCCATCATGACCAGGAACATCTGTATGACTGTTACCAACTCTATAATCAGTTAACCACATATCTCTCAAAGTTTCATATCTAACTCCAATATGTTTAGCAATATCATATATCTCATTTAAATAAGACACTTTAATAGCAAAGAAAGAATTAGACATATATTTTACAACTTCTGCTGCTTCCCATGTAGTTTGGTATATTGGAGTGTGTGGAAATCTTGGCCTGAACATCTCTTCCATTTTAGTTGTTACATCTACATCGCCTCCAAAAATTAAACGAGACGCATTTATAAAATCTAATTTAGCTGTTCGCTCTGTTAAGAATTCTGGAAAAAATACAAAATCATGATCTCTATAGTTAAAAGCGATTTGTCTTGTAGTACCTGGTATTATTGTACTTCTCAAAATAATTATTTTATGATTTTCTGCTACTTTAACAACATTACTAACAGCATCATATATATTAGTTAAATTTTGTGAACCATCATCATTCATTGGAGTGGGAACACCAATGAATATAAAATCAGATTCATTCACAGTTTCAGATAATGAATCATAACTATTATCATATTTATCATATACTTTTATATGTGAATGTAACGAAAATCCATGTGCCAATGCACGCCCCAAAAAACCAAAGCCAACTATACCAATTCTGGGTTTCATAGCGCCTCCACATCAATAAAATATTTCTCAATAATATAAGCTGCTTCGTATTCATCATGACACCATGTAGTTACTGCTTGTTGAACAAATGGATGTTGAATTTGATAATCATTTAAATCTTTTGCAAAACCAATAACAGTCTTCTCGGGCATTGTGTAATACCACCCCAACTCAAAGAAACTTCCAAGCATTGGTTTATTAAGATCATAATGATTCATATTAACTACAGCCATAGATGATCGTTTACAAAAAGTGTAATCCTTTGGTGGAAGAACATCAATTGCATTAATGCGTCTATCTTTTGATACAGCATATTCTTTTTCTTCTAAAACTTTTTTATTAAATGAATTAGAACATGGATTGATAAATTTAATAACTTCTGTATCTTTAAACTGTTCTTCTAAATTTTTTCTCCACTGATATGTAATTTCATACTTCGGTGAAATCTGTCCTACTAAATAAATTATTTCCATTATTCAATATCTCCTATTCTTTCTGGTTCTCCATATCCTTTTGATTGACAAATTGTAACAAATCTATCCCACAAATCATCAGGTAATATTCTTACTTGATATGGGTTACCTTTCTTTTCACAATCCTCAATTCCTAATTTCATTCCATCCGTCATACCTAAATCTATATAAAAATTTGATTGCTCTACTACATCTCTCCAATAAAATCCTGCTTCAATTCCAAGCTTTCTTTCTTCTGGGTGATCATCTCTTAATACCCATGTTCGAGTATAAAGTAAATGTGAAGCATATGGACTTTCATTATGATTAACTAAACAGTCATGCATACATAATTCACCATATATTTCATTAATAGGAATCTTTCCTTTATAAGGTGATTCAACAATTACTCGTTTCATTTTTCTTTCCTTTCTTGTTTTCCATAATAATTTTCACATTCTGGATTAATACAATAATCACTTTTAATAAAAGGCCAAAGTATATATTTTCGAGAACTACCACATTTAGGACAGTCACCTTCTCTAATTATTCGACAAAGTGGTGGTTTTGGATTTTCTTTTTCCACGATACACCTCCGGTATAAAATCTTCATTTAACCAAAATACAACTCTTGGTTGTGAAGCATGTTCAAATGAATAAAGTTTCATTTTTCTATACCTCAATTCATCTTTAAATAAACTCAAAAACGGCCAGGTTGAATCTGTAAAATACCTCAGATCATTTGTTTTTAACCACATATAATCTCTACGATAATACATTATACCATTCATAAACTCTTCAAAATATGATTCATCAAATTTCATACGTTCATCATAATAATTAAAAATAATAAGAGGTTGTATTGAAGGTTTTCTTAAATTAAGTTCCTCAATAATCCAATATGAAGGTTGCCAATCCATCCCATCAACCCATAGTTCTGCATAATAATTATCATTTGGAATACCAAATCTGCACGAACTTGGATGTGGCCAATTTTCAGAAGGTACTCCAAACTCTTCTCTTGCCCTTCCGACCAATTCAACTGCTCTTAAAAAATGAGTCGGATTTTTGCTTGTTGTGTTCACATCTAACATTTCTTTAATTTCCCCCCAAAACCACATTTTTATACATGTTATGATATATAATACCACTTACTAATCATTATATAATAGTCTTAACTTTAGTTTTAACTTTTCTCCCAAGTAAAACATCCTAACAATTTGAAATGTAAGTTCATCAGAAAAAGAAGACTTTGACCCATAAATCTTTTTATATTCTTTCTGAATATAACTAACTTTTCTTTTACGAAAAAAATTCATTCGGTTTATACTCCTTAAAAATCATCATCTATAATAATTTTATTTGGTATTCTTTCTGGTATTAATTTATTCATATATGATAACATTCCTGATAAATTAGTTATATGTTCTTTATCACCGCCAAATAATGGTATTCCTAAAATATAACATGCTTCAAATACACTACCAATTGAAACTTTAGTATTTCCTGATTCAATTCTCTGGATTTTACTACGGCTTACATTTAACCTTTTAGATAATTCTTCTTGCGAAAATCCACGTTCTTTTCTTGCAAGGCTAATTAAATTACCCAAATATGATACTGTGTTTTTTGTCACGTTTGAATTAATCTCAACAAATTTTAATCTGGTACGACCATTGTAATAATTCTTATTATTTAAAGCATTCTTTTGTTGTATCAATTCTTTTTCATACTTTAAAGCTTGTAATTTATTAGAAAATGTTTTAATAATTTCATAGTTAAATTGGGTTGGATTTTTTCTTTGTTCAGTAATAAATTTTTTATTACCTGAAGAACTAAAATAAATATGCCCCAGATCTTGCTCGGGTTTTATTTCTGAGCTTCTGGATCCAATATAATATTTTTTTCTTTTCTTATCGGTAATTTTATAAACGTAATAATAAATCATTATACTTCTTTCAGATGATCATAAACTCGAATTGCTATTCCACTTTCCTTTAGCAAATACTCAGATGATTGGTCATAGAAGGTCATCTTAGTAACAATAATTTCTTCAATACCAGCATTAATTATCTCAACTAAACATGGAGTACAAGGAACACCACAGTCCATATATATCTTTAACCCTTTGGTTGCAATACCAGCCCTTGCAGCATTAATTAAAGCATTTCTTTCAGCATGACCTGCTACACACCACTCAAGACCTTCACCTGATTTGAATCCCATCTCGGCAATATATCTTGGGCAGATACCTTCCAACCTTGCATTATATATTGCTTGAAATTCGTCTTTATCAACGTTAGTGTCAGGAGTTTCAAATCCTCCCGCCTCTCTAAGTTTCTTATCATTTAACCATCTTTCATCACAAGTTCTTACACCCCTTGGTGGCCCATTGTATCCAGTACTAACAATGCTTTTATCTTTAACTAAAATAGCTCCTATCTTACGTGATAAACACTGAGAGTTTTTAGCAACTTCTTTACATAATCCATAATAATATCTATCCCATCTTTCACTCATTGATAAATCCTCCAATCTTTTTTTCCTTAATAATTCTTTATTTTTTAATTCATATTCCCATATTACTAAAACCTGATAACCGTATTCCTCAAAATGTTTTATTCTTCTTTCTTCTTCTACTGCATGAGAAACTCCAGTCACTTCTTCAGAATGCCAATAATCTCCAAAAAATTCTATAATTTTATTCTCATTTTCATTTATAAAATCTGGATTTTTCCCACCAATCCATAATGAATGATCACCAACAAATATATATTCATCCAAATCTAATTCTTTCAAAAGATTCAAAATAGATTTTTCACAATTATTTGGTTTGCTTTTATTCCCATCTTGATATTTTTTAAGAAAGATTGGATCCTTAAATAATTCTCTCGTTCTTTTTGATAATTCTTCTCTCCATTTTAAAGAATTAAAAATACTATCTGGATCTTCCCATACTTTCTTTACTCCATCACTAATTTTTTTTCTATATTCTTCTCCATCGTATATACCATTTTGCCATAACTTTTTCATCACTTTAGATTGTATTACACCTCTTGCTTTTTGATATATTCTGGATTCATTTTTCTTTTTTTCCATGCTTCTTTCATTTTATAATTAGTTTTATAATCTCGATTCTTTTCTTTTACAGATGGGCATGATACATGACTTTTGCTGCAACACCATCTTCCATTTTTAAATTGGTATTTAGCTTTCCGATCACATCCATATTCACACAACATTACCTGTTATCTCCATCCCCATGTATTTTATTTCTTGCTTTTCTATCTAAAAGCTTTCTCATATTTTCTTCCGCTACTTCACTGAAATCCAGATCCAGAACATCCGCCAATCTTGCGCAATACCAGAGGACATCTCCCATCTCTTTCTCGATTTCACCCAATTTTTGAACTGTCATTACACCATAATCATCTCTGAAATGTTTTTTAATCTTTTCAACTAACTCGCCAGTTTCTCCAGAAATTCCCAACACATAATATAACCAAGGTGGACTAATACCATGTTTCTCTCCAGTTCCTTTATCTGTTATTCTGGTTTGTATCTGATAATCTGTAAAATCCATTTATAATGTCTCCCTTTCCGGTCCACTTACTATAGCTTCAAAATTTTGAGCATAATCAATTGCTTTAATTGCTTGTTTTATAACCTCAAGCCGTTCACAATCTTGTAATCTAAACCTTTCATTTTCAGCTTCATTCTCATACCACCTCTTTATATTATAACGCATGATATTTAGTCCTCCACAGCAATAACATTATGTTTTATTTTATGTCTTTTAATAATAGCAATAAATTTTTTAAAGATAGCTTCTGCACCTTCCTCTGCAATATTCTTCTTATATTTAAATGTTACCCAAACAGTTTTAGTATTATCTTTAATCAATTCACCTATCTGTCTTCCCTTACTAATGTTAAATTTTAGTTTCATTATAATCCCTTCCGATCATTTCTTTTAATTCATCTAAAGTAATTGAACAATCATAGCTTTTTCTTCTATTTTCTTTTTGTGTTAAAACTTCTAAATTTTTCCAATGACCAATAATATGGGGATCAACTTTGTCCAAAAAACCTTGATAAACTGAATATCTATGATCTAGTTGATATTGTTTCTTTTTTAGTAAATTAATATTCTCAATCTTATTTTTATGATTTCTAAAACTTCTATCTGTCTCGCTCAAAACAAGTATTCTATACCGTTTAAGTTTTTCATATTCATCTGGATCTGAATGTCGATTATAATATTTACAATTCTTTTTACAATCGTCTGAACAATATAAGTAATGATGTATTAATCTAATATTTTGTTTTATTGCTCTAATTCTTTCAGCCAATTGCGAAGATTTTGGTATAAACCACTTTTTACATTCTTTACATCTAAACTGAAGTTTTTTGTTTTTATTCTCTCTTATATCTTCATAATCAAATAAAAAATTATATTTTTCTGAAATTCTTTTATAAGTAAATTTCTGATATCCACACTTATTCCTAAGTGTCGGTCTTTCCTGGAATTTTTTTATAGCAGATTTAGACATCTTGTTTTTAGTTTCTTTTGTTAATTTTTGTCCTTTTCTGCTTCCAATTTTTCCTTTCCAATAATGACCATTAATATATTTATTTCCAGATCTCGAAACTCGCTTTCCACATCCACAAGTACAGAATGGTAATTCATTAACATTATAAGTTTCCATAACCACTGAATATATTTTCCTCATTAACCCCAATATTTTTTAAAATTTCAAGAATATCTTCTTTCAACATTCCCATTAATGGACTTTGAAGTCTAATGGAGGTTGGTCCATTGATTTTTAATACTTCATTAACAGCTCCAAACCATGTTTGCATACAGTCTGGAAATTTATTAACAAAATCACTGAGATCGGCTCCCATCCAAATAGTATCAACTCCCATATCTTCTGCAATTGAGGTTGCAATCCCAACAAACATTAGATTTCTTGACGGCACATGCATCTCATTTACACCTTCAAATCTACCTTTCTCACCTGCTCCAGTCAACCCACTTTGAATTTGAAGATCATGAAGTTTAACAAGACGGTATGGTGTATCATTTCTTTTGAAGAATGCTAATGAGGTAGTAACTTCACCATAATGAAGTTGTTGATAATCAATAATAACACAATATGGATTGTATCCCATAAATTTTGCCATATGTAGCATAAGAATGCTATCGGCACCACCACTAAATAAAATTACTAAATTAAATCTTTCAGATTCATTTTCTTTTGAACTCGCAAGAAAACTTGGACTTCCATCGCTTTTCATTGAACTATATCCTTTCACAATTTATTTATATTATGTTCCTAAAAATTAAATAATCATCCCATAATCTTAATCCATTATAGTCATATTAACTATATATATTAATGCCTGAAATATCAAGAACTGCTGTTGGTTCTTATTAACCCTTCATTAAAAGGAGAATTTATTATGAGCGATGAAGACCTCAAAATTTTAGCGCAGAAAGTTGAAAAATGTAAGGAGTCAGTGAAAACGGCAAAGGATAATCTCAAAAAGGTCAGCGATGAATATTCACAGGATGCCAGGAAGACAGTTCTCAAACGTTCCAAAACTAATTTAAAGAAAGCAACAGATGCCTACAAAGCAGCCCGGCCAAAAGGTGTTATTCATCAAAAAGTTTCAGCGGCAAAGGAATCCGTAAAGGATACCGCTAGAAAAATACCGGTAAAAAAGGCCCTCAGCTGGACCGGTTTGGCAGTCGTCACAGTAGCCACTACAGTCGGCGGATGGTTGATATATGACTATCTGACCAAAGATGGCAACGAGGCAGAAGCAGACAGCATGTAACATAAACCATATAACAACAGCAAAAATAAGGGATGCATTTCGATTCCTTATTTTTTATGAAAAATTTTTAGTTACTTTTTTTGTTCTATATATATTAATAAATGAATATTAACCAAGTTGAAAGGAGGTTTTATTATGTCTATAGGTTATAAAATAGATCAGGAGTTCAACGACAAGTCATTTGACTATGGGGATTTGGAAGAAACTATTGGCTTCATTTCAGATAACTATTATCAAGCAATGGATATTTATAGAACCATTGTTAAACAATTGAAAGAAGCTGAGCAGATCCGAAAAAAGGCCCATAATGATCTGCGGATTTTAAGAGATGAAGAAGCTAATTGGGAAAAAATCGGCAAAACTCCAAAAGACTTCGATAAAGAAGAGCATGCAAAAAGAAAGGAATATCTTACAAAGCTTCGGGAAGCAGAATTTGATATTATATATCAGGGGCAACCTCTCCCACATGATAAATTAACATATATAGTAGTTAATAAAATGTGGTTATTCAAAATTCTTGACAAGCTAGATACAAAAGGACGAAAACGTCTGGCACCCATTGCTTCCAAAGGAATATCAATAGTTCTGTGGCCGATGAAAAAAATGATGAAATTCACTGCCAAACATACCGATAGTTTAGAAGTGGAAAAGTATCTGAAAAGACAGTTAAAAGAAATGAAAAAGATGCCTGATATGCTGAAGAAGAGGATACTAAAAGTGTAAGACAACCAATGGTTGTAAAATATAAGTCTATAACGGACTTATATTTTTAGATCTACTTTCCACCTATTAATATTTTTTTGGCAGATTTTATCAAATGAAATTGTATTATTAACTGCATAAGAAACTTGAGATTTTAAATCGGCTTGATTCTTCATTGCCCATAAAATTTTCTCTTCTATGTTTTTCTCATTAACTTCAACAATCCCATTCTTTTTATATGAAGGTAATAATCTAGTTTTTTCACTAAGAATCATTGGTGTTTCTGTCATTAATATCTCTGTTGCAACTCTTGGGCAACCATCAACTCTGTTGCTCATACATAATCCAAATTTACTTGTATTTAACACATTACATAATTCTTCTCTAGTTTGCCATCCCAAAAATTTAATATTCTTAACTCCATATTTTTCACACATTCTTTTTCCAACTTCAGGTTTATTTCCACAATGAACAATCTTTAATTTTTGTAAACTTGGATATTTTGCTATCGTGGTGATAAACTCTTCTTGACCTTTATGTCTTATCTGCGAGAAATTACATGGCCAACATATATCCCATTTAATATTAACGTTATCACTTTTGAATATATAAGGCGAAGCTGTTTTATAAAATGGCATACATTTGTAATCTGCCTTGAAGTCTTTTTCATCTTCTTGTAATATCACATCATACTTGCCACCATACTGTGGGTAAGTTCTCTTTCCTGTTCCTAAATATAATTTTACTCCAAAATGCTCAGGATGTAATTTTGTAATATCGTCATATTCTTTAAATCCACCTCTCCATAGTGACATTGATGGCGAAAAATATTTTAATGTTTGAGTAAAATTTCTGCACCATCTTTGAATAAATTTTCTGCCATTAACATTAAAAATTATATCATCACGTGCGTAATCTCCAAGGCGCCATATAACTACTTCACCAAAATGGCCATTCTCTAACAACCAAATTGGAAATAGCATATAGAAATCATGACATTTTTTCTTGAATGTATCTAAATCTTTAAATTCATGATAATATTCTAAATCTCTTATATTTGATCTAAATAACCAAAATCTTTTCACAGTTTTTTTCCTTTTCTCTTTAATTTATTATAATTCTCTCGCACCTTTCAACATCTCTCTTGTTACGCTCAGATCTTTACAAGTCCATGCATCCCAAAGAAAATCATCAATATATTTATATGGGAGATAACCATAACCGTTTTGACCCCAACCATAACCCCAGCTATTTTTAAACTTAATTAGTTTAGTATCATCATCATATCCAACAGCGCATATAGCATGTCCACCATAAATCATATCTGGATTTTCAGGATATGAGATTATACCATCATCTCCTGCAAAGAAAAATTCATAAAAACATGGCACGCCGATTGGAACTGGTCCATCAGTTAAAGCTGTTTTTAGTTCAACTATATTATTAATTCTCCAATAAGACTCGATCAATGCCCATCTAGCAACCATATCTGCCCATCTTTTCGGTTCTCCAAAATCTACATCATCATAAGGCCATGCACTCTCAGTCGGCACACCTACTCTATTAAGAACCTTCATAGCGTATCTAATTGAAGTTCCTTCTTCTCCCGGCCAAGCATCAATTTCTTTACTCTTCCAATATAACCAAGACTCTGAAAGATCATAAATTTTTCCTTTTCTTGTATCTCTCTTTCCTGCTGCAACTTCTTCTTCATGTTCGTGTCGTTCTTGCCATTCTTTCATAGCAGTAACCGCAAACCCAACACAACTACCAAGACTCCCCTGATTTTTAACAGGAGTCATTTTTAGTGTATGGTCAACTGCATTAGAAAATCCTTCCGATTCTAAAACATTTACTTCTGATCCCGCTAATAAATAATCTCGTTCATCTTCAGGATCTTTTCTATATGTCAAAGGAAATTTTGTTAAAAGTCTCGCAACTGACATTGGAGCATTAAATCTCCTATCTATCTCAATTTGTAGTTCTGCTTTTGTACAAAAAATAATAGTATCACAATGAATCCTATCTGTTAATTCCATCAATGTATCCTCCGTTGTATAATTAAATCCTCGCTCGCATTGGATTAAAACTACTCAACTGATTATATGGTACCTCCATACATTTCAACCCAATTATTGATAATGAATGTAAAGTAATATAATTTCCCCTTATTTTATTTGGCGATAAATCTAAATTCGGAATACCTGATCTTCTCTTTGCTTCAATTGTATATGCTTTTGCTAAATCTGAATTTTGTAAAAATTTTCTTAACATAAAGCGAGCTGTATCAATTTTCATTCTCCTTCCAAAATCACATATCACATGAAAAGAACTCTTTCCAGTGAATCTTATTGAAGCGCTACGAACAACAGGCATTTTATCCATAACATAATCATAAACATCAATAGTAGCTTTTTTCGCCCATGCAAAACCATCTCTTGGATCAATATCAATATCTATAATTCCAAATTGTTCAGTAGAAGTCATAGCTGAATAAAAACCTATAGTTCTTCCAGTGATTACTTTATCATAATTTTGTGGAGTCAGTCGGATTGTTTTTCCACCAACATTTTTTCTTCTAATAACTGGTTTATTTACATCAACCATAATAAGGGCAGTCAGATCTCTATTTTTAGTTGATTGTAAAAAACGTCCCTTAAATTTTTGATAATAATTCCAAATATCTAGTTCAGTTAATCCGTTTGGATAAAATGAGTTCTTTACTATAATCGTCTTCGGATTCTCTGGATATCCCATATCTGTCCCCCATTTCAATAGTTATACCACGAATTAATTTGAATGACGCGTTACCACAAATATTACAAATATCAGGTTCATATTCTGAGTACTTTATATGATTGTGTTTACAAATATATACCTTCAAAATTCTCATAACATCACCTTTAGTATTTTGTTCTAAGATAATATTCGTTTGCACCCTTTATCTACATTATAAATATGGAATATCTCTAATCTGATTCTGCTCCCTTTAGTAAATGGATGATTAAAATGTAAATCGCTAATAACGATACCAATAATGTAGCATACACAAACATCAGTAACCTGAACCCAAAATCTCTCACGTCCCTGATTAGCTTCCACACAATCTCCTACCTCCACTTCAAATTCTAAATCTGCAACTGGATGTGCAGCTTCATAACACGAGTACAATCTCGATAACGCCCACGCATCTACACAGTCATCACATTTATAATCATAATCCTTATTACAAGCCATGATACTCAACCCCTTCTACTTCATTAAAAGTATCAATGATTATTTGTAGTCTATCATCATATTTAAATAAAAAGTCTTTCTTTTTATAGTTAAAAATTCTTCTTACTTTCATCGCTTCTTTATGTTTATGACTTGGATCAATATTACAATGTTTATATAATCTTTTTATTGTTTTGTCTGGATTTGAAATCAAAGTTTCATATTTAATAGTCATACAATTAGGTATAGATTTTATACCATTTATAAATCTCACAGCATTATTTAAATACTCTGGATAGACAGTACCAAAAAGCGGCCCTCTTGGAAATCTTTTCTTTGATATAACAAGAGAATTTAATGAGTCAAATGGGTGTCTTATAATTTGAACTATTTTCGCTTCATCTTTAAACCAATCATTCCATTTTAAACAATAATCAATAATATTTTCATCTGTCTTGCCAATTTTTCCAGTTACTCGCTTTTCCCATATAATTTTTTCGCCACATGTTACCTTGAACATTGGATTCCTTTTAATCAATCCATTTATATTCGGAGCTTGCTTTAATGCCCACTTTTCAAAAAGCATCCCTTTTACAGCTGGATGTTTCGCAAATATCCTGTGAGTTAAGCTAGTACCACTTCTTGGAAAACCAACAACTAATATTTTCATATTGTATATTCCACCCCACCAATTTTTTTATTTATAGAATGATATACACCGCTTAAATTAATTTTTACAACTGGAGGACTGCTCCTATATGCAAATGCTCTAGAAGGATTAATAGTTTGATATTTAGGATTTTCTAATAGTGATAATGCTTCTCTAAAATCAATATCTTTATTAAGACCACAAAATTCAAATATTTGTGGAATCATCTCATCTGGATTCATAAGCATATCTTCATATTTAAATGTAAAACTAGTTTTAATATTTTGTATTTTAGAAATATATGAACGCATTTTTAATTTATAAAAGTTTAAAGGTTGTTTAATACCACCCTTACCCCTTTTTACAACAACAGATTGAGCAACATCAATTGGGTGCCTTACTATATGTAAAATACGACTAGTCTCTCCAAAATATCCGTTCCATGTTCTACAATAATCTATAACAGAAATTCCTTTCACATTTGGATAAAATGGAGCTTTTTCTCCCCAATTTTCTAAAACTGGATTAACACCCTTATCATTAACAAATTGAATTACATCATTTTTATTATCAAATTTATGTAACAAGAAAACTTCATGAAACATACTCCTAACTTGTGGATGAATGCTAAGTATCCTTCTTAATAGAGTGGTGCCAGACCTTTGAAAACCAACAATTAAAATTTGCATTTTATTTCCTCGATTATAAATTCCTATTAAACATCATGTTATCAAATGTTACATCTCTAAAAAATTTAATAGTTTGCCTATCAATATAATTATTTCTAACACCTCTAAACAAAAATATTTTTTTGCCAGGTTTTCTAGTAGTTTGACAAGATATAATCTTGTTGAAATCTATAAATTCAGAAAACCTTTCTTCCCAACCTTCTAGTTCAAACCACCTTACATGATAATTTTTATATGAACTGTTTGGAACTGATAAAATTATCTTAGTTCCTGGTGGTATATTGTTTAGTATTTCTAAATCATCTTCAATGCACTGAAAAGAATAAAATGAAATAATCATTGATGCTTTAGTTACATAATATAAATTCTCAGTAATATCAGCACAATAAAATTTAAATTTGGGATGGAGTTTTCTAGCTTTCTTGATTGCATCACCTTCTATATCAATTCCTATATAGTTAGTTATATGTCTTTTCTCTAATAATGTCGCAAAGTTTCCAGTGTCACAACCAATTTCAATAATTCTCTCTTCTTCTGGAGATATCCAATTAGATGCTAAGTATCGTACCTCAGCTTGATCTGCTTCAACTTTGCTTTTAATATCCATCATTTATTTTCCCAATTTACTAAAAGTTCATTTGCATCTCTTGACACAGACCCTATTATTCTGGCTGGATTTCCATAAACAGTAGTATGTGGAGGAACTCCTTTTGTAACAATAGATCCGGCTCCAACAAACGAATATTCACAAATAGTTATACCACAAATTATTGTGGAGTTTGCTCCTAATGTAGCACCCTTTTTTATAACAGTTTTAATATATTTGTTTTTCCTACTGATAAAAGATCTTGGAGCTCTAATATTTGTAAATACAACAGAAGGTCCAACAAATACACCATCTTCTATAATTACTCCCTCATAAATAGAAACGTTATTTTGGACTTTACAGTTATCACCTAAAATAACATTATCTCCTATAAAAACATTTTGTCCAATATTACAATTCTTTCCTATTTTAGCTTTAGACGTGATATGACAAAAGTGCCAAATCTTTGTACCTTCCCCTATTACAGCACCCTCATCTACATAAGAAGAATCATGAACAAAATAATTCATTATAATATCTCTCCCTTATTTTATAAACTAATTCAAGAGATGGTAAAGAATCATCAATACCAAAACCATTTCCATCTAAAATATCCTTATATACAGCAGTGTGTAAATCTGTAAAAGATTTATCAAATCTAAGAGGTTCTCCATCAATTTCAATTAATCTATATGATGAATAACCTTCTGGGAGATCTTCTTTTTGTGTTGATAGGAAAAAATCAACCTCTGCTTTTTCTAATACAATATTACCACTGACACACTTAGATTCATTTCTGAATATTGAAACATCTTTGTATTCACCAAACAACCAAATAACCATATCAAATAAATGAATACCAATATTTGTTGCCAATCCTCCAGACTTATCTACATCTCCCTTCCATGACCTACCATACCATTCTCCTCTAGGTGTAACATAGTTTATTACAACTTTATATTTTTTATTATTTATCTTTTTCTTTAATTCTATTAAGTCAGGATGAAGTCTCAATTGCAAAACTGTATATATTCTTCGGTTATTATCATTTTCAATTTCCCTTAGCTGATCAAGATTCCATGGATTTAAAACTAAAGGTTTTTCACAAATAGCATCTGCTCCAAGTCTTAATGCTAATCTACAATGAGCATCATGTAAATAATTAGGTGAACAAATACTAACATAATCAACACCTTCACCCCTTCTTTTTAATTTTTCAAGATGTCTATCAAATCTTTCAAATTCAGTAAAAAATGCAGAATCTGGAAAATAACTATCTATTATACCAACTGAATCATGTGGATCAAGCATTGCAATGATTTCATTCCCTGTATCTTTGACTGCTTTCATATGTCTTGGTGCAACAAAACCACCACACCCAATTAATGCAAATTTTTTCATATAATCATCCTCATTACTTCAAAACATTCTGCATAACTATTATTAATTTGTGCGCCTCTATATTTTGCTAATGCCTCAACAGCACTCCGATTATCATACTTAACTATTTGAGATTTATATTTTGACATCGCTTGAATCTTTTTGTCTATATGAAAACTATTCAATTTAACATACAAATCATTATCAAATACTCTATTATTTTTAAATGACTCATATCCCCAAATCGAAGAAGTTTGTTTAAAGGCTCTAAACGTTTCTTCTGAAATTACCTTATGATCTTGGTGTGTATCATTTGAATTATGTGTTATAACTAAATCGGGATCTATAGATTTCCTTAATTTAACTAAATTTTCTAAAATCTCTTGTCTGAATTTTGGAAATACTCTTACTTCAAAATCAAATAAAAATACATTTATAGGTCGAATGTTAAAAACGGCTGTTGCTTGAAGAACTTCTTTGCCAGTCGTTCCTTCTGGAAATCCCTCTGGTAATGATTTATCAGCATATGAAAATGTCGAATAATAAACTTCACTACCAAACTCAATAAACTTTGATATAGTTCCTCCGCACATAATTTCAACATCATCTGTATGCGCTCCTATTACAAGTATTCTATTAAACATTTTATATCCTACTTTTTTATAATTAATTTTGGTGTAACATCTACTAAATCTTTTACAGCCTCATCAAAATTTCTTTTTAGCCATATTTTTGGACTATCAATCTCATTCAAAAATCTAACCGCAAGTCTTGATCTAAAATTATCCCTCCACGGATTCAAGGTATCCCAATCCGACTTAATTCCCATAACTTTTATATCATGATATATTATTTCTACTTTTCCCCCATGATCAAGAATTTTATCATAACTTGGTTTATCTAAACCACTCTTTAATCCTTTAGGAAATAACTGCCAATTAAATTTATCTAATATTCTTGAAGATATGACACGCCCACTACCTACTGGTTCAAGAGCTCTCTTACCAACATATCTACGAGCAACTATTCTTAACTCTTCATTTGGATAAGATTTACATGTATAAAAAAATGTAGTACCTACCAAATCAAATCCTTTTGAAATTAATGCAGCACAGCGTTTAGTCCAATTGTTAGTATGCCAAGAGTCAGAACCACATATCATAATAGCATCAGGTTTTAATTTTCTGGCATAATCAACTCCAGCTTGCCATTTATCGCTCAGAGGCATATTGTCATAACTAACATATTTACAACCTGTTTTCTTCGCTACATTCTTTTCAATTTTACTATCACCAACTAAAACTATATCATATATCTTATATTTCTGTTTATGTAATCTTTGAATACTTTTTATTGTAATTGTCTCTCTTCTATGTGCTGCCATAACACAAACAATTTTTATCATAACTATACCTTCTTTTTTATGCATTTATAAACAAAAATCTTTGAATACATATTTTTGGATTTTCCATAAGCATTTCTGTGAAGTCTCTTACGTTTACCTATAAAAATTCTAACATGTAAGAAGTCTAAAATATTATTATATCTTTCTATAGCTGATTCTTCATTAATAAAAGCTCTCACATGGCTATTAGATAAAATATTTGGAACTGAGAATATAATAGTTTTGCCTTCTGGTATTGATCTTAAAAATTCTAAATCATTTTCTATATGCTCCAAAACTTCAAGAACTACAATATTATCAAACAAAGGATATATATCTTGCATACCCACATCAAACATATTTCTTTTAACAAATGAAAATTCTGGAACACTGTTCCTTGCTATTTTCACTCTTCTTCTAGAAAAGTCGAAACCTGAATATTCAGTATACCCTTTTTTATATAACATCTTTGCAAACATACCCGTTCCGCAACCAACGTCTAATATCGTTGGGGTCTCGCTTGGTGGTGGTAAAAATTCTAAAACAAATTTATATACTGGATACCAATTACTTTCTTCTGGTTCAACTAATTCTCCACGACCAATATTTTTATTATAAAATTTTACAGGCTTCTCTGGATTACTCGCCGGTTTAATCATTGAAAATACATCCTCTTTTAATAAGATTTTCATATATAGCAGCTTTAATATATTCCGTACCAGCATTACTATAATATGGCATTATTTTTGAAAATGAAACAGCATGCTCTTTTTTGTAAGTTTTACAATACCATGAATCTAAAAATGATTTTTTCATCTTATTTACCGTATCTCGAGACAAGAGCTGAAAATTATCATGGCCTTTTTTCTTTAGAATTGGACCATGAATAAAACGATAATTTGGAGTTTTATTAATATCTGAAAATGTTTTATTTAAATATGTAATTAATCTCAATTTATTTGGATCTGTTTTCAATTGTATTTTATATTTGAGTATTACATCAAGATATTCTTTAGATACAAATGGAAACATAAATCTAATATTGCTTCCAAGAAATGGAGTTGGATTATCAAAATGATAACATGAAACAAAATAACCGACGTCTGGCCAATTTCTTATGTTTGCTTTGGAAGTTTCATCACCAAATAAACCACTAATTCCCACTGCATCTTTAATACCAAGTTCATCAAGTAAAACGATCCTCGATAACACAGGTCCTGCCCAAAATCTTTCAGCTTCACAATACCATTCACCCACCTTATTAAAATCAAGCACTTCAGCATAATAATCAACACCGGTTTTATTACCGGATCTTATTGGTATCAACCATTCATTTGGAAATTCTAGATGATTAAAAACATTAGTTGCATATTCTATCTCTGGCTCAAAAACAAAAAATATCATATCTCCAAACCAGTCCGGCCCATTTTTCTTATATAATTTTTCTAACAATAATGCAATTAATCTAGTATCATAACCAGAACTAAAAGGCATAATATGTAGCACATTTAAATCCCACTGTTCTTCAATTGATTTCATCAATGCATCAACTGATAATTTTACAAAAGAGTCTGTATTTATTTGTTCCTTTCCAAACTCTTTGTGATAATATGAAAAAATATCATCAAATGGCGTTGGTGGTTTTGATTCTATTTCTTTTATCAATGTTGGTCTTGTAAATGTACCTTTTGTTTGTAAATCATTACTTCGTTTTTTATATATTGGATACTTTTCATGATTACGACCAGGTCTTCTTATTAATTCATGATTTGGATTTGGTGTCACATTCTTTAAATGTAAAGCAGCTTCTTGTAAAGTAAAAAATTCCTCATTTGTATCTTTTATTCTAAAACATGGAAACATTGGTAATTGATCGAATGGTTCTTTAATCATCTCAAAACCTCCTTTTTAACTTTATCAATAAATTGTTGAACCCTTACTTTATTACTATGATTAGCATGAACAAATTCCATACCCCTTTTAGCAATTATTTCACGATCTTTGTCATGTTTTAAAAAGTAATTTATCTTTGATTTTAGGTCATTCATATTTTTAAAAACAACCAAATGTTTTCCTGGTTCAAAACCAGCAGCTTTCATATCTTCTGCTTCTTCTGTTATTAAAAAAGTTCCACATGCTAACACCTCAGTAAATTTCATAGTCAATCTTTTATAAATACTACCACTATTAATAAACATTTTTGACTCATTTAATTTCCTTATATACGCATGATTAACAGCTCGGTTGGTAAATGACTTTACAGGCATACCATGCAGCATTACCTGAATCCTTCGTCTTAAAGGATACACATCTTTTCTACTCGAAAATGTAGCCATTGTATCAACACTCCTGGTTAAATTCATATTTCGATATATATCAGTTTCAACAGAAAAGGGAAGGAAAAATACTTTTTCAAAACCAAGATTTTTCTTTAAATCTTCAACGTCTCTAATTGTTCTTGCAAAAATTATATCAGGTTTTATATGCTTTAAATGTTTATTGACATTCGGCCAAACAGAAAATCCTTTAAATCCAGGTCTTGGTTTCACATAATCAATAACAATATGTGCCTTTGGTATATCAATATTTTCAAGATCCTTATATGCTCTAACCCACTTAGTTTCATATGTTATTATTAAATCAAACTCCTTTTTTCTTTTTTTCTTTATTTTTGCAAGATATTTTGGTATAGATAAATTCTTATTATAACCAGGAAATCCTTCACCATAATAAGTAACTTCATGTTGCTGACCAAATGTATTTTTAAATAATTGGTGACCCCAATTAAATCTTCTAATATGGTTTGGATTAAGCATTAATATTTTCATTTAAGTTTCCTAACTGGTATCCCAATATAAATACCTGATTCAGTAAGATTTCTATTTACAAATGAAAGAGCTCCTAATGTAATATCATCATATAATTGCTTATTAGCTGCAATTTGAGATCCAGCACCAATATAACAATTTCTTCCAATAATAGTTCCATGTTCAGATACTCTTTTATGGGTACCGCCGAGTGTAATTGTATTAGGACCCATAAAAACATTTCGCTTAAGTAAAGCATTATTTGTTAGTATGGTTCCATGTTTTAATATACATAAATCTTGAATTATAGTTCCAGAAGCAATTTTAATATTACCCTGCAAAATCACACGATTACCAATTTTTACATTATCTTCAATTATACAACCATGGCCAATAATCGCATAATCACCAACTTTAACATTCCTTCCAATAACATTAAAATGACCAATTTCAAAATGATCGCCATGTTCAAAATCTTCTTCTATTATATTCATCTCAAATCCTCCTGATATGCTTTAACATATTTAACTGGCCTTCCAAAATAAACTCCAGATTTAGTAATATCTTTTAGTACTAATGAACCAGCTCCAATAATTACATTATCACATATAGTTATATTGCTTTTTGTTATCACTCCCTGCCAGATATAACAATTTTTTCCTATTTTAGTACCGCCAGCTATCATACTACCAGGACATATAATAGTACTTTCTCCAATATCACAATTATGACCAATATTCACCTTGGCAAATATTTGTGCATTTTTTCTTATAATAGTTGATTTAAAAATAGACCTATGAACAACAGAAAGTGCTTGAACTTCAGCATAGTCTTCAATAACAACATTTCCCATATGCTTCATATTAATAATTCTTCCGTCTGACATTTTAGTTATATTATTACCAGGAACACCAATAAGTGCAGTCGGATCAATCACAGCAGTTGGGCTTATAACATTCTCTTTCGCTTCTTTATTTTCATTGATTATATTATGTAACTGTATAAAAATATTTTTAACATCATCAGAAGGTTTTAATGTGTGAATCTTAACATTATTAGTTGAAGTCATAATTATACCAAATGGAGCAATAATATCAACCGTCATATCTGTATTATATAAATGTTCTAACTGTAAATAACTTTTAGCAAAGGTCAGACATCCATCTTCAATACGGTCAATTGAGCACGTTTTCTTTATTTTTTTCACTCTTTCCCACAAAAGAGGATACATTTTTTCAATCATATTTATCCCTTTGGTTTATGTTTTATTGCAAAAATCTTTCTGTGTTTATATCCAAATTCTTCAAAAACTACATACTTTTTATTGAATAACTTTCTATAATCTTTTAAAGTTCCAGCAAAACAATCCGCTGCATCTACTTTATGATTGGAATTTGTTATCATCCAATGTATAAAACAAATTCCTTTTCCTTTTTTAATACATTTCATCCATTTATCAAGACACATTTTAGGATCATATGAGTGGTCAAAAGAATTACTATAAATAAAATCTACGTTATTTCTCCACTCATCTTTTATATCATGAAAATCCCATTGAATTGTATATTCAAAATTTGTTGCTGACGGCGCAATATCAGTTCCCAATACCTCTATATTCAACAGCTGCTTCATCTTCTTAGTTTCCCATGAATTTCTTACTCCATGACATATCCCAAACTTAGGATTAGGTATGTGTTGCTTTATTTTCTTAGATATAAGAATTAATTCATGTTCTTTAACCCAAACATGCTCTATCTTTCTTACATTCTTTTTTATTTGTGCTTCAACATATTCATCATAATTTTCATGTTTATATAACTTCATTTTATATATACTCCAAAAACTTCAGTCCTTCATCCGTCAATGCAAGTTCAAATCTATTATAAATGCTATTTGTCAAATAAGGTTGAATCCTGGGGTGTAAATAACCATCTAACCAAAATTCAACAATGAAGCCAATATCAATCGCTCTACCAGAACATTCTTTTATTGAACCTGTATATATACGTCCAAGTTCTCCAGCAGCAACCATCCAAAAGTCATAGTTACTTGCTGTATGTTTTATTATTTCCATTACTTCATGATATGAATTTTTATATTGATTCTTATAATGACCTACAATTTTTATAATATCAACAGAATAATCTCTTAATATGCTTTTAACTTCAGGTCTTGCTGTAATTAAAGCAACCTTTTTATCCTTCATTATATCCAGTATATTTTTACAATCAGGCCGTCTTATCACCATTAAATAATTAGATTCGGGGTTACAATAATTTTTATTATCGAATTCAGATCTATTGTATAATTCTATCCATTCCATCATCTTAATTTTTGTTGCTTCATTGATTGGTTTTCCTGCTTTCTTTACTCGTGGCCAAAATGTATCATTAAAATATACCTCAGGACTATCAATAAAATCAGCATGCCTTGCATAATAACCCCACAGCTCAAATATTTCAACTACTTTTGATGCTGGAAGCCCTTCCTTTTCAACAATTATATTCATCTGAGCAAAATTGCCATTTAATATAGAATCAATAAATTTTATTCCTCCATCCCCAAAACGAATATGACTGAATGGTATTCTATACTTTATACAATTTTCGAGTTTAGATAAAATATCTCCCACTTTATTCATCATTTTATAATTCCCATAAAATAGTCTATTAATTTTTTCATATTATGCTTTCTATCTCCCAAAGAAATTATTGTCTTTCTTGCATTTTGCCCAAACTTTATTCTTAAATTTTCATTAACAATCAATGTTTCAACATTTGTTGAAAATGATTGAAAATTGTTTTTTGCTATTAAACCGCTATAATGATGTAATAAATAATCCTCAGTGCCTGACATATCTACATCGGTTCCTACTACTGGGCATTCAGTCATCATTGCTTCTGCTGGAGGCATATGCAAACCTTCTTGTGTAGCAGGGGATAACCATATATCTACATTGTTATAAAAATAATCTTTCTGATCTATTGAGGGTCTCTGAAAATATATATACTTTTTAGGCATTATATCATTTCCAAATAACCATAACTGTAAATTCTTATATTTACCTTTAAATTTTTCATAAACATCAAAAATCCATTGAATTCTTTTAATTTCTAAATGTTTTTTATGTGGATAAAGTCCCCCAAGAATAATTGTTTCTCTTCCCCTTCTCGGTAATTTTGGGTTTGGTGATAGTTCTTGTAAGTCATAACCTGGTCTTATAATTTTAGATTCAACCCCATACGTCATTAACTTTCTCTGTAAACAAATACTGTTCACTATTTTGATTGTTGGTGCTTTCAAAATGGTTTCAACAATTCTTTCATCAGGCATCTGCCAGGTCTCCCAAGCACGTATCCAATGTACTTTATAACCAAGTCTTCCAGGAGCCCTTACAGTGGGAGCAACAGATTTATATCCAGTAGCAATTATAACATCAGCACTAGGAATATCTGAATCATTCTTTGGTATTATATGTTTAGCTTCTAATGGAGTCCATGTATGTTGATTTTTTACACTATCAATAAAAATAACATCATGACCCAAACTCACTAATGTATTAGCAGACTTAATAAGAGTCGAACTCCCACCATTATTTCCAAGTCCAACATTTCTTAAATCAAAAATTATTCTCATATATATCAATTCCCTTTACTATATTATCAGATATAATCATAGGAGTTCCAAGAGGATTTAGTAACTTTATAAAATCCTCTTTTATAGAAGACTCAACATGTATCAATGTAGTACCCAACAAAAGAGCTAAATGTGAAGTATCATATCTTATATCACCTATAACAAATTCTGATAATTTAATACATTCCATTATACTACCAAGACTTGTAGGGTTGTCAGTGGTAAAATTAGTTATTCGGCACATTAAATCAAATGTAGTAATAACATCTTCTCTATTTATTCTTTTTTTAGTTGCAACGCTATCAACTATTCCTATATTACTACCCATACATTTCCTTGCAACTTCTTTATTTTCTTCTCTGGGTAAAAAATCATAATCCATTTTACATCTTGGAAATTGCCACTTCGCTTTATATCTCCATAATCTAACATCTGGATAATTATGACTTATAATATGAAATCGTTTTCTAAACTTAGCTTTAAAATATTTAGCAATTGTATAATAATGCTCTTCTTTATAGTCATTTAGCTTAAAAGAATCCCTTTTTAATTCTAAATCATTTTTTAATCTCAATGGAAGTAAAATATCAGCATATTGACCATATAAATCAAACCTTGATGATCGAGTTAGTACAATTAATCTCGAACCAGGATTATTTTTCTTTAAGTAGATTGCATAGGGAGCAAATCTAAAAAACTCCCAACACAATTCTCCTATAAATGGACCAAATAAAAATGCTTTAGCTTTCATCTTTTGCTGCTGCATCTATAAATTTATTAAGTTCTTGTTTTAATACCTCATTCTCTTTTTCTAATTTTAAAATTTCAATTATAGATCCATCAATTAAATTATTAACTTTCATAAGATCAATTGATCCACCATATGATCCAGCATAATCATATTCAATTAACTGTCTTTTAACAGCTTCTATTTCATGTTTTTTTGTTTGAATCCAAACATTCTTTGTTTGTTGCATCTTGTTTTCTCCTTTTCTTATATAACAATTTTTTAAACTGCGGAAATATTTTATTTGTTGGAATATCATATTTCGTGTCCACTATAAATGTTATGGGTGTATTTTTTATATTATAAGTTCTTGTGTGTAATGTCTTTTGACAACCAAATTCCAAAACATCTATATTATATAACAGAGACATATTTGGAATTGCGCTCTGTGAACCAAATGTAAAAAACGTATTTTCTAACACAACTAATAATAAACCAACAAGAGAAGAGTTTTCTCCCAACACCATATCATTTAAATCTAAAAATCTTTTCTTCTTATCAGGTATATATTCACCTTTTTTACCACATATAATAAAGTGAAAATCTTTCATCAAATCCCCATCTTGTGATAATTTATTATAAAACTCAGGCCAATATTTCCAGTTTCTTTTAAAACCATTTCGATATCTTGGAGATAAAACAACCAATGGCTTTCCAGAATTTGGCAAATAAGACTTCACTATACTATAATTTTCTTCTCTTGGTTGATAATTATAATGCATCTTTTTTCGGGGAAATTGATTCTTATTTACATATCTTGCCTTTGTAACATCAGGATAAATATGTTTAATTATATGATACCTTCCTTTGTATTTTGCATGAAAATCATTAATGATTTTCAAATATTGTGGGGGTTTCAAACCATTTAATCTAAAACAATTTGGTTGATGTTTTTCATAATCTCCTGGTATCCTCAACGGAACTAAAATATCTGCAAATTTACCATATAAATCAAAACGCTCTTGCCTTGTTAAAACGATATATTTCATATCTCTATCTTTATATTCTGTTCTGATCATTTGTGGAAGCATGGGCGCAAATCTAGCTGTTTCCCAATATAATTCACCCACAAATGGACCCATTAATATAGCGTCTGGTTTTGACATAATCACCCTTTATATTTGCAATAATGTATTTATTTTATCTTCCTTTGTTACTATAGATTGAACTGTCCCACAATTCTTTTTATGTTCTTTAATTCAATATCATAATTTATTAGAACTAGAGGTTTATCATCATGCTCATATCTGGTTTCCATATCTGTCCAATATGAACTCATATCAGCAGTCTGTTGATGTTTATATCTATCAAAAACTGGTTCGTATTTAATCTCTAAAAGTAAAATAGAAAAATGTGTTGATTTTAGTTTAATATGTGAAAATATTTTTGTGCCTACTTCTTGTAGTTTTATAAATTCTTCATCATCATATTTCAATAAAAATCTATTTCTAACATCTCCCCAAGTTTTCCAATAAGCAAAATCTTTAATTATTTTATCACGATTGTATATATCTTCTGGGAATCCAAATACTAATCCTTTCTCCTTATCATAATCAGATCCATATTCATAATTCATTACGTCATCATATTGAGAAAGAATAGGTTTACTTCTAAGTATTTTACTTTTCATAATATTCTTAATATTTTTGGTTGGTGTTACATGCAATACTTCCATTTAAATCCCTTCTATTACCAATCTGCTAACAATGCTTTATCATTATATATTGATTTGAAAAATTCATCAAATTTCAACTTATCTATTCTATTTTCTGCATTTTCAAATTTAATAAGGTCTAACTTCTGATTATCATTTTTACTTCGACTTCTAGTTAATATATTACAAACAGATCCTGACATTTTTCCACAATGAATTCCCAATTTATGACTCAATGCAAGTATATAAGGTTTGCCTCCGGTTGATCGTTCTAAAAGTCTCCAATAATGTTGATCGTGTTTTTTATCAAAACCAACCAATTTAGATAAATCAAGTAATCCAACGTCTTCAAAGAAATTAGGTCTAACACTCCACAAACCAGACCCTCCTAGTTTGCCAGTTCTTCCAGAAAGTTTATCATTTATCTTTACAACTTCCTTTTTATATTTAACCCCTCCTGGAGATTGTCCTATAACTTTAATATTATTTAAATTATTTTTTGTTACATGCTTCCATGCAGCTGCTAATTTTTGATCCCACTTAGGGGTAAGGATTATATCATTATCTAATATTAATAAAAACGAATACTTATTTTTCTCTGGATCTTGTTGGTGCAATAATCCAAACATATTACACGATGCTGCTTTACTAAAAGCATTAAATGTGGATGCATTAGTATTAAATACTACTTGTGTAACCAATCCCTTATTGTATAATTTTGAAAAATATTTAAAATGTTCATCTAATTTATAATTTGTTTGATTATCATATACATAAAGTTGATAAGGAATTGTAGAATGTTTTTGTATCGCTGCAATACATTTTTTCGTAATCGCAAGACGATTTCTTACAGTCATGAAAATTTTAATCATCGGTTCAGTAACTCCTCAAATTTATCAATAAGGTCTTTCAGTTTTTCATCTGTTTCTATTAATTCATCATAACATGGACTATATCCATTAAATGACTGTGAACATGGAGTTTGACTGTGCATAAAACATGGAGCACAATCTTTTTTTGCATCAACCCAAGCAGCTTTAGGATATGTTTTTAATCTAATAAATCCAGGAAATGGACCGAATACACCAAAACATTTAATATCCATAGATGCAGCAATATGCCCCAATGCTGAATCGGTAGCAAATGTTGCTTTAGATAAACTTGTTAAAGCTATCGTATATGCAATTGATTTTGAATATTGACAAAAATTGAAAGTCATTTCTGGTTTCTTTAAAGTATTGATAAATTCATCAACATTATTTGCTTGTCTTGGATTATCGGTTAAGAGAACACGGTGACCTCTTTCGTTTAACTCATCTATAATTTTAGCCCAAAATTCATGTCTTGGTGTTCTAATTGGAGAGCTTGCCCTCAACTGCATTAGAACAAAGGAGTCATTTTCAAGATTCCACTCTTTCAATATTTTAAAACATTCATCCATAAGTTCTTCTTTTGGTTCCTGTCTAGGAAGTAATAAATTATCAGGTAAATCTAAACCAAGCCATTCTGAAAAGAGATTAAAAGCATTTTTTGTTTCAGCTTCTTTACATCTTTCAATAACACCCTCAAATAACATATGATAATCTGATTCTTGTAAATGTTTATATGGAAATGGTAAATCCAATACTTCATCAACACAATCCCAATTTTCAACCATTGGTTGATATTGCGGACCACAGGCAAATTTAATATAACATGAAGGGTATTTATTTTTAAGATATATAAGGTTGGGTTGTATAAATAGAAGATCTCCAATACCTCCTGTTCTAAAAATTAAAATTGTTTTATTATCGGCGTTCTGGCCAATATACGGTTTATACATATTCTTAAAACGCATTGGAGCTGGTTTAAGCATTTTATACTTGCTATTTGATTGGTTGTAGACTAGTTGTTGAAAAACTCCAAGACCCATAACATATTTACCCTTTTTCTTTAGGGTCTGTTCCTTAAAGTAATTCTGCATAAATCTAAAATGCTTTTGAGATTGAGCAATAACAATATTTGGAGGAGATTTTCTCAACTCCTCCAAATTATCTACATGATTCATATCTTGAACTCTAAGACCAAACTGTCTTAAAGTTGATCTATGAATGGGTTTTAAATCTTTTTTAATTTGTTCTTCTTTCCATATTCCTCGTTTCGATTCTGCCAACATTTCAATTTCCTTTCGTTATTTTTTAGTCATCTTCTTTCTTCCCTTTCCATCCTGCATCAACAGCATTAAAAAATTCTTTTTTCTTATCAGCTGGAATTTCAGCTGGAGATTTATAACCATGTTTCTTTAACATAGAACTGAAATATGATTTATAATCCTCATTGATTTTTATTTCATTAATTATCCACCATATTTGTGCTTCATTTAATTCAGCATGCACGCTTTTCAATAAATTACCTACATCCTGGTCTGGTACATGATTAATATCATTTGAAATTTTCTTTGGATTATCGTCTTTAGATACTACTTCAGATTCTTCTACATCAACATCAATTGTTGGTCTAACTCTCATTTTAATCGGATGATCGTATGGACGACCAGTGATATTAATAGTTCCTTTACCAAGATCAACCTTATCAAGAAGCATATCAATTTGTTTTTCAGCACTTCTAATTTTTCCAAATTGAGAGAATCCTCCATCAAATACTTCATCAACCAATCGATCTACATCTTCGTTCTTTGGAACACCAACAGGCCCTTTTCCTTGGCCAAATCCTTTGCCTTTACCTTGGCCTTTACTTTTTTGCTCTCCCTCTGGAATACAACCCTTTTTATTAGGACACCATACAAATCCTTTTGGGCAAGCGGGTACTTCTACCGTTTTTCCTTTAATTGCTTCTGTCATTTTATTTACCTCATCTTTAAAAAAATATCTTCCTCTTACTTTTGTAAGTTTTTCATTTAATCTTTCAGGGGCACATTCTTTCTTAGAGTTTGACCATTCAAATCCCCGTGGACAGTCATGTTTATCTTTTGTTGAATACATTATTATTTACCTCTTTTTATTGGAACATATTCATCCAACCTTTTTTGTAATTGATTTATCACAGATTTAATTACCCCTTTAGCAGTATTGTGATTATACATCATATGTGCCCACTCAATAAGAGAATCAGCCATCATAACTCCAGCTTTTTCTTTCCTAGTCATAAAATCCTTTCTAATTATCCTCTTTTTGTTCTTAATGTATATGATAAAGCTAATATATTAAATTGGTCTTTGGGCTCTTCTTTTAAAGCAAGTTCTCTATCAATATCTTCACACCATGTTATATCTCTAGTAAATGGATCTATTTGCGCTGCTTTACTACCTATATGAAAATTGATCCATGGTGTACTAATAGAAATTGATGGCCATAAAAAAGAAAAGGTACGTAAAACAAATGCATATTTAGCATACCAAGGATTCCAAATAGTTCTTTTTACCCAATGATAAGATGGTAAAGTCATCATTCTATCATATAATTTTTTACCAAAGAAATCTATTGAATATTCTTCACCTTCATCAAGAATATCTTGTACTAAAAGTTTATTTGGTTTCCAAAAATCTAATTTCCAAAAATAAGGAATTGGTCGAATAACCTTTCCTATCGCAAGATCAAATTTTATTCCAAACCCACTTTTTTCTTCATCTGGTACTTTTAAAATATCATTGTGATCAAACCAATATCCCTTAACATATTCACCACAATGAAAAATATTTTTACCCCATATAAATGAAAATCCTTTTATCATAATCATCCTCCAAAAACTATATTATTTCATTCCCTTAACATCTGACATAGTTCTTATTAGAAGACCATTTGCAACAGCTGTTAGAGGATTTTCTGCTCTGCGAATTTCTGAGACTTCAAATGGTAAATCATATCCAGATACAACATTTTTGAATAATTCAACAAATCCTTTTGGTATGCTTGTTCCACCGCTAATTATTATAGGAACAGGTTCATCAATTTCAATATCAACTTTATTAGTAAACTCTTTAATGATCTTCTTAACAGTGTAGTCTATCAATGCTTTATGATAATAATAAAGAGCCTCTAAAACTCTTTTTGTTTTTTTATTTTTTATCTCAACTTCTCCAGAAAGTTGCATATATTTTTCTTTGATACTAGTTACTCTATTTGCAACCATCCCAAGTGAAGAAGCAGTTTCATTATCAATCCAATCTCCTGCTCTTGTAGTTGAAAATGTTAGTGCTTGAATACCTTTATATGCCATAGCAACATTTGCCATACCAGCACCAAAACTAATACCAATTCCTGAAAACTTTTCTTTAGCACATTCTGAATAAATAATTGCCATTGCTTCATTCACTGAAGTATAATTAATTCCCAAACTCTTTAAAATTCTTGCAAAGACATTCTCATGATATGTAATTGAACGCCCACCATCAATTGCTTCAGCTGGTATTGAAAATGAACAATATGACTCTTTATCTTTAACGTCTCCAAGTAAGTCTTTCAACATAAGAGTCAAAATATCAATAGCTGAAATTTCTCTGGGTGATATTAACCCCTTTTCCATAGGACGAGAAACTTTCTGACCAAAAATATTTGAATATTTAAAAGCATCTGCTCCAATGATAAATAATTTTTCATCTTCATCTTGAATATAATTAATATCACTTAACTCTGAAATTTGAATATCATCATCATCTAATGGTAGAAAGACATTTCTTGTCATTTTGACTTTATTTAAGTCAGATCTAGCACAAACCAAATTCATCGTGCCTACGTCAAGACCGATACAAACTACCTCATCTTTCTTTTTTAATTCGCTTTTCACTTCGTTACTCATAAAAATATTACCCCCTTATTCATCTGACTGTATAATTCTTGAAAGTAAATCAGCATTATCATCAATATCTAATTTATCTTGTTTGATTGTTTTTTGTGAAGATTCTCCTTTCATTTCCAATCCTTCTAAATTAATCTTGGGAATGAAAACATCATTTAATTCTTCAATTTTTGGTTCTTTCTTTACTTTTTTACTATTTTCTTTAACAATATTTATAATTCTTTTCTTTCTTAATATTTTCTCAATACTACTTAGTCTATTAGTAATTTGTTCTTTATTTAAAGGTAGATTACTCACTTGTGTCTGAAGTAATTTATTCATTAAAGACTCTAATTTATTAAATCTTGTCTCATAATCTTCCTTGGCTTCTTTTTTATCAACCATAAAATCTTTTTGTGTTAATATTTTTTCTTTCCCTTGTGTGTCTGATACAATTTGAAACTTTTCAATCCCTTGTGCTTTCAACGTAGATACAACCAAAGGAATACTAACATGTGAAATATTTACATCAGCTGGTGTTCTAAATGGAGGTAATCCAGGAATTTGTATATAAAGTCCTTTTTTCTTAATTTTTAAAGTCATCATTGAATTCTTTATAAATACCTCTCAATTAATTTATCGTTTTTAATATTTACTTTCTTCCCATTCTTTTTTACCTCTTTAACATGAAATGTACCATCACCATCAAAATAAAATTTCTTTCTATATTCTCTCATATCAGGATCAACAACTACTTTAAACGAATGACCTATATTTGCAGTATGTATAATATAATCTATCATCTTAACCAATTGATCTTCATGATCTCGAACTTTCACTATAATCTCATCTAATTCCTTTGTTGAGATAGCCATTGTAAATACTCCCCAACTCTATTATTTTGAGTAAATTTATTATCTGGATATGAAACCATAGAACGATCACTATTAAGAACTTTTTCTATAGTTTTCTTCTGGTCAGGCATAACCATCATTTCAGCTTCTCCAACCTCACTAATCCAACATGAATCCTGATGTTCTTTAGATAGTTTAATTTTTTGATTTGGATCTTTCATTCTACATAAAAAGTTGTGACAAATGCTTTTTCTCTTTCCTTGATCTGCTAAATACTCAAATGTATCAATAAGAGCGAGTACTTCAACATCAAGATCTGTTTCTTCTTTTATTTCTCTTTGAGCACATTTTATAAGACTCTCGCCAATAGGTTTATCACATTTTCCCCGAGGAAATTCCCAATGATTCGGCCAATGATCATCACTTGCTCTTTGTATTAATAATACTTGTTTACGATCATCTTCGTCTATTTTCATTACAACGCCAGCAGCAACATTCATAACAACCTCAACATTATCTTCATCACTCATTATCGACTCAACTAACATTTCTTTATATAATTTCATTAATTTGTCCTCTTATAAACATAAAGCTCTATTATCATACCTAATTCCAACTCAACCGTATCAATTCGTATTAGCAATGTATTACCATTATCTGTCAAAAGATAATGATCTCCGAAAGACATTTCTCCATATTTACTATTTACAATAAATCCCTCCACATCATCTATCTGTTCTGGAATTGAGATTGGTACATTAGCAGTTGAATCAACTTCTGTTTGTGTAATAATATGAAAATACCTTGTATGATATTCATATTCCCTTTCAGTTGCTGAAGTATCTATATAAGTTGTTCCATCCATATTAATTACAGAACTAGATGTTTCATCCAATCCCCAATCTTTACTTGCTGTTCTATGAATCATATGTGTAGGAACATCATAATTACTATATGCTGAATATGCTGACCCTGATTGTATATTAATTAAGGCTTCCTCAGCAAGCCAATCAGATTGTAAAACTAAATAAGAAGGCATTTCAATTTCATATTTAACTGTTATTCCAAGTCTCCAGTCAGCAAGAGCGTCCGCTCCACCATATCTAGTACTTGCATCACTAAACCCTGTTAATTTGTAAGTTGGTTTAATATTACAAGGAATAACTAATTCATTTCTTGCAGTTGTTTTAACTAATTTATCATATGCTCCAGCGGATGCCCAATCTAATTTATATTTCAAACCTGTATATGGATTTGAATATTCATAATTGATAAGTTCTTCAGGAAGAATAACAAACGTAGTAAAAAATTGTGGATAAATCCAGCGCTCCATACCACCAAATATTTGTAATAATAACATCTTCATATCACAATATTCATAAAAACTATTAAGGAGCATAAGCAATTCAATATCTCCCTGCATTCTAACAAAACCAACTGTTACTTGAGTGTTTGCATCTTGATATACTGGATCATAAATACGTTTAATCATTCCTGGCGAAAGATTTGGAAATCTCCATAACTGTCTTCCTCCAGCATTTCCATCTGCTAAATCAAAATCACCTGATGGATTCAAAATTAAAGCAGGTAACATTGGTTTATCAGTTTCTCTATCATATTGACATGTTTTTTGAATATATTCTACGGCTTTGTCATAGGTCCCTACCACGCGATGTTCAAATCTGGGATAAAGATGTAATGAAAAGTAATCAAGACTATCTTTGAAAAAATTGGCATATACGTTATGTATGAAAAAATATAGATCACGGCGAGGTTCCCTGTCTAATCCTTGTGGATTTGCTCCCATTTATTTATTCCTCATCTAATTTAATAACTTTTCTAATTGAACTGTCAAGGGGTATTGTTTGTTCAAACCCCGCTCTTCCTGACATTTTACTTTCTTCATGGTAATCATTTAACATATGCAATGCTTGTGACGTACCAATCTGAATTCCGCTTGTTCTAACTATTTTTCGATTTAATTTTTTCACGATATTTTGACGCTCTGTTATTAAAAAAATAAATTCATTTTGATATGAATTTAGTGTAAAACCATAAATATTCAAACAATCAAATAAAGTTTTATCTTCATCAACTTCCACTTTTGAAAGATTCAAAGTTTCATTCATTATAAATGAGACTTCATGATAATACTCTGGTTTGATACATTTAAATTGATTTAATATATCTAATGTATTTTTTCTATAGTTATGAAGTTCGAGAAATGTCTCACAAAACTTTGAAGATTCAAGATTCTTAAACATGTTAATTTTAATACCTTCTACTTCATTAGTTCTCACTCCATCTTCAACACTAAAAAGAAGAAATGTAGATCTCTTATTAAAGTATACGCCAATATTATAAAATCCATTGAGAAATGGTACTCTTAAATTATAATTTCGATTAAATGATTTTCCTAATTTTAATCCCATTGTTTTCTCCATTCAATAGTATCTATTATGTATAATTGCTTTATACCATCCTTCATACCAATCTCTATCATAATTAGCAGAAACATTACACGAATTACATAAAGATATTAAATTTCTTCGTTTACAATTTTTTTTATCATAATCAATATGATGAACTACAATATTATTTGGATTTCTAGATTGACATTGAGGATTTAAACATTTATATCCATCTCTTTCTTTAATATATTCTTTATATTCTGATGTCCATGAAATACAATACGGTTCAAATGTTTTTCCACCTTGCCAATTATAATGATTTTCTCCAGAATTGTTAATTGAAATAGAATCATAATAACATTGTTTACACCAATGTTTACCAAATAATATATCTGCTCTGGTTTCATATATATGACCATTTGGGCATCGAACTTTTATTCTAGAATATGTATTTTTATATATATCTGATAATAATTCATATTTATATTTTTTACAAAATATTCTAACATCTTCTATATTTCGTCTATATCTTTTATTACATTTAGGACATATAGATGTATTATAAGAAAACACATTCCAAGTTCTATAAAATATATGTCCCTTACTACATCTAAATTTTAAAGGAGTCTGACTATTAATATACTCATTCGATAAACATTCACAACCATTAGAAATTTCTAATGTTCTTTTTTTTATAAATGATAATGTTAGTTTAATAAATGGCATAATCAAAATCCTTATTCGGTCAGACAATCCCATTCATTAGATTCAACTTCAACAGATTCCTCTGACTTTATTTTTGATATTATCAAATCTTTTTCCATATATTCAGCTTTTATTTTTAATTGGTAATGTTTATAGCTTTTTGTAATTTGTGGATCGTCTTTCGGATCCCAAAGATATAAAGCTTTTACAATATTTTCCCCAAATTCATCAAGAGGAAATTCCTCTGTTCTTAAATCAAATTTATCTTGATCTAATTTACCAACATATTTCATAAAATCTTTTTTATATTGATTAGGAATCTCATCTGAATAATAATTTACAACTCTTTCTAAATTATTACTAAAAGTGCTTTCCTTTTTAACTTTAACTTTAGTTTTTCCTTTTACAAAAAAGTTTAAAATTTCATCAGAAATTGGTGTATTACGATTTATTTCTTTTAATACTTCCTCATTATTTATATCTTTTCCTGTTTTCTCAGCAACTTCTAATGGAATAATCTCATTTATAATTTGTTCTAATTTAAAATTATTCTTAGATGCTAATCTGAAGCTATTACTTTCCGCTGCCTGATTATGTAATTTATTAATATCTGGACTCTTACCTATCACTTTATCTATTGCCTCAACAACTGAAGATGTAATATCATAATCTTTAATCTCAGGACAATTTATATTTTTCAATAAACTTTTATAAGTTTCAAATACTCCAATACGATCATAATACTTATAACGATTATAAATAACAGATTGAAGATTTTTGCTTTCTTCTTTACCAATAAAACTAAACACAAATGGATCTGTAAAACATCTCATTTGAATATGAAAAAGTGCTTTATTTTGAGTTATATCTGTAATTTTACCTTCTAGTCTACTTCTAACAGTTCTTATATATAAGTTAAATAAAAATAGATCATATGCAATTTCCATATTTTCAGGTTTGATATTTTTTGCTTTATATTTAAAAATTGGCATACTATTTGGTAATGGTATATCTTTTCCAAAATGATTCATATATGCTATCATGCTATATAATTTTGATATATATAATAATGATTTTAAATCATCATCATCAATACCTGGTAAAAGTGTAAAATCTTCTTTTACTTCTGGTCCTAACTTATTTTGTACCTCTAAGGCAAATGTCATAATCGAATCTGGATTCATCATATGATTATTCAACATAACTTCAAGATTGGATAAATCATTTTTCAATAAATGTTTCACAAATAAACTATCAACTTCAACAATTGATGGTTTCTTTTCTTCATTTAATTCAGGTACTATAATATTTACCATATCATCTCCACCCAAGAAATCTTCTAGATCTTCAATTGTTGCTTGTGTTTTATTAACTTTTTCGGCTTCCGGTTCAAGAACGCGGGAATCTGAGATTGTATTAGTGGGTATAATCTGAGATGATATACCTTTAATCAATGAAGGTAATTGATTAATTATTTGTATAGCTTCAGATTGAATTGATTGTCCTAATAGTTGAGTACATATATTAAAATAACTATCTACAAAATATCTCAAACATTTTGCAATTGTTGAAAATTGTTCAATTGGTATTATAATTTTAGTAAAATCTGTCTCATTTGAAAGTAGTCTTATATCTACAACTGAATCATTATTATTACTCTCAACAAAAAATTGAATGTATAAGATCATGTTCTTTTGATATTTCCTTTGAATTTCTGATTTATTACCATTCATTTGAGATTTAACTATTTGTAAAGTTTTTAATAGATCACTCGCATTATGATAGCTTAGGTTATAGCTCTTTTGATAATTGTTACTTATAGAAATGTTAAATAGGGGTGGATTGAAGAATTTATAATCTTCGGTGTTCGTTGAGATTGAAATTCGTAGATAACCTTCTGTACCATATAACTTGTCTTTATGAGTCATTAAGGTTTGACTAAACCACTTAGTTGAATCTCTATTATCGTACATATTATATCTCCTTTGAATTGTGTTTCTCTAATATTAGTTTGTTCTTATATATAAACTATTGTTCTGACTGTGGAGATTTTTACCTTTTGGGCATTGCCACGCCAGTTGGCAATTTGCCCAATATGATAAGTAAAAAGATCCACTCATCCCTAGATTTTTATTGTTCCTTTTTTTAATTTATCTAAAAGACTATTAGTTTATATATTATATTATAATATATTAATTAATATATTATAAGACTTCTTCGACAGACTACTATGGATACTAACTTAAATTCTTTAATTTAATGACATTAGCAGACTCTTTTTCAAACTTTCTATTTTTAAATAATTCGTTTATCATCTTAGCGGATTGACTTTGATTAACAAAATTATTCATAAATTTATCCCATTCGCTTTTAATACGATTTTTTTCTTGATTGAATTCTGATATAATTTTGATAAGTTGATCTTGATTAACAAAGTAATTTTTAACTGTCGAATTAATTGCTTTATAATATTGATTTGGTCTATTCATTTTATAAAAGTTCTTATATGCAGCTACAAAAGTATAAGGAATTTTATTTTTATAATAATATTCATTTAATCTACTCTGTTGAAATTGTGAATAATTTAATTCTCTCATTACAACAACAATTTGATCATTAACTCGAACTTTAATAGGAACTTTAATTTTAGGAGCTGGAGAATAGGATTTAACCCAATACGGGTCAATGAGATAAAATCCATTTTCACCATCAAATTTTGATGATCTCCATTTAATTTTATCTGTTCTGAATTCAACTATCATATCAAGAAATAGTTTTGGTGAATTTTCTCGTAATAAGATTATACCCACATATTTATTATTTTCATTTAATATATTCAAATTAGATTCAATCCCAACAATTTTAGAATAATTAGTATTAATATTATTTATTGAATCTTGTGATAAATATTTATTTATTTCATCATGTAAATAATCCATTATTCTTTATAACCCTCCAAAAATTTAGTTATTTCAAGTGTTATGTTCTGAAATAATTTATTAACATCCTTAATTTTTTGCTCATCAATTTTACTCATCAAAATATTTTGTAAAGCAACTAAATATTTATTAACATCAACTATTACCTCTTCACTTTCAGAAGTCATTGATTTAACCACAGCATTAGGGCATTTTTCACCAACTTTTAATGGAGGATGAACCATATTACATTGTGGACATATATTACCAGTAGGAGCCGGTACATGAGCTTTTGGAGGTTGAACAATACCAGGTGGTAATGGAGAAGATTTATCAACAATTCCTTGATTATCAATACCAGTATGAACATCAATTCCTTGACTTGAATCTCCTGCAAATTGACTATTCGGTAGAAAAGCAGATTGTTGTTTATTAAATTTATTTATTAAATCTTTAATATTTTTTTCATCACTTTCAGCCATTGAAATTCTCCTTTATATTAAACTTTATTTTTTGTTCCTATTTTAAAAAATATATTCCTGGTAATATGTTCCATCTATATATATTAATATCTAAATGGGGAACTGTTTTATAACAATTATTTAACTATTAAAAAGGAGAAATTATGGTAAAAGAAGAAAAAGTAAAAAATGAGCAGATGAAAAAGAAACAGTTAAGAAACACAATTATTGGAGTTTCTGTATGCATGATTATAATACTTTCCTTATTGGTATTATCATCAGTTCATCTCTTTCAAAAAACAATAACATTATCAAAAGATTTGAAATTTGTAACAACAGAACGAGATATATGTGTTGTAGAAAATGCCACATCACAAGACGAACTTGCTAAAATGAAATCTCGTATTGCCGGAATTAAAAATAATGATGATTTATTAAGACGGGACATTGAATTATATATAACGCATAATTATAACAAAATTTCAAAAACAGTTGCGAAAACAATTGCTTTTAATATAGTTAAAGAATCAAATGAACAAGAAATGTCTCCTGAATTGGTAATGGGTATAATGCAGGTTGAATCGGTATTTAATCCAATGCAAGTAGGACCAAAAACAAAATATGGTAATGCCCGTGGACTAATGCAAGTCATGCCGGAATGGGTTAAAAAATTCAACCTTAAATCGAAATATGAACTACATGATATTGATACTAATATTAAATCGGGTATACGAGTTTTTAATATCCACCTGAAAGAAGCAAACGGCAACATTTCAAAAGGCTTATATCTTTATGTAAATAAAGACAAATCCTATATTAATAAAGTATATACTGCCGTGGGTAAATTTGTATCATTCCGGTCAACTGTAGATGATGATGAAAAGAGTGAAGAAGCTGAAACCACAAATGAAATTGACGAAAAAAATGTCAAACAAAATGTCAACCAAGACAATTCTAACGAAAAGGAGATACTTAAGAAAAATGGATCTAACGAAGCAACAAAGAAAAGTATTAGATGAAATCATATCTAAGCTATATAAAAACGGATATGGTAAGGATAAACTTTTCCGCGATCCATTTGTTTTGACAGTTGGAGGTTATGCAGGCACTGGGAAAACGACTTTATTATGTGAAGTTAGAAAGGAGATATATAAACAATTTTCTAAACTTTCAGTTGCCTTCGTAACCTTTACTGGAAAAGCATCATCTGTTTTAAACTCCAAACTTGATATTTTTAATATTAAGTATATTAATGATTATATAGGAACAATTCATGGTTTGATATATAAACCTGAAACAAAATATGATCCCAAGTTAAAAACATTTGTTATAACAGGATGGAAATTAAGAGATGTAGATGAGCTTGTATATGATCTTATTATAATTGATGAAGCTTCGATGGTTTCAAAACAAATATGGCAGGATCTTATTAAATTTTCTATTCCCATAATTGCTGTTGGTGATCATGGGCAACTACCCCCAGTTGGAGATCAATTTAATTTACTTGCTAATACTGATTTTCAACTTACTGAAATTCATAGACAAGCATTAAACTCACCTATTATATATCTCTCCAAAATGGTACGAGAAGAAGGGTATATACCATATAATAAATTTTTTTCAAATGAAGTTTTTAAACTCAGTTGGAGAGATGATAGATGTAAAAATATATGGGAAAATAAAGTTGTGTTTGATGAAGACCTTATAGTTTTATGTGGTTTTAATACAACACGATGTTATTTAAACGGGAAGATAAGAAACAGACTTTCTTATAAAAAGAAAATTCCTTATCCAGGTGAACGAATAGTTTGTCTTTCTAATAATCATAATACCAAAATTATGAATGGACAAATCGGAACATTACAATGGGTAATGTCTGAGAATCTGGGTTTATATAGAATGACTATTGATATGGGTAACTCTAATTTTATTGAATGTATGGTTTCAAATAAATGTTTTGGAGAAGTTACATATACAATGTTTGATAAATCTAAACATTCAAAACAACAATATCAATATACTGTTAAAAGAGGATTATCACAAGTTGATTTCTTTGATTATGGTTATGCTATGAGTGTTCATAAATCACAAGGTTCTGAATGGGAAAAAGTGATTGTGTTTGAACAACGATCAAGTTATTGGGATGATGAAATGTATGCTCGATGGCTTTATACTGCAATAACAAGAGCAAGTAAAAAACTATTTATTATATCTGATTACTACGGATAGAGGGAGAAAAAATGGCGAAATATGGAACATCTGGAGACAGAAAAGCGCAGTTAAGAAAAGAACAAATGATTAAAGAGAGGGAACCTATTGTAGAGAAATGTAAGGTTTTAAAGAAGATGGTTATTGTCAAAAGAGAATCTGTTGAGATGACACAAGGACCATGTAAAAGAATAGATGGTGATAAATGTTCTGTTTATATTAAACCTTCTGTTATGTGGAAATTGGGAGATTGTGGATTAGCAACTCACATCATCCAACTAGAAGATGAGAAAAAATTCATAAATCCTATTAAAGCATCTAAACGAGGATATGGGTAATGTTTAAATTTACTTGGGATGAATCTGAAGCCATTATTGATAAATGTGATGGGTGTGATCTTGTTTCAGAACGATTAAAGGATAAAGCAAAAATATGCCTTTATTCATTTCATCCAGAAAATGAGTGGTTCATGGGTTTATGCCCACGAGCCACTCATATTAAAAAAGAGGAGTAATTTTTTTGCTTAGATGTTATATCTTAAATTAGGAACATAATATAAAATTATTACTGGAGGATAATTGTTATGACTATAATTGATAAAGTTAGATCTAAAGCTGAAGAATATGGGCTGGTTATTTATAACGATTATTCAACATCAGATGATGAATATGTTTTCTTTGTTGAAGATATGATGTTATTTGTTAACGAAGATAAAAAAACAATTGGTGTTTCGTTTCAAGCATCTATAAGACCTGAGCGAGCTGCAAATATGGTTTTGATTTTAAATGAAATGAAAGAAGAAATAGATGTTATGGAGTCGTTTATATTTGATAAAAATAATAGATATGTGAGCGGAGAAAAAGCATTTGATCTAATAGAAAAGACAAATGAATCGCTTATAATTCAAAATTTTGTAAAACATCAAGCTTTAAATGAGATATTAATAAAAGCTAAATGTCACGAATGTTAAGAAGGAGTGTGTGAATGAGTGAATTTTTAGATTCAATGTGGGTTGAAAAATATCGTCCAAAAAAATTAAATGAACTAAGCCTACCTGAGAGATACAATCAAGATTTTAAAAGGATAATTGAAAGGTGTTCGTTGCCAAATTTATTATTCTCGGGTCCACCTGGAGGTGGGAAAACAACATTAGCATTAATTTTATGTTCTAAACAAGGAGTTCTGTTTAATAAAAAGGATAATTTGTTAATGGCAAATGGGTCATCAAAGAAAGGAAGAAGTATTAACTTTGTTGATCAAGTTGTAGAGCCATTCTTAAAACACCCTCCAGCAGGAGATAAATATAAAGTTGTCTTTATGGATGAAGCAGATAATATTACTGGAGATGCATATGATTCATGGAGAGGTATTATTGAGAAATATCATAAAGCATATGGTAGATTTATATGGACGGGTAATTATATTTCTAAAATTCCAGATCCTGTGCAAAGCAGATTCACACCTTATATATTTCAACAAATACCAAAAGAGTTTGTTCTTGATTATGCTCAATCAATTTTAGAAAGAGAAAAAATTGAGTTTATTAAAAAAGATATTCTTTTCATTATAAATCAATTATATCCAGATGTTAGAAAAATTATTAATATACTTCAACGATGTTCTTTAGATGGTAAATTGATTGTTGATAGAGATATAGTTATAACAAATGAAAGAGTTATTATGTCAAACGTTGTTGAGATTATAAGTTTGATTGAAAAATCAGAAGATAAAAAAATAGGTATTGTTATAAACAAATTAATTGATATTCTATCAAGTCAAGATATTGAATTTAGAAATATTTATACAGAATTATTTTTTATGAAAAAGATTCCCGCTCCAGTTAAAATTACAGTAAATAAATATTCAAATTCACATCAGGGTTGCCTCATACCTCATATGCATTTTATGGCAATGGTATTTGAAATTATTAAAATATTAAGAGATTATAGAACAGCAAGGTCTGAAAAATAATGATTAATAGAACTCGTATGGATATGGAAAGAACAAACAACATATTTAAAATAATTAGAAATTTTGAATGTATGTTTTTTGATGAATTTCAGAAATGTGGAATTTCAAGGTGCGAAGTTTGTGATGGAACAGGTTTAAAAAGCAAAACTCAAATGACTTTATGTAGTTTTTGTGGAGGTATTGGTTATTTAGGATTTGAAAAAATTACAGGAGAGTTTGTTTGTAGAACCTGTAATGGTGGTGGGTGTGATAGATGTAATAAGAAAGGGACAGTCGATTGGATTGCCCACGCAAACGGAAGATATTTGATAGGAGATGATAAGTATATATGATAGGAATATATCAAGATAGTTTCGGTGATTATCTTGAGGATAAACTTGGTGTTAAAATAAAACTATCTTCAAAGAATATTATTTGCCCATGCCCATGGTGTGAATACCAAAAGAAAAAAGATCATTATCATATGTATATTTCTCTTGAAGCTCCCATATTTCATTGTTTTCACGCTTCTTGCGAACAAAGCGGAACATTAAGAAAGTTTCTAAAACGACTTGAAGGTCATGATATATCAGAGACGTTTGTTGATAAAAGACAGTTTGAAGAAATAACTAAAAAAAGAGATATATTTGTTGATAAAGAAGAAGAAACAATAAAAATTTCATTACCAAAACTTAATAGGCAGAGATTTGCCGAAAAAGAATTTTATATCAAAAGACGGTTGAAATTTGCAAATATATCAACCACAAGAATCAAAGGGTTGATATATGATGTTGATAAATTTATTGAAATGAATCATATTCCAGTTAATGAAACTTTATTTCGCTTAAGAGATTATCTACATAATAATTTTGTTGGATTTTTAACAGAACACAACTCAACTGTAATGTTCAGAAATATTGATTATAAACACACAATGTCATTTTTTAAATTAAAAATTCAACAAAGTAATTTTGTTGATTATTATAAACTGCCAGGGAATTCTCCACAATCTAATAAAATTGTTTTGGCAGAAGGAATATTTGATATTTTTGCTGAGCATATTTTTGACTCTTTGAATCTTAAAAATAATGTTAGATTATATGCATCAGTGTTATCATCTAAGTATCTTTCTTTAATTCAGAGTATAATTTTTCATGAACAAATATTTCAACCCGAGATTATTATACTTTCAGATAGAGGGGTTGATAAAAAATATTATCAAAATATAAAACATTTTAATAAGTATATTGTTGATAAAATGACAGTTTATTATAATAAAAATGGTAAAGACTTTAACGATATTCCAGTAATGCCTGTAAAATTTGTTATTTAAAAGATATTTAGAATATAAAAAATCTATTTAGAACAAATTATAAAATCTATTATTTAAGGAGATACTTAACATGAGTCATGTTAGAGAGCGATTAAAAGAGGTATTTGAAAACACAATAGATACCGGAATTAAATATAATGGTTCAGTAGAAAATCCAGAATATTATACATTATTTTGTAAAGCAGCATCAAAGGATCAATTATATAAATTGATGGGAAATAATTTATGTATGTTTAATTGCAGTTATAATAATGAAGATTCTATCATGATGATTTTTTCAATACCAATTAATTCACAAGACTCAGGTGCAAAGAATGTTGCTGAAAGAGTTATGGAAGTGATCGGTGGAGTTGAAAGTTGTTTTGTTACTTTAGATCATGTTAAATCTGAAGAAATAAAAGAAGATAAATTTGTATATGTTACTGCTATAAAAAAGATTAAATGATGGAGGTTGTATGAACGGAAAACAAGCGAAAAAAATTAGAAAGTTATTAACTAAACCTGATACTGCATTACTTGTTCTTATTCATAAAGTGTATGGAGAAGAAACAAAGAATATGAATGAAAGACAAGTATATAAGGCAGCGAAAAGTATGTATAAAAAAGGTTTAATAAAGTTCAAGAAGGAGAGGGTATGGAATACGAAGTTGTTAGAACCGTCACTACAAAAGAATGTAGTTGGTTAGACGAAGATGTGAAACAAGGAACATTTGTATATAAATTTTATGGGGCTACTTATGGTTGTATAGGACCAAATGGAACAGCAGTAACATTGCACCCAGAAGGGGATAATCCATTTTTTGAGATACCCCATGATTCAATAATTGAAATAAGAAAAAAGGAGAATTTGAATGTCAACTAATTTAAGTGTAGGAGCTGAAGAATACAATGATTTTTTAAGATGTCTTACGAATTTGAAAGAAGAGTGTAATGATATTGATATTAGGGATGGTTTTATTAGACAGAGAAGCAATGATAAAACTTCTATATTTCAAATAGATGTAAATCCTATTCTAACAGATATCACAATGTCTATTTCAGATGTCAAGAAAAAACTTGACCTGTTGAAAATTTTTGCAGGACAAGAAGTAAATCTTGAGATAAATAATGAAGGAAATAGTTATTTTATATTTTCAGATGAATATTCATCTCTTAAATTTATAAGCCCAGCATATCAATTTATTGATAATAAGTTTATGCCAGAAGATGAACTTACTGCTATATTTAACTTAAATGAAGATGATTTAATATTAGAACATAAGCTGTCAAGTATGATAACTGAAAGAATTAGAATCATTACACAGAGTTTTAATATTAAAGCAATTCAAGTTGAGTTTGATGGTGAGGAAGCTCTTATTAAAGCAGGAACACAAGCCAAAGACCAATTTGCTCAATTTGTTAAAGGTATTACTACAAATGTAATTCTTGATAAATGTTCAGCAAATCTCGGAACAATTCCATTTGGTTTAGATCATGATGAAGCAGTTGATTTTAAAATGTATAAAGATGCAAATCAGGATATCTCTTTGAATACATTTAAAACTTCTATTGGTGATTGTGATATGGTTATTTTCACAAGATCATCGTTGGTTAAAGATGAAGATGAGTAATGAAGATTTCACATGAACTGAAAATGAAAATCATTACAGCAGGTTATGAAGGAACTAAAATTACACAACACCACAGCGAGTTTGTTTTGGGTGGTACGGTAGTATCAGTCCCATTATATCAAGAAGTTGAATTATCTCTTAATTTGAATGTTAATTTTGATTTACTTAAAGAATGTATGAGTTGGTATGAATTAATAATGGATTCTTTTTCTTCAGAAATGAAAGGTGACATAGGCTATTTTAAGGGATTATATCCTATTAAGGTAGATATTATGAAAAGCGTTGTTACTTTTTCAGCTGATGTATTTAATTCTGAAAATCAAAATTGGAAAGATTGGTTTATTACGGAGGAATAATGAAATATAATGATGTTAGTTTAGAATTGCGAAATAAAATACGACGAGATATGAAAATAATGAACTGTGAGCAAACTAATAATGGAGATTATACTGGTATACTCTCATTTAATAATAGAGAAAGACATTTATACGATGAATGTCAAACATGGAGAAAATTAATAGATACTTATTTTTCAACATCATATGATTGTTATAAATTATCAAAAGTCGGACGATTTGAGGGTATTAGACCTTATAAAATGTATATCCGATTTCAATCTTTTTCATTTCATATTTCAACATATAATAAACCAACATGGAAAGATTGGTTTGATGTTACTGGTGAGAATGATGGAGATCTTATTGGTGTTGTAGGAAAAGTAATAAATAAAAGGACATTTAAATATGCACCCATCTAGTTTATTGAGTTATTATCCAACATATGCGATTCTTGATGAAATTGCATCTTATGGAAATTATAAAACTTTAAATGTTTTTATAGATTTAAAGAATACAATGCAAACTACTTATATGGAGCATGCGATTGTAAATATAGTTGAGGCATCAAAAAAATCTAGATATTTAGATACATCTGTGTTCTCGTCATTAATTTCTTTTCTTTCATTTCATAAAATATATGGAATGAAACGAGGAATTAATATTAATTTTATTGTCTTTTTTGAAACTGGTCATTCATATTATCATAAAAATATTGATAAAAATTATAAAATCTCAAGAAAGATTGATGATTTATATGGTTTGGATAGAAAAGATAGGGAACTTTTTTTCAGTATACTACATGGAAATTATCAGTTAGTTGAAAAAGCATGTAATAAAATGCCTGGAATAAAAGTTGTAAGGTTACCAAATCTCGAAGCAGACTTTGTACCGTATTATGTTTTGACTAGAGGATTAATATCAAGAGGAAGTGGGGTGGGTAACGTAGTTTATAGTAATGATCATGATTTATGGCAGTGTTTGAATGATGATATATTTATATTTTCTAAAGCAGCAAAATCAAAAAAGATTCATAAACAAGGAAAAGTGATGTCGATGTTTTTAAGAAGACCGGTTGATATTCCCGATGAATATTTACCATTAGCTATGAGTGTTATCGGGGACCCTGGTGACGATGTTACTGGGGTTAAAAATATTGGTCCAGTTGGTTTTATTGAAACATTCAATCATTTAGTTGCTTTAACAGGAGATATGGATACTATCTATAAAAAGGTGGAAGGGAAACAAGATTTAATAGATCCCGTACCTTCAAGTCTTTCGAACAAAAAACTAAGACTGATTGTAGACGCTGAAGTAAATAAAAAGACTATATCGAAAAATTTAAAGCTTGTGTCTTTTGAACTTATTTCTAGAGCATTAGACAATCCTAGTTCAACGGAAATGATTGATAAAAGGAAAATACTTGAAAAACAATTTTTAGCTGAGAGAGAAGTGTTTCCGTTGGAATCTATGAAAATAGCACTTGAAAAAAATGGAGTATTTCTAACAGAAAGCTCAATTGATTTTTTATATATATGAGGTAATAAATTATGTTAAATGATGCTAAAGTTTTAAATTATGTGAAAAGAAACCTCGGTTTTCCGTTTATGCATCTCGAGTGGTCAGATGAAGAAATACTTGAATTTATAAAAGAAGATACAATAAGAGAATGGTCATATTATATACCAGATAAGAAAAAGATGCCTCTTAACATTGGATTAGAATCAAGTAAAGTACCAGGAAGAACTAATGAATTTTATTTGAATGAACCAGATGGTAGAGAAATTCTAAATGTTGTAGATATTTATTTTGACCAAGGTGAGTTATATGCTCTCGGTCATCCTCCGTTTGGTGTGTTTAACGAATTTGAAATAAGAGAATGGGCGTTAAGAGTCCATCAATCAATGACCACAAAAATGTTTTCATCATGGGATCACACATTTGAGTTTACACATCCAAATGTAATTCGTATATCACCTTATCCATTTAATGATATAAAAATAGTAACTGTAGAATATGAACGAATGTCTCAAGATGATTTTAGTGAAATTCCAAATGATCTTCATAAATACTTTTTAGATCTTGCTTTGGCTGAAGTTATGATTGCTTTAGGAAGAATAAGAAAGCGTTACGGCGGTGGAAATTTAAGGACACCATTTGGTGAGATTCCATTGGAGTCAGATATTTTTGATGAAGGTAAAACTTTAAAATCAGAGATAATTGAAAAATTAGAAAGATTATATATTCCCAACGTAACCATCGACCATGGGTAAATAGGAATAAAATTAATGGGTAAAGCTAATGAAGTTGTTAGAAAGAAAACAGAAGTAAAATTAAATAATAAAAAAACATTAAGGGATCCAATGTTTGTAGGCCTCGATCCTTCATACAACGGATTTGGTATTATTGTTCTTGATAAAGATGCAAACATTATTGAACAGAAACTCTTAGATTCAGATACTAAAAAAGAAGCTGAGGAAAGAATTATTGAATTAGAAGAGGGGTTTAAATTTGTCCCTAATATTTCTGGTTTATATTCTGTATGTATTGAAGGACCATCATATTCAAGCAATGGAGCCTTTCAATTACAGATGGGAGCTCTACATTTTTATTTAAGAATTTTTTTGCTCAAAAAAGAGGTAGATTATAAAATTATTGCACCTGGTTCATTGAAAAAGTTTGTAGCGGGTAAAGGAAAAGGAAGAGCAAAGAAAGAGTTAATGCTCCTTAAAACATATAAAAAATGGGGAGTTGAGTTTGAGGATAATAATTTATGTGATGCTTATGGTTTAGCTCGCATGGCACTTGAGGATTTTAAAAATGAACAAACTGGATAGTTATTTAGAGGAGATACAAGAAGCTGGTTTTGAAGATAAACCAAAAGGGTGGACTGATAAAAGTATTAAAAAATATTCAAAGACATTCACTGGTAAAATGAAAGGTAATGTAAAATCAAAAGACTTCTTTGATAAATGTGTAAAGAAAATGCAAGGTAAAGTTGATAATCCAGAAGGATTCTGTGCAGCATTAAAAGATGAGGCTCATGGATCGACATTTTGGCGAGGAAAAGGGAAGAAACCTGCTGAAGTTAGGAGTGATGTTGCTAGACATAAAAATGTTTAAGAGGACAAAATAATGAACATAACAGAAAATTATTTACAATTTTTATATGCAGATAAAAGAGCAGATGCTAAAGAGTGGCAAGGTCCTAATATTCCATATGGTGATGATAGTAACAGACCGAACTTAATTAGAAAGTGTATGACATTGGAATCCAATAAAATGAAAATTAACTGTTTAAGAAAGCTAAGAGATCAAGCAACAATGAATCCGTTTTATCAAGCTCGCCTTGATAGATTTGTTGATGCCGTTACAGGAATATATGAACCAACAACAGAACCAGGAACAATACCAGGTAATGAATTTAAATCTCCTCCTGAGGTAATTAAATAATGACCAAATCAAAATTTATTATAGTTGAACATGATGCTAAAAAAGCTCGACTACATTGGGATGTCAGATTTAGAATGCCTAAGTCAAAGAATTGGGCATCATTTGCTGTACGAAAAGGTGTTCCTTTAAAACCAGGTGAAAAAGTTTTAGCCGTTAGAACACATGACCATTCAGAAAAAGAGGCTCTGTTTATTGGAACAATAAAAGCTGGGTATGGTGCAGGACGATTAAAAAAATGGGATGATGGAATCTGTATGGTTCAAAAATTTGGTCCTAGTCATATTATAATAGATTTTAAAGGTCGTAAAGTAAAAGGTCTTTATCATCTCATTAATACTGGGGTTGTAAAAAAATCTAATTATAAACGAAAACATTATATATTTTTTAAAGGAAAGATAGTAAATGAAGGAACTGGAATGATAAGCCGTATTCCAAATCGTGGAATAACTGATGAAGTTGAAGAAGATGCTGGAGAAATGTAAAGCAAAAACTGCCTTGGAGTAACATAGAAAATTAGGGAGGTATAGAAATGAATCGCTGTATAATTCTTAACGGAGATTACACATTCTTGAATACAGTAGATTGGAAAAGAGCAGTGTGTCTTATATTGAAAGGAAAGACAGAAGTTCTTAAATATACTGATAAAATAATTAGATGTATAGATGGTTCGGAAATAAAAATCCCATTAGTAATGAAGTTAATCAAAGTTATTAGAATGATATATAAAAATAAAGTTCCGTTTACAAAGAAAAATGTTTTTATACGAGATAGATATAAATGTCAATATTGTGGTGGTAATGAAGTTCTAACTATTGATCATATCATTCCTATTTCAAAAGGTGGAAAATCAAACTTTGAAAATTGTGTTGCTGCTTGTAAATCATGCAATAATCGAAAAAGTAATAGAACTCCATCCGAAGCACATATGTATTTGAAACGGAATCCAAGCGCTCCAACAATTTCAGAATTTTTCAGAATTAAAATGAAACAACTTGGTATGGATAAATACTTAAAAGAAGTAGGAGTATATTAAATGGATAAAGATAAAACAGATTATATTAATACATTAAAAAGTCTTAGTTTAAGACCAAATAAAATTAAAGTTAAAGAATCAAAAGAAGAAATATTAATGGAAGTTGATATACCTGAAGCTCCCAAAGAAGTATTACAAGAATTATTTATTCAGATGAATGAAGTGAGTAATATGCCATCAGGTAAAAGAAAAGATATGGCGATCCTACGACTTGCAACCATCGCTGAGTATGATGCAGCAAGTTTATATGAAAGAATGGCTGATGAAACATCTGATAAGAATATTAAAAAAGTATTACTTGATATTGCGAATGAAGAAAAAGTACATATTGGTGAGTTTGAATCCTTACTTGAGCATATTGATCCTGATCACGAAGAGAATGAAGACGAGGGTAAAAAAGAGGTTGAGAAACTCACTGATATAAAAGGCGAATAAAAGAACTTAGAAGAGTTTAGTATTTTTTGGAACAAATTAATACTAAACAGGAGGTAGAATTATGAATTTAGTGTATTCTGTGTATGAAATTTCCGAAAATTTTATGAAGGATCCAGATTATGTTTTTATGAATAAGGATCGAATTGAAGCTGTAGCAAATCATATGATCGAACATGGCAAACTAAAATTTGATTTACCAGATGTTGAAAATGAGTACAAAGGTATTTTATTAGAACTTGTAGCTGCTTCTGTTAATTACTGTTATTGGTACGGAAAACATGATATTAGACCAAACGGTTCATCATCTACAATGATGTATGAACTACTTCAAAATGCTTTCTTTGATTATGAAAAAAGAGATTTTGATCTTTTCAGAATATGTATTAATAGATTTATTAAACTATTATCAATAAGACGCTTCCCTCTAATTGAAGAGCGGGAGCGGCACCTCCGTCAATTATTAACTCGTGGAGAAGACTTTGTTGAATTGCTTCACAATAAGTATAGAGATGGAAATAGGCATTCTACAATTGAGTATTGGTTAAATGAATTAGTAGAAACCTTTCCAGGGTTTGCTTCAGATATATTCTTGAAGAGATCTTCATTATTTTTTATTCAATTATTTCGGCGCTTTGGTTGGTTCGAAAACGAGCTTCATGGATTACATGTGCCGGCAGATTACCAAATACCAAAAATGTTGTCCCACTTTGGGTGTCTTGTCTATGAAGACGATTTACAATCCGCTATTGAAAACAATCAATTAATTCCAAAACATTCCCAAGCAGAGTGTGAAATTCGTGCCGCAACTGTTCTTACCATGAAAAAATTATGTGAAATCACAGGATGGAACATTGCAGAAGTTGATGGATTCTTTTTTATTAAAAGGCATGATGCAAAAAATCCATTCCATCTAACTATAACTACAGATTATTAGAGGAGATAATTATTTATGCAACTTTGTGAATATGGTTGCGGTCAAGAAGCTAAACATCAACTTAAAAATGGTAAGTGGTGTTGTGGTGAGACTCATAGATCATGCCCATTCTTTATTGAAAAAATAAGAAAAAGAAATTTGGGGAAAAAACGAACAATTGAATTTAGAAAGAGAAAAAGCAAACTAATGATAGGTGAGAATAACCATATGTTTGGAACTGGTGGTTATTGGAAAGGTAAAAAACGAAGTGAAAATGATATTAAAAAATTTATTATCTCACATAGACAAACTATAAAAGATATTAATGAAAAATATCCCTTCTTTTCAAAAATAGAAAATATAAGATATAATCCAAATAAACCCAATGAAAAAGAAATTCAAGGGCACTGTAAAAATCATAATTGTAAAAACTCAAAAGAAAAAGGTGGATGGTTCACATTAACAAAAACTCAACTATATGAGCGAATAAGGGCTTTAGAAAAACCATATGGTATGATTGAAAATAATTTTTATTGTTCTCAAAAATGCAAGGATGAGTGTCCTTTATATAATTTAAAAGGAGATCCATATAAAAACATTAATCTTCCTTATACTCACCAACAACTTCAAATATATAACAAAACCGTCTTAGAAAGAGAAAATGGTCTTTGTGAATATTGTGGAGAAAAAGCAGAACATACCCACCACATAAGACCTAAAAAATTAGAACCATTTTTTGTTTTAGATCCAGACTTTGGTGTTGCCTGTTGTGAAAAATGTCACTATAAATATGGTCATCAAGGTGAATGTTCAACTGGAAATTTAGCAAAAATAGTTTGTAGATCAACAACTATTAAGGAGAAACAACCTCTATGAAAAAAATTACCTTGTCAGAAAATGCGTTAACTGTTGCAAAAAGTAGATATTTTATGAACGGGGAGGACTGGGACGAATGTGCATTGAGAGTTGCTAGCACAATTGTAGCTGCAGAATCAACCAATAAAGATAAGTTAAGAGATTCATTTCATGAAATGATTTATAATATGGATTTTATTCCAGGTGGAAGAATCTTAAGAAATTCAGGAAGACCAAGAGGGTCTTTATTTAATTGTTATCATTTACCAATTGGAGATAGTATTGAAGAAATTGGTCAACTTTATAAAGATGCTTTAACACTTTGGTCAGAAGGAGGTGGTGTCGGTGTAAATTTTTCATCTCTAAGGCCAAAGAATGATATAATTTATGGTAAGGGAGGACAATCGTCAGGATTAGTTAGTTTTATGAAGGGGGCTGATTTTATATCAAGACTAATTGAAAGCGGGGGAAGTAGACGAGCTGCTGCTATTGGTCATATTGATGTTTCACACCCTGAGCTATTAGATTTTATTGATGCAAAATTATTAAAACCAAATGTTGGTAGATGGTTAAAAGAAGATACTCCAGAAAATATACGTCAATTTGTTAAGGATGAAGTAGATGTAGGAGATCTTACCCACTTTAATATTTCTGTTATGGTAAATCATGAATTTTTAGAAAGAGTTGAAGCAGATAAAGAATGGACTTTTAAATTTAAACAAAAATCATATGGAAAGATTCAAGCTCGAGATATATGGAATAAAATTATTTCTAATATGATAGGATGTGCCGAACCAGGAATAATCAATTGGTCAAATTTTACAAAAAATAATTCATATTATTTTGAACCGGTTATTGGTACAAATCCATGTGGAGAAACAACTCTTGGACCTTACGGTGTATGTGATCTTGGTTCATTAGTTCTACCTAACTTCATTACAGGTAATGTAAACACAAACTGGAAGAAACTTGAACAAACTATAAAGTTAGCAGTTCGATTTTTAGATAATGTAATTGAAGTTAATAAATATGTATTAAAAGAAATTGATATTAATGCTCATAAATCAAGACGAATTGGAGTTGGAGTTATAGGACTTGCTGAATATCTATATGCAAAGAAAGCTATTTATGGTTCAGAAAAAGCAGTTCTTGAAACAGAAAGATTAATGCAATTTATCCGTAATACTTGTTATCAAGCATCAGTTGATTTAGCAATTGAAAAAGGAGCATTTCCACAATTCGATTCAATGGCTTATGGTAAAGCGTCATTCATTAGAAAACTTCCTGCTTCATTAAGAATGGATATTAAAAAATATGGAGTTAGAAATTGTACACTAATGGCCTTAGCTCCAACCGGAACCATTTCATTACTAACTGATTATACAAGTGCCATAGAACCATTATTTGCTAAAGCTATGGTACGAAGTGATAGAGTTAGTAGTAGAATGTATATTCATCCTGAGTATCAAAAGATGCTTGAAAATAAAGAAGAAATCCCTGATTGGTTTGTTGATTCATTTGATCTTGAACCGAAAGATCATTTTGAAATGCAAGTAGCATGTCAAAAATATTGTGATGCTTCAGTAAGTAAAACTATTAATTTGCCCGGTTATACAACAGATGAAGACTTGAGTGCTTTATTACTTGAATATATTTATGATCTTAAAGGTGTAACGGTATATCGTGATGGTTCAAGAGAGGGGCAAATTTTAAATAAAGTTGAAGAAAAAGAAGTACGTAAATACCTACTTTCAAAAAAACAAGTTGAAAACGCTCTTGAAGTAGGGGATGTTCAATGTTCTTCTGGAACATGTGATATATAAAGGAGAATGATTATGCCAGGCAACACTATTAAAATTAATAAACGTGCTGAATTAGAATGGTATGTTGGTGATAGTAAAATGGATGAACTGGTCAAGTGGTTGGAAAAGAATGGAATAAAACGTACAGCAGAAGAATGTTGTAATGATTGTGATGCATGTATGGCTGAAAAAAAGTCTGGAGTAATTAATTTTGAAAATGCAGTTGAAGGAAAAAGCAAACACCAACTTCTTAATATATGGATAGCGGAATTTGTATTTCCAGGAAAGGTTAATGATTTTATTCAAGATGTATCTGGTTCTGGAGATGGTGAAGGTGAAATTCGATGGAAGTTTTGTTTTTATACACATGAACATAAATATACCATTGTTGCTTATGATCGAGAAAATGATGAAGGATATCTCGGATGTACAGCATCGACTAGAAAACCAAGAGCAGGAGAGGACTGGAATCGTGGAAATGATTTACCAGATGGTCCATTTAATAAAAAAACATGGAATAGAATTATTTTGGGAATTCTTAGATATGAGTTAGATATATTATCTACGTATAAAAAACCAGACACTATTCCAGAGGATATTGCATAGAGGAGATATTATGTCGTTAATTTTAGAAGCGGGCGAAACATGTCCGTACAGTTCAACTTGCCCATATAATAAAAATAATGAATGTTGGGGAAGTAAACTTGATCGTAATATTAGATTTAATTGTTCACATTTTAAGAACGGTAAAATAGTTGAAGGCGGAACAAGAAATAAACATGATCAGACGGGACAAATGAAAATTATCATGGAATAATAAGAACAAACAATAAAAGAGGTTATCTTTATTATGCTTACAAACGAAGAAATTATATATGAACTTCTCGCTGAATTTAAAGAACATCGTGGCGCTGTTATGCAGATGGTGCAGGACATTGAAGTATTAAAACAAAAAATTGATAAATTATTACCGGAAAGTCTTGATGCTCGATATGTCAGATTTTTTGAAGAAAAAGTAAAAACTGCAACTGAATTTTTTAAAACTTTGCTTGAAATGAGGAAAGAAGTTCAAAAAAGTTTAAAAGACGAAATCGATCTAAGAAGAAAAATTAATATCAAAGATGATTCTGTTGAGATTGAAGATATAATTAATATTAGAGATTTAGCAGATAAGGTTGAAGCTTTTAAGAAAAAACAAGAGGAAATAAAAAGAAAATCAGTTGAACAAGCACAAACAGAAACTGATGAAATAGCAATAGAAGTGGAACGAATAAATGCTATGTAATGGAGGTATTATAGATGGCAGATGGAATCATAGAAATTTCTAATGAAGAATCAGCTGAAGAAATTTTGGATAGTGTGAAATTAAAGGACGAATCGGATGAAACAATAGAGGAACAGCCAGAGTCACATAAAGTCAAATCTGAAATTGTCGAGAGTGTTTGTGAAAATATAATTGAGGATGAGGAAAAGACTAAACAATTATATGATGAATTTAGTTCTTTTCTTGAAACCAAAGCAGAAATTGTAGCTGATTCTGGAACAAAAGAAGTGATTTCTACTGGAATTGATCTTGTAGATGCGATTCTTGGAGGAGGTTTTGCTGTTGGTGCATTATGTATAATCGTAGGGCAACCAGGAAGCGGAAAAACCATGCTTGCAATTAAAACTCTTGGTGAAGGTCAAAGACAATATAGGGGTAATTTACTTGGAGCATTTCTTGACTCTGAGGAAGCGACCACAACTTTAAGATTAGCTAATCTTGGGGTTAGATATCCAAAGTTAAAACCTTATAATGATGTGACTGTTGAAAAAGTATTTAAATTTGTTGAAGGTTTATCAGTATTTAAGAAAGAGAAGAAACTTGTAGAAACTCCATCTGTAATAATTTGGGATAGTATTGCAAATACTCTATCTCAGAAAGAAAGAGAAACTAATGATCCAAATACAATTATTGGGTATAAAGCAAGGTTGCTTTCAATTCTAATTCCCAAGTACGTTGCAAAATGTGCTCAAAATAATATTTGTCTTTTAGCGATTAATCAATTAAGAGATGTATTGTCGATTGGTCAATTTGCACCACCAAAAGATCTAAAGTTTATGTCACCGACAAAAGATATGCCGGGAGGAAATGTGTTAAAGTTTAACGCATTTCAATTAGTTGAGATGAAGGTTAAATCTGCAATTGCGGCAGGGAAAGCGGAAGACTCTGAAAAATATGGATTTGAAGGGGTTATTGTTAAATTAAAGTGTGTTAAGAATAAGTTATTTCCACCAAATGTTGAAATTGAAGCTGTCGGTTCATTTACAACAGGATTTTCAAATTTTTGGACTAATTATAATTTTCTAAGACAAACAAAACGTCTTCATAGTGGAGCATGGAATTATCTTATCTCTTTACCAGAAAAGAAATTTAGAACCAAAGATGCTCCGAAGATCTATACAACAGATCCAGAGTTTAAAAAAGCGTATGATATAGCTGTAAAAGAAGTAATTCAAACAGAAATTATTAGTAAATATAATCCTGAGGTTTAAATAATGAATGTTTGTAAATGGTGTGGACAAGAAGCAACTTATTTTTTTAAAATAACTAAAGAATATTGTTGTAGTCAGTATCCACAACAGTGCCCAGTATTTAAGGAAAAATTAGCAGAAGCAAAACGCGGAACAAAACGTAGTCAAAAATCAATACAAAAACAATCAAAGTCAATGTTAGGCAAATATTCCAAACCAAAAGCTGTTAAAATAAATACTGATCAAAAGTGTGATTATGGATGTAATAAAAAAGCAAAATATATGTTTATGAATGGAAAGCTATGTTGTGAAAAAAACTATAGATCATGCCCTGGTTTAATAAATTCTAAATTATCTCCTACAACTTCTTCCAAAGGAACTCTTCTCAAAAAGGATCATAATTTTTTATGTTCTTATGGTTGTGGAAAAAAAGCAAAATTTAAATTCAAGAATGGAAAATACTGTTGTTCTGAATATGCTACTCAGTGTAAGAATGTTTTATGGAATCTGACTAAAAAACAGAAAAATAAATTAAGAGATATAAATAAAAAATCAATTGAATATTGGCAAAATAAATATCCTTTTTTTACAAAAGTGGAAAAGTTATCACAAACTGTAGGTGGTGAACTCTTAGTTGAATGTAAAAATAAGAAATGTAATAAGTTATTCACCCCAACATATATTCAGTTATATGAAAGAATAAGACAGTTAGAGAGTGAGGAAGGTAATGGTGGTAGTTATTTTTATTGTTCTCAAAGATGTAAAGACGAATGTGATCTATATGATTTGAGAAGCGATCCGTTTAAAAATACTGAACTTCCATATACAGCAAGTGAAATTCAAACTTATAATAAATTTGTGATGGAAAGAGAAAATGGATTATGTGAATACTGTGGGGAAAAAGCAGAACATGTTCATCATATAAGACCTAAAAAACTAGAACCATTTTTTGCACTTGACCCAGATTATGGAGTAGCTTGTTGTGAAAAATGTCATTATGAAAAAGGGCATGTTACAGGAAGCGAATGTTCAACTGGAGCATTAGCATCAAAAATATGTTCCTAAGATCTAAACTAATACTTTATAAGTTTTAGAACAAAAAATAAATAAGAGTCGTAATGAGATACATCGAAAGGGAGAATTGAAAAATGGGTGATATGTCAGTTTTATTAAAAGATTATGTTGAAAATACTACAAAAGCGGTTGTTGACAGACCTGAAATTGTTGAAGTATCTGTTTCTGTATCAACCAAAGCAATAATTATTCAAGTTAAGGTTGATCAATCAGACTGTGGAAAAATTATTGGAAAAAGAGGGCGCACAATTGATGCTCTTAAAGTTTTATGTCTAGCAATTAAAAATACAAACTTTCCAGATGACTCAAGGAGAGTTATGCTAGAAGTACTTGAAGATGAAAATTCAAGTTATTCATATAATTAATTAGGAGGATAATTTAAAATGTTATCAAAAGAGTCTAAAATTAGAGTGCTAGAAAACTTCTATGCATTAGATTATGTTTTTTTCGGAAAAAATGTTGGGCAAGTTGAAAGTTGCTGCCCTCTTGTGAAAGAAGAATACCTTTCAATTAAGGGAGCACTCTTATCAGTATTTGTTGAAATGTTGAAACTTGTTAATCACATTCCAGCGATTATAGAAAAGAAAGTTGATTCAAAAGGATTACTGCAAAATGCTAGAAATACTGCTAAAATAGCTCGTGAGAATGCTCAAAAAATAGTTTCTACAGATAAATCAAGAGCTAATATAAAAGAAAATCTGAAAGCCAAAATCAAAGAAGATAAAAATCTTGATATTTCAGCAGTTATTGAAAGCCAAATAAGACAGAAAGCATTTAGTCTTGCTGTTGATAATCTTCTTCTTGCTCGTGTTGTTTCTGAATCTAAAGATTTTGAAAAGTTAAATGACTGGGAAGGAACAATTATCGAAGATTCGTATAAAATTCTTCGTGACAATCTAATCGAATCTGCATATGAACTTCTATATGAAGAAGACGATAAAGATGTTCCAGAGGAAGAGGAAGACGAAAAAAAAAAGTAGCTAAAGAGCCAGTGGAAGAAGTTGCACCATTAATTCCTATTGCTGCTGGTATGGCTGCTACTGGTGCAGTTATTTTGCTTAAAATTAGAAAAGCATGTAAGAAAGCATATCCTGATAATCCTGAATCGTTTAAAAGATGTGTAAGACTGAAAAAAGAAGTCTATAATAGAGGTAAAGTTAAAGCTAAAAATCAAGGAAAAGTAGCTGAAGCTGTTATAAAAGAAGAAGCTATTAAATACAGTGGTTCTAAAATTACTAAACTTGCAAATCAATATGGAAAAGCAATCGAAAAGAAAGGTAGAGCAGGTTGTGAAAAATGGTCAGTTAAGGCTCCATTTAAAGGACAAGAGTATCGAGATAAGATGATGTCTTGTAAGGCTAAAGCAGATATAAAAGGACTGCAAGCTAGCGCTACTTTTGCTAAAAAATTATCAGCACATTGTAAAGATAAAAAATGTCTGAAAACAATTCAATCTTATTTGATAGATATTAAAAGTGAAATCACTAATCAACAAAGATATGTAAAATAATATGAAAGAGAGAATAAATGGCCCTTGCAAATGAATATGAAAAACTTTTACGATATTTAGAAGAACAATCTCCGAAAAGTGCCGTTAGTACACCGAAAAAAGAAAAGAAGTTGAAGGTAACAAAAAAGGAACTAGCATCTCAAAATACAAAGAAGATGCTTGAAGAAGCAACGATTGATGATTTTATTGATTTACCACATGTTCATGTAAGAAAGACCCATCAATCAAATAGTTTTGATGTTTCTAAATTTGAATCCATGATGAGAAGTAAACTTATTGAAGAATATAAAACTCGTCAAAGTTACGAGAGACCTTATATTTCAGTCAGTGAGCTTTATGTTTGCCTTCGACAAAATTATTATGTAAGGAAACGATACCAAGTTAATATCAAAGCTCAATTTCAGTTTTCTTATTTATATATGATTCAGAAAGTTGGAAATGTTATTCACGAACTTTTTCAAGATATATATAATTTTACAGAAGTTGAAAAAAGTGTTGTGAGTGAAAAGTTTAAAGTTAAAGGGCGACTTGATGCTATAAAAGGAAAAACCCTTTATGAAATTAAAACTATTGATCCCACGAAATTTAAAGGCACATATATTAAAGAACACGCTTTTCAAGGATTAATATATGCTTATATTCTGATTACAGAGTATGGGTATGACATTGATAACATTACAATTATTTATGTTCTTAGGAATCTAAAAACAATTCAGGCATTTGATATTAAAATAGATATGAAATTGGCTGAAACGTTTTTAACCAGGGCGCCAATGCTTCTATCTGATTTAGATCAAAACATAGTACCTGAACCAATTGGGGCAAATAAAGAACAATGTAGATGGTGCCCATATAAAAGTTATTGTGAAGATGATGGTTTTAAAAATATAACCCCACCATTTATTAAAAAAGAGAAAAAGAAAGAAATAGAAAAACCTAAAGAAGTAAAAGCTAAATTTCTCTTATAGGAGATAGTTAAAATGATTCTAGTATACCCAATGCTAACTTCTGCCAGTGTTAACCCAGCCATATTACCTGGTTTGATTAAAGCAGTCGAGAAGTATATTATCATTCATAATACTGACGATGTATTAAAACATATGAATTCTGCCATTTCAGGTGTTGTTAGAGCTGGAGCAACAGGAGTAGCTACAATTGGTGCTAGTGTTGCAGTCGCCGCTGCAACAGCTTATGTTGCTGGAAAAGCAAAATCAAGAATTAAAGTTAAGGGGAAAAATCTTGAACTAGTAGAACAGAAAGTCAAAATCAAAGTAACTAATGGCGCAATTAAAAATATTTTATCTAAAGTTGAACCCAAAGATGTGAAAAAGGCGGGAGGAGATATTGAAAAAACTATCAAAGATATAGGAAGAGAAGCTGGTATTACAAAGTTTGAAATGCCAAAATTTGATGCTGTATCTTTAGAACCAACATGGATTCAAGTTCATACTCATTTGGGTGCAAAGTTGTTGGGAGTTAAAGTTGTTCCGTTTAAAGTAAAGTCGACTAAAGGTATGGTAGGACTTCTTATGAGCGACAAACAACTCAAAAATATGAGCTATTTTTCAAATAAACTTGGTAGGACTGCTATGAGAGTTATTTTTAGAGTAGCGAGAGGATTCAAAATACCAGGTATTAAAGATAAACCAATCACAGGTAATCCAAAAACAGATATTGTATGGGCAACAAGTCAATATGGTAGAAATACTTTTGTTTGTTTCTCACAATTAGATCTTGAACAGGATGATATGTTTTCCTCACCTCAAGCAGTTCAAAGACTTCACAAACTTGGGTGGGCATCACTAATTATTACAGATGATGTAAATAAACAAGCAACATTTTGTATGAAACAATTTGGCGGTGTTTGCTCAACAATTCCTTACTCTTTTATTTTTTCATCTCTTGGAAAAGAACATAGTCAAGTTTATAAAGATCTAGAAGATGCGGCACGATCTGCAGGCCCATTCTTCAGAAAAAAGAGCACAACCAGACGTAAATTATTTTCAGATGCAAGAACAATTGCAAAATTAAATAAATATTCAACGTTGAGGGAATAAAATAATGGATAATGTTACAGTCAACTCAAATGTAGAAAGTTTAGAATTATATAGCGATAATTACCCTTTCAGTCTTTCACTAAGAATAAGAAACTTTGAAAATGAATCATCATATAAAAAGTTTGTTAAAAATTGTGAGATGACAATTAGGAGAAGTATTGAATATAAATTATGGAGAAACTATATTGTTGATGTACTTCAAATAAACGAATGTATGATAACACATGAGAAAATGGATGATGTAACAATTGAGGTTCATCACCATGTTCCATCTTTATTTGTATTAGTAACTGCGTTGGTAAATAAATGTCTTGAATCAGAAGAAGAATTTTGTACATTTGATATTTGTCAACACGCTATTGAATTACACTTTAAAAATAAAATTGGATATGTTACTCTATTAAAAAGCATGCATGAAAAATTTCATAACGGAAGACTTACTATACCCATTGCTTTTGTAAAAGGAGATTATAACCATTTCGTTAGAGAATATTCTAAATATTTAGATGAGGATGATCTTGAAAGAATTGAAACAAGATTAGCTACGAATGAAACTAATTGTACATGGAGTAGAGATGATTACCCTGCTTTAGCAGAGGGAGGAACTTAATATGACTCAAGCAGAGATGTTAAATGAGCACTTAAATATGATATATATTTTAAATGAATTTGATCTTTCAAATATAAAATCGAAAGCTAAAGAAATTTCTAGTACAGCAGCGTCAGGTAATATTTTGAAATTTAATAGAATATTTGATAATGTAAAAGATCTATCCTCTGAGAAATTAGTTTCTATTGCAAGAAAGAAATTTGGTAATGAGTATAAAAGTAGTGTACAACATGTGGATAAAAAAGGAAAAAAAGCTCCTGCACAAATTAAAACCTTTTTAACACTAGCTCGAACAACTTTATTAAAAATTAATAATGATACTAAAGATCCAGAGATTCAAAGTAAAACTCAAGATGGATTGAAAAAATTTGATGATTTATTAAAAAGAGTTGAGTCCAAAGGTATGGTAGGAACAGGAATATCAATGATGGCTCTTGCGTGGATTGTCTCATTTGTTCTTGGAAATGTTTTATATTTAGCTCCTCTTCTAACAGTGACAGGTATGACATTTATAGCTGTTGCTATATTTGTTTATATAACAAGAGAAATTATTAATATATTTATAGATGCTAAAAAAACAGGTAAGAAGGTTATTTCGTAATGCCAATAACTATTGATCAAGAAAGTAGACAACGATCACGTTTAGCGATTGATATTAATTTTTCAGGAAATAGATATCGAACAATAAATAAATTGTTTACGTTTCCAGCACTTGCACTAGAAACTTTTGATCAACATTTATTTTATCTTCTAAAAAACTCAGAAGAAAAAGAGTTTGAAAGACAATATTTAATGCGCCCAGATTATCTAAGTTTTGATGAATATGGAACTGTAGCATTAGCTCAAATGTTAATGTATGTAAATACAGTTCCGTCAATAGAAGCATTCGATTTACAAACTGTCATAATACCATCATTCTCAGCAGTTGTAGAGATGTTAAAAGATAAATTCCCGATTCAAGATCCAAACAAACTCATTGAGGTTAACTGGTAATGATTGTTAAAGAAAAATTTGATCTCCTAAAAGGAGTAGATAACATATTAAACCTTCCGTCTTCAAGAATTAAAAAGATGGAAATAGAAAATGGTCCACGGAAGTTATTCGTTGTTTTAGAATTGATGAAAAGCAGAATTAGTCATTATACAAAAGATGAAATCTTTAAGTTAATCTCTGGTATTGAAGCAAGAAAAAAAATTCATATTGTCGTCTTTCCTACATATAGTTTATCAGTTTCATATAATAAACCAACCAAAGGGCAAGTTATTAATCTTAGTTCATTTGGTGTAGATGATATTTTATCGACTAAACCAGGACCCCAAAATTTATATGCTCTTATGGTATACAGTATCGTTTTTTCTGATTTAGTTTCAGGTAAGTTTAAAGTAACTAATAAATATTCAACACCGATTACAAATTATTTTACTAGTATTCTGCTAAGACTTTTTGGAAAAGAATATGGTTTATTGGGAAGTTTTTCATCAGAAATTTCAAAGTTAAAGTTTTTAACTAATGCATATATCTTAGGTTCATTCTTTGGTATTACTGGAGTACCAGCATATAAACGAGCAGCAGCTGCATCTGCATTTGATTATAGACCAATTAAAGATAAATTAAAAAGATATGACTTTAAAAATATAAATGATTTTATATTATCATTATCTGAATTGAATGTTATGCCAAATTTAAATAGGCATAATTTTACTGCTAGAGTGTTGAGACAATTTGGGTTTAACTTTTTACCCGCTTTAGAAGATTTATCAAGATTTATTGCAACTATAGCAACAGCAGATATAAAAGGAAGTACTGTTGTCTCTACATATTTACATAAATATAATGAAAGAGATTATAATGCGATATTAGAAATATCGAAAGTACTGTTTAAAAGGAAATAATATGGATAGATCATCAATATATGGTAACTGGAGAGCACAGGTTGTTGACAACAAAGACACCAAAAAGTTTGGTCGTGTGCTTGTACATATACCTGATCTAATGCCTGAAGTCAATCAAAAAGAAGGAATTTGGGCACGACCTGCAAACAATCCTCTTGGTGGGCGTAATATGGAGTCTTCATCTGACCATCATTATATGGGGGCATCATATATTCCAAGGAAAGGTTCTTGGGTGTTTGTTTTCTTTGAGGGTGGTAATATAAATTTACCATATTATTTTGGTGCATTAGATTTAGAAAATACAAAAGTCCTACCTGAAAATCAGCTTGGAGAAAACTATCAAGATAAATGGACAATTTTTAAGAGTCATGATGGTCGAGTCATAGTTGTTTCAGATGATCCAGATGATGCTAGAACTGAAATAACCGGTAAAAAAAGACAGATGAATTCTCCGCCTACTGGTGATACGGATTCTGTATATGCAATTGATGATAATCAAACTACTATATTATTTGATGAACGTGAAGGAAAAGAAAAAGTTCTAATAAGATCACATAAAGGAGATTTCTTTCATATTGATATTGATGAACAGAAACTTCAAGCAGAATTTGAAAGCGACATTATTATAAAAACAAACGGTAAATTTCAGATAACAGCAGAAGATAATATTGATATTTTATCAAATACTGGAAATATAGCTATAAGCGCTAAGGCTGGCAATGTTGATATAAAAGCAGATTCAAACATTAATCAGGAATCAGGTGCTGACTCCAATATAAAGAGTGGGGGAAATGTAAATCTTGACGCAGGTAAATCAATAAACGAATTAGCTGGTGCAGATGTTAATATTGATGGAACAACTGTCAATGAACAATCAGGTACAGCAACTCCAGCAAGTCCAGCAAGTGATGCTGCAGAAGCTAAACCAAAAGGAGAAAGGGATACATAATGGCATTATCAAGTATGGAACTCGCAATCTGTAATAAGATGGATGTTGATTTTAGTGCTCTTACATCTCCTCTTAATATGGCAAAGTCAACGATCAGAACTGCGAAAAACAGAATTCAAAGCTCTCTTAATAACATGGTTTTTTCTCCTAATTTGGATGTAATTAATGCCGAAATTGAATCTTTAAAATCTGCAGCAAAAGATGTGTATCCATCTGATACATTAGAAGATATGGAATCATTAAAAAATCTTATTGATAATTGTTCTTATCTAGATGATGCTAAACCCATATCTACTATTATTGGAACTACATTAGGTGTATTCGATCAAATTGATGAGTTAATTGACTCAATAACTATTCCTGAATTTAGTATTGCAAACTTGGGGAGTTTGATTGATGGCTTGATGTCTGGGGCTGATGTAGGTATACCAGGCGGGAAAAATTTAACTGATATATTTAAAAAAGCTGATAAATTAATTGAGTGTATGTCTTTAATTTGTGGAGCAGGAGATCCGGCATTTATTACGCTTGCCAGTGAATATGCAAACACTCTTAATAATTTGTATAGTAGCTTAAATGTTACTAGCAATCCATTGGACTCAAATTATGGAAAATTTGATTTTGATGCGATTTATGATAATGCAAACATGACAATTCAAGAGAAACTACAAGTCAATACAGTTCTTAATGGAGTTGGTGATGTAAAAACAAGCGCATTAACTTCTATAGACAATAGTGTAAATCAAGCGAAAGCATTACTTAAAACGGGGTTTTTCTAATGAGCGCAGCAAGTGATAAACTAAGAGAAATGATTGATAATGTTGAAGATCAAGCTAACGCTATTGATTCTAGCATTACCCAAATACAAGCGCAGATTGACGAGTTAAATGAAGAAGACGATGCAATAGTTGATGGTATTCTTGATCCTGTTTCAACTGATCTTGAAGCATATTTAAATAGCGAAAAATTACCAAACTTTCCAGACGGAGTACTTTTTATAGGGCCAACGTATAATGTAATTACTTATGGAAATGAATTAACTGATTGGGCAATTTTAGACTCAACCACTGCTGATGTATTGTATGAATATCAAGGGATTGGTTGGGACGACTCAACTGCTATTACAAACTTTGTTAATGACTGGAATTTTGGTAATGACTATTTAACAAGACCTCTTACGTCTGGAGCATCATATGGAATAAGACCATATAGAGCTTCATTAGAGTCAGCTAAAAGTATTCTACAAGAAAATAAAGATAAAATAGAAGAGTCAGAAATTGTCTTTGAGGGGTTCAGTACATAATGCCATCAGCATCTAGATTAACAGATATATGGACAGGAATCTGTTGTTGCCACCCACCTATTCCATGTATTGGAATGAGCGGACCAATAATAACATCAAGTCCTGATACTATATCAGGAAATTTAGGGCAAGGAAGGCTTTCAGATTTGACTATGGGATATTGTGGTCATATTGGAACAATTGTAACAGGAAGCCCAAACTGTCTTGCCAATTCTCTTGGAAAAGCTAGGATCGGAGACACAGTAACTGGTTGTAATATTGGTACAATAGTCACGGGTAACCCAACACATAATGTAAATTAGAGGATAAAGTTATGCCAACAAGAATACCACTAAGACCTTCTTTACTTACAAGAAGAAGACAAAGTGTTAAGTGGATAATTTTACATCACACCGCAGAAATGTATGAAGCACCTGAATCAAGAATTGATAATTCAAAATATCAAATGCCTGGATTGTTTAAAGGAGTATTAGAGAAAAAACAGGGAGATGTAAATTATCACTATGTTATTGATATGATCAAAGGTGATTATAATGTTATCGTAACTCGTCCATTTGTTTATCTATGTGAGTGGGAAGATATTGAACCAAATATTAATAACAGAGCTATCCACATTGCTTTTTTGGGCGACTATAATTTTAAGATTCCAGAAAACAGATTATATCAAGTAGCTGCATACAGGCTTATAAATCCCTTTTTAAGTATGTTTAGTCTTTCCCCTAAAAGAATAAAACTTCATAGAGATGTCTCTTCTAATAAAGATCTTTCATGTCCCGGTGACTTTATTGACGAAGGAAGAATGATTGCTCAAGTAAGGAGGTTTATTGTTAAATAATGATATGTGAATATGGATGTGGGCAAGAAGCTAAATATTATTTCCCTACTGTTAAAAAATGGTGTTGCTCCACACATACTTCAAAATGCCCAGAAAGAATAAAAAAATGGTCTGGAAAAAATAATCCTATGTATGGAAAAACACCTTGGAATAAAGATAAAACCGGGGTCTATTCGGTTGAAACTTTAAAGAAAATAAGGCAACCAAGACATACAAAAGGTAAAACATACGAAGAAATATATGGAAAGGAAAAAGCTATAGAATTAAAGAAACTTCGAAGTAAACATTTTAGCAAAATACGAAAAGGAAAAACACCTTGGAATAAAGATAAAACTGGAATCTATTCAGATGAAACTTTAAAAAAAATCAGTGAATCTCGTACTTATACTATAGAAGATTATAAAAATAAACATCCTTATTTTTATAAAATAGAAAAACCAATTATTGTGAATGGGGATCTTTTAGTAAGATGTAAATATTGCAATAAAAGATTTATCCCAACGCGTATTCAACTGACTGAAAGAATTAGATGTCTTAAAAATAATACTTATAAATCATATTTCTATTGCTCAGATATATGCAAAGGAAAATGTGATAAATTTGATAGAAAGGTTGATCCTGATCAACTTGAAAAGTTTAAACAATACTCATCTTTAGTTTATCGAGAAACAAGAAAAACACTACAAAAATACAATATCAAAAATATTAATTTAAGAGGCATAAAATATGGTTATGAATTAGATCATAAATATTCTATATATCATGGTTTCTTAAATAATATAAAACCTAAAATAATCGCTAATCGAAAAAATTTAAAAATTATCCCAATGAAAGAAAACCGCAAGAAAAAATTTAACTCATCTATAACATTAGAAACCCTTCTGTCATATTAAGAATCATTTCATTTATAAACCCTGGGTCTATATATATTAATTTCTAATAATGATGAATTGAAAGTTTTGCGTTTTTATTTTTTTAATTAATCGAAAAGGGGGGGGGAATGTGGAAGAAACAAAGGAACAACCGTTTTATCTTAAAATGGAAAACATGACAATTGAAGAAATAATTAATTTAAAAAAAGCATTAGATAACAACAAAAAGGTTGGAGGTGTTGAGTTTCAAGCTCATATTGTTATGTATATGCAACTTCCCCAAGAAGAAGTATATAGTGGTGATGGTAAATATGGACCTCAATTTTTTAAAGATATGAAAAATCTTGGGGTAGATCCCAATAAAGGAGATTGGTTCCCATGAAAGCTACACCAACTTATATTATACAAAAACTATGTGATTTTGGATACGATACTTACATAGTAGGGGGTGCAATAAGAGATTTATTAGATGGCAAAATTGCATCTGATATAGACATTGCAACTTCAGCCAATGCAAGTCAAATCGAAAACCTGTTTAAAGGACATAAATTAGCAAGAGGAGGAACATACTTCAAGGTTATTTTTGTTGATGGAATTGAGGTTGCCACATTTAGAAAAGACGTATATAAAGGTCTTAGCGATAAAGATGTTCAAGTCATAGAAGTAAAAACTATACTTGAAGATCTTGCTAGAAGAGATCTAACAATTAATGCAATGGCCTTTTGTCAATTCACCGGAGAGATTATTGATCCATATGAAGGAAGGTATGATCTTGAAAAAAGAAAGATTAAATTTGTTGGAAATGCAAGGGATCGAATATACGAAGATCCTAATAGAATCATAAGAGCATGTAGATTCTTAGCAGTTATCGACGGAATATTTGATCCAGCAACAAAAGAATCATTAAAAAATATGGGGTATTTAGTTGAAAAATATGTTACTCCTGAAAGAATAAGAATTGAAATTTTAAAGGCAATGAAAGCTAGATATGCAAGCGTGTTCTTTAATGCATTGCATGAAATTGATGTTTTACAATACATCTTTCCGTCTTTGGATTGTTGTTATTATTTTGATGTCCACGGAAAACATCACAAAGAGGAGATTATTACACACTCTTTATTAGCAGGAGATTATATCTCAACAAAATATCCATTAATAAAATTAGCAGCATATTTACATGATGTTGGAAAACCTCCCTCATGTAGATATAATCCAAAAACTAAAGATGTTAAATTTACTGGCCATGAAATTGAAGGTAAATATTTAGTCAAAGACGAATTAGAAAAACTAGCCTTCTCAAAAAAAGAGATTGAATATATATCAACTCTTATAAGACTTCATATGCGTACTTTTTCAACTGAAAAATCAATCAGGCGATTAGTTAGTAAATTGAATAAATATGATATTGATTTTAGAGATTTGTATAGATTAAAACTTGCAGACTCTAAAGCTAATATTATAAAAGGACCATTTCCCTATCAAGGTGTTAAAGCAGATTTTGCAAGAATTGAAAAAGCTTTAAATACTAATGCTGAAAATAGGTTTGATAAATTAGCTATTGATGGTAAAGATATTATGGAAATATCTGGATTAAAACCTGGACCAGAAATAGGCAAAATTAAAAAGTTTCTTCTGGATACTATATTAGAATTTCCAAATTTAAATGATAAAGCCCATCTAACAAAAATAATAAAAGATGTATAGAAGGAGGAACTGAATAATGTCAATCCAACTGCCGAAAGGAGCTAAACTATTATCAGCATTTGTAACTGGCAGCCATCTCTATGGAACTAATACTCCAGACTCAGATGTAGATACAAGAGGAGTGTTTCTTCTCCCTAAAGAATATATGTTTGGCTTCCTTAGGAACTGCTTTAAGGTAGAGGATAAAATAAGCGATACAATGTATCATGAAATGAAAGCCTTTTTTCAATTTGCATTAAAGTGTAATCCAAATATTATTGAGTATTTATTTATTCCTTCTAAGCGTATGATAAAATCATCTCCTGAATGGGAAATGATCGTTAGGAATAGAGATTTATTTTTATCAAATAAAGCGAAGGATACTTTTTCAGGTTACGCATTTGCACAAATGAAAAGAATAAAACATCACAGAGCGTGGTTATTACACCCTCCCAAGAAAAAACCTGTAAGAGAAGACTTTGGAATGCCTAGTAATGATAAATCTTATTTATCAAAATCACAGATTGGAGCATTCAACGAAATTATAGCAGCGTACTTACAACAAATAGGGAGATACCATATCTTAAAAGATGAGCTGTTTGAACTAAATAAAACTCATAATTATAAAGCCATTATTAAAAGTACAACTAATTTGAATTTTGATGCTGTAAAAGAGATTGTTCCATTTAACGATAACATAATGCTGGCACTTGAAAAAGAAAAAGCATATGGTTCAGCTCTAGTACAATGGCAACATTATCAAAATTGGTTAAAAAATAGAAATCCATATCGTGCTAAACTAGAAGCCAAGTTTGGCTACGATACAAAACATGGATTACATCTTTATCGTTTGGTCAGTGAATGTCAAGAATTAATGACGACAGGAAAAATTACTTTTCCAAGACCAGACGCAGAACATTTATTAGCAATCAAAAATGGAATATACACATTTGAACAATTAATGGAAAAATTTGAGAAAGTGAATGATGAACTAGAAGAAATACTTAAAGATAGTATTCTTCCAGATAATCCAGAAGCCGTGAAAATTGATGAAATGTGTATTAAAATCAATAAAATATATTTAAATGAAAAGGATGTTAACATGTTGTGATAATTAAACAATTTACTATTTTATTACTATTAACTGCTATGATAGCAACATCACATATAGATTTTGTTATTCATATGCCCGCAGTAGCACCTCTCTATATGAAAGTAGATAAAATAACAACTTTTTCTGGAGGAAAGTTAACCTTATCTAATGGAGTTTATATTTTATCTTATCCCTAAAAACGACAATTATTAAAGAACATTTAAACCAGAGCCAAACTTTGAGTGATTGAAGGACGGAAAGCCACGAATCTCAATGAGATAGTCGGGTTGCATATTAAAATATTGAAAGGAATTTAATGTGCAAAGAAACAGTTACATGATTAAAAAAATATTTAATTGGAGGTGGTGGCTTGGCTTGAAGCCAAAATTTGCCACCCAACCAACTAAAAAGTATACTATTTGTGTCATAATTCCTGCTTACAACGAAGAAGGCTTTATTGCTAAAACCATCAAAAGTATCCAAAATCAATCCATATCAATAGACAAAATCGTTGTAGTTGATGATTGTTCTCAAGATAATACTGGGAAGATCGCTTCTGAAATGGGAGTAACAGTTATTAGAACCGATAAAAATCAAGGGACAAAATCAACATGTCAACAGTATGCTCTTGAAAAAGGATATATTAATACTGATTTATTTGTTACGATTGATGCTGATACATCTCTTGATTCTAAAGCAATAGAAAAAACTTTACCATATTTTAATGATATACTTACAGTATCCGTTTGTGGATTTGTTATTCCTGCAAAAATTGAAACTATATGGGAACGTGGTAGATTTATTGAATATATGTTTTATCAAAGTCTTTTTAAAGCTGGACAAAATAATATGGGTGCTATTTTAGTATCATCTGGTTGTTTTTCTGTTTTTAGAACTAATTTGGTTAAAGAAATGGGTGGATTTAAATCTATAAGTATAGCAGAAGATATGGATTTAACATGGAAACTTATATTAAATGGATATCGTATTTATTGCGTTCAGGATGCTTATTGTTATCCATATGACCCGCCAAATTTTAAAATATTTGTAAATCAAATTGATAGATGGTATAGAGGATTTCTTCAAAATATTTCTATACATAAAAATAACTTTCATAAAAATAAAAAAATTAGATTGTTTATATATTGGTATCTTTTAGAAGGAATAATTTCTCCATTCACTTTACCGATAGTAATATTTTTGATGATACAAAATATAGTAATTGCACTATTGCTATATATTTTAATAGGTTTGTTGGTTATTTTTACTTTTACAATTATTAAAGGATTTCAAGTAAAAATGGTGTGGAAAGTTATAACATCTGTTCCATCATTTTTTATAATTAGACCAGTAAATATGGTAATATTTTGGAGGTCTTTATGGAGAGAATGGATTAAAAAAGAACCGCTATCTATATGGAATAAAGGACATTAAAAAAATGAAAGAATATATAATATTATATAATTTGGTATTTTTAATATTAAATATCCCATTAATCTATTTTTTCTATTTAGTGGGCATATAAAGGAGAAAATTATGAAAAAACTATTTGTATTTGTATTTGTATTTGTATTTGTATTTGTATTGATGATGTTAATAGTTACGATGAATGGTATATCTTTTACTAAAGATGTGAGTAAATCCAAACCCATAGTTAGTTTTACTTTTGATGACGGTCATATATCTCATGTTGAAAATGTATTACCATTATTTAAAAAATATGGTATTAAAGGTACTGCATATATAATAACACGAGTGACCGGAAATGCCAATAATTTTCATATGAATTGGGATCAAATAAATACTTTGTTTAAAAATGGATGGGAAATAGGTTCACATACACATGCACATCCATATTTGACAAAACTTACTGATGAAACAATTATTTTTGAATTAGATGAATCAATAAGATATTTAAAAGAACATGGGTTCAATCCAACGTCAATTTCTACTCCTTATGGTGATTTTGATAATAGAGTAATAAAATTTATCAAAGAAAGATTTCAATCGCATAGAACAGCATGGGATGTAGATTATGCTGTTAATACAAATGGTTTAAATATAATTAAAGATCCATTTTATATTTCTGTTTTTGAATTAAAAGGATCAACAACAGTTAATGAGGCTAAAAAGATAATTGATTTAGCAATTAAAAATAAAACATGGTTAGTGTTTCTTTTACATGTCGTTAAGGAAGGAGGCAAAATTGAACGATATGAGTATGATATTAAAAAGTTAGAACAGATTGTGAAATATATTATTAAGAAAAATGTAGAAGTATTAACTTTATCAAATGCGTTAAAAATAAAATAGAAAAGGAGAACCATGTTATGAAGAAAGTTACATTAAGTTTGTTGTTTGTTGTTTGTTTGATTGTTGGTGTATTTGTAGGAAACGCATCAGCCGAACCGGAAGGATATCCATTTTTAGCCTGGGGGTCATTCACTGCCAGCGATTGTGATGAAGAAGATGTCATTAAATTTAACGGATATCTCGAACAAGGAGTTGATTGGTTTCATTGGAAGAAATCAACTTTCAACACCTTTGTTGGTTTATATGGTGTACAAAGTGATAACACCTATGACCATTGGGACAATAAAGTAGCATTGTTTGTTGGTGCAAAAGTAAAAACTCCATTAAAGTTAGGTATTAATGATTGGGGCGGAATAGATGTAGGCGTCCGTGGAGAATTTTATGATTATACCAGACATAACAGCCCTATCGGTAGGGATACATGTGTTGTATTGTTTTTACAATACTCTTTCGGCGGAGATTGGAAGAAAAAAGGAGGGAATTAAATGTATGATGGAATAAAAGGAGTTAGTAGTTCTGCATTACATTTTGCTATGAAAACTCCAGTAATTGCTTTAGCAGCTGCGGCAATTATTACTACCGCTGCTATGGTTAAAGATAAAAAAGAAGAACTTAAACCTGAACCTGAACCAACAAAAATAGCTAAAGTTGTTAAAGCGCCGGTAATACCAGTAGCTAAAATTGTTGTGCTTGATGGAATAGTTCTTTTCGATTTCGATAAATATAATATTGATGCAGCTGCACAAGAAATTTTGGAAAAAATAGCAGCTCAAATGAATACACATTCTAAACTTTTGGCATTAGAAGGGCATACCGATAAATTTGGTTCAAATAACTATAATCAAGCATTGTCGGAAAATCGGGCTAAGGCTGTAAAAAATTATCTTATTGAATTAGGTGTTCCTGCCGAAAGGATTGTGTCTCTTAAAGGATTCGGTAAAACATTACTACTGCCAGAAATGACACACCACCAAAACAGACGAGTTATACTTTTATTTGTTGACAAATAGTTCCCGGTCGGTTTTAACCGTACTTAGAACAAAATAAAAATATTAGTTCCTCCATAGACCGAGACGCTAATGTTTTTAAAGTGGGGTGGGCGGTGAGACTCTTAGTGCTTCAGCGGCTCCCCCCGCTTTTTTTGCCTAAATTTTTGAAAGGTGGTGTTATATGAAGAAAAGAATCGAACATGTAAAAATTTTAGTTGTTGGTGATATTATGCTTGACAAATATGTGGTGGGTGATGTATCAAGAATATCTCCCGAGGCACCAGTGCCTATAGTTCATGTAAAAGAAGAATATTGTTCGCTTGGTGGTTGTGGTAATGTTGTAAGGAATATTAGACAATTAGGATCACAAGTTGATTGTTTAGCATCAATTCATATGGATTATAATGGTGAACGAATTAAAGATGAACTAGATCGTATCGGCGCAGGTGATATACTTATTTATGGTTCAAAAGAAACAACTGTAAAAGAAAGAATAATTGCAGATGAACGTCAAGTTCAAATGATAAGGATTGATAGAGAACACACTGAGAAAATAGATGATAAAATAGCTATTGAACAATTCAAAAAAGTTGGTAGAAGCAAGTATGATATAATAATTGTTTCTGATTATGCAAAGGGGATGATCACTAAAGAATTGATGGACTTTTTAAGAGAGCAGAACACTTCATTTATAGTTGATCCAAAACCAATCAATGGATTTTTATATGATGGTGCTTTTATGATTACTCCAAATGAAAAAGAATGGACAGTAATGAAATTATCATCACAGTATAATTTGAGGAATGTAAAATATATTTTAGAAACTAAAGGAAGTAAGGGAATGTCTCTTTACGACTTCAATCAATCATGGAATATTGTTACAGAAGAACCTTTAGATATATATAATGTTTCTGGATGTGGAGATGTTGTAATATCAGTTATGGCAATTTGTCTTTCTATGGGAAGTTCTGCAGTTGAAGCAGCTAAAATTGCAAATAAATGTGCAGGATATACAGCAACAAAACCTGGTACATCTGTTATTACAAGACAGAAATTTGATTCTTTCATAGAAGAGTCTACTCAATTATAAATTTCATATCTATATATATTAATAACTAATGATGAATAAGGTTGTTACGTTTGGAATTCTCCGATATATTCCGGAGTTTCCACGGCGCCCATTGTTAGACACCGCTCTCTAACTTTGGGCTCCAATCAAAAAATTAAAGGAGGTTGCTTATTTTGTTAAGAATCGAGCAGAATGGGCCCAAAGAATGGTTAGTCATAGTTGAGGATCGTGATCCAATAAAACTCTTCCTCTCTCCTTCTTCAGTTACAAATAAATATTTTATTGTAACTAATTTCATTGAGAGGGTTGCTGAATATAATGGAGAAGAATTCAGCAGCTGGTTCATGGATTTACTAACCGATTGTCATGATGAAACTAAAAGACCAAAAGCTGTCGTTGACAGTATCCCTCAAATCAAGAAGTATGTTGATAGTTACCTTGACGAATTAAAGTTCGATTATTCTCAATTCGTTGATAGAACAAAAGTTAAGAAAAATTCTATTTTATTCGAGTCAGAAGAAATTGAGCAGATTATTAGATTGTCCTGTTATCTTAAGATTTATTCAGTTATTTCAAATAATGCAAAACTTAAATTAGGGCAACAACTACATCGAGATGTCTATAATCAATTGGCATCAACGGTTGTAGAATCAGACATCGTAAGAAAGATCTATGATGTTATTAAAACCAAAACATTTAGATATAATCTGACAGATAGATTTATGTGGGAATATATTAAAAATGTGCAAGGTAAAGACATTGGAGTTCACATAATTGAAATATTTAATTTCATTATGAATAATATTTTGATCTTGTGTGAATTAACTAAAAATCCCATTACTTATTTTGTTGGTGTAATTGACGAATCGGTTAAATGGTTTTTACGCTCAGTTTATAAGGGGTCAATTGTTTATGATGATAGTATTTCAACCGAAGATATACAAGGGATCAATACTGATAACTTAAAGACATATAGTTATAATGATACTCTTGGTAGGTTGAAAGGTATTGCATTTGAAAAAATATATGAGTTGCTTCAAAAACAAACAACAATAACAACGGAGAAAGTTGAAAGCGATGAAACTATAGTGGAGTTTCACGAGCGGGCATCGAACATCGACTTTATTTCTCCATTATCCGAAACTTTAGTATATCCAGTTTTATCACGCATGACACAAATTCCTTATCATCATTTTAAGACATTATCACCTGAACATGCTGCAGTGATTTCAGTTTATACACAAGTTTTATTTAGAAAAGTATTTGGAACTGATTATAAGGATTTATTCGTATTGTTGAATTACTTTCCTTTGAAAAGTCCTTCTATTAGCACAACATATAAAATAAAAGCAGTTCATGATTACCTTGAAGTTCAACAGGAGACACAAAACTTCTTTGGATTCAATACAAAAATATTACCACATGCATTGCTTTGTCATTTTATTGGAAGAGTATCCCGAGTTGATTTCTGTGATATTTTAACAGGAAGAAGATTGGGAGGAATACCTCTTTCAAAAATTGAAAGCGGAATGATTAGGTTTCATACATTATATTTTGCCGGTCATCTGAATAAACAGATAGATGAAATGACAAAAATGATGAACGCTGATTTTTAAAAGGTATGTGGGGGAATCATATAGTAGATTCTCCCGCGTATTTTTTGCCAGTTTATTTTTTAGAACAAACTTAAAAGGATATCAAACCCAATTAATCAGGAGGGTTATCATATGAGTTACAAATTTAAACAGGAATTCCAACAGCTTTCAGAATTAATTAGAAAGGCGAATGATTTAATAAATCCAGAAGATAGTTTAGCATACTTACTAAAAAAAGATACAAGAGATAGACTCTATGGTGAAAAACCAAAATGTTTTATGAGGCTCCCACAAACCGGGCAAGATACAACTCCATATCTCATACCTTTGTGTAATAGATCGGGTCAAGAAGATCCTAAAGTCATTAAGGTGTCTCTAAAAATGATAGAGAAATTAATGTCTGATAAGTCAGGAAAATATGATATAAATACGTTGAATTCTCTTTTAAGTCGGTTACAACATAAACAAAATACATTTATCAAGACTGTGCCGAAACCTGCAAACATGGCGGCAAAAAAAGCAAAAGTAACAAGAATGTTTCAAAAGATCAAACAATATTTGGATTTAACAAAAACTAGTGCTATAGGTGATAAATAATAAAATGAAACTATGTGACTATGGGTGTGGGCAAGAAGCAAAATATCAATTTAAAAATGGTAAATGGTGCTGTGGCAATAATATTGCTAAATGTCCCCGAATTCGTGCCATATCTAGTAATAAATTACAAGGCAAGAAAAAAACAAAAATACATAGAAAACACCTAAGTGAAAGCAAAAAAGGAAATATTCCATGGAATAAAGGAAAGACGGGATTACAAATCCCATGGAATAAAGGCAAAATAGGAATATATTCAAAAGATAGTTTAGAAAAAATGAGCAATTCCAGTAAAGGAAAAACTGCATGGAATAAAGGAACAAAAGGAAAAATGATTGCATGGAATAAAGGCAAAACAGGAATATATTCAAAAGAAATATTGAATAAAATAAGCAATAAACAAAAATTAACAATTGAACAAATAAAAGAAAGATATCCTTTCTTTTCAAAGATTGAAGAAATGAGATACAATCCAAAAAAGTTAACTGAAGAAAAAGAAATTCAAGTTCATTGTAAAAATCATGAATGTGAAAACTCAAAAGAAAAAGGCGGTTGGTTTAATCCAACAAAGATACAATTACATGAGAGAATAAGAGCTTTAGAAAAACCATATGGAATGATTGAAAACAATCTTTATTGTTCTCAAAAATGTAAAGATGAATGTCCTTTATACTATTTAAGATCTGATCCATATAGAGATACTACTCTTCCATATACAGCTGCCGAGCTTCAAACGTATAATAAATTTGTAATGAAAAGAGAAAATGGTCTTTGTGAATACTGTGGGGAAAAAGCAGAACATGTTCATCATATAAGACCACAAAAACTAGAACCATTTTTTGCTTTAGACCCCGACTTTGGTATTGCTACATGTAAAATATGTCACTACAAATATGGACATCAAGACGAATGTTCAACTGGAGTTTTAGCGGCTAAAAGGTGTAATAATGATTAATTTTTTAAATGTCAAAAACTACAAAAAAGGATTGAAACCAATCACTACAACTGAAATGTTTTCTAAACCTGGTGAGTTTCATCCTGATGGTCTTTTCTCTGAAGTAATTTTTGGACCTGAAGAATCTGTTGAAAGAAAGAAAACATTTTCTTATATTGAATTAAATGCAACAGTAATACATCCGTCAGCTTACATGCTTTTTATACAACTTGATCGAAAGATTGAATTATTTGTTTCTGCACAGGAGACATTTTCGGTTAATTCAAAAGGAGAGTTACAAAAAGATCCTGATGGTGTTACTGGCATATCATCATTCAAGAAACTACTTCCAAAAATTAAATTTAGAGGGGGAACTGATACTCGAGATAAGTTTGTTAAAAAGATTAAAGAATCATATAAAGATAATACGTTATTTATTAATGTCATTCCTATAATTCCTCCCACTCAAAGAGATGCATATCAAGATGAGAAAGGCATGTGGGTCATAGATCCTTTAAATGATTATTATATCACCATAATCAGAAGAGCATACCAAGTTAAAAGCGCTGCAAAAAGCGGAGCCCTCTTTGATCTATTAAATTTTGAACTTCAAAAAGCAGTGATTGATCATGATAATTTTATTAGAAAATTAATTCAAAAGAAACG
>Ga0190284_1000030_pt1 | contig 129360 bp, 100 predicted proteins | sample 48691812_MG_FD_161668 | JGI IMG/M metagenome (GOLD analysis project Ga0190284, IMG submission 161668) | Hydrothermal vent microbial mat bacterial communities from Southern Trench, Guaymas Basin, Mexico - 4869-18-1-2_MG | ecosystem: Environmental > Aquatic > Marine > Hydrothermal vents >... | reverse complement strand
TTTTTTTGTCCCTCCCCCCCGTTTACACTAAAGACAAGATCGTGTCCAGTTTTTTTTTTCGGGACATGCGCAGGCCTAACCCCCATGCAATCGCCTAGATGTTGATCCTCAGAAATTCCTTCGTAAGGAGAACAAGCCTTGTTCGCGTCGAACATCGGAATCTGAATTTTTGTCGAGTTGATAGAACAGCAGACAGCACTTCTCAAAGAAAAGCTTCCGTGCCCACGGTACTATGATCGCATCGACGTGTAGAGCCTATCAAAACCGTCGAAAGTCTTTTTTCAATCCAGTTTCAAATCGTCTGTTCTATAACACGTAAAATCCTTATGAAGGTGCTCGTTCTTTTTTATTTTTATTTTTTTTACTACAAAGTACTTTACCAGGATTATTCATGAACGCCTGCCGCAACTGCACCTACATCTCGACCGGCCGCGTTGCCTCAGCGATATTTATATCGAACCTCACCGGGGCTCGCCTCCCGCCTCCGGCGAGACTCACGGAGGCGCTTTGCTACCCGCGCGCCTGCACGAACTCGCTACGCCGTTCATCAAAAATCTGGACAAGGCATTGTGGATACCCTGCCTCTTTCCTATAGACATCGGTAGGTGCCCAGTTATCTTGTAATTCAACTTATCCAACCATCGAATAGAATAGGCGTTTATAAGAATGCCCCGCAACTCGGGGCATTCTCGAGGAAATTTTTGAAGATTTTATAAGTAATAGTTTGTTTTCTTCAAACGAACAGCGCTCGCATCAAGGACATGAAAGAAGCGAGGGGAGTGGACTTCTAAAGCGGCTAAGGGATGGTATGTCGCTGTTCTGTAGATATGTTTCGTAGAACTGTAAGCGTTTGTAAATGAATTGATACTATGTCTACAAACATATACTTGTGAACTTACAAAATCCGCAAAAAATTCCTCTTTTTGTGAGTCTCTGCATCTCTATAGTGTACTTTTAGTAGACTTTCGACAGATTTTGATGGCGCAAGCCTATTCCTCGTGCAATCGCCTGGTAATCCCTCCTTTCAGGAATCCGACAGGTCAGGATAACGAACCCAGTCCCAGTTGGACTTCGGACCGAGTTCTCCGCCAAGTATATTAGATCTGCAGACACGACCTACTCCATGGGACGAGATCGCGTCCACAAGTCTATGATCGCAACGACGCGTAAAGCCTACAAAATCCGCCGAAAGTCTTTTTTCAATCCAATTATTAATCTTCTCACCTATAACACGCAAAAACATCGAGAACGTGCCCTCTTTTTTCAGTCCTAATAAAAAAAAAGATTTTCTCGGAAAACAAGGTCCTCAACAGAACCGAGCAATCCCGTTCCCCTTTTGACCAGCGCTACGAAGAGCCTTTGAAGATTTTGTTTCTCGAGACCTTCGCCACCCAGTCTCAAAGATTTGTTGCACGCTTGGGGTTGACGCAATCATCGACTAATTTGGATAGGTTTGAATTATTGGGTTGACCACACCACTAGCAGAGGCCCTTCAACGTGTCGGAGTCCAGGATTATGCTGATTTCCAGAAACAACAAAAGGGATTCGATGTCTACGTCGTCTGGATTCTCTCCAGCCGAGGAGGCTATCGAGATTTCTGCAGAGACCGGTACAACGTTCTGGAGCAGGACACCATTTCGAGAACCCATTATTGCTTTTCGGAAAGAGAAGCGGTGACTTATCTCGAATCTGAACATGGATGGAGCTTTGATGACATGCAACCCCTGGCCCACGAGATGGTGCACTTCTTTCAAGATGCCTACGCTCCTCCAGTGGGAATCAAAGGTATATCCTCTTATCGGATCGTCGAAGGGATGGCCGAATGGATATCGACCTTCAGCGGTGACATACCGGAAGGGCCCTATAGCTTCATGCAGCGCAACGACCAGCGTGAGAAAGAGTTTCTTGAACTGATCGATCAACGCGACGGGAGGTGGCCGATTCCGTTGGAACTCATCCTGACGGTTTCTGATGGTCGGTCATTTGAGATTTTGGCCGAAGATCTTTTCGAAGAGGATGAAGAATTGGCCGCTCTGGGCTCGAGGGACGATGTCGTACACCGACTCACCTGCTGGTTTTATGCCGCTACGTATAGCATCTGCCGCTACTGCTATGCCGACAACGAGAAACCTTTCATCGATTATATCAAGGCCGAATTCAGCGGAGACGGGGACGTGGAGGTGCTTCAGAGCTTATTGGGCTATACCGATCTCGAAGAGCTCGAGGAAAGTATCGAGAGCTTCGTCCGCCGGTGACGGCTTCCTGCCACTGCAATGAAACGACGCTTTCGGGCTTTCAGGAAAGATACCAGGGCAGTACGGTAAAACCACCGAGCCGGCGTGTCTCGGTGCCTCCATGAACGAGGATGCCGTTACTATTCGGGTTTTTGGGCAGGCCGGTCCACCAGCGAAGCCCTTTCAGCGTGTCGGAAGACAGGGTCATGCCGGCTTTGACCTCCACGGGCAGGAGTTCGCTGCCCAGATCGATCACGATGTCGATCTCATGCCCTCCAACGTCGCGCCAGTGATAGAGAGGTGCTTGCCTGCCATGGTGCACGAATATTTTGGTCAACTCTCCTACAACGAAACTCTCGAAAACCGCACCTCGGAGGGGATGCATGGAGAGTGTGTCTGCGTCTCTGATCCCCAAGAGGTAGCAAGCGAGTCCTGTATCGAGAAAATGCAGCTTAGGACGCTTTCTGAGGCGTTTTTGGAAGTTGGCGTGGTGAGGTTTCAATAGTGTAATCAGTGAACCGATACGCAGCGATGTCAACCACTGCCGCACCGTGGGTTGGGATATGCCCGCATCATCAGCCAGAGAGGCCATGTTCAGGACTTGACCGGTGCGAGCTGCAGCAAGGCGTACAAAACGCTCGAACGCGTCGAGATTCATGACCTTGAGAGTATCCCGCAGGTCTCGCTCGACATAAGTACGGTGGTAGTCCGCCAGCCAGCGAGCGGGATCCAGGTCTTTATCATGAATGCGCGGGTAAAAGCCCGTCCACAGGGTTTCCCAAAGATTCTGATTCAATATGGTCAGGCATCGACCCGAGTCATGCGCCATTGCCGTTGGATCAAATGGATCCCTTCGGTAGAGCTCCGAGATCGACAACGGTAGAAGATAAAAAACCGCCGTGCGGCCGGCCAGGGTCTGAGATACTCGTTCCATGAGCAGGAAATTCTGACTTCCCGTGAGGATGAAACATCCTGAAAAGTCGCGATCATCCACCAGAGGCTGGATGTAGGACAAGAGGTCGGGAGCCCGCTGCACTTCATCCAGGATCGCTCTTTCGTTGATGCGGCTCAGAAATCCGCGCGGGTCATCGATGACTTCGGCACGGATATCGGGGCGTTCGATTGAGATGTATTCGTAATCGGGAAAGGTGTTCTTTGCGAGAGTCGTCTTTCCAGACTGCCGGGGACCGATCAACGTGATCACCGGCATCTTCCTCGCGGCGGAAAGGAGCTCTTTTTTGAGCATGCGATCGAATAACATACTGATAATTATAAAGATACAGTTAATATTATCAAATACAAAATCTGATTTTGTTTTTAAGTCAAATCGTCCTAATTTACGTATTTATAATTTCTTACAACATCAGAGCACCAATTGTCCGGTAAGCGCAGAGCTATCCTACCAATGGATTGCTCCACCTTCCGTTCGAGCCAGGCTGGGCGAGCAATCGGCAAGCGGATCAACGTCCGAGCGCACCTCGCCACCCTCCATCACTGTCGGGTTACGGACAGGTCTGTCGAATAGGCAGGGTGAACGAGATCGGCCGACACCGGTCGCTCTCTATGTCAAGCCGCTGGTCGTGTCTCGCGGACATCGTTGGTAGAAGAGCGGCGTACGGTGATCGCTGTCACTCGAGCTTGGTGGCCACGGCGTTCGAGGCCTGGCTGGGCTGGATCGGCGGGAGTGACGCAGATGCGGGCGGCGGGCATGGGACCGCCAACGTGAAGAGACAGATCCTTCGAGTATTCCGCTTTTGTAATAGACCTTCGACGGATTTTGATGGCGCAAGCCTATTCCTCGTGCCATCGCCCGACGATCCTACCTTTCGAGAATCCTTCAGGTAAGGAAAACGAAACCGGTCCTCGTTGGACTTGGGACCGAGCCTCTATCAGGCAGATAGAACGGCAAACACGATTCCATCGAAGGGGACGAATTCGTGCCCACCGTACTAAGATCACGACGACGTGTGAAGCCTACAAAATCCGCCGAAAGTCTTTTTTCAACCCGGTTTCAAATGGTCTGATCTCTACAACGCAGAAACTTCGATCCTGTATTCGTTTTTTTGGGATCTTTTTTGAATTTCCTGCCAAACGAGGCTTCCTGCAGCTCGAGGATTGAGTTCTTCGCCGAACCGCCGGTGCTGACACGCAACACGAGGCGCTGCTGCCTAAAGAGCAGCGCCCCGCGTTGAGTGATAGGGTGTGAGGCCGGTGTTGGCCGCGGGACACTGCGTTCTGTCGAGCGGTGTCCCGCTTGCTGTCACTCGATCTTGGTGGCCACGGCGTTCGAGGCCTGGCCGGGCTGGATCACCTGGAACCACACCGGTGTGGGCGGCAGGCTCGGGATCGCGAGGGTCCACTCCACCTGGCCGTTGATGTTGGTATAGTAGGGGCCATGAGCAGATTTGGGGCTCTTGAGGCGCAGCATCACGCCGAGCGGCTGGTAGTAGGTATAAGCCAATCCCTTGACACCGTAGACCAGCCAGGTGTCGGTGTAGCTCTGTGCTCCCTTGGTCGTGAAGGTGCAGAAGCCGTCAGCCGGGACCACTGTCGGGAAGAGTGAAAGCGTAAAATCATAGTCGAGCTCGTAGACGTACGCCGCCCCGGCGTCTAGTCCCTTCTCGTTATCGTTACGGGCAGTCCCCATGATGGCGGTGTTTTCGTAGATCGCAACCGCGCCGGCGTAATCGTAGGTTTTGCCATCTGCGGCCAGTAGGTTGCGATCGGTATACCACTCATCCTGCAGATCGTCGTAGAGGATCAAGTAACCGGCGCCTGACTGCGGGCCTTGATGATCGCTGTAATGAGCGTTCACAACGGCTTTTTCACCATGGACTGCAATCCGCCACCCGAAGTAGTCACCATCCTGAGCGTCGTCGGGGATGATTTTTTGGTGTTTCTTGAACTTTTCTTCCAGGTTGTCCCATTGATAGACATAGACTGCTCCGTATTCGACACCCGGCGAAGATTCATGGAGCGGTGTACCGATGAGCGCCCAATCCCCGTACAGAGAAACTGACGTTCCGAATCGATCATTCGGACCGACGTCATCGGGAACGATCTTATCGGTCTGTATCCAGAGATCGATGGGACCACCTGGATTGTATTGGAAAACATAGACAGAACCGGCATCCGTTAAGGGAGAATCGTCGTAATATGCACCCACCAAAATCGTGTCGCCGAACTTCGATACTCCCCATCCGAAATAGTCCTCCATATACCCGTCCGAAGCGAACAGTTTCTGTTCTTCGATCCAACTCCCCGATTGATAACGAAAAACATACGCCGCGCCCGCATTGTAAGCTAAATCGTCGTTCGATCGATGGCCCACGACAATCACGTCGCCATCGATCGCCAGCATGTCTCCGTAGTAATCCAACTCTCCCAAACCTTGTGGTATAAGGGTATCCTCCCACGTCCATTGCATGCTCAGTTCATCGTAGCGGTACACGTAAACGGCACCTGAATCCCTGCCGCTGTGGTCAGCGAAAGGTGCCCCCACCACGATGACCTCTCCGTCGGTAGCAACATAGCTCCCGAAGCGGTCATTGGGATCTCCCGAAGGCGGAGTGAGGGTTTCCTCCCTCTTCCACTCGCCTTTGATCGAATCCTGTCTGAAAACGTAAACATTACCCCAAAACGGCCCCTGCGGATCAGCGTAACCGACCGCGGCAACGACGATCACATCTTTCGCCATCGCTACATGCGCCCCGAAATGATCGTGGTCCTCACCGTCCGGGGCCAGCAGCTTCTGGATCTCGGTAATCGCATCGTTTCCCGAGAGCTCCGCGACACCGGCGTAGCACAACCAGAAGAAAACAGCACTAAGTACAAATACAATCTTCACAGCCGAGTCCTTCATGACACGTCCTCCTTTTAGAGATCAAAAATTATTCACCATACCCAAACGATCAATCAAAATCTACATATCGACACAAAATCGGCCCGATGATAACCTTCCTCGTGATCGCTTACCCTGTCATGCGCAACGACTCGATCTCGGCCACAACGAAAAGACTGTTTTTTTGGAAAAAGATGCGATGCCCCGAGGAGACGTCACCGATCGTCCCGATCTGGCCGTGATGTTCGAAAAGATCGCCGCCGGAGACACCAAATCGATCAACCGGTTGTTCACCATCGTCTACGAGGAGCTCTGCGCCATGGCGCACAACCTGCTGCGCAGGGAGGATCGGGGCCCACCCCTCAAGACCACCGCCCTCGTGCACGAGGTTTACCTGCGTCTCTGCCCTGGCGGCTGCCAGGGCTGGCGGAACCGCCGCCACTTCTTCGGCGCCGCGAGCCGTGCCATGCGGCAGGTGCTGGTGGACGAGTGCCGCCGGCGCAGAGCGCTGAAGCGCGGCGGCGGCCGATCTGCCGTCCCCCTCGATGAGGGTAACGAGCAGGTTTTGACGCATGACAACAATGAGCGCTTCTTTGACGAGGTCGAGGCACTGCACCTGGCCTTGGATCGGTTTCAGGCCCACGCCGACCACGAACGCCAGGCCAAGGTCGTGGAGTACCGCTACTTCGTGGGCCTGACGGCCCGCGAGACGGCGGAGGTACTGGGAGTCTCGGAGAACACGGTGACCAACGACTGGGCCTATGCCAGGGCCTGGCTGAAGCGCGAGATGTTGGGAGAAGAAGATGGTTGAGAGCCGCAACCACACGATCCAGGAGCTGTTCCTCGAAGCCATGGCGTGCGACCCGGCGCAACGCGAGGCTTTTCTGAAGCGCATCGGGGCGGACGATCCAGGGCTGCGCCGCGAGGTGGAGTCGCTGATCGCGGCCCACGACGACGATCCGCGGTTCCTCGAAAGCTCGCCCTGGAACCGCCTGGCCAGCGAGCGCCCGCCCGCCGTTGGCGATGCAGTGCCGCCGCCGCAGCCGGCCGCCCGCGATCTGCCCTTCGAGCGCCTCGGCGCGTTCCGCCTGATCGACAGGCTCGGCGCCGGCGGGATGGGCGAGGTCTACATGGCCGTGCAGGAGCCGATCGGCCGCCAGGTGGCGCTCAAGGTGATCCGCCGCGAACGCATGCGTTCCTTCGAGGCGGTACAGCGCTTCCTGCGCGAGGTGGACGCCCTCTCCAGGATCCGCCACCCCAACATCGTCACCGTCTTCGCCAGCGGCGAACAGCGTGAGGTGCTCTATTTCGCCATGGACCTCGTGCCCGGCCTGAGCCTCGAGGAGCTGCTGGTCGAGAAGGCCGCCCAGGAAGCCCGCATCCCCCTGCCCGGGATCCTGAGCTGGCTGCGCGACATCGCCCGCGCGCTCGAGAGCGCCCACCGCGAGGGTATCATCCACCGCGACGTGAAGCCGGCCAACATCCGGATCACACCTAACGGCCTGCCGATGCTGGTGGACTTCGGCATCGCCCGCCAGGCCGACCTTTCGACGCTAACCCTCACCGGCACTTTCCAGGGCACACCTCACTTTGCCTCGCCAGAGCAGGTCGAGGCCGAAAGCGGCACGATCGACGCGCGCACCGACGTCTACTCCCTCGGCGTGACCCTCTACCAGGCGGTGACCGGTGCCCTGCCCTTCACCGGGGACACGACGGAGCAGGTCTTTCACAAAATCCTCTCCCAAGAGCCGCTCCCCCCCCGTCGGCACGATCCGACGCTCTCCCGCGACGTGGAGACGGTGATCCTCAAAGCCATGGCCAAGAACCCGGCGGACCGCTACGGGACCATGGATGCCCTGGCCGACGACCTCGACTGCATCCTGAACGACGAGACGATCGCCGCCCGGCCGGTGGGTTTCACTACCCGCTGCCTGCGGCGCATCCGGCGTTACCCCGTGGTCAGCACCGCCGTGGGTGTGGCGCTAGCGGCGCTGCTGGCTCTCGCGATCTGTGTGCCCTGGGTCTATGCTCTATCGGAGGGGGAGAAGCGGCGGGCCGCCGAAGAATTCGGTGCCGCGGTCGAGAAGCAACGCAAGTTGGTGCTGGAGGCCCAAAAACGCGCCGAGAATGAAGCCGACAGGGCCAACACCATCAAGGACTTCATGGTGGGGCTCTTCTCCGCCGCCGATCCCTTGGTGCGCGGGGAAAACGTCAAGGTCATCGATGTCCTTGCAAGCATGGAAAAAAAGATCGAGCGCGAGCTCGGCGACCAACCGGAGACCGCCATCGCGCTCCACGATGTCAACGCCGGCATTCACCGCGATCTCGGTCACTTCAACGAGGCGCTGCGCTGTGTCGAGCGCGGAATCGAGCTGTGCAACACCGAGATCGACAACAACCACCACAGCGAGCTGATGCTGCGCAACACAAAGGCCACGATCCTGGAAGGACAGGGGCACCACAGTGATGCCGAAGCCATCTACCGCGCGGTGCTGCAGCAGCGCCGGGAGCTTTACGGCGACGATCACCTGGACACGATCGCATCGATCAACAACCTCGCCAACTGTCTCTCCACCGAGGAGCATCACGACGAGGCCGAGCTCCTCCTTTGCGAGGCTCGTAACCGTCTCGAGGCGCTCGGCAAGCGCGACCACCCGCTGTGGCACACGGTGCTCAACAGCCTGGCCGTCACGCGCCTCTACAAGAAGGAGTACGGCGAGGCCGAGGAACTCCTGCGGGATGTCCTCGCGGTCAGGCAGCGTGAGAAAGGCGACGACCACCCCTACACGCTGACCACCAAGAACAACCTGGCTGACGCGCTGCGCGGTCTGGGCCGCCTGGAGGAAGCCGAGGATCTGCTCCGCCACTGTCTCGAAGGGCAGCTTCGAGCCTTTCCCGAGGGGCACGACGCGGTCCTCAAAACGAAGTACAACCTGGCCCGCGTGTTGCTCGAACGTAAGGCCTACGCCGAGGCCGAGCCCTTCTGCGCGCAGGCCTACGAGGGTTTCAAACACCTCGAAGGTAATCACCCTCACAAAACCCTGCAGGCCATGGAGGTTTTGGCCTATCTATTATTGCGGCAAAGCAAGTATGCTGCTTGTGAAGAGCTGCTTCTCGAGAGGCTGGAAATCGTGCGCGCCCTCGAGGCGCCGGGTGCTGGACGGGACCGCACGTTAGGTGCTCTCCACGCCTTGCAGCAGCTCCACACGGCCTGGGGCCGGCCGCAAAAGGCCGCCGAGTACGCGACCTCGATCCAAAATATCAAGAACGCCCCAGACGGAGAGTAGTCCCCGCACGGGGCGAAGGGAGGGGTTACCATGCCGATCCAGTTCCGCAACCTGGTCTTCGAAGGCGGCGGCGTCAAGGGGATCGCCTACGTGGGTGCCATGCGCGTTCTCGAGCAGCGCGGCGCCCTCGAACACATCGTGCGGGTCGCCGGCACCAGCGCCGGGGCGATCAACGCCCTGGTCTACGCCCTCGGCTACGATCTCAACGAGCAGCGCGATATCCTCTACTCCACCAACTTCGAAGATTTCATGGACGATTCCTTCGGGGTCATCCGTGACATTCGACGGCTGGCGCGGGATTTCGGCTGGTACAAGGGGGATTTCGTGGCCACCTGGATCGGCGAGCTGGTCGCCGCCAAGCTGGGCCGCCCCGACGCCACCTTCGGCGACCTGGCCGCTGCCGAACACACCGATCTCTACGTGGTCGGCACCAACCTCAGCACCGGCTACGCCGAGGTGTTCTCGAAGGAGCGCCATGCCGAGATGCCGATCGCCAAGGCGGTGCGCATCAGCATGTCGATCCCGCTCTTCTTCGCCGCGGTGCGCCACGGCGAACGCAACGACGTCTACGTCGACGGCGGCGTCATCCGCAACTACCCGATCAAGCTCTTCGACCGCGAAAAGTACATCGATCTATCCGGGGAATCCTACGCGGCGCGCAGGACCGAGTACTACAACCGGCAGAACGCCCGCTTCGCCCAGGAGGTCCCGGGGCGCAGCCCCTACGTCTACAACCGCCAGAGCCTGGGCCTGCGCCTCGACACGCGCGAGGAGATCGCCCTGTACCGCTACGGCGAACCGCCCAAGGGCAAGCCGATCCGCAAGTTCACCGAATACGCCCGCGCGCTGCTCGAGGCGCTCCTGTGCGTCCAGGAGAACCAACACCTGCACGGCGACGACTGGCACCGCACCGTCTACATCGACACGCTCGACGTGGGCACCACCGATTTCGACCTCTCCAACAAGAAAAAGACGGTTCTCGTGCGATCGGGCATCGATTGTGCCGAAAAATACTTCACCTGGTTCGAGGACCTTCGGGAACATCCGTCCAACCGCATCGCATGAGCATGCAGGGGGGACGCGACATCGGCAGAACGGCCCGAAACCGTCGTCACCCGGGATGTGGGAGGATGGCTCATGGCTTTCGACCTGGAGAGGTTCTTCACCGACGTTTTCGCGCCGCGCCCCGGTGAGATCGTCACCGTGACCTACGACGTGCCGCACGCCGGGGTCGCCGACAACCAAGCCTGGCGCGATCGCCGGCAGATGGCAAAGGAGTGGCACCTCTCAATCGCCGGGTTTGCCACCACCTACGGCATGCGCCTCAATCCACTGCTCACCTACGAATCCACGGGATCGCACAACTCCGACCTGCCCGAGACCGGCCGAAGCGACGGCAAAACGGTGCGCCTCGAGGAGGTGATCGCAAGCTCCACCGTGGTGATCTCCATGCCCGAGTACTCGGCTTCGGCGCCTCTGGCCGGATTGACCCAAAAATACGCGCAGGTGCGCGTGGCCAGCATGCCGGGGGTCTCCAAATCGATGGAGAGCACGGGGCTCTCCGCAGATTACCGAAAAGTCGCCGAGCGGTGTGCCCGCCTGGCACCGCTCTTCGAGAGGGCCATCGGCGTCGAGGTGATCTTTTCGACCGGTCACTCCTGCTATTTCGATCTGTCCGACAACAACCCCGTGTTCCAGGACAACGGGCTTCTGCCGCCCGCGGCGGGCTCGGCGAACCCGAGGTCCCTGCCCCTCAGAAACCTGCCTTCCGGCGAGGTCTGCACCTGCCCCAACGAATCCGCCGCCAGTCTCACCAGCGGCGCGATCCCGGCCGCCATCGAAGGCGAGATCGTGGTCTTCCTGATCGAGCACAACCGCATCGTCGATGTCGAGGGCAAGGGGCCCGTGGCCTGCAAGGAGCGCCGCAGATTCCAGCAGGAAGCCGCCCTCTGCAACATCGCCGAGGTGGCCATCGGCTGCAACGAACAGGCCGCCGTCACCGGCAACGCCCTGGAAGACGAAAAAGCCGGCTTCCACTGGGCCTTCGGCCGCAGCGAGCATCTCGGCGGCACGGTGGGACCGGCGAGCTTCTCCTCCCCTGACAAGGTGATCCACGAAGACATTGTCTATGCCAAGGGAAGCCCGATCGAGTGCGAGCGCCTCGATTTCATCTTTCCCGACGGCACCCGGACAACCGCGATCCGCGATGGCCTACCGATCATCTAGCCGAGTGCATACCGAAATCAGCTACACGTTGGCAGCTCATATCGCCGAATGTAGAATGAATAAAAATTCAACGATGTGACGCAACCATCCGGCGCAGGCAAGTGGAGGTACGGAGAGTGAAGCCGAACGAACGGGACGAGCAGATGATCCGGTTGAGCGTCGAATCATCGAGCACCGGCATCTACTGGATCCAACAGGACGGGCGTATCGTCTACGCCAATCGGGCGGCGGTTCACATCTTGGGCTACTCCACCGAGGAGCTCAAGGAGATGTCGGTGCTGGACATCGATCCGACGCACACGCGGGAGAGCTGGCGCGCACGCTGGGAGGAGTTGAAGGCGCTCGGTGCGCATTCGTTTGAGCGGATGCACCTCCACAGTGACGGCCGCCTCGTCCCGGTGGCGCTCACCGTCAACTTCATCGTGTACGACGACGGGGAATACCTCATCGCCTTCGTCAACGACATCACCGAGCGCCATGAAATTCTCGATGCACTGCGGGCCAGCGAGCGGCGCTACCGCACGATGATCGATCAATCCCCTCTCAGCACGGTGGTCTATCGGCCCGACGGATCGATCATGGATTCGAACCCCGCCTTTTGCGCCCTCTGGAACATCTCAGCCGAGGTTTACGAATTTCTGGCGTCTCACTACAGCGTTTTAGAAGACGAACAGCTAGAGTCCTTGGGTATCACCACCGAGCTGCTACTCGCCTTCGCCGGCGAGACGGTGGAGATCGACGATCACTTCTACGATCCGGAGAAGACTGAAGCCACACGCGCTGCCGGTCTGAAATCCCACTGGGTGCGTGCCCGTGCCTACCCGGTCAAGGATGACGAGGGGAGCGTTATACAGGTGGTGGTGATCCACGAAGACGTATCGTTGGAGCACGCGGCCGAGGCGATCCTTCGTGAAAGCGAGGCCCGGCTGGCCATGGCACTGTACGGCGCCCGCCTGGGGCTCTGGGACTGGAAGGTAAAAACGGGAGAAGCCGCTTTCAACGCGCAATGGGCCGAGATGCTGGGTTACCAGCTCGACGAGATCGAGCCGCGTGCAACATCGTGGTCCAACCTCATCCATCCCGGCGATTTGGAACGGGTCCTGCGCACTGTCAGGGAGCATCACGAGGGCAAGACCGAGTTCTACCAGTCCCAGTTCCGCATGCGCGCCAAGTCGGGGGTTTGGCACTGGGTGTCGAGCGCCGGAAAGGTCTTCGAACGCGATCCCAACGGAGATCCGGTCAGAATGATCGGCGTCCACGCCGACATCGACTCTCAGAAACGCACCGAAGCCGAACGGCTGCGCCTGGAAGCCGCCATCGAGCAGGCCGCTGAAGGAGTGATGATCACCAACCAGGAAGGATTCATTCAGTACGTCAATCCGGCGTTCGTAGGACTGAGCGGTTACGGGAAAGAGGAAGCGGTCGGCCAAACCCCGCGCCTGTTGAAGAGCGGCAAGCAGGACGAGAAGTTTTACGAGTCGCTCTGGGGGACGATCAGAGCCGGTGAGATCTGGTCGGGCCGCCTCGTGAACCAGCGCAAGGACGGCAAACTCTACACGGTGGACTGCACGATCTCCCCGATGCGCGACGAGACCGGCACGATCTGCCACTACGTCGCAGTCGAGCACGATGTAACTGGCACCCTGGCGCTCGAGGGTCGGTACCGCCAAGCACAGAAGATGGAAGCCGTGGGCCGCCTGGCGGGCGGAGTGGCCCACGACTTCAACAATCTGCTCACACCGATCCTGGGATACAGTGAGGATCTACTGGAAGAGCTGCCCGGCGGTGATCCGCGGCGCGAGGCGGCGCTCGAGATCCAGGAAGCGGGGATGCGCGCCCGCGACCTGGTGCGCCAGCTCCTCGCTTTCGGGAAGAAACAACCCCTCAAGATCTCTCCAATCGACCTGAACCAGGTGGTTCTGGGCTTCAAAAAGCTGCTCCAGCGCGTCCTACGTGAAGATGTACGCATCGAAACCGCCTTACACGCATCGGGAACGACGATCCGAGGTGACATCAGACAGATCGAGCAGGTGATCATGAACCTGGCGATCAACGCCCAGGACGCCATGCCCGAGGGGGGAACGCTTACCGTCGAGACCGCCGATGTCGTGCTGGACCGGGATGACACCGCCGGCCGTCAAGGTGTCCAGCCGGGCCGATACGTGATGCTCGCCGTGAGCGACTCCGGGATCGGTATGGACCGGCAGACGCGGGAACGGATCTTCGAACCCTTCTTCACCACCAAGGACGAGGGCGGAGGAACCGGGCTCGGCCTGTCCATGGTCTACGGCATCGTCGAGCAACATGGCGGCAGCATCTGGACATACAGCGAGCTGGGAAGAGGAACGCAGTTCAAGATCTACCTGCCAATCAGCAGCGAAGAGGTTGCGAAGAAATCGGATCCTGCCGTGCGATCTGACCTGCCAGGGGGCTCGGAAACGGTGCTGGTCGCCGAAGACAACCCCCAGGTGCGCAAATTGACCTGCGCCATCCTGACCAGCCTCGGCTACGGCGTAAAAACCGCGGATTCCCCCGAAGAGTGCCTGCGGATCGCCGCGCTCCCGGAGACCAAGATCGATCTGCTGCTCACCGATGTGGTGATGCCCGGAATGAACGGACCCGAGCTCGGCAAACGGCTGCGTACGATCCAGCCCAAAGCTGCCATTCTCTTCATGTCGGGCTATACCGACTGCGTCCTCAGCGAGCACGGCGTCCCGGGAGAAAACGTCCAGTTCATTCCCAAGCCGTTCACCCGGCAAGCCCTGGCCGCCGCGATCCGAAAAGTTCTCGAATGACGTTGAGGGGTAGCGGCCTCAAAGCCGCCATCAATCCAACCGTAACCCGACTGCCATAGGGTTATAGACCGACTATCCTACGGCGTTGGAATGGAAGACGATAAAACTCCAGCGTTCAACCACAATCCATACACCCGACCTCCTTCATCGAGGAGTGATGGTGTCATTCACCACGCGATGTCAATCGCCCAACCGTAGCCCAACCGTGAGGGAGGGCGAGATGGCACGATCGAATCTATAATGCAATTTTACTGCTCTAATCACAGATCGCCAGAGAAACGTGGCGCAATCCAACCATCATCACATCTCGTTCGGTATCCTCATCCTCGATCACCACAGTGACACACGGCTGCAAAGCAGAGTGTCCCTGGACGGTGGCGCACGATCAGCACACGTCATTGCCTCACATGCGACGGCATCGTTGACCTAACAGCTCTGTGAGCAACTCACAGTCGGACACACCTAGGCAGGGGCACTAATTTTTCAGGATTTCCAGTGAGCTCTTCTCTTTTCGAAATCTTGAAGTAGAATGGGCTCGCTATTGTCCTGAGTAAGGATTTGTTAAGAGATCGATAGGAATGATTTTATGAGGGAGACATCTGATGAAGTCGAGCTTGACGCTGCTTTTGCTTTTCTCGATGTTCGCGTTCTTGACGTTCGCCGCCGGCAACGCCGCTGACGAGCCGATCATCGTGGACCATACCTGCACCGATCTGCCCCAGGTCCCCGACCAATGGATTACCGAGGCCAAGAGCGCGCTGCATATCTGCTACGGCCACACCTCGCACGGGAGCCAGGTCACCGACGGCATGACGGGCCTGGTGAGCTTCACGGGAGGCTGCGGCGGCCCTCAGTTTGCCTGGAACTACGGCGGCTCGGGCGGTGCCCTCGACCTGCACGACGGCGGCATGCCTGGAGACTGCGGCTATTATCCCGACTGGGTCAACCACACCCGCACCTATCTCGACAATCCCGCCAACTCGAATTGCAACGTGATCATCTGGTCGTGGTGCGGCCAGCACTCGGGTTATTCCGAACAGAACATGATCGATTACTACCTGGCGCCGATGACCCAGCTCGAGCTCGACTACCCGCATGTCCAGTTCGTCTACATGACGGGACATCTCAACTACTGGTCGAAACTGAACACCGACGCCCGCAACCAGCAGATCAGGGACTACTGCATCGCCAACAACAAGATCCTCTACGACTTCGCCCACATCGAGAGCTACGACCCTGACGACACCTATTTCGAATATGCCAACGACGACTGCAGCTACTGGGATGAGTACGGCGTCCTTCAGGGCAACTGGGCCGAGGAGTGGCAGGCTGCCCACGTTCTCGACGTGGAATGGTACAATTGCCCCTGCGCCCACTCGCGCGCTTTGAACGGCAACCAGAAAGCCTACGGCGCGTGGTGGCTCTGGACCCGGATCGCCGGTTGGCCCGGCGTGGAAACCCTGAAGAGCGACACCGATCAGATCTCGGCCTCGTCAGGGGGCAGCGTCGACTTCGATCTCGATGCCGGCCACCTTTATGCGGGTAGAGAGTACATCCTCGTGGCTACCATGAGCGGAACCACCCCGGGCACTCTCCTTCCTGGCGGCTTGGCCACGATCCCCATCAATCGCGACTGGCTCACCGACTTCGTCCTCGGCCATCTGGGCCACAACTACTTCACGAACTTCCACGGCAACCTCGACAACGACGGGCTCGCCGCTGCGCAGCTCAACACGGGCACGTTGCAGCCGAGCTGGGTGGGCAGCACGCTTCATTTCGCCTACGCCACAGCCAATCCTTGGGATTTCGCCTCGAACGCGGTTGCCGCGACCATCGTGCCCTAGAACACCACCGGTCTTCGAGACGGTAACGCTGTGAGCCGTCTGGTTGCCTGGTCACGGCAAAAAATCGAAAAAGGGACACTGCTCAACTGGGCAGTGTCCCTTTTTTGAGTATCCTTGCTTTTTGTCTATTGACAAAGCCGTGGTCTCTCGGCATGTAGTGCTTCATGGCACCTACGACCAACCTAAACCAGCTACGTAGCCGCATGGAGCGCCTCATCCCGCGCGCGAAGCGATGGTCTGGTACCATCTACAGAACTACCAGTATCCTCTATGCTAATCAGAAAGACGTGATGACCGGGGCGGGAGCAAAAATCACCGGTGGGAGATGGAATCCGGAGAATTCCTTATCTTCGCCGGCCGATTGCAGCCTGGAAGCTCCCTTGCGGTTCATAACGTTGAGAAACTTCCCGAAGCTCGTCCCTGACGAAGTAGGTATGATCGTTTAGGTAGGCATTCCCGACTCGAGCTCGTAAATCATACGCCAAATGAGGTCTATCTTCCCCCGTTCGATGACTTCCAGCGGTTTGAGGCCGTCAAATGCAACGTTTTCTGTATTGAGCCACTCCCCCACATAACCAGCACGCATGACTTTCGAAAGAGCGCTTTGCATCCGCTGCATCTCGATCATGCGCTGTCGGCTTGCTTCGCTCAACGACCGGCCTGACTCCCAGGCAGCAATCGCCCGCTCTGAATAGCCGGTAAGGCGCGAAAAGAGCTTTTGACTCAGGCCCAAACGGGTTCGAATTGGACGCACCGCAATTGTCTTCACTGAACCCTTCGGATTGATGGTCTTGTTTTTTCCACGAATATGCCCGGTCTTGGTACTCACGGCAGTTGACTCCTTTACAGGCCTAAAACATAACTCCTTTTTTTGTAAATGGCAAGCACTTTTACATGCAAATTTGCACGCAACAATTCAACCTCAGCTCACTCTTCATCGGCTTTTGTTCCCAAAATCCGACAGAAAACCGTTTTTCCAAGGGATCTTTCCCACCCCAATCCCTCCACACTCATTCATCAGGGCAGTTCATCAGGGCAGTGTCCCTTTTGTCCCTCGTTCGGCTTGGAGCGCTAGTCGTTGCCGAGCGCCCTGATCTCGAGATCGCGAAGCTCGATATGACAGCCGTGCCCGCAGAAGCCGATATGCCCGGCGGTGCGCGAGCGTCCGGGATGGGGCTTGCCGTCGGCGGGTTCCCTGGCGGCCAGGTCGACATCGAGGATGGTCGTGCCGTTCAGCTCCACGACCACGCGCGAGCCGCGACAGGTGACCTGCTGGAGGTTCCACTCCCCCACTTCTCGTAGATAACCGCGATCGGCGGCTTTGATGCCGTAGGCCGAGCCGTGATACTGCCAGGGTTGGAGCTGGGCGTACTGCGCCGCGTCGTTGTCGAGAATCTGCAGCTCCACACCGCTCTGCGACGGGTTGCCCTCACCGGGGTAGTGGATCGCGAGACCGTTGTTGGCGCCTTCGGTGAGCTTGAACTCGAAGCGCAACATATAGTCGCCGTACTCTTCGGTGGTGTGCATGACACCCCCGGAAGGCGTGCAGATCAGCTTGGAATCGGCGATCTCGTATCCTTTGATCTTGGTCCAGCCGCCAAAATCACGGCCGTTGAAGAGCGGTTTCCATTCGGTGGCGGCAAACGGAATTTCCTTGTCCGGCCCGCCACAGCGCAGGATCCGGTTGGCATCCTCCGCGCCGATCTCACGCAGGAAGATGTTGCGCCAGCGGATCTCGCCGCCGTGCGTCTGCAACTGGATCGGCCCCTTGCGGAAAATCGGGAGCCGGCGATCGAAGAAATTCTCCAGCACCGCATGATCGACGATGCGCGTTCCGTTCAGCCAGACCGTGACGCGCGCGCCGACCATCACGATGCGCAGCACGTTCCACGAACCGAAGGGGCGGTCCATTTTTTTGAGAGGATCCTTGCCCGGCGTGCCCGCGGAGTTGTTCCAGAGCCCACCGGAGCCCTTGTCGGCGCCGATCGACCACTTGCCGCCGGCTTCGGTGGTGTCCCAGATCTGGACTTGCGGGCAGCCGCGCAGGTAGATGCCGCTGTCGGCGAGGGGAACCGTCTTGTATTCGATTTGCAGCTCGAAGTCGGCATAGTCCTTGTCGGTGGTGGCGTAGAGGCCGCTCCCATCATTGACCAGCTCTGCGTTCTCCGCGCGCCAGTGCTTGGCGATATCGGCACGCGTCTTCTCCTTGTGGCGCGCCAGATCCTCGGGCGTCATCGCCCACAGCGTACGCGGATCGCGCGTTCCATGACCATACCAACCCGCGAGGCTCTTGCCGTCGAAGAGCGCCACGAATCCCTTGGGCGGGCCGGGGATCGGGGACGATTCAGACGGCTGGTCCCCGGCGCTCATATGAGCCGCCATACCCGTGAGACACCCTAGGAGCGACAGAGTCAAAACAATCGTTTTCGTTTTCATAGCGGCTTTCTCACGCGGGTGTGCGTTTCTCGGCTGAGTCCATCGACTTCCCAGCCCTTGCGATACGTGCGGCGCACGAAGCGGTTGGCCTCGGGTTTGTTGGTGAAGCGCAGCTTCGCGCCGTCCCAGAGCAGCTCCTCACCAGGGAAGCGATTGGCGATCGCCCCCATGAGCACCGTCTCCGTCAGCCAGTCGCTGTAGCCGAAGTGGGCCGTCGTGCTCCCGCGGCCCAGGCAGGCATCGACGAAGCTGTGATAGTGATCGACATGGGGCAGCTCGATCTGTGCCTGGAAAGCTTCGAGCTCTTTGGCGAAACGAGCCTGTGGCAGCGGTGCCGGCGCACCGATGTGGGGCAGCAGGACACAGCCCTTCTCGCCGACGAACAACGAGCCCTGCCCGGGGATCTTCCCGTCCTCATCGAGCGCAAACAGGCTCGCGTCGGGCAGCATGCCGCTGTCGTACCAAATGAAGCGCAGGGTCTTGCCCGCGGTGTAACGGTTGCCGGGAAAGACGTGGACGATCTTGTTTTTGGGCGAATAGGTCTCTGCGAAGGGCGGCGAGCACTCGCTGCACACCGAGAGCGGCGCCTCGAGCTCCAGCGCGCTGAACACCGGATCGACGATGTGGCAGGCCATGTCACCCTGTGTGCCCGTACCGAAATCGATCCAGCGGCGCCACTGACCGGGATGGTAGAGCCCTTCGACGTAGGGGCGCTGCGGTGCACAGCCCAGCCAAAGCTCCCAGTCGAGATACTCGGGCACCGGATCGGTCCGGTCGGGACGACGCTCGGTCTCGCCAGCACGGCCGACCCAGCCCTTGTTGCTCCAGGAGTGAACCTCCTCGATCTTGCCCACCAACCCGCTCTGGATCATCTTCACGGCCATGCGGTACTCGCGCCACGATTGGATTTGGATGCCCATCTGAGTGACCTGTTTGGGGCGGCGCGCTGCCTCGCGTGCCACGGCGCGACACTCGAAGATGTCGTGGCAGAGCGGCTTCTGGCAGTAGACGTGCTTGCCCGCGAGTAGCGCCGTCATCGCCGCCGGTGCGTGCATGTGGTCGGGTGTCGAGACGTTGACCGACTCGATCGCGTCCCCCACCTCGGCGAACATCGTGCGCCAGTCTCGAAAAGCCTTGAATTCGGGAAAGCGCTTCTTCAGGGCCTCGTCGCCGAGGACCCGATCGAGCTGCCGCTGATCGACGTCGCAGATCGCAACGATCTCCACGTCGGGGTGGCTTGTGAGGGAGCGCAAATCGGCCCACCCCATCCCGCCCACACCGATACAGGCGTGGCGCAGCTTGGTTTCTTCCGATGCCGCTGACACCGCGGCCATAGTGCTCTCGAGAGACAGCGGTACCAGCGCTCCCGCCGCCGCGATCTGTTTCATGAACGTGCGACGCGTTGTTTTCTTCGGCATCGATAGGTCCTCCTTTTCAAAGTGATCCAGCATTATAGATGCGCTCGGCAGGGACAACCAAGACCAATAACCGAAGGGAACGCGCAGGCCTTCTTTCGCTGGTCAGTTTCGAGCGCTCCCCGTATACTCCGCCTGTCGCAAAAAACGTACGTCATGAATCTCGAGGGTGAACAACATCATGAAAAACAAACGGTGCGGTCTGCCCATCACTGGATCGACTCACCAAACACCGAAGAGATCTAGGCCCGCGGCAACGGCGCTTGTGCTGGCTCTGTTCTGCGTCGGTCTACTGGCGGGGACACTGCTGACGGGGACACTGTGGTCGCAAACAGAGGAGCGGTCGCGCATGATCGAAGATCTCCATCGCCTCACCAAGCTGCACATCGAATGGTCGGCCAGGTCGAAGTCCTGGCTCGACGGTTTCGACAGGGCGACTCGCGGGCACACCATGCCCTACCACTCTCCCCGCCCGGGCCTCAGCAAGTCCCTGATCACGCGGGCTAACGACGGCCAGGATTCGATCGAGTGGCTCACCGTCCCCGTGCCGGAGGACCACGCCGAAGCGAGCAACGACCCCTACGTGACCTTTCTGTGGGTTGCCGGTCTCGGCAGCAACTTCAGCGAAGTGACGTTCGACCTCTTCGCGAACGATCGACACCGATTCACCTTCACGAACTCCAAGGAGGAGGAGTGGACGGTCGACGGAGAGGATGGCGCCACGCTCAGCTTCTACGCCCTCATGCAGGACCGCTTCGGCGATCTCTTCGGCTACATGTTCATGAAGCTGCCACTGGCGTCGATCCCCATCGGCGCGCCTCTGGCGATCCGCGTAACCGGACGCGAGGAAGGCAGCAACGCCTGGTGCATGACCTTTCATCACCGTCAGGTGGCGGCGAGCTTCCGCAAAGGAGCGGGCCGGGCATTCTGGTATCGACTCGATCTGCGCGAAGCGGGACAGACCCTGACGATGATCTGTCCCCGGGTATGGACGGGTCGCGCGGTCACCCTCACCGACAAAGAGTCCCTTCATCTGAACGGGATCCTGCAAGCTTTCGAGCGCACCGCCGCGGCGCGCTGGCAACTCAAAGGCTCCCTGACCAGGGAGGGCTCGAAGCCGTTGTCGGTGCTCATCGATGGACAGGAAATCGACCTTTTCGACCTGCCTGCGGCGAGCGAGGAGCGGGCTTCCGGGTTCATCATATCGGACGACGGGTTGCTCGTCGCGCGTTGCACCGAGCGCTCCGCCGCCGGCCGCGTGATCACCTCCAGCGGAGGCGTGTTCGCGCCGCTCGCATCGGTGATCAAAGGCCTCGCGGAGAACTTTTTCACACCGGGCAAGATCCACGTCATCCCGTCGAGCCACCAGGACATCGCCTGGATGGACGCTCCCGATCAGTGCATCGAGGACCGCGACCGCCACGTGATCACTCCGGCGCTGGCTTTGGCCGCGGAGGATCCCAATTTCCGGTATTCCGTGGAGGACACGTTGATCCTGAAGGAGTACCTGACGCGCCATCCCGAGCGGACCGCAGAGATCAGGGAGCTGACCGCGGCGGGACGCCTCGAGTGGGGCGCTACGTATACCCAGCCCTACGAATCGCTCTTCAGCGGGGAGGCGCTGGCACGCCAGCTCTATTTCGGCCGCAAATGGCTGAAGAAGATCCTGCCCGGATGCGACACACGCGTGGCCTGGAACGTGGATGTGCCGGCACGGGCGCTGCAGATGCCACAGATCCTCGCAAAATCGGGGGTCGATTATCTGGTGATCAGCCGCCACGGTAAGGGTTATTTCGACTGGACGAGCCCCGACGGATCGAAGGTTACCACGTTCTCACCGGGACACTATCACGTCGACTCGGAGTTCATGCGGCAGGACGTCCTGAGCGCAACGCCGCTGCTCGGAGAGTTTCTGCGCTTCTGGGAAGGCTGCCACCGGCGTCATGCACTGCCCCCCGAGGTAGCGGTGATCGCCTCCACCGACATGAGCGCCCCGGTGAACCTCGCACGGGTCGTGGCCGAGCTCGACACCCTCGCGGTGGAGACCGACCGCGGCACGCAGCCCCTGTCGCATGTGCTGCCGGCGCTGGTCTACAACACGTCGGAGGCTTTTTTCGATGAGCTTCTGGAAGGGAATCCCGAGCTCCCCGTGATCACGGGCGAGCGTCCCAACGTCTGGCTCTATATCCACGGGCCGGCGCACCACCACGCCGTGAGTTACGCACGCGATGCAGCGGTCCGGCTGACGGCGGCCGAGAAGTTCGCCACTTTCGCGGCGCTCATCGAAGGCGGATTCGAGAGCTATCCTTACGATGATCTTTGCCGCGCCTGGGAGGCATTGATCTACCCCGATCACGGATGGGGCGGGAAAAACGGCCACATCACCGATCGCGTGTTCTTGGAGAAGTACAGGTTCGCTTGCGAGACGGGCGGCCGTCTGCTCGATGATGCGCTGCAGAGCATCGCACGCAGGATCGGCTTCCGCATCGTCGGCGGGAGACCTTTCGCCGTTTTCAACGATCTGTCCTGGAGCCGGTCCGACCCGGTGCGCGTGGAGGTACGCTTCGCGCGGGGAGCGGCCCGTGCCGTGCGAGTCGTTGATGCCGAAGGACAGCCGGTTCCATCTGAGGTGCGCGCATCGACACCCCATCCCGACGGCAGCCTCGAGACCGCCGAGCTGGAGTTCGTTGCACGCGACGTCCCCAGCATCGGATACAAGACGTATGCGGTGATAGCGGCCGCCGAGCAGGACACTCAGCGCAAGGTTGCGATCGAGGCTCCCGAGCCGGTCCTGCCCTTCGAGAACCGCTACTACCGCATCACCTTCTGCCCCGGCGGGATCGCGCAGATCCACGACAAACTGCTGGATCGAGATCTTCTGGAGACGAGCAAGCTTCGCGGCGGGGAGCTTTTCAGCATGCACTCAGAGGGGCATGGCGCCGGCGAATTCGCCGAGGTTCAGCAGCCCGACATGCGTGGATTCGACCGGCTCAGCCGGTATTCACCGCAGTGGAAGATAGAGAGCTCCGGGGAGGTCTCGACGGTCTACGCGGCACGTCAGAAAATGCCGCACTGCACTGTCGCGCAAAAGGTGATCGTCTATCACACGATCAAGAGGATCGATTTCGAAACGTCGCTGCTCGACTGGGATGGAGAACCATATCGAGAGTTCCGCCTTGCCTTTCCGCTCGCCATGGAAGACAGCCGGATCGCCTACGAGATCCCCTTCGGCGTGGTCGAGGTGGGCTGCGACGAGCTCGCCGGTGCCGCCGGCGAGCGCTACGTGCAGGCCTGCAGCGAGGTGCGTCCCCGTGAGGTGCAGAACTGGATCCACGCCTCCGGCAGCGGTTTCGGTGTCACTCTCAGCTCGAGCGTGGCAGTCTGCGATTTTCGCGATCCCACGACCGAGAGCGTCGATTATCCCGTGCTGCAGCCGCTCCTGCTGGCCAGCCGCAAGAGCTGCCACGGGGCGGGCAACTGGTATCTGCAGAAGGGTGATCACCACTTCCGCTTTTCGTTGTTTTCCCATCCTCCGGGCTGGGAGCAGGGATACCGGCGGGGCATTCAGGCCGACCACCCGCTACGCGCCGTGCTCGCGGGTACGAGCCGTGCTCCCAGATCGCTTCCCGCGGAGCAGAGCTTCGCCGCGATCGATCAGCCCAACGTGTTGATCAGCACGATCAAAAAGTGCGAGGACGATGACGCGGTGGTGGTGCGGTGTGTCGAGATGGAGGGGTGTGATCGAGATGTCGAGCTCAGCTTCTTCATACCGATCGAGCAGGTACTACAAACCGATATGATCGAGGAGAACGGCGTAGTCCTCAATCACGATCACGACCGGATCCGCCTGGCGATCTCCAGGTACTCGATCGAAACCCTCAAGCTCTTGCGATAGCAAGACACGCAGAAAAAGAGCCCGCAGGACACAATAGTCTCCCACGGGCTCTTTGATGGTACGCGATGAGTATCCGTTCTCGACGCGCAGGTCGTCAGTGGTGCATCTACCTTCCGGCGCCGGCAGGCTCCAGCATCGATTCCTTTTTCTCGACCTCGGCCGTTGCCGGCTCGGCGATCACGCTGAAGAGCCGCTCCGGCTCGAAGTATTTGCGAAAGATTCCGGTGAGCTCTTCGATGCCGAAGCTCTCATAGTACTTCTCGACGTTCTTTTGGGAATCCAGGCTGGTGCCGTGCTGATCGAGCTGCTGGAGCACGCTCCACCAGTAGCTCGGCTCCTTCATCTGGACGTCGAGATTGTTGAGGGTCTGCTTCAGCGCATTGGCCAGCTCTTCCTCGGTCGGCCCGCTCTTGGCGAAGGCTTCGAAGATGATCTTGGCTTCATCGACCACCTGATCCACTTTTTCCGGATCGCAGGGTGCGCCGGTGAGGAAGAGGCTGAAATCGTCGAAGGCGTAGATCGGTTGGAACTGGGCGTCGATCGAGTAGACCAGTTGGGCTTCCTCGCGGATGCGCTTGTTGAGCCGGCTGGAGAGGGTCTGTTGCACGATGCTGAGCCCCCGCCGGTGCCGCACGTTGCGGCCGTCGCATCCGAGAAACCCGAAGAGCACCATCCCCTTCGGGGTGATGGTCTCCACCGCCACGCGTCGACTCCACGGCCCTTTCTCGCCGCCGATGCGACGCAGCTCGTCGGCATTTTTCAGGTTGCGCGCACGATCGGGCAGCGAGCCGATGTAACGTTCCACGAGCGGCAGAACCTCCTCGAGGGTCATCTCACCCACGACGGCCACCTCGATCGGTGCCGTCGAACAGAGCTTCTCGAGCCAGGCCTGGGCCTTCTCGAGCGACTGCTTTCCGACCTTCTCGAGGCTCGTCGGCATGAGACGCTGGTCCCCCTGAGTGAGCACGTCGATCATGGCGATCGAGGCGCGGTACTCGGGGACCTTCTCCAGATATTTGAGCTGTTGCATCATCGTCTGCTTCCAGACGTTGAACACCGAATCCTCGATCTTGCCTTCCGTCAAGAGGGCATGGGCGAGCTGCAGGCCGCTCTCCAGGTCTTGCGGTGAGCCGGTCACGGTGACCATGAAGGCGTCAGGCAACGAGGAGGCTTTCACGCTGATGTTCTTGCCTGTCATGAGGTCGGTGATCTCGGTGGAGCTGAGCCTCTTCGTGGCCTGCTGGCGGAAGGCCAGCGAAGCCACGTCGGTGATGCCGGCGTTCTCCGCGGTCTCTTCGAGCGAACCTCCGGCGAGGCATATGCTGAGCAACACCGTGTCCTTCTTGTAGTCGTTGAAGCGGTGATGCAGGCGCACGCCGTTCGCCAACCAGCCGCTGGTGACAGCCAGATCCTCGTCGACGCTGGACTCGACCAGAAGTCCCGGCTTCGGCAGAGCGGCTAGGAGCGCCAGCGCTTGCTTCTCCTGGCGCGGCGGTTCGGTCTTGCGGACCAGCGCCGCACGGGCTGTGGCGATCACGTCGTCCGTGGATGGAACCTTCACACCTTCTTTCTCGGGCAGGGTCAGAACGTAGGCGAAGGCGCCTGGAGTAAACTGTTCGGTGAACACTGCGTTCACCTCGGAGAGCTCGATCTCCGGCAGGAGCTTCTGGATCAGGTCGCAGGCCTGCTGTGCCGAGAGGACCGGCTCGCCGTCGTTGACGCAGTCGAGGATCTCCATCAGGAAAGACTGAGCGTTGCGGGTCTTCTCGGTGCGGACGTCGCGCTCGGCATCGGAAGTGATGTCCGTGCATGCCAGCTCGAGCTCGCGCTCGGTAAAGCCGTGCTCGCGCGCCCGGGACACCTCGATGATCATCTCCTCGAGGATCTTGATCCAATCGCCCGGCTCGCCTTCGGCCGAAGCGGAGACGATCAGGGCTTCATCGAAAAAGCGGCCCACTCCCGCACCTGCCGAAAAATAGCTGGCCTCGCCCTTCTTGACGCGCTCCGAGTAGCGCCGGTCCATGATCCAGCTTGCGATCACCTCGACCAGCTCGGTGCGCAATCCGCTCACCGTGGTGATCGGCCCGCGCCCCGGCCGGAGCCACATCATCTGAGCCTCGCAGGCCTCGAGCTCCGGATCGGTCACGACGATCGCCCGTTGCTCCCGGGAGAGCACGAGCTCGGGGCCCCGTTCGCGCCCGTCGGGTACAGGAGCGTGATAGCTTCCGAAATGCTTCTCGATCATGGGAATGATCGGTTCCGGCGCGGCGTCACCGACGAGCAACACCGTGACCCGCGCGGGGCGATACCAGGTCTTGTAGAAGTCGACAAAGGTGTCGCGGTCGGCCCCTTTGATCACCTTCTCGAGCCCGATCGGCATGCGCTCCGCCAGGCGCGATCCGGCGAAGAGCTGGGGCCAGAGCTTGTCGCGCAGCCGTTGCTCTACGTTCAGGTGGGCCCGCAGCTCTTCCAGGATCACACCCCGCTCCTGGTCGATCTCCTCCTCCAGCAAGAGGGCCCGGAAGGCATAGTCGCTGAGTACGAGCAGCGCCTTGTCGATCTGCTCCATCTCGGTGTCCGGGGTGAAGAGCATGTAAGCCGTCTGGTCGAAGCCGGTAAAGGCGTTGGCATCGGCGCCGAACTCCATTCCGAGGCTCTCGAAGTAGGGGATCAGCTCGCCAGGAGGGAAGTTTTCGGTGCCGTTGAACATCATATGTTCCATGAAATGCGCCAGCCCGCGCTGCTCTTCGGCCTCGTTGAGCGAGCCTGCATCTACGTGGATCATAATCGCCATCTTGCCAGGCGGCACGTCGTGCTGCCGGTACATCCAGGACACGCCGTTATCCAGCTCCCCCGTCAAGATTCGCGGGTCGCTCGGCAGCTTCTCGCCAGCGAGAGCCGGCATCGAGGCCAGTAGAATAAAGCCCAGGCAGAGGGCGGCTAAACGATGCTTTTTCATTCCAGTTGAGTCCTTTCAGAGTCAATCGGGTGATTGCGGCGTCCTTTTCGGTGACGACGCTGTTTAGGTTCGATTACGGCCTCGCTCGCTCCTGCCCGCGGCTCACCACAAGGTCTGCTGGCAGCCTTCTTGCGGGACGAGAACATCAGTGATCTGGTCGATCCAGTTGTCGCGATCGGTTTGCGGATCGAGCCGGTTGTGGGGCACGCCATGCTTCTCCAGCAGCTCGTCGACGAGGTTGTCGATATCGCGCTGGAACTGCACGTCCGTATCCCGGATGCCGTCGAAGGAGGGGATCGAGATGATGGGGACCTTCCAGAGATAGTCGTAAGTACCGATCCATTCGGCAACGAGCGCATCGAGCGCAGGACGGCTGCCTGCGGCGCTGATCAAGTAGGCAAAGTTGTCGATCACACTGCGATCGCAGAGAATGTATTCGGCCATCGTGCCGGCGCGGATTTCCTCGGCGATCTGGGTGTGGAGGATCCAGGACTGCGCCAGCAGATTGGTGTCCTTGTTGATCGGCAGGGGGCAGGACCTGGCGACCTCTTTGACCATCTCGACGTTGATGTCCTGTTTCTTGAGAAACGCGGCCACCTCGAAACAGAGGGTGGTTTTACCCACGCCGTGCGACCCGATCATGGCTATCTTCATCGACTCTGCGATCCGTTTCTGCCCGGTCCGGACGATCAGCATCTTCGAGCACCCAGCGTGCTCACCGCGCCACTCTAAGGGGCGCGGGCGCAACTTTCAAGCGTGACGGCATCTCACGGGATACCGGCACTCGCCCGTCCAGGAGCGGAGCATCTACGATCTGCATCACCTGCGGGATCGCTATCGCGGGAACTGACGGCCCTGTTGACGATCGAGAATCTCGTAGATCCTGGTGACCGGGGATTGGAAGACCTTCCTGAACCGCTCGGGGTGCTGCTCGGCCCAACGCGATTCCAGGGGAAACCCCTGTCTATCCCGCTGGTACCCCTTTTGCAGGTTGAGAGGGGTCAGCCGCTCCACGAAGAGCAGATCGGCCTGAAAGTCCTCGAGATTCCGCATCCAGTCGCCGTAGCCGGCGCGGCTGCGGTAGTAGGCCACGCCGTTGCGATCGTGCCGCAGGGGGCGACGATCACCGCGGTAGCGCCTCACATGGTCGTGGAAGAACGATCCTGCGCCACGGCACACGTCGACATACTTCACCTGGTTTTTGAAACCTTTTCCAAAGAGCAAAAAAGAGCGGTTCGTCCCGGCTGCGGCGACCTTCACGTTCTCGTAAGCTTCGTCGAGAAAGATGTAGGCTTCGCGGGATTTGCGGAAGGGCTCGGTGAACGCCGCTCCGCCGGAATCGGCGATCCGGCTCGCCGAATGGAAAAAGAAAAGGACCAGTAGAGCCACGACGGCGGCACCACCCCATCGAAGGATGGCCTGCCGTCCCCGCGCCCCCACCACCCAGAGTCCGGCCGCGCCGACGGTCACACACCCCAAAGCGAAGGTTCCCCACACAGACAGAGTGGATAAAAGCCGCGCTTCCAGGAGGGGCAGGAGGATCGCCGGTGGATGATCCGGCAAAAAGAGCTCGCAACAGAGTAGGGCGCCGAGCCCCAGGAGGATCGCAAGCTCGGTCATGCGCTGTACAATCCCATGGCACTCGAGGGGCGCCAGAAGCAAGGCTCCGGTCAAGCCATACGAAAAGAGTACGAAGCGGGCGTAGTCGAAGGGGAGCAGAAAATGAAAAATCAGCGCAATCACGAGGGGCAGCAGACCTCCCGCGAGCAGTGCGAGACCTGGTACGAACGCGGTCGGTGTCTGCAATGTCGGGCTTGATGTCGGGACGGCGGCGGGGACGCCGGACGACGGCTGCTCCTCGGTGCCCTCTTCGGGCAGGGGGAGGGCGGGCTCCCGCCGCGCCCCGTCGCCGGAGCGCGTAAGATCGGCGCGCCTCCGCAGGCACGCGCCGAGGCAGAGCCCCGCCGTCGCCAGAGCCGCCGCGCCGTAGATCCAGCACGCGTGGGGCGGAAAAAGCTCGAGCAGGGTGCTCACATGGCTGGGGGGAAGGGCGCTCCGATCGTAGGCGCCGGAGAAGAGCTCCACGCCGCCGAGCTCGACAATGAGGGGAAAAACGGGGTTGCCGGTGAGGATCAGGTTCCGGAGGTACCACCAGCCGCCGCCAATCACAAAAACAGTTAGGCAAGCAACTAAGGTCACTGCCAAGCGGCGCGGCGAAGCCCACAAAAACGATGTGTCCCCTTCTCGGTCAGCGGCGTTGAAAAACGATGTGTCCCCTTCTCCGTGGCGCTCGCGCAGGGCCGCCCGATACCAGACAACGCCCAAAAGTGGTACGAGCACGAGAGCCGAGAGGACCAGTCCCGGCATCTTGGTCCCCGCCACCAGCCCCACTGCGGCGGCAAACTGCACGAGCCGTCCCGCGCTGGGACGGCGCCCGAAAGCCAACGCCGCGCACACCGCCGTCAGAAAGAAGGCGGCGAAAGCCACGTCGACGTACGCCTTGCCCAACTCGGCCACCACCACAGGGCTCACCGCCAGGAGCGCGGCGCTCATCAGCGCGCTGAACACGTTCGCCTTGCAGAGGCGAAAGATCTCGTAGAGCGCCAGGATCGCCACGGCCAGGAAGAGCGACTGCGCCGCGTTGACATGAAAAGCCTCCCGAAAAGGCAGGATCAGGGTGAGGTAGAAGATCTCCGTGTTCATCGGATAGTAGGCGGGAGAATGGTTGCCGAAGGGGATGGCTTTCATGCTCAGGGTCCCGCTCTGCATCCATTCCACGGGCAGGACCAGGTGATAGGTGAAATCGTCGTGAGCGAAGGGCGGCAGGATCAACGCCCAGACCACGTTCACCAGCGTGATCCCACCCACCAGCGTCAGCACCAGCGTGGTGATGGGGTGCTCTCGCACCACCTGCAATAATCGTCCGGCACCTGTGGAAGCCCCTCTCGCGGCCTCATCCGCCGTGCCGCTCCCTAATCCGCCGGAGGCCCCAGCCTGCACGCTCGTTGGATCTTCCCGAGGGCTCTCCGCTCTGGCTGCGCGCGCCCCGCCGGCGGCCACGAAGCAGGCGGCGAAGAGCACCGTCATTCCCGGCGTGTTGATTTGGCCGAAGGCAGCCAGGGTCAGAACAACGGTGATCATCACGAGATAGGCGTGAAGAAAACCCCATACAGTCTGCCCCACGCGTAGCGCACTCGGATTGATCCATTGTGCCACGCGCCTCCCGGCGCACCATGCAGCGATCGCCCAGAAGCCCAGTAGCGCCAGGCCCAACGCTTGCGACGGAAGCCGGCCGGGCTCCAGCCATCCCCCGCCCCCGCCTCCCTCCACGGACCACTCTCTCAGCCAGGCCAGCGCCAAGGCTGCCAGGGAGAAAACAAGCCGGAGCACAACCTGCGATCTGCGATTCATGCCTCCACGTCCTCCGTCGCGCTGATTTTACCCCCCAATCCGACGAGCGTGACGAACGCCACGAGGCTCACCACCGACAGCCCGGCGGAGACATACATGATCGGCCGCAGTCCGAAGAGGTCGCCCACCAACCCGCCCAGCGGGCTGCCCAGCACGATCGCAAAAGCCGATACCCCGCCCATCACACCGATGCCGCCTGCTCTCTGCCCGGCGTGCGTGGCCTCCGCGGCCAGCGCGTTGGCGCTCACCAGCAGGATGGGGTAGATCGGGACGATGAATAGCGCGCTCATCACCCAGGGATTGCGTATCAGTGAAAAGGCCGCGTAGAGCACGACGTAGAGCACGATGCAGGCGAACAATCCGATACGCCCGCCGAAGCGGTCGAGGATCCGGCCGATCGGCTTGAACACGATGATCGCCGTCGCCGTGGATGCCGAGAGGGTCACCCCCAGCATGAGGGAGCTGCCGTGCATCTCTTCGGTGAAGATCAGGGAGAACATCCCGAAGAACGTCCAGTTCGACATTGACGTCAGCAGGACGACCACGCACACCCGAAACAGCCGCGGATTGCCGTAGATGGCCGCCAGATCCCCGAGCAGCACCCGCCCTATGCCGCGTTGCTTGAGGGCGCTGAGCGTCGTCCCGGAGAGCGCGCCGGCCACGCCGCCGGGATCGCGCACCCAGCGGGGGATCAACGCGGCCATGCCGAGGCAGAGCAGCGCAGGCACCGCCAGGATGACCTGGGAGGTCCAGAGATGTTTCTCGTAGAAAACGAAGCCGTAGAGCAAACCGGAGATCAACCACCCCATGCTCTGGAACAACAGGATGACGGCGATGCTGCTCGCCGAGCGCGACGCGTCGTCGAGCAAGGTGGCGTGGGAGATCATGGTGGGACGTAGCGCACCGTAGAGGACGGCAAAACCCACCACCACGGCTACGACGCCGAGCGTGCTGCTCACCAGACAGATCCCGAACAGACAGCAGGTGAATCCCAGCAGACCGATCCGTTCGACCAACCGAAAACGGCCGGTGGCGTCCACGAAAGCGCCCCAGAAGTTGTTCACCGGAAAAAGCACGAGATTCGGCAGCGCCAGAATGGAAGCGATCATCAGGAAGCTGGGCTCACCGAGCGACACGCGCACGTAGAGAGGCAGGAATGACAGAATGAGGCAGGTCCCCATCCCGTCGCACAGAGAAGCGACATTGAGGGCGTTCTTAGACGTGGTGTCTCGCGGCATGGTAGTGATCATCGTATCATCGTAGAGCAATGGCAACGCAGAGGCCAGTTTCGAAGCGGAAGCAATTTTGTTTGACTTCTCGAGTCGACTTCATTTCCTTTCTGATTACGGCTGTCAGGACGACCTTCCCCACGTATCACATCCGGACAGCCCCGGCTGCGGTCCCGGTCGATTCAAAAACCGAGAAAACGAAGGATGAACCATGCGGCAACACGAGAAGTCAACCTCAATTTTCCCTGCCGTCGCCACTCTTGCCGTCGGGATCACACTGATCTCGTTGCTCACAGGCTGTTCAGCCATGGCCCCGTTCGGCGAGCCGACCAGTCCCGTCCAACCGGCGCTGGGTTCCTTCCATTTCCCCCTAACCCCTGAAGATGCTCCGCTCGGTCTCTTCGCGCCGTCCGCAAGGCCCGATGAGACCGCTGATGACGAGGGAGACGAGGCAGAAGAGGAACCATCATCCACCTTGGGCACCGTCCTGCTCTACATCCCCAACCGGATTATCGACCTGCTCGATACGATCCGCTTCGGGGTCAACGTGGGAGCCGGTATCGGCGTGGATGTCCGCTGCACCAAGTGGGGCAAGCTGACTTTGATCTCCGACACCTCGGCGGGCATCGGGTACCAGACACTGCGCCATCTTCCGGTCTGCCTGCGCTCGCAGTCCAAGATCGGGCTGGCCTTCCTCAGCACCCCGGGCTGGGATCTGCTCGGCTGGTATGAGGCCGACTACGATTTACGACTGGAGCTCTTCGTGCTCCTCGTGGGCGCCCACGCCGCCGTCGATCTCGGCGAGGTGCTCGATTTTGTTGGGGGAATATTCACGTGGGATCCCATGGAAGACGATTTCCGCGCCGATATCTGAGCGTCGCGGCCACCCGCCTCGCAGCAACCTGGATCGTGATCGGGCTGCTCGCGGCCTGTTCAGGCGAGCCCGACGAGATCGTGCTCCTGCCGTCCAGCCGTGAACCGGGCGCCGGGCAGGCGGCGGAGCCGGAACCGATCGATATCGGAACACAACGCGAGACCGCGCCCCGGCCGCGCAAGATCCACGTGGTGAAGAGCGTCCAGGCATTCCGAGATGAATCGTTCATCCAGCGATTCATCCGCAAGGAGAACAGAGCCGTCGATCTGGCCTTCGGCGTCTTCAAGAAAATCGTTGCGTTCCCGCCGCGCGACGGCTCGCCGAAAAACCTCTCCTTTTCCCCGGGGGAGGTCAAAATCATGCGCGACGAAATGGTCAAGGCGGTTCAGCGCGCATCCCACCGGGGTAAACGCCAGTTTGCCGAGGACCTCGAGGTCTTCACCCTGTTTCAAGCCGCGTTCAACGACATGACCGCGAACGAGAAGGACGAGCTCCTCGAGAAGTGGCAGGATACCCTCGGTGACCGCGAGCCCAACAAGCCTATCTCCAGCGTCTACCCCTTCTACTGGCTGCGCGAGCCGATCCAGCTCTGGACCGCTGGCGTGCAGGACTGGTGGTGGGCCTGGCATGGGCTGAAGGAAGATCCGGCGTTCAACTATTCCCGCGAGACGGGCGCCACATTCCGCACTCCCGAGGGCGCCGAGTACCGCTCCATGAAGCGACGCTGAGCGGTCACCGGGTGCGACAGCCGCAAGGCACCGTTCCTCCTCCACCACTACCGGAGACACACTCTCGAACAACGCTACCACGGTCGACTGACTATGGTATGACCGGTGCGCAATTTTGCATAAAAGTCTCACAATGCCATTCCACCAATCGACAGCTCGACGAACCAATCCCAATGTAAACCACATAACATAATTCAATAAAACTAGTTATACCACACACCACACCTACTACCGTATTGGTAAATAGGTCTACCGGGAAGAATTTTGTTGGGCCGGTATGACAGAATTATTTGCTAACGCTTAGAACGTTAGATAATCTAACGTTTACAACGTTAGATTATCTAACGTTTGAAGCATTAACAATTCCGACGTCTCGAAACAACGAATTGTCGGCAGAATTGAAAACTCGAGTCAAACCACATGAATACAAGAGAAATTAATCGAGCCCTCAGCATCGGCGCGATCGACGCGAAAGGCGTTCTTCCTCTCGCGGAAAGTATCAAAAAGGAGCCCATTATCTTCAAAATGCAGTTCGGTCTCGACGAATTGCCGCCCGAACCGGGACTCATCGTTATTCGCGGCGCACGCCAGTACGGCAAGAGCACGTGGCTTCAACAAAAAATCGCGCATACGGTCAAAACTTTCGCGCCAGGATCTGCCTATTACCTCAATGGGGATGAGTTAGGCGACGAATCCGACCTGATCGTGTCTATCCGGGAACTTTTGCCGCTTTTCAGTCCCGAAGCTGAAGTTCGACGTCTGTTCATCGACGAGATTACGGCGGTGGAAAACTGGCAAAAAGGGATGAAACGCCTACTGGATGCTGGCGAACTGCAGGATGTCTTGGTCGTTACGACTGGCTCCAAAGCGGCTGATCTCCGACGAGGGAGTGAACGTCTCCCAGGAAGGAAGGGAAAGCTCGACCGAACGACCTACCTTTTTACTCCCCTCGCATATGGGGAATTCAAAAAACAATGCGAAGAGAGGCTCCAAGAACGGGTGCTGCCTGCCTACATTTTATCCGGTGGCTCGCCGGTAGCGGGACGAGAGTTGGCGATCCATGGCCGCTTGCCAGAATACGTTGTCGAAATGACTCGAGACTGGATCTATGGGGAGGTTGCCGCGTCAGGCCGGCAGCGATCATCCCTGCTGGGTGTCATGGAGTGCCTCTACCGTTTCGGCGGTACTCCCGTCGGACAGGCGAAGCTCGCGCGCGAAACAGGACTGGCAAACAATACGATTGCCGCCGGCTACATCGAGCTGCTGAAAGATCTGCTGTGTGTTTCGTCTGCGCATCCTTGGGATTCAGGCCGGGAAAGGACGATCAAGCGAAAGCCTTGCAAGTTTCACATGACCAACCTGCTGGCAGCCGTCGCATGGCATCCGGCTAGGGTCCGCTCGGTGGATGACTTTCTAAATCTGCCTACAAACGATAGAGCGTACTTGACGGAATGGACGGTCGCGCAAGAAATCTGGCGGCGAGCAGCCATAAAAGGTCTCGATTTGCCGGAAGAGCTGGCCTTTTGGCAGAGCAAATCCCATGAGCTCGATTTCGTTCTGGACAGGAGTACTTTTGTCGAAGTTAAAATCGGCAGTGCGACTCCGGTGGATTTTAGCTGGTTCGCCAAGTCCTTTCCGCAAAGCAACCTCATGGTCGTCAATCAGAATCGTTTTACGACTCGCAACATTGAAGGCATCACGCTCGAAAATTTTTTACTGAGTTAATGACTCTTCGATCATGCCTATAAGTCCTTCTTCGATGATCAAAAAACCTCCCGCAGCCCTTGGAAGAATCATTGTTTATCGTCCTCAAAAGAAAGTTCAAACGATTCGTTGATCACGGGACGATCTCGACCACCACGGGATTCGACTGGAAGTCATAGCGCGGGCTTCGCCCGCGCTATGATCTAGTGGCCAACTCGCCCCGCCAGCAACTCGTGGATTGGCCAAGAGCGAGTTGTTATAACGCCATCTCCCAGGGGAAGCATGTTTCGAAGAGCTCGTCGGAAGTGCCGCCTTCGCTGAGGGTGACACACAGTGCCCGCGGCGCCTTGTAGCGGTCCTGGAAAAAGCAAGGTACAACGGCCTGTTTTCGTACCGGCGAGCTCCAAGACGGCAAAACGGCGTTGCTCGAAATCGACGGGGCTTCGTGGATGCGCTCTCGACGGCGATCCAGGAACGGCCAATTCGCAGCAGCCCGGCCTCCTTGCGAAGGCCGGGCTGTAGATCGAAATCGCGGAACGAGTGGAAAACAAGGTCAGAGAGGAACCACCTCCAGAACCACGAGGGAGCGCCCTGGAACGATCGGAAGGTTGAGAACGTTGCCGCTTCCTCCAGGGACTCCCATGCGGATATCGAGCGTGCCGCTGAAGGTTCCCAGGTTCAGGTTCACGCCGCCCTGCACGAGCTGGTTGATCACGTAGTTGCCGGTAAAACCGTAAGCGTTAGGATCGAAGCTCCCCTGAAACGTCGCGCTGTTCGCGGTCCAGTTGTAGGCCAGTATGCCGAAGGTGCCCGCAGAGTCGCGAAACACGGCATGCTGACCTTGGCAACGTCGTAGGGGAAGGCCGCACAAAGAGTCTGGTTGCTAGGCGGCTCGAGCACCGGATAGACGAATCCCCAGCAGACCGGATTCACCAGGGCGCAGTAGTATGAGGGATTGACGGTCTTCTCGATGGTGGCCGGGGGTTCCACGAGCGAACGCATCCTCCGGCCGCCATTCACGTACCTGCCGGCGTAGGCCGACTCCAGGGCGGCGTAGAGATTACGGATCACACCGGCGGCGACCAATCCGGTCCCGTTCGGATCGATGGTCGGATCTACGGTGAGATTCCCAGTGGTGTCGAGCTGAACCATGGGGTAGTCCGCGTCGAGGTAGTGCAGAAAGGTCGACGGCTCCGCTCCGGAAAGGAAATACATCCCCTGGAGGTACGCCGTCAGATCGACGAATTGAACGTCCGACATTCCAGGGTAGAAGGATTGATTCAACGGATGGCTGTGCAGCGCGACGCTGTTCAGTTGGCTCATGTACTTCACCCACCGCGCGCGCATTCAGGAACATCTCGCGCTTGCCGGTCTCGAAGGAGCTGCCGCCGTGGGCGTGGTGCGCTGGCGTGAAGGCTGGGTTGTCGTAGGTGAGCTGCGGCCTGGTCCCCGACAGGATGTCGAGATAGAGGCCGGTCAGGTCGAGGGTGTTGATCAGTTCGTAGTGCACGTTGTCCGAATACCAGGTCGTCGCCGGATAGGGGATGACCCCGGAAGCATAGTCGAGGATCGCGCCGTCCGTGCCTCCGAGAGGTGTGCCGTTGCGCGCGTAGGCCTCGATCGACAGCGGCATCTGCGCGTACCAGTTGGGTTGCACCAGCTTACTGATCGTGGCGAGAAAGGTGTACACCGAAGTGCGGATGTTCTCGAGCCGGGGCTGTGTCATCACCGGTTGCACACCGGGATCGACGTTTTGTGCGACAGGCGTGTCGGGAGTCCCGAAACGTCCGCCGGTCAGATAGTTCTGGAAGTGCATGTACGTGGCGTCGACGCCGGTGAAGGGATTCTCCATCATCTTCTTCCAGATACGCGTCAGGTCGAGGAAGCGGTCGTAGATCGTCGCTCCCGGGGGCAGCGCCGGATAGGGAGCAACCACCATCATGGGCAGGCTGACCACGGTCGGGCCCTTGCTGTCGCCAAAAAGCGGATTGGTTTCGTAGAGCGCGGGTTTCATCGAGGTGCTCTGGACGAAGTCCCGGTAGTAGGCGGCGGCATCGTACCAGAACTCGTCGGTCTGGGCCGTGAGCGCGCCGAGCACGGACGGATAGGAGGAGATGAACTCGTTGCCGAACTCGGTCGCCACTCCAAAACCGTTGGCAAACGATGGGAAGTAGGTTGTCGTCCAGGCGTAGAAGCCTTCGGAGTTCTCGTTGGCAGGAATGAAGCGATGCTTGAATTCCTTGTAGAACCCGGTGACGTCCTCCGTTCCCACGTAGGCCATGCGACGGTATCCCTGGGCGTCGGCCGGGTCGGCGTGATAGAGCGCCGAGAACTGCAGCACCTGTCGGGCCGACGGATGCATGAGGTCGTAGCTCGTACCCACATTGGGCGTCTTGGTCAGATAGAAGCCCATGGGTAGGTTCTCCGCCGGAACGGGATCGAGAATCGCGAGCGGAATCAGCGCGCGCGTGCGCCACTGCGCGAGGAGATGGCTCTCCCCCGAACCGGACTGGGGCGTGACCGGCCCGCGCAGACACACCTTCGGAAAGTCCACCTCGTCGATGCTGGCCGTGTTTCCGTACTCGCGGCCCACCGCACCCCACCAGTGGCTCACCGAATCATTGGTCCCCAGCGAGACGATGAGCACGACAAAAACCGAGTTCACCGCATCGATCTGCACGCCGGGCCAGTAGAACATCACGCCCGGCCGCCCCTCCGGTCCCACGGTGCTGGCGGAGAAGAAGGCCGCGGCGTTCGAAGCATCGACCGTGAAAGGCGTGTTGCCCGCAGCGAGCGTTCCCCTGATCTCCCAGAGGCTCGTGGAGAGCAAGCAGCGCGCGGGATCGTTCACAAAGTCGAAGTTGCCGCCCTCGTGGTGGATGATGCGAACCAGGCGCACGCCGTTCGTCGGATCGGAGTTGAAATCGAGGCTGATCTTGTTGCCTGGCAAGATGAACGGAAAGGTCACGTTTGTCTTCGGCTTCTGAAAGGAATGCGGCCTGATCTTGAAGTGGAGTCCTGGTGCGCAAAGCCAGATCGCCGCGATCCGCGAGGAAGGTGGTCTCGCAGTCTTCGACACGAACGGAAACAGCCTGTTCACCCAGGCCCACTTCAGCCAGCCGGGAGACGCCGATTCGTTGCTGCGGCTGCCGCGCCTGGGGGGCGGCACCGACCGGCTTGCGTGGATCACGTCTACACCGGACCCGACGTACGGCGAACAGTACCTCGTTGTGGTCGAGAAAAACGTCGTGCCCGTCGTGACCTACATCGGCACCCTGTGGGCGGTGGCCCAGGAATGTTTCGATTACGACAACGACGGCGACAAAGACATCTTCGTCACCTGCCAGTACCACAACCTCCAGGTCGTCTTCGTGAGCAAGGAATCCACGACTGGAGAACCCGATTTCGGCAGCGGGCCCTCCGACATCGCTTTTCTCGAAATTTTGCCCCTCGGGCCGTGCCCCGAACAGCACGCGCCCGCGGCGTGCGGGGACGTGGATGGCGACGGTGACGACGACCTCATCCTGCCTTTCGCGGACAGCGCCGCCGCAGTTGCCGGCTTCTACAGAAATGACGTGGAGGACCATCTCGTGCTGGTCCCGGCCTGGTTGCCGGTGACCTGGAACATCCATCCCGGTGAAGGCGAGATCATGACCTTGGCCCTGGACCAGCCCGATACCGTGCCCGCGTGGGCCACCCACCTCGAGGTAGTGGCCTTCACCCAGTATGACCGGCTCTCATCGATCACACCGGACGGGGTCGCCTGCGAGCTGATCGACCTCGGTGGCAGCGGCGGCGTGGCGTTCCGGCTCCCAGAGCGCCGTCCGAATGGGTCCCACCTCGCCTTCTACAATCTGCTGCTGCGCTACGCGGCTGTCGACCTCGAAGGCCGCGTCGCCAGGCTGGGACCGTTCGCAACGATCTGGTTCACATCCCTGACCGAGATGGCTCGCAACGCCCAGTGGGACCCGGCCATCGACTTGAACGCGGTGCATTCCGTGGAGATCTTCATGCGTCCCGATCCCGGCGACGTGGGCGCCTCGCTGCGCGGACCCAACATGGGGCCGAACCCCTTTCCCAACAACGGCGGCTCCTCCGCGCGCAAGAAGCAGCCGGGTTCTTTTGCCGATTCTTTTACCGTTCTCTCGCGGTTTTTTCTCCGGTTTCCACGACGGCGCGAACGCAGAATCCAGACAGCGGCCGCCGCCGCAACGAGCAGAACGCCGATCGCCGCCCAGGTGATTGATGCCGTCGTCGCCATAGCGGATCGGCCCCGCCGCCGCGCCAGATGGACCCCGAGCGCAAGGGACGGCAACCAACTGACCGCTTTCTCAATGCCGATCAGCTTTCCAGGCGACAAAGGGAGGCATTCGAAAGGCGTCCACCCCAACAGATCGAGGCCAACCACGATCACTCCGTCCCACGCCGCGACCTTCTCGCGAACCGGCGCAGGCAACAGGAGTGCGGAGAGCTGCTGCGAGGCTTCGTGCAGCCGGGCGAGGGCCGGTGGATCGGACCGGAAGTCGGAGAGCACGTTCACCAGATCCTCTCGCGCACGCAGCAGAATCCGCTCGGGTGCGAGCTCGAAGGCCTGGATACCGGCGGTATCGATCGTGAAGGCGTAGGAACGCTCCGGTGCGGGCAGTTAGACCAGGATTCCGCGATCGGGTGCGAGCAGCCGCGTGTGGATCTCGGACAGCTCCGGAGGTTCAACTCTCAAGGCCCGCGCCAACGAGCCGAGGTTCTGGGCCAGGAGCAGGTCCTCCAGGGCCAGCGTGCTTCCTGCTTCGGGACCTTCCAGATGGAGGTGCAGGCGGATGAGCTCGGCCAGGAGAGACCTGCGCGTGTCGTAGTAGAGAAAGCCAACCCCACCCGCGCGCGCCGGCATGGTCGAGAGCTGATCGACGAAGGCCCGGTACTCGGCGCGCAGCTCGCCGAGCACCGCGCGCAGCCGATCGGCCGGAGCGCCCGCTTCGATCAACAGCCGCGCCCACAGAGTCGCGAGCACGGAGCTCCGCGCGCAGGCGCCGGCGATCGTAAGCCCGCCGCGACCCAAGACGTGGGCGCCGTCGGCGCGGGCGATCCAGCGCGCCGCGTCTTCGAGGTGGTTCGCGTCGAGCTCGAGCCGCGCCAGAGTGAGCGCGGCCAGAAACTCCTCGCTCTTGGGGAGTGCTTCGTTCTCCAGAACCTTCGCGAGCACCCGCACCGCCTCGGCGTCCGGGGTCGTGCCGCTGCCCTTCGACCACATCGCTGCGCAGAGACTCCGCTGCGGCGAGGCGTTCCTGGCACGCGTTGTAGCTGCCGCGGATCCTCTCGACCGACGCACGGCAGAGCTGGATCCAGGGCGTCATGACGGCCAGCTCGAGGGATGCGGCCTCATCGAGGACGGCGGCCGCCGCGTCGAGCCAGTGGGCGTCGCGCAGCCAGTGACCGTACTCCCAGAGGTGAACCGGCTCGGTGTCGTGCACCCAGCGGCGCATTGCCCGGCGGTCCTCCCCGTCCAGTTCGCTCTTCTCGAGGAGCGCCCGAAAGCGGGCGGCGGCTTGCCGGCCCTGCTCCATGACGTCGAGAATCGCGATTCCCGAGGGCGCCATTCCCCGCGCGAAGGCGTTCTCGAGCTCCATCGCGGTGAGCAGCAGGGCGCCGCACTCCCGGAGGCCAGCGACGCCACCCTCTAAGCGACCGGCTAGTTCCCGATGAAAGTCCCGCAGCTCTCCCAGAGCCGCGGTGCGCTCGGTCTCCTCGCTTTCCGCGATCCGCGCCATGATCGCTCCGAACCGGTCGATCGGGTCCTCGGTCGGCGCCGGCGCGGCAGTCGCGGCTGGCAGCGCGGTAGCAAGTATTAAGACTATTCCAGTGAGGAGCAGGGTTCCCAGCAGGCAGGGGGGAGCGGTCATTGCTGAATGTTTCCTTTCGGCCGGGCTGCGACAGGGTGCGCCAGCGCCTGATGCGGACGAGGACCGCGTCCGATTCTCACCGCGAACGGATCACCGCGAGCGGATCAAAGTCACTGTAGCGCTGCGGTGGACCGGGCTGCGGCCGCCCGGTGCGAAGAGACCCACCCACCACTCGATCCGGTCCGGTAGCGCGGCGCGTTCTGCGGGCGACGGCTCCCACGCAGCCGTCGTTCCGCTCCAGACCGCGACCGCTCCGTCTCCGGCATCGATGTACACTTTGAAGGTATATCCCGGCGGCAGCGGGTAATCGTTCCACGTGAAGGCGTAGCGCTGGACCATCCCTGACGGGGAGGTCGCGAACAGCGCCGTGCCGCCGAGCGTCCGGATCTCATCGGACCGGTCGTCGGCGCCCGGCCACAGGGTGAGAAGCAAAATCAAGGCCGCCGCCGCCAGGCCGGCATAAGCGAGAAGACGCGTCCGGCGCGCGCGCACACCGCGCGCCTCCGCTTCCCAGAGGCTCTTCAGAGCCCGATCGACCGGCGGCGAAGGCGGCAGCTCTGAAGAAAGGGCCGCGACCACCGAGACCTCGCGGGAGGCCAGATCGTCGAGCCGGCTGGCCAGCGTCCCGATCCTCTCGAGCTCCTTGTGAAGCTCAGGGTGGCGATCGAGGATGGCGCAGCCCTCCGCACCGTGCGGATCGATCTCTTCCGTCAGGAGTTTCACGAGGAGATCCTCGCGGTCCCGCTGCTCTCCGCGTTTGGATGTCATGATCCCTCCTCCAGACGCTGCGGATCGATAAACTCCCGCAGCCTGATCAATCCGCGATAGTAGCGGGTCTTGGCCGTGTTCGTCGATATCTTCAGCCGGCGCGAGATCTCCTCGAAGGTCAACTGACCGAAATGCTTGAGACGGATGACGTGCGCCTGGTCGGAGTCGATCTTGTCCAGACCGGAATAGACGTCTTCGTAGAGGTCGCCGCAGGGCTCCTGAACGGCCGCAGTGCCGCCGGACCGTTCGCTCCACTCCCTCCGGCGGGACTCGCGGCTGTTCTTGCGGCGCAAGAATGCCCCCGTCTCCAGAATACAGAACCGGTAGATCCAGCCTTCGAGCGGAGCCTCACCCCGGTACTGGGCGATCTTCTTCCACACCGCCGCTGCCACGTCCTGAATCAGGTCGTCCACCTCGTCCCAGCTCAGCGGACCGCCGAGCGCCGCGTTGCGGGCGGCCACGAAGCTGGCCACGCAGCGCAACCGAGCGGCGAGACGCTCCCGGGAGAGGAGGTGGCCTTGCCGCGCGCGCCTTATCAGTTCCAGGTCCTCGAGAAAGGACGGCGTTGCTTTCATTTGAATAGCGTCATAGGAGGTCAAAAAAGTTTGCGCACTGGTAGTAATTTGAGGGACAACTTTACCCGCCAGCGCCTGGCCGCTCAAGAGGATAACTCTTTTCGAAACGCGAGCATAAGTAAGATCCGTCGCCCGCGCGGCGCGTCAGGGTCCAACTCCCGGAGCCTGATTAGACCCATAGATTCTGCGGACGAGACAAATATTCAATGCCTCGCATCTCGATAGCGCTCAATCAACGGCCGGGTATTTTGCCAACCGTATCTGGCGAGAAATCGAGAAGTCGTTTCAGGTCATCAGCCACTGCCAATTCGACGGATCGCTTCAGCCATGACGGGTCGAGTTTCGCTTTGACTTCCAGCTTTTCGACCCTGAACGTTACCGGACCGTACGTCCAGAGAAAGATGCGACCTGTCCTTTGGCCATTTGTATTGGCGGTATATTCCTCTCTGTCATTGAATATATGAACGATATTGTCGGCAGTGCCGCGTAGCGTGAGGGTGATTCCTTTTTCTCCGTCGAGTTTCTCCTCCTTTGAACTGATCTCCAAATGTTGACAGACACTACGGTTTCTGGATTGGATATCGAGATGGGTAGTACCGTTGGCGGCGATAAATGCACCGTATTGGTCGAGGCCGTAGCCAAAGAGGAGGTAATAGGGTTTGTCATTGGCGTCTTCTGACATCATTTCGACTTTGATGTGGACGGTGGATTCTAAATCCCCGGTGAAAATCTGCTCTAGCGCGGCAAAGCCCAAACCACGACAGGTAAGGGATCCGTCGTCGATGTGGAAGGGTTTCTGTTCGATGTTCGGATCGACACTGAACCGCCGATTGAGACCGCTGAGACAGCATGGAAACCTGCAGTCAAAGCCATCGAGATCTTCACCCTCGTCAAACTCGATCAGGAAGTGAGCGGTTTCACCATCATCTTCCGTTCCCTGATAACCTCTGAGGGTAGGCAGAATTCGTCTTCCAGATGCATACTCTTTGCAGAGTAGCAGGCGCAGGACCTCCGTGGCTCTGTATTCGTGCAGGTCGTACAGACCGGTGCCCTTTGTTGCGACGACAGCCGATAAGAGATGATTGATGCGAGTCTCATTATCAGCGTCTCGAGGGGAGGCCAAGAGCTTCAGAAAGGCCGATCCCTTTTTCGATCGGCCATATTCGACCATCAGTGTTTCAAGCTCGTCTCCTTCTACTTCTACCGCGGAATTTCTGATGAACTTGAATTCTTTCCGAAAGTCGGTTTCGTCACCTCTAAAGAGGCAAAGCAAACAGTAAAGGTAGCGGTCGTTTGCCGACTTGCGTTTGAGTTTGTTTTTTCCCAGAAGCAGGAGATTCTTCAGGCTGATGCATGACCACGAACATCTGATCCTAACAGTAGAACCCTTTTCCTGGACATCGAGGTCTTCGAAGGCCTCAATGTCGAAAAATTCCTCCCTGTCGGCTTTCTTGGCGCAGAGGACCAGTTCACCGTCGTTCGCCGACAGGACCTTCATCTTAGAGGGGAAGAAGCCTACGGAAACGCAGGCTTTCTTTGCGGCCAGACCATTGAATAAATCGGCTTCGGCCAGTGCCGCCGTCTCGAGCAACTGAAAATCGTCCTCGACGCCGGAGCCGGGAATATCGTCCGCCACGTCCTCGATGCGGCATTGCAACCTCTTGTAGGCGCCGTAGCAGCCGTACTCTTCTGCCAGGTAACGGATCGCCGGCCGGCACAGTTCCGGTACAAGCGGAGGCTGTATCAACTTCAAGATTTCGTCGTCGCTCATCGGCGATACGCTGGTAGAGGCGGCGAGCTCTTCGATAAAATCGTTCATTCCGGGAAGTTTTTCTCTCGACCACATCGCCATTGCGGCGACCAGTTTCTGCCGTGCTTCCTCCCACGATGCGCGTATCGCTTCGAGATCGCGGGGAGCCACCCATTCGCCTGTCCGCCGATGGAACGGAGCGAGATACGGTTCGGCTCGTCGATCGCCTTCAAAGATGGTGAAATCCTCGAGATGAAGGGCGGGGTCGAAACGCATCCTGTTGTCCGTCGCTGTCGGCTTGGTCGCGCGGTTTCGATCTTTGGAGGCCAATTCTCCCCTCATTACCCAGTCTTTCCAGTAAACTTCGATCTCCTCGAAAGACACCTTAAAAACATCGACAAATGTCTTGTTGGCGATCTCCACCGGCAACCAGTTGCTGTCAGGCGCCAACGAGTGGGAAGTCTTTTTCAGAGCGTAAACGTAAGCTCTGAATTTCTCCGGATACTGGTCGATGAGAAAGGTCGTGAAACTCCAGGAGAGCGCCGCGTCGCAATGATCGAAATCCTGGAGTGGCTTATGGCTCAAACTGTCCAGTGAGATGAGCCGATCTCGCTTCTTGCGCTGTTTCAGGAACTGAGGCCAGTTCTCGGAGCGAGCCCACGCTGAGAGGTTCTTGAAGACACCTGTGCCGAAACGAGCGTTATTGAGGCCTTGCGTACAATACAAAATGTTTCCATCGGCGTACCGGACGGCCAAGTAAGCCCCAAATCCCTCATGAAGCCACGCTGGCGCGAACTTGTAGTTGTATTCATGAATAGTCAGTAGGATATGTCCCAGGAGATGAAAAAGATGCTGATTGATCTCTCTGAATCCGGTGCCCTGACCGCAACAGACAGCGTAAGGAACGGGCTCGATCCAGTAAAAACTCTGCGCGTCCTGCACGGATTCGGCAAAACCGGGGCTCAGACGATCGGGATTCACCTCTTTCTCGAATATGGAGACATATTTGCGGAAAGTTTTTTTATTTTTCAGAAGAACCAGACGCCCTTTCTCTTGCCCGCTCCAGAGTCCAGCATCACTATCGATACTGAACAGATTCCGGAATTCGCCGAGTGCTTCTCTGAGGTTGGGAATGACGGTATCGCGAATCTTGCTGTTGTAGGAGGCTGAAGTGACCAGCAGGAACTGATCGATTTCGTAAACCACAACACGCGACGAAAGCTTGGACGAGAGATCGCGGCTTAGAGCTTCGTTTTTACAGTCTAAATCCGGTCTTGCAGGACCAGCCGAAGCGTGAAGTGGAATAAAAAGAATGAGACAAATCCATATGATGAATCCCAAGCGAATTCTACCTAACATAGCAGTCCTCCCCTGGTAGGCCGATATTCTGATTTCGACTGTTTCTAATATGATGCAATTTCCCGTCATACGAATATCAGATCAACAAGATTGAACATGAGCGCTCAGGGATAACTTCAAAATAACCTAACGGATTTTATCTCACCGTGTGATGGACTTTGACCACCGCACCTTCGTCAAAATCTCGATATAGAGTTGCCATCCCTGCGTTTCGGCGGAAGCGTCAAGTCCAAACATAAACCAACGCTGAGTAAAATTCTGAGAACTCGTCTTGTCGCTACTCTTAAGAGCGCCAAGATATTGACAGTTGTGCAATTTATTTCCTGACGAAAATATTACTATGAGTATTCCCGGAATTTTTCAACAGTTAATTTGTCGTCATACTGATTTAACGCGATTGAGCAAAGGATGTATCCAACTGCATTCGAGCGGTAACCATTCTCAGTCCGGACAAAAAGAAAAAAAGAGCAGGTATTGCTCGCGACGAATCAGTGAAGGCAGGTTGGAAGAATCATAGCGTCGTCGTTGTCTGGATCCATTTTAGGGGATCACCACGACAGCTATCGGATTGGAGGCGTAGTCCCAGGGACCGTTCAGCGCCTGAACGAGATCGACGGTCTATCCCACCCAAATCGTTGCGTACGCAGCATGGACCTGAGCGCCGCGTCGCTACCGAATACGCTTTCGATGACAGGCTCATCCTCCGCGTTCAAACCGAAGGTGTTGCCCAGGAAGGTGATTCCGAAGCCCGTCCTGGCAGGGCCGAAGGATCCTGCCTTTAATGAGGAGACGAAATCGCATGGATCTTTGCCTTTTCCGGTTTGAGTCTATTAATCCTCAGATCCTGACTTCATCGCTGTCATTACGGCCGTTTTCATCATCCAGTCTGAGCTGGTTAGGGGTGCATGGCGTGCTTCAACTTGATTGCGAAGGTTAAATTTCCCATCCCTCGCTTTCTTTCGTATCTCCAGGTATATTTCTTCCTTCCATTTACGTACTGTTTCTGGATCCCGTTGATAAGCTCTCTATATACGTCAAACGTTTCGGAAAACATTGAAATGTGTCATAAACTATTCATTCTGCACCTTTCTTTGCTATAACGCTACTCGGCTCATTCGCGGCGGCCGCAACTTACCGAAAATTTTTTAATACTAAGTTTTGCTGTGGCCGCCGACGGGTGCATCCGATTGCCACATGTTAGTTCTGTTTTCCTTCTATTGCACAAAGCAGAACCGCACCTGCAATTCCGAGTCTTCTGTCAAACAACCCTTTTCTGTCCATTGAAAAATCAAGACTTATCTTCATAACAAAAGGATTGAAGTTCTGTTTGAACTGGCAGACTTCTTCCCCATTCAATTCTCCGGAATATTTTTGAGGAATCAGATTTATTAAAAAGCGACGAATTAATGCAAGTAAGGTGCTTTCCTCCTTGATGTATCCTATTTCCATATCTTCTGCATTCATTATTATCCACTCGTCCTTCAAAAGAGATTTTAGACCCTTTCGTTTCAAAGCCCCCACTTTTGTATTGGTTGTAGTATCGACAACATCATAAGCGGCGGAAAAATCTATGATTTGCCGAGCTTGAATTGTCAATATCTCTGTGCGCATATCTTCACCTGTGTAAAGTCGTATGTCCTCCTTCAATTTAAAAGCTTTCATTTTGGAATAAAATGCAACTCTACCATGCGGATCGTAAATGTGGAAAGCTGCCCCAAATACCTTGAATATCTTCCTGCGTATAAGATAAGTCTTGTGGGTGAAGACTTCTGAAAGGCTGGACTGTTTATTCTGTAGGTTATCGTAGGTCATTATTCTTCTCTCTTTTATTCTTGTGATGGCCAACGGTGCGCATCACCGGCAAAGCCCGTCCGGCGAAGCCGGCTGGCGCGGCCCTTGCTGCGCAAGGGGCGTGACAGAGGGCTTTGTCTGGTGAATACGGTTGTTGGGCATGCCCTCTCATCTCACTCGTCTGATCTTGCACTTAGGGAACCGGATATGTTTGGTTAGGATTGGAAATCTCTGTCTGAAGAAGTCCTCTAGGTCCCTGCTCCCGTGTCCATCCATGAAGGTCCAGGACTCACCATTATCCGCAGAACAGGCGATCCTGTAGGTTGTCTGGATCCACTTACCGTCGGTGAACGAGTTGTAGAGTGTCTCCACGGGGATGAGTGCAACCAGGCGTCCACCATCCACTACGACATCGGAGACCTTCCCCATTGTTGTACTCTCGATTGTTCTGATCATTTCTGACAGGCCTGAAGCCATCGTTGCTTTGATTTTGTCTTTGCCGCCCATCCCTTCGATCAGATCAGGATGCATGTATTCGAAGAACGCATCAAGATTGCCTGTCATAAACGCCTGTTGCATCTGTTCAGCATGCTTGACTATCGATGCCTGCAACTGTTCTTGCTGAGGAGCTAGAACAGCCGATGGAGGTGGTTCTGGCGCATTGTTGTCTTGACAACTTGCGAACAGCAGCAGAACGGTAAATAGTAGTAGGAGTTGTTTCTTCATTTGTCGCCCAACTAGCTCTTCTAGACAAAATCTCTGTTTTGCGGGCTCTCCGATCTCCACCTCGTTCATCCGTCGCCGGGATTCGCGGGATAGTCGCTGTTCGAGCACCCGAACGGGCGACTTCAAATCGACGCGCCCTGAGCAATCTGATCAAAGACCATTTTCTCTGTAACCCTTTGTCTCGCTTAGGTGTCTTTCTTTGCCATTACCCCGGGTTCCCAATCCCAGGGCATCGAGAGGCTTCAATCCCAGTGTCACAAATTCTTTGCCGTGGCCGGGCTTACGGAAGACCGCCGATGAACATAACACCCAGAATACAGTTGTTATGGAGATTGTCAATAAAACGGAGATTCAGTTATGACGGAGGTGGGAGAAAAGCTCAAATCGGTTCTGGACGGTTTCGCTAACTATTTGAAAGAAAAAGAATTAGCTCCACCCAGGCACCGATCGCATCTAGTGCGATGGGTCCGTGAATTTTTGCTCGTCGCAAAAAATCAAAAAGGCTTTTCCTTCGAACAAACAAGGGACCTGTTTTTGGAAGCGATCAAAGAGCAAAATGGCGTCCCGCCGTGGCAGGCTCGTCACGCCGCGGATGTCGTACGTATCTATCGATATCAATACAGGTGTGCAAATGATGTGCGGAGACCGGGGACCGCTACCATCGACTCTCCCGTGAAGGACAAGGCAACTCTGTTGACCTGCCTGTAGAAAGCCCCCCGTTTAACTCGACTCGGTTCTAATCCTTATTCTGCTGGCCGGCTCGAATACTCTCAATTCCGGTTCAATTGATCACGGACTATTGCGTCCCAATCATGGGGGGTGAAGGGTTACTGGATAAGGGTAAGGCCCTCGTCTGTCATCACGAGGTGGCGATCACATCGTCGGTAGAGCCAGACAAAAAAAGTACTTTTTATTTACCATCTCAGAAATTCCTGCGGATCGACCCATCGGTGATCGCCCGCCTTCCACAGATCGGGAGCTATGTACCCTGTGATCCAGGTCGGCTGATCGGCAATCAGGATCAGCGAGCCGCTGTCGAGTCGGTAGAGGGTCTTCGCGGCGCGTACCTCGACGACGGTCACCCTCGTCGGCGCACCGATCATGTGGATCGTCACCACATCGCCCGGCTCGTGGCGCGCGATGAAGGGGCCGGCGTAGATGGCGAAGTGGAGGTGCGCCGCATAGCCGCCGTTCTCGAGAGTGTAGGAGCGCCCGATCGATCCGATCTTCTGCCCCCCCGCCACGCGCTCCCCCGGTTTGACATGCTTGAAGGGGGAGAGATGCGCGTAGAGGGAGCAGAATGGCTGCCCATCCCTCCCCTGGTGCTCGATGATGACGAGACCGCCCCAGGTGAAGCTGTACTCCGCGCGGCGCACGATTCCGGCGCCGATCGCCGTCACGGTGAGGTGTTCCTGCAGCCATCCCACGTCGTCCCCCACGTGGACGGAGTTTGCGAAAACGCCGGTGCCCGTGCTCGTCTGCTTGCCGAAGCTCTTACGTTCCTTCTCGAAGAAGTCGCGGATCGGGGGACGGAGCTTTCCGGCCGGCGGGAGGTCAACCCGGTCGTTGAACGCCGTCTCCCCCGACAGGATCGGGCCGGGAATAGCAAAGAGGGCACGCTGCAGCTCGAGCCGGCTTTCAGAGCGGTCCAGAAACCCCTCTGGCGGCCGTGTCCCGTCGTACCGGTAGCGGGGTTCGAAGGACTCGGCCGTCCGATAAATCGCGAAAGCTTGCGTCCACGTCGCGGCCGTTGGTTCCGGCTCGAGCAGGGCGCGGGCGCTGTTGTAGAGGTCGTGGAGCACCGCGCTGTCCCGGCCGTCCCCTTCACGGCCAGAGCCGCCGGCGTTGTCCTCCGCGCCGTTTCCTTCGTCTCCGCCTGCGGGCATCCACGCCGCACGGGCTTTGATCGCCGTCGCCGCCGCCGCGAGGGACGCCTTGGCGTGGAAGTCCTTCTCTTTGCCGATCCGCTCCTCGAGGGCTTCGAGCTCTGCCGCCGTACCGTGCCAGGCCAGGTACTCGCCGATCCGCTCCCGCATCTTCGAGGAAGAGCGGCGCAACAGACGCATCATCCGGGACCGCGTCGCCTTCCCGTTGGCGTTGAGGTGGATCAGCGCCACGATTGCGGCGTGCCGCTCCTCCGCCTTGCCCTTGTCGAGGATTTCACGCACACCGGGGATCAGCGCCGATGCCTGGTAACGGGCAAGGTAGCGCCCGAGCATGGACCAGCACTTCCGCTTTGGCAGGAAGCGGGCGATGCGCTCCACGTCGGGGCCGTTTCTCTCGGCCGTCTCGAAGCCGAGGATGGCGATTTGGGGATCGGGGTCGTTTATGATCGTGGCGAAGACGTCGGTCAGATCGGCGAGACTCTCGTGGCTCGTCAGGGCGGCGAGGGCGGATTTGCGGATCGCGACGTGATCGTCCCGGAGGCAGGCGACGACGGGCTCCCTCGCGGCGGGCGACCAGGCGTAGCAGAGCCCCCAGAGCGCGTTGCCCCGGTCGGCCCGGTCCGCCCCCGCCAAGTGGTGCAGGAGGCGGGGCACGGCGGCGGCGCCGAGCTCGCGGAGCTTGCCAGCGTGCTCGCGGTGCTTCCTCCCCCGCCGCACGTCCTTCAGCATGCGGTCCACGGCGTCGGCCATCTGCCGGTCGGTGCGCGACCGGGCGACCTCGTCCCGCGCCGCCTCGACGGTGGTCCCATCGGGCAGGCGCAGGGCGATCGGATCAGTCGCGGGATCACCCCGGCCGACGCGTCCGTCCTTCAGGAAGATCCACGCCTCCTCCGCGGTGAGCGGGGCGGTGAGCAGGCAGAGGAGAAGGAGGCAGAGCAAGAACCGGACGGTATGGAATCTCTTTTTCTTTGTCATTGCAGCACTCCCGGCGCGGGACGCGCCCCCTCGACGGCCCACTTGCGGAGGAGGTCGAAGGCCTTCCCCGTGAGCTCGGGGCTGATGTTGCAGTGCCCGTCCGCCTCGACGAACTTTTGCACGAACCACTCCTGCCGGCCCGTGAGAGAGAGGGTCAGGTCGTACTGGTTCCCGAGCCGAGGGGGCACGCCCGGGTCGTAGCGGGTGTGCACCGCGAGAACGGGGTCCTCGACGAGGCCCGTCGGTGTGTAGTGGCGACGCAAGTAGTCGCGGGCTTTGGCGTCGGCGCAGTAACGGGGGACGGCGGCGTTGAGCCCCTCGATCGTGCCGAAGCCGGAGTAGACACTGTTCCGGTTGTCGATCGGGTTCCCGCCGGCGCGGTCGATCACCTCGCGAAGGATCATGTGGTACTGGGCGATGATGGCGGGCACGTCCTCTTCGCGCATGTCCCATTGGTGGGCGAAGCGGGTGGCCAGGGCCGGATCGGCGTCGAGGGCGCTCTTGACCGCGGCGACGGGCAAGGCGGGTGCATCGACGACGGGGCGGAGCTCCTCGGGCAGTGACTTCCCGAAGTGGGCCTCGAAGGTGACGAGCAGATCGAAGATGTGGTTCTTGAAGAAACAGAGGGCGGGCACGAGGGGGCCGCACAAGGGGAGCGCGCCGTCGTAGGCGTCGGGGTGCATCTCGATCGTGGCGAGAGAGATGATCCCCCCCATCGAGTGGCCGGCGATGAAGGTAACCCGCGGCTCGCCCTTCTTCTTCGCGAAGAAGCGACGCAGCGCCTCAATGTCGCGGACCGCCTCTTCGAGAGCCCAGCCCTGACGGGAGTAGCCCGACTCGGCCACGGCGAACCCGCGGTCGAGGAAGATGGAGGAGAAACCGGCGTTGAGCGGAAACCAGGTGCCGCCGCGCGGGCGGTAGCCGTGGGCGTACATGAGGAGGCCGCGGTTCCAGTTCTGAGGGATCTGGATCCGGTAGGCGGCGTTTTCGATCGTGCCGGTGAGGACGTCCGTCTCTCCGCCTGCTGGCGCTCGAGGAGAACTCAGGGCGAAAAGGATGGGAAGGAGAAAGGTGGTGATCACGAGTTTCATGGCATCTCTCTTCGTTACGTAGGGCAACTGATCCGGGTGCCGTTTGGACTATTATGCCCTTCCGGGTGCCTGGGCGACAACCGAGGATTGGGCAAGCGGCAATCGGAGGCCAAGCCATGAATAGAATCGCTCTCATCGTCCTGATCGCGGCCGCCCTCGCAGTTGCAGCGTGGTCCCAGCACCACAGCTTCTCACCGGCCGCAGGAGAACGCACGGCCTACTGGAAGAACGGATTTATCGATCCTGGCGGTGATTGGAGGCACGGCCCGTCGATCTGGAACAACAACGCCGTTTCCGGTTGGTGGAGTGGTATTGACTAAGGCTACATCAACCTCGACTGGGGGAGACTGCCCGTTAATGCGAGTGGGATGCCAGCACAGGTGATCGACGGGTTCAGCTTCAAGTACGGCACCAACAACATGGACCCCGCCGGTGAAAGTATTGCCATGTACTACTATGATCGCTGCACCGGTTGGGGCAACTTGGGCGTCCAGGAATCCGCCTTTTTCTTCTCCGGTCTACCCAACGGGTATCCCTTGCCACCCCTGCCTCCGGGTTATGGCTGGATCTGGGCCATCTACGTCGATATTGCAGATTCCGGGTACGAGTTCCCGCTGGACGGGGAATTCGGGCGCGGCTTCATTAAACTGAACACCCCCACCATGGGCGGCACTGGTCCTCCCACGGGCTCGGCGCCAAACTGGTACGGCAACGGCCCTACGGGAACCGAGGATTGCTTCGATATTTACAAACCGAACGGCACCTATAACGGTACGTGGTTTTCGAGCGGATGGGATTTCTGGGCGACCTGGCCCGGTGAGATCTTTGGCAGCGAGGGTGCGGCCAACATGACCTACTACGGCGTGGATGCTCGCGGCAACGACGCCGGGCTCTATGCGGCCGGCGACTTCACCGGCGACGGCACCGTGCGTTTTATGTTGCAGAAAAACGGTCTGCCCCTCAACGGCTACCTGACCGCTTCCCTCTCGAGCATGAACCAATATATCGGTGGTGCCTATGATATCGCCCGGTTGGTGGGCAACCCGATCCCAACATCCTCGTTGATGATGGACATCCCTCCCGTGGGAGACTTCTACGCGCTCGACGTGGTGGTTCCGGAACAGTACGCAGGGATTACCGTCTACTTCCAGGGTATTCTGGGTGATCTACCTCTGATTCAGTCGCCGATCGATGCGTCCAACGGGATCAAGGCCAACTGACGCGATCGGTATTCGTCCGTGCAATCAGCAATTACAGTAACAAAAACCGCCCGGTTTGACCGCCCCGTTCGTGTGTGAGGGCGGTTTTTTTTCAGGGTATGAGCGGGAAACGCGGCCCTGGATCAATCACCGCGGACCGTGCGATCCCGACCAGCGATCAGACATCTATTGTTCCGTCGTCTGGAAGATCCGGCGAAGCTGGGCGGCGCCGGGATGCCCAGGATTGCGATCGAGAACTCTGCGCGCATAGTCCGCAGCGGCGCGCTGATCCCCTCGTTTGATCGAAATCTTGACCATATTCCACAGCATATCGAGATTGTGAGGATCCACATCGAGGGCCTGCCGCCCGAAGCGCACGGCGTCGTCGTAGTGCCCGAGCTCGGCGCTCATCGTAGCCATGAATGTAAAGCAAGCCAGCCGGTATTGCTCGTTGCCTGCTGCTTGCCTCAGATGCTCAATGGCACGGGCGTAATCCTTCTCCCGCCAGAGCTGCCGGCCCAGGAGATAGTGGCAGATCAAGGCATCCGGCTCTTCGGCGATCATCTCTTCCAGGAGACCTCGCACATAGTCGGGCCGCATGCCGTTGCGGGACCTCCTGACCTTCTTGTATTTCTGCCAGAATGCTCGCCGTTCCTTGGGATCGATCGAGCGAACCGGCCGGTCTTCCGCCGAACCGGGCGCGGAGTACCCCAGCTTCACGAGAGCATCCAGCGCCTCTCTGGTAAACGGCGCATCCAAAGATCCATCCCGTTGAGTCGATGTTGCGCCAACAATCTGCTCCAGGAGCGTTTGGAGCCTATCCGCCAGATCGTTCCTCTCTGAAGCGACATTGACGAGCTCCGCCGGGTCTTCGTCGAGAGCGTAGAGCTCGCGCAGAGGCAGATCGATGAGCTTGAACCCGTCGTACTCCACCCCGCGAACCGGAGCCCAACCGAAGCACTTCTGGAACTCGCGCGTCTCGAAATAGGACTCCCGGCTTTGAACGACCTCATCCCCTTCGATCAACCCCACGAGCGACAGCCCTTGATGCTGGGGATTCGGAAACCGAAGGATTCGCTCAGCACGAACGATCCCACCACCGCGCCCGTGCGGTAACCGGACTGCGCCAGGTCCTCAGCCAGAGTCTGGACGCCGTGGTCGGTCAACTTCTGTCCGTTCGTTGCGACACCATGCCAGGTCGGGTAGGTACCGGTCATCAGCGAGACGTGCGAAGGCAACGTCAGCGGGGTTTGCACCCGGGCTCGAGCAAAGAGTATCCCCTCCGATGCCAGCTCATCGAGGTAAGGCGTGACAGCCTTCGCGTTTCCATAACACCCGAGCCGATCAGCCCTCACCGTGTCCAGAGTAATCAGGACGCAGTTCATCGGACTCGCTGCACGCCACACTCCCAAATAGACGGCGAGCACCAAAATCCCCAGAATCAAACCGGCCAGAGAGAGCAACAATGGCTTCGCCGGCAAGCGCGCTATGGCCCTGCACCATTCCATGAATACGGTTTTTTTGGATCGCGATGGCATCCGCTCATAACCTCGCCATGAGCGTATCAAAAAACTCTCAGACCTGTTCGTGAAATCGTCGCGGCTGTTGCGAGGATGTTCGCAAGTTATTTCGCTCGGATCATCTGAATCGCGTCAAATCGTGCACCACGTCCTCTGTTCCAACATCGAGCCAAATCTGAGTGATCAATCTATGGACCCTTTTTGTCACGCGCCCAAGGTTCACTCATGCGCCGCCTGCCGGAAATCAGATACCACCGATATCAGTAGCTCGTCAATGAAATGCTATCCGAGTAGGTTCCTTCATAGACATTGTTGAGCTCATCGACGGCAAAGGCGATGAGCCACGAGCCGATGGGAATCGTTCTGTTGTAAACCGTAAAATCATTGAGCGCAAACAGTCCTCCGTCGTAAGCGCGCTGGATTCCGGAAATCCAGATTCCCGGCCGGGCGAAGTGATGGAGGATAGAAGGAATCGACCTGGATGGGTGAGAAAGAGAAAAGCATGGTGCAAATTGCGATGCAGGCTGAGGAGCCGGAAAACAGAGACGATTTCGATCCCAGTTTGTTTTGCTCCCTCGAGCCTGTACCCGGCAAGGCGGGTTTCTTAAAATACGTGCCGCTCGAAACGTGCTCAGACTCTCTTGGCATCGGCATCCGTGGCCACCGGCCGTTCCAGACCACGCCGTCTTGCCCCCCAGACCATTGTTCTACGAGGATGGCAACGGTGATGATATCGAGATTCTTGTCATAGCTCCTGAAAAAACGAGAAGATGATAGCTGATGGTGACGCAGATGAGCAGTATGGAGATCAAGTCCATATGTCATTGAAATGACAAATGAGCAGTGAGCTTTCTACATGGTCCGACGGGCGCTTGACAGGTACGCTTCCTGCGCCGGTATCCCCCGAACCCGGCTTCTCAGTTGGCCTTCAGGCCGTTGGAGCCATTCACCGGCGGTTGTATCAAAGGAGGGGTATCCAAGAGTCCCTGGAAATAGACCGCGGCACCGCCATAGTGGACGGGAACGGGCACGTCGAGGACGCAATAGTCCCCCAGAGGAGAATCGTTCATGACCAGAGGAAAACCCGGGGCCAGGCTCCCGACCAACTTCGTGATATCGTAAGGCCCACTGAAGTAATGGTTGCCAGCGTTCCGGGAGGCCAGCAGGTATCCGCCGAGAGGGAGTCTGTTTTTCCTCAGCATGAAATGAACCGTGTCTCCCGCGGCGAAGGCACCGGTGGCGTAGAGTGCGGCGTCGTTTCCTGAGGCCCCCACGCCGTAGAAAGTCATGTTGGCCGCACCCTCGGTACCAAAAAGCGCGGCCGGCCAGGTGGCCCAGAATGGGTACCCCCCGAAATTCCACGTACCGTTGAGGGTGCCATTCGGCCGGTAGTCGTCGAAGGCGTCCTCAGTGCCCGTGGGGCCGTTGTACAATACGTTGGGAGGCAATCCAACAGCCGGGCCGTATCCAGTTATCTGAGGCGTGCTGAGGCGCGTGAAGCCGATACCGAAGTCGCCATTCGACAGGAACTCGTATCCGGAACCCTCGAGATCTGTGGTCACAGAGAAGATCCAGCCCAATTGCGGACTGGAGTAGACGGTCGGAAGCCCGGTGAAGGTGAATGCGCTCTCCTGAATCCCTTTGTTCCCCCAGCCCGTACAGTCGTCAAAGAAAGTGATCGTGATGTCGGCAAGGAGGTTCGGTTCCAGGTTGCAGTTGTTGGTGCCGTAAAAGAATGTGAAGCCGTCGATCACATGGTCCTCGAGACCGCTAACGGGAGCAGGCAGCTTTCCCCAATCGAGACAGAGGTAGCCCGTCGTCGGGCTGGGCCAGAACGCCGATAAACCCGTGTTATTCCAGAGCGAAGGTCCCGAATCGGGACCGCTCCCAGGGTAGAGGACTCCGTCCTCCCATCTGACAAACAACTCCCTGGAAGCCTTGTGGATGTGCCCGCCAACAGCCTGTGCGGCGAGAGCACCCGTAATGGTAAGACAAAAGAAGCAAAACAAGGTTGTTTTCATGACGATCCTCCGAAAGTCGAAACGACATTTGAGGCCCGGCCTTTCGGTCTTTTTTCAGAAAGACGGGAGCGGCATGATCCGGAGCCGAGGATTCAGAACACAGAGACGACTGGGATCATTACTGAAATCAGCGCGAACAGCGGCCAGCTCGGCGCAGAACAAGGCGCCGTGCAGGGATTGATGAGAGGCGTTCCGATGGCACTCGATTCCTCCTTGTTCGCGAATGCCTGCTACGTACCTGAAGGCCTGTCCAGGGTCGCGCCCCCCCCTGTGTCAGGGTACCTGTGTCAGGGTAGTTGCCGCCAGTAAAACTGGATCGCGGTCCGATAGACGCTTGAAAAGCGCGGAGAGTCTTATTGGTGATAGTTTTTGGAATCGTCAAGGGGACACTGTTGTCAAGCGATGTCCCCTTGACCATGGTCTTTCACTGCTTCGGCGGTGCGGCTTCACGCACGAGGGCGCCGTGCTCATCGCTGATCACCAGGATCGAGAAGCGCGCCACCTCATCGAGGTCTGCGGTGCTGAGGGACGCGTAGTCGAACCGGCCGCGCAAATCGGTGTAGCCGTCCTTGTAAAACTTCACGGCGCCGTCGGACATGCGGGCGTAGACCTTGACGTAGACCGTGGAGAGCGGCCGCGAACTTCCCTGGTGATTCACGCGGAGCTGTCCGTAGTTCTCAATGAGCTGAACGTCCAGGGCATTGGAGTAGTAGGCCCGCGAGAGGGTTTGGCCTGCGGCGGTGATCTCGATGAGCACATTGGCGTTGTGGAACTTATCGGGGAGCAACATCTCCTTGTGACGCGATCCCTCGGGTAGATCCACCTGCAGCGATGCGTTCGGGCGGATGTGGGAGAACTGGCCGGAATGTTGCTGCACGAAGGGCTTGCGGCTGAAGAGCAGCTCGAGATCCATCAGGTAGTAGTCGACGCGCATTCGCGAGACGTTTTGATAATCGACCGAGATCGTCTTGGCCTCGACGGAAAAGTCGAAGGCCGGCTCGGCGTGGGCCAGTCGGGTCTGGAGCTGGTCGCGGTCTTCGGTGTCGGTGAGGCCCGGAGCGGCCCCCTCGATCTCGTCGAGCTGGCCGGCGATCGCTGCAAAGGCACTCTGCCACTTCTCCACCGGGTAGTCCGCGTAACGCGCGCTCACCCGGCGAGCGAGGTCCTGGCCAGGTGTATAGAAATCGAGGTAGGCGGCGAAGTAGTCGTACTGCAGCCGCGTTGTCAGACGAGCCGCATCCACGGTGGAAAACAAATCGAGGGCCTCCTCGATGCGATCCTGCAGGAGCAGGTAGTAGACCACCGACATCCGATCGGCGTCGCTTGCGGTGGCGCGGCAGCTCAGGATTCCGAGCAGGCGGTGGTACTGGCTGTGGAGCCGGTCGTTGAGGATCTGTCGGTGCCGGCCAAGGCGGTGCGCGCGGGCATTGATCAACGGCTTATAGTCGAGATGCTGGTAGGTTTTACGAACCACCGGATCGATGGTCAGCAAGGTTGAATCGAGACAGGCCCCGCAGCCGGTCACAAAACCGTTCGCGTGCTGGAGGAAATCGCGGATCGCGGGAACCTCGTTGTGGTAGATGCTGAAGGACCAGAGTGTGTGATCGTAGACGTGCCGCTCCGTCAACAGCGCGGCGGTCTTTCGGAAAAAATCCACATCTCGCATGCGGAAGGCGATGCGGTCGAGATCGGTCCGGTACAAGTTGTTGCGGCTCAGATAATCGAGGACCTTTTCGGCGGTCCCCCATTGGGAGAGGTAGGGCCAGGAATCGAGATCGGCTTGCTCGAGCGTGTCGACCACATTGAACGTGAAGGGTTTTGCGTGTGCGATGATGCGATCGTTTGCCGACACCTGAACGGGATAGTGCGGAAACTGCCCGGCGCCGGGAAAGTAGAAGTGGTATTCGATCGCCTGGGTGCGGTACGGATCGAGGTCGATGTGCACGCTCTGGGTTGCACGCCCGCCGAGGACCGCGATCGCGCCTTTCGGAATCTGCAGCAAAACATCCAGCTTGCGTTGCGCAGAGGCCAGGTTGGTGATCACGAGCTGGGTGCCGTAGACCGTGTTCACCAGGAATTCATCGATGATGAAGTTGTCGACCTTCTCGTTCCCCACATAGCGGTGGCGGTCACCGTGGGGAAAGTACTTCTGACTGACGAGGATGGAGGTCTCACCATCGGCGAGGGTGGCCGGTACGATCTCCTCGTGGACCACCAGCATCGGGCTGGCCGCCGTCAGGGTCATGGTCCGGTCCTCGTATTCAGCCTCGTGAGCTCTCGAGCGGAAGGGGAGGTCCAGGACCGCCAGCGCGAACATCATCTCCGAGAAATTTCGGTGCGAGAAGATGAAGTGGGGTGAAAAGAAGGGTCTTGCGTGATCGTGGTTGGCGTACTCGCGCCACATGGCATTCGTGGTGATCAGATCCGCGTTCTGTTCCTCGATCCGAAGCTCGTAGTAATTGTTCTCGGCCCACTCCTTGGTCGGATCGGCGGTCCGGTAGAAATGCCGTACCTCCGCGGAGAACTCTTCGTCCCGTGCAAAGTAGTTCGATTCTCGGACGCGCAGCTCCTTTTCGGCTTTGTAGATTTCTTTGAGCTTGGCCGCCTTTATCCCGGCATCTTCCCGGCCCATTCTCCGCCGGGCACTCGGCGGAGATTGGGCTTTCCGATCAGAAATCTTGTCTTTGACGGCCAACTCCTCGAGATCCGCATCCTCCTCTGAAAGGGGCTCGGCAGCGTCTTCGGACGGAAGCCGATCCTCTCTCTCCAACAGCTCGCGGAGCCTTACGTGTGCGGCCGCCGCGATCTCTTGCTGCGCGGCCTCCAGACCGAACCGGTCCCCTTCGTCGAGGGCGCTGCTCCGGAGCGCGGTCTGAAAAAGCGCGTTCTGCCGCTCTGCGTTGGGCACGAGCAGGTCGAAGAGGTCGGATATCTCGCGAGCGGTAGCCGGCCCTTCCCCGGGGAGGCGTTGCGCCAGCAGAATACGTTCGACAACGTTGAGCTGCGCGTAGCTCCAGGGGGTTGAGTAGCGGCTCAAATCCTCGCCGATCAGCCAACCGTCGAGAAAGGTCTTGTCCTTCTTGTTCTGCAGGTACGGACGTACGACGGATGCGAAAAATTCGGGGTCTTTTTCGAAGAGAAAGAAATTGAGCTCGTGACATGCGTAACGCGAGTATCGCTCACGCTTGGCTTCCGCGGTGAGCTGCGGCCAGCCCAGGATGAAACCGAACTCGATGAGCTTGGGATCACGGGTCGAGGTGGCGTAGTATTCGTACACCTTCGTCAGGCTGTCGTACACCTCTATGGACGCGGTGCTGAAATCTTCGAGAACGAAACGTTCCTTCGCCTGCAGGACACTCACTTTCTTCTGTTGACTGAAGTGGCGCAGGGGATCCAGGCTCGTCGCCAAGCGCAGCTCGCGGCGGGGTGCATCAGATTCGGGGAGCCGGATGCACCGATAGGCAGTGCTCAAAGGATCGACGGCCAGGATGTGCACCGCCTGATGGGAGCCGAGATCCTTGCGCTCGATGACGACAACGCCCTGATCATCGGGTGTGAGATTCAGCAGGACCGTCGCGGCCTCCGCCAGGAAGTCGAGATTCGACAGCCCTTTGACGGCACGGCCCCCTTGCGCGCGGCTGCCGTAGCGTCCACCGAATCGACCGCCGGCGCCTCCGCCAATTCCGATCGCGTCGCCCACCTCAGGCCGCTGCAGGCCGGTCTCGGTGGTGCGCACCGCCCAGGGATTGAGAAGCAGGCTCGGCCGGGCAAGCATGTTGCCCGGAAACTTCTTCGCGTACTTGCGATCGATGATGTAGCGATACTCGTCTCCGATGTCCCGTCCTTCCAGGTAGCGCGACTCGGCCTGGCGTGTGGCAAACTGGTACGGCTCGACATCCCCCGCCCTCAGGCCGCTGTACGGGGGATGGGCCGGGTAGTACCGATCGGCGAAGACGTGAATCCTCGAGAACCGCGACGGATTGCGCAGTTGCACACGGATCGCGTCGCCACCCACGTCGACGGCCGCAATCTGCAGCGGACGTGATCCACGCTCCTCGAGGCGGCGATACTGGCCGATGAGATAGCGCTCGCAGCGCTGGCCGTCGGTCAGGCGAATGCGGATCCGTTCACGCGAGTCCTTGAGGAGCAGGTCGTAGTCACCCGCCGGAAGGCCGTTCACGGCGACGACACCTCGAGAAACGGACAGGGCGTCGAACCGATCGGTCGTAAAGGTATCCCCCCGTACCTCGAGCAGGGAGAGTTCTCTACGCGACGGCGCATCCCCGCTCCCCATGAAGGGGATTTCGAGAGGCTCTCCGGCCAGCCCGTGGCGGGATTGGTACTGGGTGGAACGGTCGCGCAGCAATCTCCACGTGTGTGTCGTGCCCCGGGCGTCGGTCGCACGGACCGAGGACATATCATCGAGGCGCCCCAGGGTGATCCGCCCCCGGCCGTCGGTCTGGAGCATGACGTCGACGGTTTGGGTGAAGTCGCGATGTTTGAGTGACAGGTTCACGGGACGTCCGACCCGCGGCTCTCCATTCCTTCCCAGGTGCTCGATCGCGTAGCCGTCGGCGGTGCACATCAAAAAGAGGTCTTCGATCTTCTCGGTGCGGTCGATCTGGTTGAGGGTGAAGGTCCGCTTCGCCGAGAGGTCCGCCTTCTTGCTCTGGCTGAGCAGGGGCACCTTGGCCTGGAGGGAGACGGTCAGGCTGGAGAGGCGCGGAGGCACCTGAAAGGTGTAGATCGATTCGCGGTCCTCGAAGAGCTCGAAATCGTGGACCGTCTTGGAACCGGCCACACCATCGTGATCCTTGGAAGTGAGCACCAGACGGACGTCCTCGAGAACCGCAAGGGTTACGGGAGTTCCTTGAAGGGTGAGCGCGGGTCGCACCACGACCCGCGCCGTCTCTGAGGCGATGAGGCTCTCGCGATCGATGTGCAGGCCGGCCGTGAAGCGGTACTCTTCGGACAGGTGCTCGAACGATTTGAGAACCGAAAGACCACCTCGCGAGAGCACGAAGGGCTGCTGTTTCGGCTTGTTGGTGAACGGCACGGCGATGCGGCCGTTTTCGCCGGGATGGTACTCGTGCCCGTCCAGCCAGAGGGTGGCGTCCTCAACCAACGCGCCGCGCTCGTCGATCACGCTGAAGATGTGCCCGGCCGTACCCGTGCGCACCAGAAAGTCGAGCTCCCCCTTGCGGATGAGAGCACGGCTGTTTTGTCCGTTCCCGATGAAGTCGATGACATAGATCCCCGGTCGCTTCAGGGATGGGAACTCGAAGCTCCGGATTGCACGCCTCAAGGGTGATTCGTCGCAGGTCCGAACCAGCTCCTCGCCCGGTACCAGCCCGTCGAGCTCGATATCGGAATCGACCTCCTGCTGGTGCTTGCGGTAGTAGTTCCACGTGTTGATCTCGAAGATGCGGATAATCAGCGTGGAGACGTTTTTCACATGCAGGTCTAGCCGAACCGGATCATCGCCGCCGAAGAGCCTGCGGTTTTGCGGATCGAAGATCAGGTCGACGCGATCCTTGAGCTGCTGGAACTTCTCGGGGGGCAGCATGGCCGCCCACCGCTCCGCATCTCCCAAACCGGCCAGGATTTTCGTCTCGGCGAAGAGGTGCTTCAGGTACGTGTCGTCGATAAAAGGCAAGTAAGCTTGATAGGACTCCTCGGCCTGGAAAAAGTGCTCCAGGTACTTGCGGACCAGGGGCTCATCAGCCTCGACCGAAGTTAGAGCTGTCATCGGTGAGAAGTCGGCCGACAGGTTCGCGGTGTACCGGCGGTTGACCTCCTGCTTCATGAAGTCGCGATTTATGTAGCCTACCTGCCGGGGCAGGGCGAGGTAGGCGAGAAAGCGGCGCTTGTCGTAGTGGCCTGAGGACAGGTCGAGGGCGAGTCGGTGGTGAAGCACGTGCGCCTTGAGGGAATTGAAGCTCGGGCTCAGGCGGGTGACGAAACGTTCGAGGCGCTCGAGGTAGTCCCGTTCGGACTGCGGGTTCTGGGACCAGTTCTCGTCGTTGCCCGGCCACAGCTTGCGCAGGTAGGTGTCCACGAACTTCTGTTGCTCGAGGAGATCGGGCGCAAGCACGAGGCACTCGTCGAGCTGTGAGAGGAGGAGCTGCGCGTGGATTTTGAGGAAGCCGAAGCCGCCGCTGGTGCGGTGCTTCAGATCGGCAACGACGAGCCGGGCGAGCCCGGGATAATCTGGACGCTGCAGCCGTTCGAGGAGGTGGCGCCGGCGCACGGCGTTCAGCTCGGACGTGACGAGCCAATCGAGGGCCCGAGCCTCGAAACCCTCCAGGTTCGCATGTCGCGACAAAGCCCGCTCCTTGAGCGTCTGTCGGTTTATGAGGGCGGGATCGAGACGGGTCGAGATTTCGGGATCTATCCCGAAGACTTCCCTTTGGTGATCAAAACGCAACCCCAGCTCGCGGCACAGATGCTGCAGCGTCTCTGCGGGCTGCCGGTCATAGGTCAAGAGCGCCTGCCGGTTGCGGATCTCGCGGATGCGAGGCGTATCCTTGAAGCGCTTGATCCAGACCGCAAGGAGAGCGTCGACCTCGTCAAACAGCTCTTCGTTCTGCAAATGAAGGCAGTGGTAGTAGTAGAAATCCTCGGTACCGGGAATCAACTGCCGGAGAGCGACTGTGCGGTCTTTGGCCAGCGCAAAGTCTTCGATGAAATCGATCTCGTCGGCCTGGAGTGTGCCCATCGATCCGACCAGAACGACCACGATCAGCATGAATCGTTTCATAACCTGCCTCTCTCCTCGCCGACCTGGCGTAGTGTCCGGCGCATTCCTCGTTGTCCACGGGCGGAACCGGGGCCGGTGCCGGTCACGCTGCCCTTCGAATAGTGTCCCGAATCCTGTTTTCGACATAGCGTAAGGCTGGAAGTCGATGCCCCGTGTTGCAGGTGGCCTGCCAAGAGCGTTCACCGCGGGGAATCGTAACGTCGTTCCATCAGTTCCTTAAAACGACGGTCTGCCGCGAAGGTTCATGATCCTTGCAGTGCCGTCCTTTTTTCCACGAAGTTGACGAGTGACCACGACGACGATGTTCAAAGCTATTCAGAGGTCTCTATCGGCCACGAGTTCCATGAAAAACCGATAAAACCGACGATTCGAAGGCATTCTACGGCGGGGAGCTCGGCCACCGATCACTCGTTGGCGGCCGGCCAGTCGAGGCTCGAGGCGACCAGCACACCGGCTGCTTGCATCTCGCGTACGGCAGCCTCGGCGGAGGAACGCCCGCCGAACTCGGCAGACCGGATGTAGTTGCTTCTGCGCCCGCCGCAGAGGCTCAGATCGACCAGCACCTGCAGCCCGCGGCTGGCGAAGCGCTGCTGGACCTCGATCGCCGAGATACGCACGCAACTGTTCAGAGTGCAGCCGCCGAACACCAGAGCAGTCTTGTCGCGATCGATCAAGCCGTCCACCCACGTTTTGAACCCGTTGGTCGGTGGCCACAGGATGCTGTTGCCCGGTTTGACGAAGTAGGGCTGGCGCTCGTGAATCAAGCCCTCGAGTTCTCTGTCCCAGCAGTAGCTGTCCGCCGGGAAGGGGCATCGCGAGAACATCGTCTCGGTGCGGCCCGCGTCCTCCTGCAACCGTTGGACGCAGCGCCGGAAAGCCAAGAGTATGGGCATCACTTCGCGCTCGGCGTTCTGACCGATCGACCGCATCCAGGTACCCTCCGTGAAGGAGCGCTGCGGATCGATGATGAAGAGTGCGGTTTGCGCCGGATCGATCGCACTCTCAATGGGTGCGAGCCCTTCGAGGAGTGCGCGGTATTCGTCGCTCACCGTGGATCCGGCGATGCGCTGCAACAGGGTTACCGCATCGTTCTCCACGAGGTCCGGCCGTGATGTTGTTTGCTCTCCATCGTTCTGTTCCTGCCCATCGCTGGAGGCAACATTTTTCGCCACACCCAAATAGGGCTCCTCAGGAGGTGTTGCGCGCAGCAACACACGTCCATAGGGACCTGCCGGATCCCTCATGATCTCGATCAGGCAATCCAAGAAGATCCTCTTACTCAACGGTTCCCGCAGGGTCAACAGGTCGAACACGGCCAGATAGGGCGCATCACGCCAGCCCCATTCGAGACGATGAGCCGCATGGCGGAGCTCCTCTCTCGACAGGAATCCGTCCTTATCGAGGTCGAGAGCCTGAAAGAAATCTTCCGCGTTCATTCCTTTTTCTCACCTCCCTCTGAAACAATCTCTTCGTGCCTGTGGAATCATCTGAGATGATCGTACTCTTCGAACACAGAGTGTTCCCTCCCGGAACTCGCTGATCATGAAAAGTTGCGCGAAAACGCACATTATATGTGTGACAACGCACATTGCGAACAGGGAACTCGAGAAATCTTCATTGCTATACTTTATCTCTGTAGGCATCGAGGTCGCATTACTCGTTGGCAAACAATTTGCTACATTAATGTCAGCGGCTTTCTGTTCGATGTTTAGCGATTGATATATTCAATCTTGTCGGGGGTGCAAATCGTGCGGGTTTCAAGCAAAAATCACTTCTTCAGCATCGGGTCTATTTTTTTACTACTATTGTTCGTGACCGCACTGTCTCTATATGCGATCGGCAAAAGCTCTCAGAGCCCTTCCGGAAAGATCGGCGAAGTCGGCTACACACGTGTTGATCTCTACGACGAAGTCCCGCCGATCTACGTTGCCGGGAACGAAATGAGCGGACAACCTCTCAAGTTCTTCCCCCGGGGCAAGCAGACGTCGGGGCTCTATGATTCCGATGGTGATACGATTCCTGATAAGCAGATCAATGATTTCAAGAGCCTGGCCAACGCCGCCAACAACATCTTCAACGAAAACATCGCCGCCTGTGTCAGCCATCCTCCCGACTACCGAGCGATCTATGACAATCCCGATGTGTGGCTCGATGACGACTACAACTCGACCCTGCACTTGAGACCCGATGTCATGCCTGAATACGCGGATATGACCGGGACACCCTCGACCGACGCAACGCAGTTCTTTCAGGTCAAGATTCCCTTCGCGATCGATCAGGCGTCGCTGTTCGACACTACCAATGTGTCCAACAACTATCTGTCGCCGGATATCGTCTTGCGTGACGAGTCTGGATACACTGTCGTCTGTTCGGCTTTTCTGAACGGCTACGATGCCTTCGGCACCTTTCACGGCAACGACCCGAACTGGCCGGTTGGTGCGGTTCAATCTCAGGATGTGATCGTCGTCATCGCCAATGCAAGCCCCGGCTCCAGCGTGCCCCACATTCCCGCGGTGAAGACGGCGTTTACCAGCATCGTGAGTTCACCCGGGCAATGGTATGCCAAGGAGATGCACTTGTTTATCAGCCGGCTCAAACGGCTCGGAGGAGTTTATCAGCGGATCGATTCCCACCACCTGATCCGACGTTCCGGCATCCCCGTCGACGATGACGATACGGCGGTCAAGGTGATCGGAATCGTACCCAGCGAGTTCGAGCTCAATCCGCTGACAGGCCAGTTCCTGGAGGATCACTGGCCGAGTATCAGCGGCACCGAAGAAAAATTTTTCGTGCCCACCAACGCAAGCTTCGCAATCATTTTCAACAAACCGGTGGTTCCCGTGACGGTGGGACGGTCGATCGTTTTCAACAAGCTCCCTTTCACCGGCAACATGAAACCTGTGCCGAATCCGGAAGCTTCACAATGGATCCCCCATCCGGCGTGCAGCATACCGATTTTTCCGCTCTGTCCCAACGTGGCTCTGCGAGCCTATTTCTTGGACTCGCAAGGCAACATCCGTCTGATGCAAACCCCGATCCCGTTCCGGGTTCACCCAGTCCACCAGAACAATCTGGCCAAGTATGTCGTCCACCCGCTCATCGATCTGCCCGGATCATCTTCCAACTGGTCGGGTGATATCCCCGGCGAGCCTCCGCAACCGCCGCAGGATGCCCTGCGCCTGCGCATCGAAGTCGTCGTCTACGACTATCAGCAGAACACGCTTACCGGCAATCCCAACAGCTACGGCTGGAGACCGGAAAACCTGGGTGCTGCCGGATTTCACGGTGAGCGGTACTACGATAAGGGTCAGAATTTTTCGGTGACCTTCTCGATACTATTGGGTCCGCGCTATGTGAATGCGCCCGTGTCACCCAACGTCATCTACACCGGGATGGGGCGCGGAGGCATCGGTGCAATCGACCTCGACGGCAACGGTTTTGCGACCAACGATCCCGGCTCGGGGCGTAAAAGGCTCGTCACTTCATCCACCTTTTACAATCCCTACGGCAGCAGCATGTTTGGTAACGGTAATGATAACGCCTACCCCGTCGGATTAGGAAATGAGACACCGATACCTGGTGTGAACGAAGGTGGTCTCGGCTGGTGGGGTGGTCTCGTTCCGGCCAAAGATGCCCTCGTGCGCGACTCCAACGGTTCAGCGCACCTCTATCCACGCGCCAGGGCGGGCGTATCAAAGGGCAACTACAGCGACATCGTCGTGGGTGACTTTCTGGATACGCTCTACAGTGACCGATTTAATCCTTACAACTCTTCGCAGGATCGAACCGACCTCGTTTTTCCCACTTACCCTTCGGTTTCCTCCAACAACCTGATCAGCACACCGCCCACTCCCAATCCGCCGCCCCTGACCCTGCCGGTCGGCATGCGGCCGGTGGAGGTAATACTCGATGAGCTCGGCTGCTCCGATCGCGGTGCTTTCGTGATCTTGGGAGCCGAGGTTTTTCCGCCCGATCTGGGTGATCTTCCACTGACCGGACCACGCCAGTGGATCTCCTTGGAGTATGGCGCAATGGTGAATCCGCCTCAATATGCCGATAAACCTTTTCCGCCGAATCCGCCGGGATTGGGGCCGTGGGCTCTCGATCGTTACATTCAGACCGGACCACTGGCGGAGACATCGACCTTTGGTGTGGGCGCCGAATTCGGCAGCCGCCAGCAGATCGGTAACTTTCTGTTTGCCGCCGACAAGGCCAATGACGCCGTCGATGTGTTGAACTCGAACACCATGGAAAGGATCACGTCTCTCAGGGGGTTGAAGACCCCCCATGGATTGGCGATCACACCTGATCTCCGGAATCTCTACGTCTCCAACAGTGCGGCTAACAGCGTGTCGGTTTTTGATGTCGATCCACGCTCGGAGGACTTTCTGACGCTGCTCGACGAGATCCCAGTAGGCGACAAACCGATGGGTGTGTGCTGCCAGCCGGATTTTGAGGACGTGCTCGTCTGCAACTACGGATCGAGTACGATTTCGATCATCGATCCCCGGACGAACACGGTCAGAAAAACACTGACGCGGCTGCTCGATGAGCCGATCGATATGGTTGCCGGTCCGCGCCAGAACATGTTCGGTTGGGGAACGGGAGTTTATCACGCCTATGTCCTCAACCAGGGCGGCGACAATGTGCTCGTTTATGAATCCGGTCCTGACGGCTTGGGTGGAATCGGCTGGGATGATATCCTCGGTGAAATCCCACTGGTGGGCCAAAACGGACAGGTCTACGAAAAGATCGAGAAGCCCCGCGGCATCTGTTACGATCCGCTCTACCTCAACAACATCTCATCCGCCCTCAATCTCGTAGGCGGCTGCTTCGTGGCCCATTCTTCGCCCAAGGGCGCGACTGTGACCAGGATCAACTTCGTCGACCAAGAGGGATCTTGGGGACCTATCTATATCGATCCCGCCGGCTCACCGGGATTCGGAAAGCGAAAGTTTCTGATCACCGCCCAGTGGAACGTTCAGGACGGACATCTTTCCGGAAACCTGGCAGCCGCCGACGTGGCTTTACCCGACTTCAACCGTCACGACTGGTTGTATGGCAATCTCAATCAAGGACTGTATGTGACTAATTTGGGGGCTCTAGGTGGCAATCCGTCGTACATTCTGCCGGTCAACAACAAACATCCGATCCGCATTCTAATGGGTGGAGCCGTCCCCACCTGGCTGCCTGATCAGCTCTTCATCTCCTATCCCGATGCCAACGTGATCGATGTGCTCGAGATCGCCACCGGCCAAGTGACCACTGTGAGTGGTCTACCCGAGCCGGTCAAGAAGCTGACCTCCTATTTCAAGAACTGAATTGATTCAACAGCGATCATAGATCGGTCATCACGACAACTCGGGGTGCAGCACGCTGCGCCCCGAGTTTGCTTTCGTCCACTCGGGAAGATATTTTACAGTGTCTGGGGATGTTAATGTACACTTTGGGAGTCAGCGACAGCCTGTCAACTGCTTGAAGGACTACGTTGAGATTGAGCGAAAACTCGAGTTCTACGATGACAAGCATTTCCTTGCCACGTACCTCTATGGCATCGCAGTCGTGGACCTCGCCCTTCACCTCACAATTCTGAAATTCAAGAAACCGCTTCATGGGCAGATAGAGATCAGACTCCATCATCGTTGCTTCCACTCGTTGCGGTTTTGAAAGGGGCGGACGTATCATATCGCAACACGCGTGTGTGATAAATCTTCCCATCGCCGTTGTAAGGCACAAAGTATATGTAGTTGCCGGCCAGTTCTGCGCCCACGTAGCCTCTTGTGCTCATACCCCTGACATTTCCAGCATCATAAGTCGGCCAGCTCGAGGATGAGCGGATGTCACCCATCATATCGTAGCTCGGTACGCGGCCAATGCCTGACGGAGGCATCGCGAAAAGGCAGATAATAGTTGTTATTGCCTTGCCTTCAACACTTCAATCCCCTTCTGTAGAATGATATCTTCAGCGGAAGCAAGCGATTCCTGCGTTGGATGAATCTCAACGTCGGGGATCACGCCTACGCCAACGAATTCTCGTCCGTCAGGATATGTATCACGTTTGGTGCAGATGCGAGCGCCTCCACCCCCAGGAAGATCGATACGGAGTGGCTGCCCGGTTGTACCCGCCGTTTTCTCTCCTACGATCGTAGCACGCTTGCTGGCATGAAGCGCGACAACGAAATCTTCCGCTGCGCTTGCAGTGTTTGGATCGGTCAAAACCACGATAAGTCCCAGATAGGGATTTGCCTTTGTGGGTAGGATCGGGTCACGTTGTCCCTCGTGCCATTGCTCATTCCGTCCCCAGGTGCGATAGGCCGGGAGATACTTTCGGGTGCTCCAGCGCGAACCCTCGATCGTCTCGTTGGTGAGCTTGCCAATAATCGCGTAGCCATTGGCAGTGTCGCTGCCTCCGTTGTACCGGACGTCCAGAATGAGGCCTTTGGACTGTCGTACGTGCAGGAATATCACCTCGAAATCTTTGACAACCTTATCCGACCCGAAACCTGGTAGATTCACATAGAGAATCCCCAGTCGATGTGGCTGCGTTGGTTCTGCTTCCCTTCCTTCAATCGGCTATCCATGTCGTGATTTTCTGAATGTCCAACCCAAACAAGACGATTGCGAGAATCAAACGAGTGCCGTATGCAAGAGCGTGTATGGCAAATTTCCCTCGCCTGTGCCCGAGATAGAGGACGAGCGGTGCTACCGACAAGGATGACAACATCAAGATGAGTCCTAGGGTGGAAGGAAAACCAAAAAGGAAAACCTTAGGATCATGTATGCCGGGAAGTGCCCACTGGCCCAATGCGGCGCTTGCGAGCAACCAGAACAGCAGGACGTAGCAGCAATAGACCAAGGGCATGGCACAGACCACAATGCTCGCATAGATTTTCAGTTCTCTTTTCATGCCGGCCTCGTTCAACGTTGCGGATCAGCCACGCTGATGAGCTTCACCGGCATCCGGCATTTGCAGTTCCTTTCTCCAGTGTTCCAGTTGTTGAATTGTTACCCCGACTCCTCCGCAGACCACGATCAGGATATCCCGTCTTCCTTTCAGGCTTTCGACAGGCGCATACACTGCGGCGAGACTGGCGCCGCAAGCCGGCTCGACAAGCACCCGGGGGCTGTGTAAGGCCTTATTCATATCTTTCTTCAAACGTGTTACCTTTCAATACCTTCAGCCAGTCAGTGAACCACTCGACAGGAAGGCGGACGCTGGAGAAATCCAGTATTTGCAGTGCTTCAATCTTGTACGTATTCACCAATAAGATGTCCCATTGGCAGTCAACGTCGGCAGCGACGGAAACTGCTTTATCTAGATCTGGCTGGCTCACCTTGGCCTTCTGTGTATCACCAATCTGTGGCAGCAGCAACCTCCATGAAACCTGCCTCACAAGCGTTGCTTTACTCGTCATTGTTCCTTTTTACCCCAACGACAAGCATCAGCGGCGCGCTTCCGGCGCGTCCGATGGATGCAATTGTTAGGGCTGGTATCCAGTAATCTCGCCCACAACGTCATAAATGTGAAGCTTGCTATCTCTGCTGATATCTCCTGGGTTTGATCCAGGTTCTCCCTCTGGAACATCCATACCAAAGTAGTTATAGTATCTTACCCAGTATTCGTGAACTTCGCCGGTTTCGAAATCTCTAAAACTCATTGGCGACTCTTTAAAAAACTCTATTCCATTATTAGCAAATTTAAACATATCTACAATAAGCTCGCTACAGTAAAGCGCAGCCTCATCGGTAATATAACGGCGATCGTAGGGTATGTCTCTTTGTTTCAATCCATATGCAATCGCCTCAGAGATAAGCCCTCTGTGTTCTTGCTCGAGTCTTGCCGCTAGAAAACGTGGATAACCAGACGCGTCTTTAGAACGATTGATAAACACTTTGATACTCGTAAGTCGAACTTCTGGAGGAAATGCTTCAAGCACAAATTTACCTAATTGAGTTTCTATTAGGATACCTACATGATTAATCCTTGCTCCCTTATATCCTTGTGTTACAGCAGATATCGCGTTTGTTGCGGATCCTGTTTGTGTAAAAATCAGATCACCCGTAATCATATCTCTGCCCTCTCGATTGCCCTAACTATGATTCGGTTGTTCCATATAGAAGCCACGGATTACGTGGTTGTCGGAATGTATGGCAGCTCACGCGCTTGATCAATCCGGCTCGAACAACGGCCTGCTTGACGGCACGTTGCACGGTCGACTTCGAGGTGCTGTCAAAGGGACTCTTGAACGGCAATGGGAAACATCTTCAATCTGTCCTTGAAGCCCTTACCGTCCCGCACCACAATCTGATTCTCCGAAAAATCCAAGTCCTGCACGCGTAGGCGGAGACATTCCGAAAGCCTCAAACCGGCACCGTACATCTGGCCGCCCATGAGCCATCGGTCCCCGTCGAGATGATCCAAGATTAGGTTGACCTCCTCACGGGTCACGACGACCGGCAGCCGTTTCGGGCTTCTGGCACGAAAAACGCGACCGAGATCTTCGAGTTCGCGACGCAGAACATGATGGTAGAGAAAGAGCAGAGCGCAAAGAGCTAGATTCTGCGTCGAGGCGCTCATTTCTGTTTCACCGCCAGATGGCTGAGAAAAGTTTTCATCTCCGGCTCTCCCATCCTCGCAGGATGCCGTTTGTTGTTGAAATCGATATATCTCCGCAACCAATAACAGTAACTCTGCTCGATTCTCGGACTGTAATGGCGTCCGCGCAGCTCGACGATCATTCGGTTATACGGTCTCGGCCGAGGCCGGCCAGGCTCGAGGCCCAACGGTATCGTCGAACGTGCTTTAAATTCGGCATCCTAAAGATCCTGAGACTCGCCCAACCTTGGAAAATCACTGGACTTGCCCTGATTATCCATGCAAGCCTCCTCACGAGGAAATGTCAACAAGAAAGCTGCAAAAACCTTCTCAGGCCGACACAGGTTCTCTCGTGTCATTCTCGGCAGTGCGCAGGTGTGGACAGTGTTTTGCCGCGAAGAACAATGGACTCGTCCGCAAAGCACATAGGTCTTATGGGATTACGAATCTCGAGCCGGAGAACTCTCTTGGTATCCCTGTCGCGATTCATCAAAAAGTGTTACCAGATTTTTCGAGTTTAAACTGCGGCCGGCAAATCGGGTTCTTCGATGATCAGTGCAGAATTCTGGAACAGATCGTCGTATTCACCGTGAATTCGTTCGAAAATCGCAGCCCAGTGGTGTTCGTTCGTGTGGAGAAGATCCGCGTTTTTGGTGAGCGTCGAGTCTAGTTCGACAGCTCGGGCTCCAGCGATCCCGGTCGCGACGGCTGGTGTTTGCGCTCGTTCGGCTCAGTCTGAATCTCTCTTTTCCGGCTCGCTCGGCAATAGGAATCGGAAAACCAAGGAGACGACCACTCCGACGACAAGACCCACCACTACCGCGGCAGCAACAACTTGGCCAAGCGAGAAATCCATGGTCGCCGCGAGACTGCCGGAGACTCCGCCTGCCGTGCCACCTGCCGTGCCACCCATCAAAATGAAGCGTTCTCTCTTCTTCATGGTCTCAAATCCTTCTGTCAAATCGCCTTGACTTCGGTCTCAACTTTCACGGTAGGTGTCCCCGTGCAACTCAAACACGATATGATGAGCACTGGAACGAGCACGATGAGTCTTCGGTAGTCCGTTCTCAGCTCCCTCTTGAATGAAACTGTGTGGTGAAACCTTGTCAGTTGCTGCTGCCTATTGAGCTGACGAAGCTCTCAGCTTCCTGCATCTCCAGTCGGAATGATGCCGGCGTTCTCGACCATGATCATCACGGTCTTCTCGGGTGCGCGGGTGCGGTGAACGACACCCTTGGGAACCACGTATCCCTGCTGCGGCCTTAGCTCGATCGAGTCTTGGTTCTCAATGTCGACGATCAACGTGCCGCTCAGCGTGAAGAAGAACTCATCATCCTCGTCATGTTTGTGCCAGTGGTATTCGCCTCGAACGACTGCGAGCCGTACGACCGAATCGTTCACCTTGCAGAGCGTCTGATTGTACCACTGGTCTTGACAGGCGTCGACGAGCGACTGAACGTCGATGCGCTTCAACGAATCAAACAAGACGTTCAAATGAGTCACGTATGGATAATCGGATTCCTGCATATCGATCGCTCCTTGATCGAGCCGTCCTGCACCAGAACTCGCTATCCAGCGGTTTGGTCGTAGGATATATGGAAGCTTCGAATGTCATTAACGGTGGTGCGAGGCTCAAACGTCCATGGCTTAAAATTGCTAGCCCACTTTCGCGCCTTTCGTGTGTTTCGTAGTTCTCTCTTACTCTTTACGAACCGTAGCCTTCAAGCTGAAACTGAAGGGCATCTTGTCACGAAAATCGTGGTAGCAGAAACAGCTCTGGCTGAGCTCCTGCATCCCCCCGATATCGAAAAACGAAGTGTCGAACTCGTTGAAAAACTCGAGCGTCAAGCCAGCTTCGAGCAGCGCATTGATCATTTCACCGATCGTGTACATCCAATAATAATTTTCACCCTCGCGACGCTCGGCGGCGTATCCCCCGATCGTGTCGTCCTTGTCCGGCTGCTTGACGAAATAGGGATACTTGATCGACAATTCGCGCTTCGTGATTTTATCTTCATCAAACATCAAATAGAATGGATGCAGGTCCATGACATAAAAGAAACCAGCGTCCTTCAACAGATGCCGGACGGTCCTACCCCATTTCGCGAGATCCGGAAGCCACCCGATCACCCCTTCTGAGGTGAATACGATATCGTACTTCTGATCGTGGCTCTCCATGAACTCCGTGAGATCCGAGACAATGAAGGTCGTGCCTGAAATTCCCAGATCCCGGGCAAGCTGGCGGGCATAGCGGATATTGTCCGGAACCAGATCCACACCGGTCACCGTCGCTCCCATCCGGGCGAGTGATAGCGTATCAGCGCCGGTATTGCATTGCAGATGGATCAATGTCTTTCCGGCAACATCGCCCAGTTCTCTCGTAATGATGTCGCTCAGAATTGTCGGCTTCTCCCGAAGACGTTTCCCAAATGTTTCATAATGATCTTTCGATAGAAGCCCCCAGGCTTTTTTGTTGGCTTCGATCTCCCGCATCGACTCCTCCCTATTTCACGACCACAGCGCACTTCCGATTTGGGAACCGCCCGTTGCGGCGCTGTGGCATCAAATTGATGGTAAGTCAAACTAAAATGCTTCGTCAGGCAGCATGCTGTCATGATGCCTAGTCCCACCCAATCACAGGCTTGGCAACTACACACCATAAAAACCAATCTGTCAATTGTTTGTAATAAATCATGCATCTCGAGAACAATCCAGAACGAAAAGTGCAGACGATCAACGGTGGCGATTACGCCGTCACCACCCACAAGGGACCCTACGAGAAGCTCAACGAGACTTATGCCCGACTCATGGGGCAGTGGTTGCCGCAGAGCGGCCGTGAGCTGCGGTCGGCACCCTGTTTCGAGCTCTATCACAACAGCCCCGACAACACGGCCCCCGAGGATCTGATCACCGACATCCACGTTCCCCTGGAAGGTTAGGAAATAACGATGATCGATTAAATAAATCCCGCTTACCGTATAATTTGAAGAGTCGCAACGCCTATATAGAATCAAAAGCCTACACTGATCCTGATTTGGAGACACTCTGATGAGACACCTGCCGGTCGTTGTTTTCGCTCTCCTCATGCTCTCCATTACCCTGGGCGCCTTCAACGAGATCCATCATCCCGAGTTCATCGACCACATCCCTTCAGGTCGAGCACAGGACCGTGATGGATTTCGACAGGGAATCCAAGCCCTCTACCGAGCATTCCCCGACTTCATGGGCCAAATCGACGATCTCGTAGTTGATCCAACGAAGGGCAAAGTGTCCATCCGATGGACCGCGGTTGGCACCCACCATGAAGAGTTGCTCGATGTGCCTCCAACGGGAAGACGGATTCGCTTTGCAGGGATCGAGATCATCGACGTCAAAGACCATCAGGTGGTTGCCCGGTGGGGTGGAGTGGGACGGGTTCGACATCGAGGCGCAGCTCGTATCGACGACATCTGACCGAGGTCCTTTAGCCAGCCACGTGTTGACCATCCTGGCGGTCGAGGATCTGAAGTTGGCCGCGAAGTTCTACGAACAAGCATTTGGTTGGCCAGCGCGTGTTGAAGTGCCCGTATATGTTGAGTTCGAGCTACCCGACGGCCGTGGGTTTGGTTTGTACCAACGAGACGGATATGCGCGAAATACCGGTCAGCTTCCTGCATCCCTATCCAAGGACGATATCTCGGGAACAGAGGTCTATCTCCACTGCTGCGATATCGATGATGCTATCAAGCGACTGAAAGCGGCAGGGGCACGAAAGCTGTCAGATTTGGCTTTTCGGGATTGGGAGGACGAGGCGGCCTACTTCGCCGATCCTGATGGGAACGTGCTTGTCATAGCGCGTCCTCTCGCTGAGAATACGCGGGAGGAAGAAAAATCGAGGGCCCGCGGTTGACCTTGGAGCAGTCCGAACGGCTGCGGGCGGGTGAAGATGTTCCCGAAGCCGATCCGGACGATGCTCGAAAGCTCTTGTACAACCGCAAGGCTTTTGACCTCGTGGCCGAGGAGGAGACCCATAATCTGTTGTATAGGTCAGAGAAAAAGGCGCGTTGATGTTTGCGACGCACCTTTGGAGGGCGTCTGATGAGCCGAAGTAGTCGAAGAGGAAACAAGGACCTCGACTTGAGCAAACCTGTTGCGCTGGTCGCACTCTCGGTTATGGAGAAGGCAGCCCGGTGCCGCCTGTTGGAAATCGTAAACAGTTCGAGCCGATCGAGCGGGCTATCGAAGCGGCACGGTCTTTCGGCAGCTTCATCTTCTAGGCAGCCGAATGGTTGAGCCACCCTTTCTGGATCGAGCGAAGGCACGCTGGATAAGAAAACCGGAGAACAGATGAAACGTTATCGTTCAGAATATGGGATATCCACCCTTAAAACGGCTCTTTCCGAGTACATGACCGTTGAAGAGCTCAAGAAGCTTGCGCTTTTTCTTCTACAGCAACGGCATCATGCCTGCTGATCTCAAAAAGAGGCTCGAGACGTTCGTTCCCCGCCCCATCCAAGCAGAGGTGAAATCACTCGAAAAACTCCCACCAACATATGATCGCCCCTACAAACACTGGAACAGCAAAACCAGGAAGACCGAGAAGGGAACACAGGCGGTTCCCTTGGCAGTTCGTGAGTCGGAGCAGTCAGCCCAGCGTGAACTCCTCGCCATTCTGCGTCTCATCGACACGGGCAAAGTCGCTGTGAGCGACAAGACCCGCAAACCGGCTGCAACGACAATCAAGGCCGTCACCTCCATCTTGGAAGGCGGCGATTTTTATCCGCACGAGCCTCCCAAGGACTAGTACTACGACGAAAACACTGGACCTATTCGCGCTTTTGCGTGGTCCCTGATAGTCCAGGCCGGCAAGCTCGCCCAGCTTTCGGGGAAACGTCTCCAACTGACCAAGGCAGGTCGCAAAGCGTTGTCCGATCCTGCAGCCGATACAATCCGTCGGTTGTGGTCCAAATGGACCGACACAACCATTCTCGATGAACTCTCGCGTATCGATTGCATCAAAGGACAGACGGGCAAGGGCAAACGCGGGCTCACGGCCCTCTCAGGACGACGAGATGCGGTATGGGACACGCTGGTCGAATGTCCGGAAAACCGCTGGATCTCCACCGAGGAATTTTTTCGGTTCATGCGGGCATCGGGGAACGACTTCGCAGTGACGCGCAACGCCTGGAACCTCTACATCGGAGAGCTGCGATACGGGCCGCTCGGCTACGAAGGCGGCGAACGGCTTATCAATGAGCGTTACCTTCTTTGCCTTCTTCTCGAGTATGCCGCCACGCTCGGCCTGATTGATGTTGCACTGATTCCGCCTGCAGGTGCCCGACAGGACTATGGTAGCCTGTGGGGCACCGACGACCTTCCGTACTTCAGTCGCTATGACGGCCTTATATATTTTCGCATCAACGTCTTGGGCATGTATGGCCTGGACATGTCGACTGCCTATACACCTACTCCCGTTGAGGTCAAGCCGATCTTGCAGGTGCTACCAAACCACGAGATTGCAGCAATAGGAGAAAAGATCGAGCACGGCGATCGCCTTGCGCTCGACATCTACGCGGTGAAGGTCTCGGACCGCGTGTGGAAACTCGAAAGGGGCAAGATCTTTTCTGCCGTAGAGCAAGGTCGGTCGGTCGGCGAAATACGTGAGTTCCTGGAGGCGCGCAGCAGCGCACCCCTTCCGAAGACGGTCGTCCAACTGCTTGAGGATTCGGCTGGCCGCTGCAAGCGTGTCCACGACCGCGGAACGGCCCTCATCGTCGAATGCGATGAACCAGCGCTGGCCGCGCTGATCGCCAATGATTCACGCACACGGAGCTACTGCATGCGAGCGGGGGACCGCCACCTCGTCGTGCCTAAATCTTCGGATTCGGCTTTCAAACGTAATTTGCGCGACATCGGCTATCTTCTGGCCCCAGGCGAACCCGCAAAGCCCGAGTTTCGTCGAAAAAAACGAGTCAAGGGGTCCGACGTCATTGCCTCTCAGGAGTAGCAAGTGGCAACTTGTGCCGAAAATGCGCTGATTGTCCAGAGCGACGCCACGGTGTTGCTGGAGGTGGGATCACCGCGAGCAGACGAAGCCCGGGCGGCTCTCGCACCATTTGCCGAGCTGATCAAGAGCCCCGAGCACGTGCATACATATCGGATCACACCGCTGTCGATCTGGAACGCTTGTGCGAGTGGCGTCACCACCGAGCAGATGGTGGCAGCCCTTCACGAACACGCACGTTATGACGTTCCGCCGAGCATCGAGCAGGATGTCAGGGATCTCGCTACGCGCTATGGGCGCGTAGTTATTTTCCGTGATGGCGAAACACAGCGCTGTACCTGTCACGATGAGACAATCGCGGAGCGTCTCGCGCGCGATAGAAAATCGGGCCAGTACCTGACTGAGCGCATCAACGGGACCTGCTTCCGCATCGATCCCGCGGCACGCGGACTCCTCAAGCAGGCCCTGGTTACCGCCGGATTCCCAGCAGAGGATCTTGCCGGTTATGTAGCTGGTGAGCCCCTTACGCTCGAACTCCGAAAAATCACGGGCACAGGCACCTCGTTCCAGGTTCGCGATTACCAGCTCCAGGCCGCAGAGGCGTTCTTTGTCGCCGGGACTGAGCGCGGAGGGAGCGGGGTTGTAGTGCTCCCCTGCGGATCTGGCAAAACCGTTGTCGGAATCGCGGTGATGGAAATGCTCAAACAGAACACGCTCGTGCTCACCACCAGCTTGACGGCCGTTAAGCAGTGGCGGCGCGAGTTGCTCGACAAGACGACACTCGGAGCGGATGACATCGCTGAGTACACTGGCGAACAGAAGAACACAGGACCCGTGACTCTGAGCACGTACCAGGTGCTCACCTGGCGTCCAAGCAAAGACAGCGACTTTCCCCATCTCGAGGTGTTTAAAGCGAGATCCTGGGGACTCATTATATACGATGAGGTCCACCTCTTGCCGGCGCCAGTATTCAGGGCCACCGCCGACCTGCAAGCTCGCCGAAGGTTGGGCATGACCGCCACGCTCGTTCGTGAAGACAAGCGCGAAGGAGACGTGTTCGCGCTCATAGGCCCCAAACGCTTCGATGTGCCGTGGAAGGATCTGGAGCGCCAGGCTTGGATCGCTACTGCCACCTGTACCGAAATACGCGTGCCGATGAGCGCCGACCGCCGGATGGATTACGCGCTTGCAGATCGGAGATCTCAGTTCCGTGTTGCAGCCGAAAACCCGGCGAAGATGCACAACCTGCGCGAGTTGTTAGATCGGTTCTCCGAAGGACGCATCCTCATCCTCGGCGGATACCTCGCTCAGGTCGAGGCGATCGCAAAAGAGTTGGGCGCACCGCTCATCACGGGCAAGACCGCCCAACGCAAACGGGATCGCATCTATGATGCCTTTAGACATGGGAAGCTCCACTGCCTCGTACTTTCGAAGGTCGGCAATTTCGCAATAGACCTACCCGACGCCGATATCCTGATTCAAGTATCCGGCACGTTCGGTTCCCGGCAGGAGGAAGCCCAGCGCCTGGGCCGCATTCTGCGCCCCAAGAAAGATGGACGCAAAGCGCATTTTTTCACTCTCGTCTCCCAAGAAACCCGCGAAGAGGAGTTCGCCCATCACCGCAAGCTGTTCCTTACCGAGCAGGGGTACTCCTACCAGATTCAGCTACTCGACGGCGAATCACAGCACTAGCTCGATCTCCATGGGATTTGACACGACATCCCAGTCGGGTTTGCCTTCCGGGCAATCGGCGTAGGTCATGACCGTGCCGATATTGATCGGATCCAAGATCGGTACCTCGAAAACAGCGTTTGATCGGAAGGTGGAGCAATCCTGTCGCTGGTCCCGATTTTTATCCCGTCAACAAGTTGCGAGCAAAACTCAGAACCCTTGGATCCAAATGGTAGTTAAGGTGACGCATTTTGAAACGCACTGCCCTCGATGCGGCGGAGAAACCTCAAAGACCCTCTGAATGAGCCGAACCCGGGACGGCCTCCTTCGCTTGGCAGATTCGTTTGCTTCAGTCAGTCGGTCAAGAAGCTGCTCTCCCATCTCAAGAACCGGTTTTTCCGCCTGATCTCTTTGCGGTTGGTTTCCTCGTGGATGGCGTTTTTTTGGAGGTCGTCTTCGTGGTGGCTGTCCTTTTCTTGGTGGTTTTCTTGACCGATTTCTTTTTGGAGGTGGTTTTCTTTGCTGCGGCCTTCGTGGCGGTCGCCTTTTTGGTGGTGGCTTTCTTCGTGGGGCGCTTCTTCGTCGCGGTCTTCTTGACGGTCGCCCTCTTTGCTGTGGATTTGCTGGCCGATTTCTTGGCCACCGACTTCTTGGTGACTGGTTTTTTGGCGACTGTCTTTTTCGTCGCCGACTTTGTGCCTGCCTTCTTCTTGCGTTTCTTGCGTGATTTGGAGGCTGAGTCTTTTCGGGATTGTGCGGCTCGCTTTTTCCGTTTGGCCGGCTTGGCTGGCTTGGCCGGCGTCGACACATCCTCGGAGGACGCCTCCCCCATGTCGATGTCAACTCCGAAGACCGACGACAGCTCGTCGGATTGGAGCGCACGTCCCCGCCGGGGTTTGCTTCCGGTGGGCGGCTGATCGACGGCGGCCTCCACCATCTCGGTCGGATCAACACCTCGCAACGTGAACAGCAGCTCCGGTTCCTGGTCGAGGCGCGCACCCACGCCGTAGAGCGTCGCCGCTACGTGCTTGCACATGGTCGCCCAGTCGGGACACGAACAGCTCAGCGAGATCTCACGAGGTGAGGGAAACAGCCCCTCGCCCTTGCGGGTCACGATCTCCATCACACCCTTGGAGATGGAACCCTGAAGCAACTCGACGAGCGAGTCGATCTGGCCCGCGCAGCGGCCCTTGATGTCGGTCCACCGCTTTTTCGCCAGGCGTTTGATCTTGATATCCACTTCGTAGATTTCCGACCCGCTGACGAGTGCGCGGACACTGCCGGCGTCGATCTGCAGGTCGATCACCGAGCCGTTGCGCACGTAGGTCCGTCCGCGGGGCATGCGATTGGCATAGTCGCTGTACGCCTCGAGGTTATTGCACCAGGCATCGCCCCAGAAAGTCGTAGTGATCTTGCGGCCCGCGATCTCCACCGGCGCAATATCGCGCCCGGACTTCTTCAGCTTGGCGATCTTCCTTGCCGCTTGACGACGGCGTTCAGCCACCGGCACGTAGGGTCGCCAACCATTGTAAGAGTACCCGCTCATGGGCTTACCTCTCTTCGCGATGCACACGCCGGCTCGTAGCCGGTATGTATTTGTCTGTCTGTCTATCTATCGTTCCAGGGCACTGTTCAAATCGAGCGACACAATCGATATCAACTCATCGTTGCTCATCTCGGTCAAGGCAGTCTCTGCACCGCCGGACAGAATTCCGTCGGCGAGCTGCTGCTTGCTGGCGATCATCTCGTCGATGCGCTCTTCCACCGTACCCTGACAGACGAACTTGTGCACGAGTACGTTTTTCTTTTGCCCGATGCGAAAGACGCGGTCCGTGGCCTGGTTCTCGACTGCCGGATTCCACCAGCGGTCGAAGTGGATCACGTGCGAAGCGGCGGTCAGGTTGAGCCCGGTGCCGCCGGCCTTGAGCGAGAGTACCATGAAGGGCACACGATCGTCTTCCTGGAAGCTCTCGACCAAACCCTGGCGCTTCTTGACCGGCGTGCCGCCGTGCAGCACGCGGCCGCTTTGGCCGAAGATCTCGGCCAGGAATCCGGCCAGCGGATCGATCATCTCGCGGAACTGGGTGAACACCAGCACCTTGTCCTGGCGCGCGGCGATGGGCTCGCACAGCTCGCGCAACCGCAAAAGTTTGCCGCTGTCCGCGGGCTCGTAGCCGCCGTCACCCAGCCACTGGGACGGGTGGTTGCAGATCTGCTTGAAGCGCATCAAGAAGGCCAGGACCACGCCGCGCCGCTCGATACCCGCCAGCTCTTCGAGCGCCCGTTTCATCTCGTTGACCGACTGCTGGTAGAGGGCTGCCTGGCGCTTGCTCAGCAAGCAGTGGGCGTTGACTTCGGTCTTGTCGGGCAGATCGGCGATGACGCTCTTGTCGGTCTTGAGCCGGCGCAGGATGTAGGGTTGCACCAGTTTGCGCAGCGGGGCATAGCCCTGGCTGCTCGATTCCATCGACTTGCACAGGCCGCTGAAGGCTCTCGCCGATCCCAAGAGGCCGGGGTTCAAAAAATCGAAGATCGACCACAAATCAGCGAGGCGGTTCTCCACCGGAGTGCCCGTAAGCGCCAGCCGCCAGGTCGCTTTCAGCGCTTTGACCGCCTTTGTCTGCTTGGCGCCGGGGTTCTTGATGGCCTGCGCCTCGTCGAGGATCACATGACGCCAAGCGTACGCTTTCATCCACTCGGTTCGCATAGCGGTACCGTACGTGGTGATCACCGCGTCGTTGGCATCGACCTGCGCTTTCGGCAGCTTCTTGAGCTCCGACGAGGGGATGCGCGAGGGGTGGGCGATGAGGACCCGCAGCTCGGGAGCGAAGCGTTCGATCTCGAGACGCCAGTTATCCACGAGCGAGGCGGGCACCACCAAGAGGTCGGTACCCTTTTCCTTGTTGCGCCGGCTCATTGACAGCAGCCCGAGTACCTGGATCGTTTTACCCAGACCCATGTCGTCGGCCAGGCACCCTCCGAGCTCCAGGCCGCGGAGGGTCGAAAGCCACTGCACGCCGAGCTTCTGATAGGGACGGAGCTCGGTCGCGAGGCCCGCATTGGCCTCGATCTCGGTTCGCCGCGCCGGCGAGCGGAGCGCATCGAGTCGGGACGAAAGCCATTTGCCGGCGATGACCTGCGACCATTCGGGCCGGGCATCCTCGATGCCGTTGCGGGTCTCATCACCGTTGATGCGAGCGCCGGAAAGCATGCGCATGGCCTCGCCGAAGCTGACCCCGCCGGCACGGGCCTGCTTCTGAACGTCACGCCACTGGGAGAGCACCTCAGAGAGCTTGTCGCTGTCGATTTCGACCCACTTGCCCTTGATCAGCACGAGTCCATCGCTGGCGGACAACAGCTCCTCGATTTCGCGTTTCGTCAGCTTCTTACCATCCAGGGTCAGACTCACGTCGAAGTCCAAAAGCGCGTCCATCCCCAGAGTGGACGGCGCCTTGCCGCCCACCGAAACCGAGACCTTGGGACGGGGCCGATTGATCGTGCTCCACCAGTCGGGCATGCGCACGACCAACCCGGCTTGCTCGTACAATGCGATTTCGCAAAGAAACTGGTGGGCCTCCTTGGGCGTCCACGACAGCGGATGGTAGATGTCGCCGGAGTCGACCAGTTCCCGGACGAACTCACTCTTCTCGGCCGCCCGGGAGAGGGGGGCCAGGAGCGCGAGCAGCTTCTGGCGGTTTCTGGCGCCGGCGTAGTCCTTGAGCGCTCGCCCGAGGGGGAGGTGCTGGGGCTTCGCCTGCTTGGAGACCTTGTGGACGTAGGTTGCGATGAAGGCAAACGCATACTCGGGATCGCGCTTGTTCTCGGCCAGGTGGAAGCAGACGCGACCGACCACGTTCCAGACCGAGCTGTGTTGCTTCAAATATCCCTGGACACCGTCCTTGTACTTCTTGGCCGCGGCCGCCAGGGCCGTGCCCATGTCGGACCACAGCTCATCGAGCTCGGCCGGCGATAGGAGCTCGGCGCCCTGCATGGGAGGTACCGACTGGACGAAGGCCGATATCTCGTCGGGGTCCGATTCGGGGACAACCAGCGACTTCGGATCGGTCGGATCGAGCGCGCCGCACACCTTGGCCACGAACGCCCGTCCCAGATCGCGCCAGTACGAAAGCGATGGGTGGAGATCCGTGGCAAGCTCTGCCGCGCCGAGATGCAGCACACCATGTCCGCGACCGGCAGCGAAGGCTTCGAGGATACGTTGCGCGGCCGCAGCGGTCAGACGTGGACCATTCTCGGGCGAGCCTGGATGGACGTCGATACGCCCGCTCGGCGTCAACCGACAAACGAGAGTGTCACCGGTCTCGGGGCCGCCATCGAGGGCAAGCTGCTTCATCGGCTGTTCACCTCGGAGTGCGGCCTACTCTGAGCAAGACCATGCCCCATCACCACGCTTCGACTCTCAGCCCCTCCACTTCCCTGAAGTGCGCATCTCGGGCTACAAGGATCAGATCGTTCCGTAGTGCCATTGCCGCGATCCAAATGTCGTTCTCAGGAATTGGACGGCCCTTTTTCCGCAGCGCGTCCTTCACCTCACCATATCGTCGTGCTGTCTCTTCGTCACAATCGAGCACAACGCTTCGCGCAGCAAATTCATCGATACGAGCTAAGTTCTCCGACACCCGCCTCGACTTGCGCGCTCCATAGAATAACTCTCCCAGCACAACGCTCGGAACGAACACATCGTCTGCCTCCTCGAGGCGTTTGATCACTGCTGTGTCATCGGCAAACAGCGCGATGACGATATTGGTGTCCAACTGGTATCTACCACTCATTCGAGTCCACCTGTTCACACCCGTCCTCGATCGCCCGTTGCATCAGTTTCAAGTCATCCAGAGGAATAGAACCAGCAAACTCCAGCAACTCTTTGCCAGGAACACCCTGCCTCACTACTTTCTGCAATGTCAGTACAAACGCCAAAACCTGTCGCTGCAGGTTCTCAGGGAGCGTCTCTAAATGTTCAATAACTTTAGCTTTGATTAAATTACTCATTTCTGTGCTCCAAGTCTCTGTTGTCACGCCAAGGTTGCGACGAGTGTTACTCTCGTTTCCTCAACATGATTCAGTTGCTCGTATTATATCACCAACGACGAGCAGCAGCCAGGAGCAGGTCTCGGGGCCGCCATCGAGGGTAAGCTGCTTCATCGGCTGTTCACCTCGGAGTGTGGCCGGCTCTCCGGAATGTCCAGCAAGCCCGCGCTACGAAACAAAGGAAAGAAAATTCTCGCGGTGAATCACGGTGAATTCCGCCTCGGGATACGCTCTGCTCCACCCGCGCGGCGCCTTCACGGCCTTGCCCGGCGAATACTTGAACTCGAAGGCAAACAGCTTCCCTTCGCGCTCCTCCACGAGGTCGATCTCCTGGCGGTCGTAGGTCCGCCAGAAGTAATCGTTCGCCATGAGGCCGGTGTAGTGCCGCTTCTTCATGCGCTCCATGAAGAGGAAGTTCTCCCACAACTGCCCCACGTCTCCGCGTTGCGATAGGGGATTGAAGTTGTTGATCACCGCGTTGCGCACGCCATTGTCCAGGAAGTAGTAGCGCGATGTCTTGGTGACCTCCTTGCGCAGGTTGCCGGAGAAACCGCGCACGTTCCGGATGACGAAGGCCTTCTCCAGCATGTCGAGATACCGGCTTACCGTCGGCTTGCTCAGGGACAGCGCGGTGCCCAACTCGTTTTGCGATACCTCCCCGCCGATCTGGTAGGCCAGCAGGTTCAGCAGGTCCAGCAGCTTCCGCGAGTTCCGGATGCCGTCCAGCTCGAGGATATCTTTGCAGAGGTAAGAATCCTTGAGCTCAGCCAGGTACTGCATCTTCTCCTGGACATTCGAGTAAACCAGCGTCTCCGGATAGGCCCCGTAGACGAGCAGCGTCTCCAGCATCTCCAGCGGTTTCATGGGGCCGTACTGCGCCTTCAGCTCGAGCACGGAGATGGGGTAGAGAACGCGGGTCAGCTTTCTTCCCGTGAGCGGTTCGCCTACCCGGCTCGCAAGATCAAAGGACGACGAACCCGTGGCGATCACCGCCACCTCGGGCATGTGATCTACCAGCATCTTCAGCCCAAGCCCGATGCCGTCGACCTTCTGCGCCTCATCCACGACGACCAGATCATAACCGGCAAAGGAAGTCTTGATCCGCTCCACCGACTGCGACTCGAGAATCTCCCGGAGCAGCTTGTCCTCCCCAGTACCGAAATAGGCTTTTCCCTCGTAGCCATCGAGGTACTGGGTCAGCAAGAAGGTCTTTCCCACGCGGCGCGGGCCGTACAGCACCAGCACCCGACCCGGCTTGAGCCACTGATCTATTCGGTCTTGATAATATCTTGAAAACATCATCGTAACTTTACAAATTAATGTAAATTCGTAAAGTATATCTTCTGAATTAACGTAAATTTGCTATGTTTATCAGAGTCAAATCTCGATCAATTTCCCGTAATCTATTTTGTATTAACATATTGTCACGCCAAGTTTGCGACGAGGAGTATTCTCGTTCCCTCAACATGATTCAGATTCCCGTATTTTATCACCAACGACGAGCAGCAGCCAGGAGCTGGTCTCGGGGCCACCATCGAGGGCAAGCTGCTTCATCGTCTATTCATCTCGCTGTGCGGCCGGCTCTCCGGAATGTCTGGCATTCCCACGAGAAAGATGACGTCCGACTGGTAGTTTGCGTAGGCTTCGAACACGAACTCCGTCCAGTAGTCCCGCGTCGGTCCGAACTTCATGTGGTGTTCGTACCTGGCGATCCGATTCCCGATGGGAGCGTCAGGTAGGGTTCGACGAAAGTAGGCCTGCCACTCGTATTCACCCGAATCCACCAGCAGGTAGGGAGTGGTGAAGACCACGTGTTCAACAGCGCCTGGAAGCGGCGGCGGGAGCACGCGCGTGTACCAAAGCTCGCCTCGTCGCCCGCGGTACCCGGATGGAGAGATGGCTCTGCACACCTTGTCGGTCACGAGCTCGCGAAGCACGACCAGCTCTTTCTCGTGGCCTTCGTTCACGAAAACGCCCATTCGCGATTCCTGCATCAACCCGATCACGCGCAACAGCTCGTCATGCATACCGAAAGCAGTTCCAACGGCCATAGTAATCATTCCGAGAGTTTCTTCTTCTAAACCGATGCAGGCGTCGAAAAACGCCCAGCAGGTGAAGAAGGAGGTTGTCAGCGGGCTCATGGGCGGTCCGCTCGGCATGTACTCCTCCTCGGCCTTGGAGATGAGCTTGACGAACCGTTCCGTCTCCTCGAGGGCTGAGAGCTGCTCCGACATCACCGAGACCCGGTTCTGGGCGTAGACGTAGATCGCGTGTGCGGGATGCAAAGCGGCCAACTCATCCCGTGACGTAACAGTCTCTAGGAGCTCTTCGGCGTCTGCCCGGCCGGTCATGACCGCCTTGAGGTCGATGATTTTGCTGCGACCATAGCGGTTCATCTTTTTGACGAGCTTGTCCGCGATAGGGCGGCCACGCTTCGCTTTGGTGACGCTGTCCTTGTTGCTCGTGGTCCCGAACTCCGCTGAGATGACCTTTTTCGGCTCGGTCCAGTGAACGCGAATGTTGCCATCAGAGCGCAATTCGGTCGCGATGATGTGGCGCAAGTCATTGGAATAATGCTCACGCTTGTACTCCACGAGTTCCGCGACGATCTGCTCGGTGTCGTGGGAACGCAACTCGGTCCAAGGGGTCACTCCGCTCCAGTCGATCTTCTCGAGGAGCTCGAGGTGTTTGTCGCACAACACGGTATCGCCCACGGCGCTGTTCCATGCTGCGCTGGACAGAATCAACGCGGCCAGGAAAGCAGGACCCGATGGAATGGCGTCGGGATCCTTCAAAAGCGACAAGGCCATCTCCTTCATGATCTCCGAAAGCTTCTTCTCGCGGCTATTTGTCGATGGTCGGGCTCGGCGAACGGGTAGCCCCGTGACCTTGCCGGATTTCCTCTTCTTGCTAGGCGCTCTTTTCTTCTTGCTCAAGCCTTCGCTCCCGCTGTGTATGGATTTCTCCGAAAGATAGAAAACTCATTCCCCGCCGTCAAGCTGAGAGAGCAGGGGCCGAGCACGGGACCGGTCGCTACCAACTCCCCGGTGAGATTTTTTTCGAGTAACCGCGGTTGGTGCTTTACGACTGAGTGTGTACGCCGCAGCGTTCTGGAGGAGATCCATCATGGCAATTGAGGTGCCGAAAGACCACAACGGATCCCCGGTCCACAAGCGCCTGGGGAGGGTGCCCATTCATAGGCCCATCCCCTGACTGACGACCAGTACCAACTTCTCCGGCTCCTCCCCGATTCGCAGTCACATCCTCCTCCTGCTGCTCCTTCACAATGTCCTGCTTCTCTGCCATGGGCTCTCGCCTCCCCGCTCGCCCTCTACAATAATTAAAGGCGCACCTGGTGTCTCACACTATGTTGGCAGAGAGGGGACTTCTAGACCGAGTCCGGCAGGAAATCCGCACGCGCCACTACAGTCCCGGAACGGAGAAGAGCTACGTCGGCTGGATCTGGAGGTACATACTGTTTCACGGAAAGCGCCACCCGGAAGAGATGGCCGAAAAGGAAATTTCGCAGTTCCTCACCTTTTTAGCCACCCAGAAGAAGGTTTGTGCGTCGACGCAGAACCAGGCCTTGAGCGCTCTTCTCTTTCTCTACCGCCGCGTTCTGTGCGTGGAGCTGCAGGAATTAGACGGTGTGGTGCGCGCTCGCAGGCCCGCACGGCTCCCCGTGGTCCTCACACCGGAGGAGGTTGGGGCGATTCTGCGAAACCTCCGCGGCGTACCCTGGCTGATGGCATCGCTACTCTACGGTGCGGGCCTGCGCCTGCTCGAATGCGCACAGCTCAGAATCAAGGACGTGGACTTCGAGCGATGCGAGATTATGATTCGAGACGGGAAAGGACGCAAGGACAGGATCACTCTCCTTCCCGAAGCGGTCAGGAAGCCTCTATCTGATCATACCGAGCGCGTTGTGCAGCAACACCGGGACGACCTGAGTCGCGGTTTCGGCAGCGTACGGCTGCCCTACGCCATCGAACGCAAATATCCTCGTGCGCCTTGGGAACCGGGTTGGCAGTGGATATTCCCGGCGACGAGGTTTCACCGGGACAAAGAAACGGCCCGCGTCCGCCGCCATCACCTGCACGAATCCGTGCTTCAGAAGGCCGTGCGCCGAGTGGTCACCGCGGCCGGAATTTCCAAACCCGCGAGCTGTCATACTTTGCGCCACTCCTTTGCCACCCATCTCCTCGAGGCCGGATATGATATTCGAACGATTCAGGAGCTTCTCGGCCATAGAGATGTTTCGACCACGATGATCTACACTCACGTCCTCAATCGTGGCGGGCGCGGGGTGCGCAGCCCGCTCGATTCTCACACTCGTCAGTCCATCGCTGACCAGAGCGAACCTTGACCCTTCACATCAACCCATGTTCATCCTTCAAAGACAATTTTCGCACCACCCATTAGTGACCCATGTATATTGGTCTATACCGCGTCCCTTGCCACATACTGGCATCAAATTTTCCCGCTCTCTCCGTTCTAAGTCTTTGGTATAATGCCGCTTCGCAACGGCGTTGGGGAGTCACTCGGCCCGGCTTATACGGACAGATTCTCACCCCGTTAATTAAATGAGGAGGTCTCTAGAATTCTAGTTCGGCATGACTAAAGGACACCAATGCGACCGATTGATCAGCTACTCGATGTGAATAAATTCGACAAATTCAGTACTGAACCAGCGCTGCAAACTGTTTTCTACACGCGGAAGGGAATTCTCTCTTCAACTTTACTTTTTGCCATATCAAATTTAGAGAACGTAGAAAGAGAATTGGTGCAAAGAAGGATTATCGACATATTCGACTGGGTAACAGAGAATGTAAAAAGGGATTCAAAATTAGCTCAAATCGGGTTAAACTATGTGCTCACTTCTGAAAGAGAAATTGACAGAGAATACTATAAGTCCTTCATAGATATGCACGCGGTAAGAGCCTGGAGAAAATTAATTTTTAGTCCAAGAAATATTACTGCAAATACAAAAGATATAATTATTCAAAGCATTTGCTGTATAAATACTCAAGAGAATCAAATTGAAATATCAAAGGCATGGATACTGCTAGGATCAGTAAGGAAGGTCGTCAAGGGATTAGGAAAAGTAGATTTAGCTAGTGATATTTGACTGGAGAGTTAGATACAGCGTCTTTAAGATGACCCGGTAAACTCCGAACAAGCGAATGCAGCCGGCGGCCCACTCCCGCGGCCGCTGATTTACAGACGAGAGGGTTGGGCCGCGGCTGATTCGCAGAGCGTTGGCACTAGAACTCCGGAGAATTCTGCATGATATATCGCCCCGCTCCAATCGAGACAGATCACATCAGCCTTCCCAGTGAACTGGTAGACCTGGTTGAAAGGCTGGCCAGAAACAGTCATGATGTTTGGGGTCGGATGCGTCAAAGTGAGGGGTGGACCTATGGCCCTACCCGCAACGACTGCAATAAACGTCATCCGGACCTGGTGGAGTACGAACGTCTTAGCGAGACGGAGAAGGAATACGATCGCGAGTTAGCCCGCCAGCTTCTGAAGACACTGATCGCATTCGGGTACACCGTTTCCAGAGAATTACCACAGGAGTGAGAGATGCGAGATTACCCTCGAAGAGTATACCTTTCCACCTCCTGGGATGGATCCCATAGACTGCTCTCGGAGGATATCGTTCAGCATCTTGCTCGAAACGATCTAACCGTAGTCGGCGATCACCCTGACTACAAACGGGATGATCCTTTCAAACGTCCATGGCCCCAAAGGGCTGACAGAATCATACGAGATTGTGGCGGCCTCGTTGCCGTGTTCCCCGAAGTGTCCGACCCCAGAGTCAAGCAACATTCGAAGTACAACATGTTCCCGGAGGTTCTTTCGGCTTTCAGGCATGGCATACCTGTCTTGCTCTTTATTCAGACCGGCGTGCCACACAAATGCCGCAACGTCAATGGGGGTTTCAATCTGCAGTTTGGAGATCATCCATCATTGGACTCCCTATGTTGGGACGACATTGAACCCATCAAGGACGATCGTGCACTAGAAGAGTTGCTTCGATCTGCAGGAACGCTACAGCTTCGTGGCGCGAGCTACTTGCAGGGCCCATGCCTGATACCCTCAGATAGAGATCTAGCCTCGGATGTTGACGCCTTTGCCCAAAAGCACGTCAAGGACCCTCGCTCTACATACGTGTTCAACATTCTTCCTTTCTCTATGCGACAGCGAGAACATCGCGATATTGCGAGAGCGGTCTTTGAAGAAACAGGATTACCCTGTTACATCTCTTTGGATCAGATCGATATATCATCAGGAATGAGGAGGCAGTGGAGGGAACTAGTTGAAGACGCGGAGTTCTGCATTGCTGACTTCTCAATGATCCGTGATGCCTGTCTTTTTGAAATAGGTGTATTTTTCGGTCACCACAAGAAGATCTTCGTAGTTTCCAAAGGCGGAATCCCTCGCTTGCCATTCGGCCCGGATGACTTGCCTGTTCTTCCCTATGAAAGCCTTCCAGAACTCCGCAAGATTGTCCGTGAGCGATGCTGTGCAAAGTACAAACGAAAAGTCTACAACCTTGCCCTCAATCTTCCTGACGGTGTTCCACCGGGCGGATTGCCGGTGGAACTTTATCATAATACAAGTGGCCCCAATGTGTCTCGTAGGATTGCCTGGGCGGGCTGGCTTGTCAGCGCTACCCTCGGCCTCTTGATATGGTGGCTTCTCCTAATGACGGGCGCAACAAACTCCCCGGCGGCTGGCGTTGGCATTCTAGTGTCTTTTGTTTTCGGCTTCGCATCTTCAACTCGTGAGTTGCGGCAAACCGTCGAAGAGAGATGGGGGGACAAGTCCCGCGTCCTAGTTGGCGTAGGTGTACTCGTGTTTCTAGTTGCCACTCTACTTCTCGTCATGTCCTACAATCGGAAGTCACCGCCCGAGGAAAAGGAGCTGATCGAGGCAGTTCAAACTGACGTAGCAAGTCCGCCTACGGAATAACAGATTGGCCAGATGTGAGCGCCAACTATCGCATTCACCAGATGTGCGGGCCGGCATGACCCTGGCGCCAACGTGGGCGGTCCGACACAGGCCCTGCAAAGCTAGGACCGCGCCGGCCACCCACTGGTGATGCTGGCGTTAGCTAGCCTGAGCACGCTGTGCCCTTATGGATATGCAAATCAGATTAACAACAGTATTTGTGAAACTGCGAGACAACGTAAAAAGCACTCTCTAGGATTTAGGGAAAATCATGCTGAATTTGAAGAATTATAACCTGCAAAGCTTCACCATAGGAACGAAACATGTCCGCGCGTTCTCGGTGGATAATTGTTCTGGCATCATCACTGACTATGTATTGGCCGAGTGTGGCGCGGAGAGTTCTCCCATTCCAAGCGATCATTATGTCAGAGTGAGCTCTAGTGAGGGCGGTGTCAAGCTCTTCAACAAAGATGACACAGCTTCTCTAATAGTCACGCGTGACAATATTGCCTTGACTGACAGAACCATATCGATTGAGGAAAAACTGGAAACTGAAGAAGACGTTCTTGCACATTGCAAACACATTACACCGGGCATTTTGGCTTTTATAAATAAGCCCAAAGCAAGGTTTTTGGGAATGGTCTGGCAATTTACGCAAAAGGAGAAAACTGACAGACAACGCTTCAAGCATCCAATTGCCGAAGAGTTATCCAGCAATATACTGAAATTTGACCTTAAAGGAAGCGAACATCCATCCGAAATGGGTGCAAACATAACGTTTCGTAAGAAAACACCTACTGCCCATCTAATGTATGATAAAGATGATTTCATCAATGTAATAGTCAATATTGGTGAGCAGCCAATTAATGGTTTTTGGCCAGACACAGAAGATGAACGGCCTCGATTAAAAATCCTTGAGGATAATAAAATCGCTTTCATTTCCATCGATATTCAAGTTATGTACGACCCCAGAAGAACACTAACAGAGAAAGATATCCAAGCTCACTGGAAGATGTGCCAAGGAATGAAAGGACGTATTGCTGAAATATTGAAGGGAGTGGGCTTTGAGTCGGAATAGGAAGAAGAATCGCTCCTCTCGGTCTCATAGGAACAAGACACGAGAGGAAAAAAAAGAATATGGCAAAAAGATCAAACTGGCAGAGTCTGAAGGTCAAACCAAGCAAGCCCCCAAGGACTTATCTTCGACTCAAGCTACCCCATCTGCATTTACGGTCAGCCATAATACTGGAATACCTGATAGAACTCCTATTCGCCCTCCTAAGGATGATGCCCGTTGGACCATTGGCAAAATTAGCAGCATAGTAGGGATTCTCACATTTTTTGGAGGTTGTATATACTGGTTTGCTACTCTGAATAGCAGGGTTGGTTTCAATGAAAAGCAAATCAGCACATTAGAAACTTCAGTAGATTCCATTGATTCCAAACGAGAAGATCTGTCCCGCAGAATATCTCAACTTGAGAACTGGAAGGAAATGTTTTCTGAAGATCTGAAGAAGGTGAAGGAAGACATAACGAAGGGCATTTCCATAGATCAAATAGAACTGAAGCTAATTGACCTTGAGAGCAGGATCATGACGAGAATTGAAGCAAATAGGGATAAGTAGGCGAGTGAAAAAGCTAACATCTGAATGAAGAGAGACGGCCTAAAGGCCGCTCCTTATTCAGCCCGTTCTGCGCAGAGATTATGAAGTCGTACAAAAGAGTTAAAACGCAGGCCGACATGGAATCCTTGCTGGATTCGGTTGCTGGGTTTCATGATGCCATGGCCAAGGAATTCCACATCGGCAATCGTGGCCACGTGATGTCCGATCACTCCATGGCCATGTCCCACTGCTTCGATTTGCAATTGCTTATTCAATCTCAGTGTGCACCATTTTGCGTCGAACTCGTATTTTGTAATGTAAGAGATTTACGCATATCAAACCCTGGCGAGTTCTACGATGCAACTGGATCTGTTACTCGTGTGTCGGCGCCAGTGGGAAAGGTGGATATCGAGCTGGAGTTCGACGCATGCTTGTCGATAAAAGCTGAAGAGCTGTACTATTGTGTTCGTGATAGCTGGCTTGGCCCTCAAACGTTTTTCGGGCACGAGATTCCTTCTAGTGCTGCTATACCTGCTTCCAAGATTGATGAAGTTTGGCGGCAGTGCAGTAATTGCAGTGACGCCTGGGAGGAGTCACCGGACGTGGTGTTTTCTAGGTGTCCGAGCTGTGGCGAATTAACTGAAATATGAGGAGCGCAGAACAAAATAAGGATTAGGACCGAGTCGAGCAAAGCGAGTGCTCGGTTTCTAATCCATAGTTCATGAAGCCGCTGCAGCCAACGGCCTTCGGCCGCGGCTGAACGGCAGAACGTTAGGTTTCAGGAGCATCAAGTGGCAGTACAAGAACATGTAGAATTGTTTAAAAAAGGCTCTCAAGTATGGAATACTTGGAGAGATGAAACCCCTGACATAAGACCAGATCTTTCAGATATTGATTTTGAGAAAGACGTTCATTCTTATGAGTCATTGTACGATATGCCTGAATATACTGGCTACAACTTGTCTTACATGAATTTAAATCGAATTACTGCTAGAAATTCATATTTTATACGTTGTTTTTTTGCTGGTAGTGATCTCCATTTTTCAGATATTTGCTTTTCTTTCTTTCAAAATTGTAGTTTTGAAGGAGCTAGTCTTGCTGTCACGAAGATTGGTTCGGCGGAATTTCACGAATGTAATTTCACAAACTCTGATCTTTCATATTGCAGTGCAGAAGAAACGAACTTCTTTGGCTCCAAATTTATTTCCACTAAGCTAAGCAATATGAGTTTAGTGAAGACTGATTTCACTGACACAGAGATAGATGAAGCACGGGTTTATGGCATATCTGCTTGGGATCTAGCGCTAGATGGAAGTCGACAGAGTAATATCTACATCGAAGAGGAAGGAACATCAATATCCGTTCCAACCATTGAGCTGGCTCAATTTATATCTTTACTGGTAAATAATGCAAAAATAAGAGACGTTATAGATACAATTACTTCAAAAGTTGTTCTGATATTGGGGAGATTCACCGAAGAACGTAAAGCCATCCTTGATGCCATAAAAGAAGAGCTTCAGGATAGAGACTACCTTCCGGTATTATTTGATTTCGAGGGGCCGAGTAATCGAGATGTCACTGAAACAATTATAACGTTGGCTTCTTTAGCAAAGTTCGTTGTAGCAGACATATCTAGCCCTAAAAGTATTCCTCAGGAACTTGCCTCGATAATTCCAAATTTCCCTTCTTTACCTGTTCAGCCTGTCATAGAGAAAACGCAGAGAGAGTATGGAATGTTTGAGCATTTTCAACATTACCCTTGGGTTCTCGATCAGATCGAGTATGGTGAACACGACATTAAGTTATTGGTTGAAAAAATCGCTAAGAGCTGTGAGAGTTACATTGAAAGTAAAACCTAACAAATTGCTGAACACCGACACATACTGCTACGCTCGTTTTTGTGTGTCGCTACGCTCCACTTTACACAAAAACACGATTCGCTGTATGTGTGGGTGAGCAAGGTGTTCGGTCTGCGGAGCGACCCGATGCAAGACAGCATACTCAACCGCTTCCAAGCGGGAGCCAGCTTCGGAGAACTTCTTCCGGTAGCCGTCATCTTCTTGATCATCTTCTGCATGGTCTGGACTGCTCTCCTGCGCATGGACATTTTCCCAAGGCGAGCCGCTATCGTCTTGTCAATCTGCGTCACGTTGCTTGCCGTCCTCGGCATCCGGGAGGAGCAACTCCAGTGGATCTGTGAGCACTACGCGGCCATGGCCATAGCAATGCTTGCGACGCTTGCATTGGCAATTCGCATCTTCTGGCGGAAGGCCGTGAACGAGAAAGCAAAGGAATGAGAAGACCGAACCAACAGGTCACCGTACCCTGTAAGGCGCGCTCGCGCTCCTTACAGGGTACGGTGACCTGAGCCGTTCTCTAAACGAAGTAAGAAAATATCAAGATGTAACTGGAATTTTTAGCTGACAATGAAAAAGCGATACCAATTTTAGCGAATTGGTATTTCGATGAGTGGGGGTACTTGGAGGAAGGAAACACTGTCGATAAAGTTACAGAGAGACTTCACGATTACCTAAATACAGATAAGATACCGCTCATTGTTTTGGCCGTCGAAGAGGATGAAATTTTAGGTGCCGCTCAACTCAAATATAGAGAAATGGACATATACCCTGAAAAGGAACACTGGCTTGGAGGGGTGTACGTATCTGAAAAACATCGTGGCAACAAGATCGCTGAGATAATAATCGGAAAAGTGGTTTCCGTTGCTAAGAAATTAAAAGTGAATAATCTCTATTTGCAAACAGAGAACTTGAACGGTGGGCTATATCGTCGCTTAGGTTGGCAGCTTTTAGAACAAGTTAAATATCGAGGATTGGATGTCTTGGTAATGGAGAACCAAATTGGCGTATAACAAGTCGTTCAACGCGGAATCCGTGAACAGCGCAGGTTAACTCTGACACTGACTTCGAATCACATGTGACCGATGAACACCTACAGCCTTGATCACCTGTCGCCGGAGGATTTCGAGGAGTTTTGCTATGACCTTCTGAACATGGAAGGGTTCAAGAATCGCACCTATCGACAGGAAACGTCTGAGTGACCGTCAGGAGTAGATCGTGAGCCGAGCAACCACTGGATATGCATCCACACAGCGACCGCTGTCCGTTTTCGTTTCCTACGCCCACGAAGATGAGGAGTACCGTCACGAACTCGATCACCACTTGGCCTTTCTGCGGCGCAGTGGGCAGCTCTCGTTATGGCACGACCGGATGCTGCAGCCAGGTGAAGAGTGGGAACACCGTATCGACGAGCAACTGGAACTTGCCGACATCATCCTCCTACTCATCAGCCCAGACTTCGCCAGCTCTGAGTACTGCTGGGGCGTCGAGGTCAAGCGGGCCTTGAAACGCCACGAGCAGGGTGACGCGATCGTGGTACCGATTCTGATTCGGCCCGTGACCGGCTGGGCCGACACACCCATTGGCAGATTGCAGGCCCTCCCGCGCGACGCCAGACCGGTTGCGTCATGGCGCAACCGTGATGAAGCCTACCACAACATCGCTGAGGGATTGCGCGACTTGGCCTGCAACGCGTCACGGGAGACCGCCTATACAGAGCCTGAGTGGCGGGACTGGTATCTCAAGCTCGAAGGCGACCCTGAGGACTACCCACCATCCCGTCTCGAGACGATCGCGACTAAACTCCGGAAAGCCGCCAATTCGGAAAAACTGGAGCTGCTCGAAGTACTCGCAGGCAGCGCCAAGCTCGCTTTGCGCAGCACTCAGAGAGTGCTGGACTCCCTCAGTCGACTCCATGCCGCGGGTGAGCTTGCCGGCAGGATCGAAGCCGGAGTCCTGGACATTCAGCCCGACACGGGAGCGGTCCTACGTATCGAATCGCGGATTGTCGAAGGGGAATTCCGATCCTCGATCCGCTACTTGCCAGAGCTGTTCGGTGGACGCGCCTTGGAAGATGGGTTTCCGCCACTCGTCGGTGGGATCACGTTCCCGATGAAAGATCCACTGAAGATTGGTTTCTCTCTGTTGGCTGACGCCGCGCATAAAATGCCGACGCCCGTAGAGCAGTTGGAATTGCAGAGGCGCTTAGGTCGCTATCTCAACACGTTCTTGGTGCTTACCGGCGATCAAATCAACGTGACACTAACACCAACCGAGGACTACTGTAGGCTGCCCGAGTTGCTGCGGCACACGGAGCTTGGACGCGACATGCTGGCGCAGGATGTCGTACTCAAGCACTACACCACCTCCCAGCTGCATCCTTCCACGCCGCACGGCAAGGCCTTCTGGGACAAGGTGAATGCCCTCACGTCAGGACACCGAAACTTCGAGTCCTGCTTCCGCGTCTGGATCGTGCCGGGGAACGTCAAAGTCCGGGAGAAGACGGTCGGTGACCAGGGTCACGTCTCGATTGAGAAGCTCGGGCTGGAAGTTCTCTGCGAAGAAGACTACGAGACCCTTCGGCGGTACCGGGAATCCCAACGCCCAGGCGCCGAGGTGCCGCGAGCGCCAGAACACGACGCGCAGGTTGTTGCGCTCTTCAAAGAACTTGTCGTCCCCGAAATCCAGAAGGAGGTGTCCAGTGGTCCTCGTTTCGGCTTATTACGACAGGTGCTGTCGGTCCTGGTCGTGGCTAAGTGGATCATGCAAAGCCAACTAGGGAATGCGCTCAAGCAGGCTGGATTCATCGATTCGAATGCGCCGCAAAGGTACGGGTTCAACACCGTAGACGATGCCGTGCTGCTCTCGATGAGACGTTTCTATTTGCAGATGTTCGGCGCCGGTGTATGGCAGCACACCACCACCCAGATCGACCCCAAGAGCGGCTTGGTGGAGAAACGGTTGTACGTTGCTGGCGGGATCGTACTTGACCCCAGTCAATCGCCCAGACCGAGGTGATTGCCGCAAACACACCGAAGTCACCAAAATACGGTGCCGTAGCAATCTGTTCAACAGTTCAGATCCCATAGCCCACGCGTCGTACACCTCTCCCTCGTACGTCCGCTGGTTCCGGCCTTCGCAAACCACCGCTTCGACGAGATCACGAGAGAGCCGATCCATTCCGTCATCCCTGTGGTACGCGTAGGGAAAAGGTGTGGGTTAAAAAAGTGACTTCAAGGGTGTAGATGCGACAAACACCGGCTTGAGTCTTCTCGAGCTTCGCGTCGAGCTCGCTGCACGCTGACGCTGATGACGACATCTCCTCCGATTTGATGAAAAACCGCTGGGCTCACTCACAGCCTCGCAAGCAAGTTCCTTGTGGCGGTGGGGATGGCTGGGAGGTTGGGCCGGTTGTTGGATTATAGAGCGACGATCACGGCAACCGGGCCAGCCATTGCCAGGCTGGCGCGACCAGGATCTGCTGATCTCCGGCGGTGTGTTTCCGGAAACCTCCGCCGATCGAGGTGAGCTGCACAGCGGGTATCCCGAGCACACCCTGGAATTTGCGCAGGGCCTTCGAGGGCACGTGATCGTTCGACCGGGCCTCCACGAGAAGAAACGGCTCGCGATCGCAGGCCAGAAGGAAATCCACCTCCTGACCTTCCTTGTTCTTCAGGAAGTGGTATAGGCAACCTTTAGATCACGGGAGAGCGAGGGTATGGAGAACGGGCTGCCCACTTTCGAAGGCAGCAGGAGGAACAGGTTTTCCAGATCTTGGACGAGCTTCACTCCCGCCAGGTCGCGCACATCCTCCCGGGCCATCTGTTTCGTGTAGGTACTCGACCAGCGACGATAGAAGGCGTCCGTCTTGGCCAGGTAAGGTTCGGGGAATCCGCTCCGCACGGCCAGACTATCCCATATGGCTTTTAGTTTATCCTCGCCATCCATGACGATACGCAACGGATCGGTGCGGAACGTATCATGTGATTTCCGCATGCCACCGAGCTCCGCCAGTGTCAGGGGCCAGAGATGGAAGAGGAAATACCTTCCGGCCAGGGAATCGCCGCCTCTCTGGTAGAAATCGACTCACGCCTCGAGTTCTACGTCACCGGAGTTGTAGACGAAAATCATGTCGATGGGGATTCCCATCAGCCTCTCCATCTCATCGAGGAACTCGGCCTCCTTACCTTCCTCAGGCGGCGTGAACTCCGAAAAGAGGACCGCGCTTCCGCCGGTCCTCCACCTCGCCGGTGATGATCTGACCCAGCGAGAGCACCCCCGCCCTGCCGACAGCCAGCAGGCGTAATCCGCAATGCGAACCCGGCTCCACGCACCGCCGCTCAGCGCCAAGATGGTGGGCCGCCAGTTCTTGGGATGGTACTTCTCGTCCTCGAGCATGAGGAGGGCCTTGCGCGCGCGCTCATACGCGATGCCGCCCCTGACATCTCCCCGGCGGGCCACGATCTCCGCGCGGGTGATGTACCAGTAGAGCGCCGCCATGGCCGCAACCGCCACCGCCGCCCGGAGTGCGTTCAGGAAGAACATCACCGCATAGCAGCCCAGCGCGCCGACAAGCGCCGTTGACCAGTGTCTGAAACGGAACGTGGGCCTGTAGCTCGGATTGTGCGTGATGGACTCGTAGAAGCCGCCGAACTCCACGCCCAGACTGCGGCTGATCAGGAAATAGGCACCTCCGCCCTTGACGCGCGTGTTAGTGGCTACGGCTGACAGGGAGAAGCCGGTGAGCACGGTGAGGGCTTTGGCGCCGAGGACGATCAGCATGGCATGCATGATGCCGGATTGGCCCACCACATGGCCCAGGCGCAGGAACATGATGACGCCGAGGATGGTCAGCGTGCAAGGTGTGAACACACCCCCCAAGGTTCCGAATTTCTTGCTTATGGATTTTGGATCTTTCTTCTCCATGGAATTCGGTGACCTCCAAACACAACAGATCCCGCAGTAACGGGATGCGTCGACTCAGATGCCGTTCCGATTCACGACCAGAAGGAAGACTAACACGCGATGATTACCGCCCGCGACTGTGAACGCAACTGCGATGCAATTCCCCCTCTTCGCCGTCATCCCGTCACTTCACACTCAAAGCGTCTCCGCTTACCCCTACTCGCGCAGTGGCTTGTCCGACTTGTAGAGCTCGAGGATCCGCTTCTGCTCCTTGCGCTGCTTCGGTGGCGCGCTGAAGACGACCTGCTGCTGGAGTTCCACTGCCTGTTCGAACTGGCCGGTCTCGGCATATGCCGCCGCCAGTGTAGCCACGAGCTTGGCCTTCTTGAAGCCGGTGAGCTCGCACGCCTCGAGCGCGAGCTTGACGGCCTCGGCACCGTTGCGCACACCATCGTCGGTGGAGGTCGCAAGGATGCGTGCTAATTCGTTCAGGTCGTTCAGGTTCTCCGGCTGCAACTTCAGTTTGCTCCGCAGCACCTCCACCACGTCTTTGGTCTTTGCGCGCAGCTTTAGCACCCGCAACAGCCGGATGTGAGCATCCAAAGAACGTGGTCGTAATTGCAGTACCCGGCGATAGTGCTCCTCGGCTACATCCAGCCGTCCCTGGCCCTCAGCCATGCCGCCGAGTTGGCCGCTTGGTGCCACGTAGAGTGGATCGAGGCGGATCGCCTCCAGGAACTCCTTCTCGGCCTCTTCGAAGCGTTTTAAACCCCTTAGAACCATACCCATGCCATGGTGGGCGTCGGCGGCCTCCGGCTGCAGCTTCAGAGCTTCGAGGCACACCGGCTCGGCCGCGGCCGCCTTGCCGCGCAGCAACAGCGCACCGGTCATGTTGGTAAAGGCCTTGGCATAGAGTGGGTTATTGCCCATCGACGCCAGGAACATGTGCTCCGCCTTGTCCATGTAATGGGTGCGCTCCTCGACCGTAAGGCTCACTTCGCTGGCCTTTTTCAGGTAGAGCATCCCCAGGTTGTTGTGCCCCAGGAAATCCTCGTCGTTCTTGGCGATCGTGTCGAGCCAAAGGCTCTCGCGGTCCTCGTAGATACGGCACTGCGCCCGCGTGAGCAAACCCAAGGTGGTCAGCACGAGCGCCGCCGCAACCACCCCCACGGTCAGGCGCCCCTCCTTGCTCGGCAGGCGCGCTACCAGCCACACCCCGGCCGCGGCGATCAGGATCAACACACCCAGGCTGCCGATGTACTGGAAATGGTCGGCCACGAAGGAGTAGATCTGGGGATAGAAATCGACGAATCCCAGGGCCGGCGCCAGCGAGATGGCGAAGAATCCGATCCCGAAGAACGGCAGCCGGCCCACCCGGTTGCGCAGCAGAAACGCAAAGAGCGCCGTCAGCGCTACGATGAGCGGAAAGAGATACTGCCAGAGAGCGCCTGCGTCGATCTGCCAGCGCCCGTAAATGAAGGTCAACGGGTAGGGCACGACGAGCTTCGAGGCGTAGAAGCAGAGCGCCCGCGACGCAATGAGGCCGCGCTCGATCAGGGAGAATCCCCATTCCGCACCGCTGGCCCCAACATGGTGGTGCTCGATGTGAGCGGTGAGCGCGCCCGAGCACAATCCGATCACCAGGTAGGGCGCCATGAGCACCACGAGCCGCGCACTGATCCTGCCACGGCGGAAATACTCGGCCAGCACGATGATTACCGGCAGAGTGGCGGTCACCGACTTGCTCAGCAGAGCGCACACGAACAGAAGCAGGCTCAAAAAATAGTACCGCTTGAGGCCGCTCTTGGAACCACTGTCAGAGCCGCTGTCGGAAAAGCGCAGGTACGCGAGAAAAGCGAGCAGATAGAAGAACGCCGAGAGCACGTTCTTGCGCTCCGAGACCCACGCCACCGACTCGACCTCGACGGGATGCACGCCGAAGAGCGCCGCCGCCACCCAAGCCACGGCGGGCGAGAGGCCCAGCCGCCGCAGCAGCACGAAGACCAGGACGGCATTGAGGGCGTGGAAGAGGATGTTGGTCACGTGATACCCGGCCGGATCGATCCCCCACAGGGCGTGTTCGATGTAGAAGGTGGAGAACACGATCGGGTAGTACTGCGGTGTGGCACACTTGAGGATCACGGGATCGCTGGAGACGAGGTCGAAGCCGAACCAAATCTCCCACAACCCGTCGGGAGCGCCGAGCAGCGGATTTTCGTGGACGTAATCGTCGTCGTCCCAGATGTAGGTGTTTTGCACCGCCGGGGCGTAGGCCAGGAACACCATCAGCGCGATGCCGATCATGCCGAGCAGCAGCGTTCCGCGCCGATGCTGCGGAGCGCTGAGGTCCGGCCGTAGCTTTGTTTGTTTTGCGCCGTCGTGTGTTTTCTTTTTCGGCTTTTTCTGCTTTTTCTTCATATCGTCACCTCGGGCTCACTCATTCCAAAGCGCCACCAGCCGCGGGCCATGTTGGGTGTATTGTAGACCGCCGCGTGATCGCCGCCGGCGCCGATCACGATCACTCCGCCGAGCCCCTTGACCTGGCGGCCCAGCTCTTCCACGGCGAAGGCCGCGGCGTCGTGCGCGTTCGCTCCTGCGCGCAGCCTCTCGATCACGGTGCGTGCCGTGCCCGTACGGATGATCGACTCCCCCCACCCCGTGGCCGAGACACCGCCCGCCCGGTTGTCGGCGAAAGTGCCGCAGCCGATCAGAGGCGAATCACCCACACGGCCCGGGATCTTCTTGGGTGTGCCGCCCGTCGACGTGGCGGCGGCGATGTTGCCGCGCAGATCGAGGGCGACGGCTCCCACCGTTCCTCGCTTGCCGTCGTTCCCGGTGGCGTCGCTGCCGGAACTGGTTCCGGCATCGGCATCGTCACGCTGCTCGCCAAAGGCGTGGGGCGTTCTGAAACCTGCGTCCTTTCTGAGCTCCTGGAGACGTTGCTGCTCCCGTTCCGTGAGCAGCTCCAGCGCATCCACGGGACTGAAGCCCGCCTGCACAGCAAAGGCCGCGGCGCCCTCGCCGGCGAGCAGGATGTGCTCGGTCCGCTCCATGACCTGGCGCGCGATCGCGATGGGGTGCAGGAAGTTGCGCAGCGCCGCCACCGCGCCGGCCGCCAGGTTGCGACCGTCCATGATGGAGGCATCCATCTCCACCGAGCCGTCGGTGTTGAGACACGATCCGCGTCCGGCGTCGAAGGTGGGATCCTCCTCCATGACGGCCACGGCAGCCTCCACGACTTCGAGCGCCGAGCCGCCGCCCTCGAGTACCTGCCGGCCCACGTCGAGGGCGGCCTGCATCCCCCGCAGATGGGCTGCATGCTGGGATGCGGGAATGTCCCAGGCGCCGCCGTGCACGATCAGAACCGGCCGATCCCCGCATTCCGCCATGCCGTGATTCTCTTCCATGCCCGTTCGTCTCCGAATGACAAAAACCGCCTTCGCCTTCTCCGTGGAAAAGGTACGATGGATCGAAAACCCGGGAGCTCACAAGAATGCAAGCAAAGACAACACCTCACGAATTTACCAGAAAAATCGCCGTCGAGGCAGGTGCGATCCTCATGAGCCATTACCGGCGCCTGGCTCCTGAGGCGATCGTGCACAAGGGGGAGATCGATCTGGTCACCACGGCGGACCTCGAATCGGAGCGGTACATCGCGGCCCGCATCCGCGAGACCTTTCCGGGGCACACCATCCTCTCCGAGGAGGAGGTGGCCGAGGAGGCCGGCGAGCACCACTGGATCGTCGATCCCCTCGATGGAACGACCAACTTCGCACACTCCCTGCCGCTCTTCGCCGTGTCCGTGGCCTACCAGCACCGCGGGGAGACGACCTGCGGCGCCGTCTACATACCGCGGCTCGACGAGCTCTTCCACGCCGGAGCGGGAGAGGGCGCCTTCCTGAACGGCGAGCCGATCCAGGTCTCGAGGCGCAGCGCGCTACGCGAGTGCGTCATCGGCACGGGATTCCACTACGAGCGGCGCACCCTCGCCGATAACAACGTGGACGCCTTCGGCCGCTTCATCCTCGACGTTCAGGGGATCCGCCGCATGGGTGTGGCCGCCATCGACTTGTCATATGTGGCCTGCGGGCGGCTCGACGGCTTCTGGGAGCCCCACCTCTCACCCCACGACGTGGCCGCCGGCGCGCTCATCGTGTCGGAGGCCGGCGGCCGGGTCACCGACTACGAGGGAGGGAGCGATTTCATGGGGCAACGCCGCATCGTAGCCTCGAACGGCGCGATTCACGACGCCATGCTGTCGCGGCTCGAGGTGCTGTGATCCGCGAGGGCGGCGGCGGCGGCGAGCTCTTCTCACACAAGGCATCATCATCCAACCAATCAGTGTCGCGGCTCGCACCCGTCGCGCGGCTCGTTGCTTGACATTCCTTCATACAAACCTAACAATTCAATCCATCGACCAACATCGACGATGACACCTCACTACTCGATCGCATCGTGCGCTTCAACGGAAGCGGACGTCCGCAATGAGCTCGCCGTGCCGGTCGATCATGGCCGGTGCGCCTGAGAAAACAACCCCGGCGGGGGCACCAACGAAGTGACGGTTTTACACGGAGGGAGACACGACCATGAAGGGTACCTGGCTGGCATCTGTGGCAGGTTTGATTCTTATCCTGGGGATCGCCACGAACATCGATGCCCAAGATCAAGGTGTCGAGCAACAGCCGATCGCCTCCCCGATCGACCTTGAGCGGGACGACGACGCAGACGGCATCGCCGACGATTTCGCCGCGGCGCTCGACCGGATCGAGTTGAGCCCCGATGGAGACGCGGCGATCAAAGAGTTTCTAGGCCGGCTGCCATACTCCGCTCACACGAGGGAGCTGCAGGCCGAAGCCCGGCGTCTCCAGGCACAACTCGCACAGAATCCGCATAAGGCCGAAGCGCAGGCGATCGTGGCGCAGCTCCAGGACCTCGCCGATGCCATGTGGAGCGATCCGAACTATTCCAAGACCATGGAAGCCATGACGACCATGCTCATACCGCAGAGCATGAGACCTCAGACCATGGGGGTGAACTGGAGCCAGCTCACCCGTGGCGATGTCATGCTGGTGCGGGACCCGAACGGCTTTCTGGGATGGTTTACGACCTTCCTCTATGCCATGTGGTACACCCACTCGGGCAACTACGACGGCAACAGCCTGGTGTATGAGTCCAACGCCGACGGGGTGCGCCTCAAACCGCTCTCCAAATGGCAGTACAGCGGTCTCTACGTCGGGCTGGCCCGCGACAACAAGCGCACCGTCACCGAGGTTCAGGCCGCGCTGGACTGGGCCAAGGGCGTCTACAGCACCGATGGCCAGACCCCCTACAACTACTTCTACCCTGACAAGTGGACCGACAACGCACTCTACTGCTCCCAGCTCTGCTGGAAGATCCACGATCACCTCGGCGTCGACCTGGACAGCAACCATTCGCGCTACAAGAGCTGGATCGGCGCCAAATGGGGATGGTGGGCGGTCTGGGCCGTGTCCAATCCCGCGGTGGCTCCCGACGAGATGGCGCTGGACGACGATCTGACCACCTACTCGCGGGGCTGGAACTGATACCACAGGAGAGGCGTGGTCGGTCGTGTTCCCCATCGACAACGAGCCGAGGCCAGGGGATGACCTCAACGCTTACGAGCGACGCCTCGTGTCGGCAGAGTCGCCTTTCGATCTTCTCGAGGTTGGCGAGGCCGATCGTCGTGGTGGCGATCGGCCTGGTTGCGCTCTCACTGGCGAGCTGCGCGCCGCCGGACGAGGCACCAACGGATGCGCCCGGGCACGGTGAGCTTGTCGGCGCGGTCCCATCCCCCGCCGCGTATATCGTTGCCGGTCAAAACGTGGCCGGCGGATTTGCCAGGAACGCGCTCATCGGACTCGATGACACCGCGATGGAGGATCTCTGGACGATCCCGCTGCCGCACTCCATGGTGGGCAGTCTCGCGCGCGATCCTCGGGGGCGCCTCTGGATCGGGTACTCCGGTGATTTCGCCGGGAGCGACGACCGCGTCCAGATCTTAGACGGCCGCGGAGGACTGCTCGAGACCCTGCATCCCGGAATCGACCCCGAGGCCGGCATCAGCTTCGCGGCGGGGCGAGCCTTCGTGGCCTGCGCCGGCAACGGATTCAGCGGCACCCTCGCCGTGATCGACCTCGAAAGCCTCACTGTGGAAGCGACAGTGCCCCTCGCGCTGGAGCCGAACCCGTACCTGCTGATCGCCAGCGCTGCCAACCAGGAGGCGGTGGTGGTGACCGGCCTGACCAGCGGCCCGCAGGATGCCTGCTACTGTGTGGTCTCGCTCATCGATCCGCGCTCCCTCGAGGTGAAGCACACAATCCCGCTGGGCATGCACAGCGACGTGTGGTGCGTACTGCCCGGCGAGAGCGGCGAGTTCTATCTGCTCAACGCGGCGAGCGCGCGGGAGACTCATGGCGGTCCGACGCGCGACCTCTTCGTGTTGAGCCCCGACAGCCCGCCCCGCGTGCGGACGCAGACCCTGGCGTCGCACTCGCCTGTCTGGGGGGACATCGAAGGCGGCGTTCTCTGGACCTATCATAATCCTACCTGGAACAGCACCTTCAGCTCGCCGCTGCGTCACCTGGGCCGCTTCGAGCTCGCGAGCGGCAACAGTGCCGACTGGCGACTGCCATCGCGCTGGAACGTGAGCTGTCTCGCCGTGCTGGAGAGCAAGATCCTGCTGGCGCGATGGGACCACCGCGACGACGATTCCCAGGACGGTCTCTTCCGCTTCGATCCTATCGACGGAACAGTCTCGCTCGAGCTGGTCGTCCCCGACGCCTCCCATATCCTCCCCAGCCGCTGATTCACTGGGCAAGACGATCCAACGCAGAGAAGGGGACACTCCCTTTTTCCGCCCGCAACGATCGCGATCAACTACTCGAAAGACAGCGAGATCTGCGACGGCCTGCCCCATGGGTTGTACCTGACCCTCTACGAGTACCTCGAGGAGATCGGATACGAGAACCGCCTCGTCTCGGCGGAGGCGATCGTTTCCGCGCTGCGGCAGCGTAAATCTCGAGCCGAGATCGATTGCATACGCCAGGCGATCGCACACACGCAGGAGATATTCGCCGACGTGACCGCCGTGATCCGGCCGAGCACGACCGAGCGGAAGATTGCACGCTACATGAAAGAACAGGTCGCCGAAGCCGGGCTGGAGCTCGCCTGGGAGCAGACGGTTTGCCCCGCAGTCTTCACCGGACCCGAGCATGCCGGCGCTCACTACGCACCCACCGACCGTCCCGTCGAGCCGGGCCACGTGGTGAACATCGACTTCGGCGTGAAATACAACGGCTACTGTTCCGACATGCAGCGGACCTTCTACGTGAGACGCGACGCGCAGGACGCCTATCCAGAGGTCCACGCCGGTTTCGACACCATCGTGGCCGCAATCGAGGCTGCGCGACGCGCCATGAGACCGGGAGTCCCGGGGCTCGACGTCGACCGCGCGGCCAGGGAGATCGTCGTCTCGAACGGCTACGACGAGTTTCCCCACGGGCTGGGGCATCAGATCGGCCGTTTCGCCCACGACGGCACGGCGCTGCTCGGGCCGGCCTGGGAGAAGTACGCCACCAAGCCCTATCAACCGCTCGAAGAGAACATGGTGTTCACTCTCGAGCCACGGCTCACCGTCCCGGGAGCAGGGGTGGTGACCATTGAAGAGATCGTGATCGTCACGCAAAGCGGCGCCGAGTACCTCTCCACACCGCAGAGCGAGCTCATCGCCATCGAACCTATCACTTAACAACCTGCGAACCTGCGCTCGAGACGGCATGAAAGAGCTCTCGCAAAGCCGCAAAGAACGTACGAGAAAAATAATATAGAATTGCGTCGATAGAAAAAAAATGGAGGCCTAAATTCCTTATCTTTCTCGTCCTTCGTGCTCTACGTGTTCTTCGTGGTTTAATCGGTTTTTGGGATCATTGCCAGTGTTGATCACCGAGGGCAACTGGCTGCCGCGGTGCAAACGCAATTGATCCCTGTTCTCGTCTCCGCTCCGGTCGCGGGTTGACGACAGCCACCGCTCAGCTTATGGTCGTATCGTCGAGGCACATCGCCAGAGCTTCTCGACGGTCGATCCCAGGCACCCCCCTGCGAGGTATCCCGTGAACCACACCGCAACGATGGTCCGTTTCGCGCCCGCGATCCGCCGTAATATGATCCGTCCCCTACTCCGCTATCCCTTGCTCGTCCTGATATGGTGCCTGCTCTGCGGTCTCCAACTCCCCGCTGCCGGCGCCACCGACATCGAAGCTGAGCGCCTGGCGCAGATCGGCCGGACGATCAGGATCTACCGCGACACCTTCGGCGTGCCGCACATCTACGGCCCCACCGACGCGGCCGTGGTCTTCGGCCTGGCCTACGCCCGTGCCGAGGACGAGTATACGCGGGTGGAGGGTTTCTATCTCTCCGCGCTTGGCAGGCTCGCCGCAGCCTACGGCGAAGAGGGGCTCTCCTGGGACGCCATGATCCGGGCGTTCGAAATCGAAGAGCTGGCCCGCGCCGAGTACGACCGGGTCGCACCGGAGATCCGTGCGCTCTGCGATGCCTGGGCCGATGGTATGAACCATTTCCTCGCGAAAAACCACTCGGCAAAGCCGCGGCACTTCTCCCGTTACGAGCCCTGGTTCCCTTTTGCCGCCGACCGGGCAATGTGGCACTTCTACATGCTGCGCGGCGGCTCCCGAGTCTTTGAAGACGTGGGCCGGCTCGAGATTCCGCCAAAGCCGGTCGTGCAGAATGGCACCCACGAAAACTCCGACACCGGGCACGAGGGAAGCTGCAACCAGTGGGCTCTCGCCCCAACCCGAACGGTCTCCGGCAAGGCGATGCTCTGCATCAACATGATGATGCCCCTCGAATCGATCTACGAGGCTCATCTCCACAGCGACGAGGGCTACCACGTCTCGGGTATGGCCGCCTACGGCTACGGCATCATGCCGATTCTGGGACACAACGAACGCCTGGGTTGGTCCTTCACGCACAACAACATCGATTACATCGATGTCTACGAGGAAACCTTCGACCATCCGAAAGACCCGCTGGCCTACCGCTATGGAGAAGGCTACCGACACGCCACGACCTGGACCGCGCCGATCGAGGTCCGGGAGGGGGAGCGCATCGTCGAGCGCAACGTGGTCCTCACCAAGACCCACCACGGTCCCATCTTCGGCGAGCACGCCGGCAAGATGCTCGCCGTCAAGATCGGCGGCATCGAGCGCGGCGGGATCCTCGAGCAGTTCTACGCCATGGGCAAGGCGCGCAACCTCGAGCAGTTCGAGTCGGCTCTGGACCACAACGCCCTCGTGAACCAGAACGTGGCCTACGCCGATTGCGACGGGAACATCTTCTACGTCTTCAACGGTCTCTTCCCCCGCCGGGACGACCGCTTCGACTGGCAGAGGCCGATCGACGGCAGCGACCCGGCCACCGAATGGCAGGATTATCACGGCCTCAACGAGCGCCCGCGGGTCTTGAATCCTGCATGCGGCTACGTTCAGAACTGCAACTCCACCCCCTTCGCTACAACGGACGACGAGCGCCCCGAGGCCACCGACTTTCCCAGATATATGGTGACGAGCGAGAACGACTCGAAGCGCGCCAAGCTCTCACGTCGTCTGCTCGCCGCTAAAAAGCCAAAATCCTTCGAAGAGTGGAAGCGCACCTTTTTGACCACTTACATCATGGAAGCGGAGAGGACGGTTCAATTCATCGTGCAGGACTGGAAGGATCGCGAAGCCACGGGTTCGGATGCGACGTTCACGGCCCGCCTGGCGAAGCCAATCGCGGTACTAGCGGCATGGAACCACAGAAGCACTATCGAGTCGGTGCCGACCACGCTCTTCATGCTCTGGCTCGAGGCGTACTATAAAATGGCCGCCACGAGTCGTTCGAAGAGCGGCGCCAGACTGAAGGCGCTCGACGGGGTCGTGCAGCAGCTCACAACCGATTTTGGAACCTGGAAGGTCGCCTGGGGTGAGATCAACCGCTTGCAGCGCCCCGATCCCAAGAGCGAAAGGTCCTTCTTCGACGACCGGAAAAGCTTCCCCGTGCCCGGCGTGGGTGGCGCGGTGGGCACCATGTTCTGTTACATCGCTCCCAAGGTCCCCGGCCTGAAGCGCCGCTACGGCGTTCACGGCAACGCCTTCGTCAGCATCATCGAGTTCGGCGACACGATCCGCGCCCAGTCGATCGTGCCCTTCGGCCAGAGCATCGATCCGAGCTCGCAGCACTACCTCGACCAGGCGCCGCTGTACATTCAGGGCCGCCTCAAACCCGCCTGGTTCGACCTGCGTGCCATCGAAGCCAACCTCGAGCGCGCCTATCATCCCTGAGACTCCGCTCGAAGAAACACACCGATCAACAACAGTCATTTTGCCGCTGCCATAAAGGCGTCACGCGGCGCCTGCCAGGCCAGCCCGGGTAGGCTTGAGTAGCATTCTTGTTGACATTTGAAAAGGATGGGGCTTGCATGGATGAGCATGGCGACTCACGTGAATTCGCTTGCGTTGAGCGAGTCAGAGGCGGATCTCGCTGTCGCATTCGAGGCGCGAACTTCGAATCCTTCAGGTCTCAGTCTGGGCCAGTCTCAGCCGAGATTGTATGATCGATTGGCCGCCGATTTGTGTGGAGGTCATGACAGCCGGAGAACAGAGCAGAGTTACTGTTATTGGGTACGAAGATTTTCCTGTTTCCACAACATCTGCGCGAATCGTGCTACGACATCTGAACCGTTCAGGAGTTGCTCGAGCACAACAAGAAGCGATTGAAAAATGGCATCAGAAGGCACGCCAAACCCAACGTGGTTGCAAGGATTAGGAACATCGCTCAAAACACAGACGGCAACGTGGCTTGTTGCGTTCCTGATCGGAATATTCGGCCTTTTTTCTGGCCGCATTACTGAATCCGTGAAATTCGCATTGAATCGCGCGGACCTTCGCACGAAGCAATACGAGGAACTCGCAACCGAAATCAGTCAGTACATCTTCTCCGCAGAATTGAATACTGAGTTCATCGAGAACAACTGGACCACGAAAACAACGCTCACCGAGTTGGTCACGGAATACAATACGTCGATCACCACACTCCGAAAGAAGGAATTCGTTTACGCAGCTTGGATTCAGAAATACTGGGGTAAAACGGAATCTACAAAGTTCGATGAATTCATGATAACTGTCCGTGAATTCGACAAAGCCATACACTCGCTGAATGACGAATTCGAAAAGGTCAACATCACAGAAGAGGCGGACAAGGTTGATCCCGAGCGTGCTAAAGAAGCCTTGAAACAGTTGCAACCGCCAGCAAAGAAACTCCGTGAACAGGGACGCGCATTCTTGGTGTCGCTAACGTGAATGCAGGGCACAACGATGCCGTGAACCGATGCGGCCGAAAACGCGTGTTTTGAAATCAGAGTCTGCTGCGACCGCCCGGTTACGACCGTCGTTCGCTTCTCAACTATCTGTTTATGCTACCGCGGCGTTAACCGCAATTGTTTCATTCACGACAGGCATAATCTGTTTGATATTTTTCATTTCTAAGAACTCATTTTGACCAGGATACAATCGAACAATGGTTTCAAGAGGAGAATAAATGGCTGATGGAACTGTAACGGAGTTGCACCGTCGCTCTCTGGTGAAGTCGCTGCTCTGGCGTGTCATCGGCGTCTTGTGGACATGGGTCGGTGCCTACGTCATTCTCCTTTTGATTCCTCCCTCGCGGCAAACCGCGGCACTGATTGCCACGCTCATCGTGGTCTATCACCACTCCACGAGAATGATCATGTACTATGCGTACGAGCGCATCTGGGCCTCGGTGAAGTGGGGCCGCAGCACGGCGCCATGTCCGATGTCCACGAAAGAGAAGCTACTCTGGTCGCTCGGCACGGCTGCCGCATTGGCGTTGATCTTTTTCCTCCTTCTGGAAGTCCACCCAAAGGTCAAAGCAAAACAGTCTGCCAGTCAGGAAGTGCACTCGACATCCCCCGCAAAAAAAATCGGGCAGGAGTCGATTCCGGCTCCTGCCCGATAGAAACACATCTGTACTTTTTTTCGGTTCTCTTATTTGTCGGCAGCAACGACCATCAGATTGGTCAGTCTCTGAACATCACCGACGAAGGCCTGGAAATAATGCTTGTCACAGGTCAGCCAGTCCGCGGGAACCCGCACATCGACGATGTTGACGCCGTTGCTGGGAATCTCCTTGAGCAGGTAGCGCCTGACAGGCAACACCAGATGGAGATCACCGTAGGCCGTCGACTGCGGGGAGCTGAGAACCCCGGAACCCTCAGCCAGAATCACGCCGGCACCGGGCTGACCGATGACGCGCAGAGTAACCCAGGTAGTGGGAACCCGGGGACCCGTGCTGTAGAGGCGAACATTAAACTCATCCGCGCCGATGTCGACCCTACCTTCGACCACCCGAAGATCGCCCTCTTTGTCGGTATCGGGCAAACCCCTGACGCCGTTGTCACCTCTGTCCTTGCACGGAGATCCATAAGGAATGTGGTAGTCACCGATCGCAGGCTCGACGAAGAGCGGATCGGCGGAGATGTTGTCGCTGCCCGAATAGCCGCCCATGACGTTGGAGTAGGTCACGACGGGTGAGCCGGAGTTGACGTCGATCTGCATACCGTCGGGGGACTGATTGTCCCACACGATGGTGTTGGTCACGGCCGGCGAGGCGTTCGAGCAGAAGATGCCGCCGCCGCGCACTTTGGAGGCGTTGTTGGCGATCGTGTTGTTGATCATCTTGGGGTTGCAGCTAAAGCATCCGATCCCGCCGCCGTACTTGGCGCCGTTCTCGACGATGATGTTGTTGACCAGCAGCGAAGAGGAAGAAACGAGTTGCACTGCGCCGCCGATCATCGCCTTGTTCTTATAAAGCTTGTTGTTGATGATCGTGACAGTCCCGGCGGTAGCATAGATCGCTCCACCTTCGCCGTACTCGGCCGTGTTTCGGGTAATCAGGTTGCTGTTGAGACGCGCATCAGAATTACCGGAGCCGAAGAAACCGCCACCGTTGTCGACTGCGACATTGTCCTCGATGATGTTGTTGATAATCTTGGGGGAGGCGCCGTCACAATAGATACCGCCGCCATGCTGGGCATATCCGTTGCGGATCGTGAAGCCTTCCAAGACCGATTCGAAGCCCTCGCCGCTCTGGAAGGTCACCACGCTGCCGAGCATACCACCGTCGATCACCGTGGTCTTGAGGCAGTCCTCGGAATGGACACGGATCGCCCTGCCCATAAAATCGATGTTCTCATTGTAGACGCCGGCGCGGACGACCACCTCATCGCCGTTGACCGACGCGTTGATCGCGTCCTGAATCGCGGCGAAATCGTCGGGTACGTAAATCGTGGATGAAAAACAAAGAGACACTAAAGCGGTGAAAGCAAACAGAGTCGTAGCAATTTTCATTTTCTATCTCCTGATTCGTTTTAGTTGATTTGTCATGGAGTCGGAACGACTGATGAAATCCCGTTGAATGTTCAAAAAAACGGTGTTGCAGGAGAGATAGCCCTGAATATTCGGCCGTCCTCGAAAGAGAGCAAAGAAACGTCAGATTAGGGATAATTACCGACAACAAATCTCAACAATACGACAACTCCCCGAGCCGCTCCGTCTGAGAAATCCAACCAGCCAAGCAGCATCATGAAGGCGATCCGTGACCGACCGAGACTGGGAATGCGACGCGAACTCGAAGTCTCTGTGAAGGGCGATCGCAGGCAGGTCATCTTGTACAAAGCCCTGTAAAACAACGACTTTGCAGTGCTACGGTATGGAGGTCTTGCCCAGCACTTTCGAGCGGCGTGCTCCGGTCACACCGGGAAGGCTGGCGGGGACACCTCTCAGGCTCTCCGCGGCGAGCAAGGCGAAAAGCACGGCTTCCTTGCCGTCCACCGGAATCCCCCACCGATCGGAGATCTCCAGCGGGATCGGTGCCAGGCGTTCGCGGAGCATGTTCATCACCGTGGCGTTATGCACGCCGCCCCCCGACGCCACAACGCGCGCGACGGCGGGAGCGTTCTGCTCACCGAACCACGTCACGGCTCCGCTCACCGTGTAGGCGCAGAGCGCCGCCGCGGTGGCCAGCAGATCCTGCGGCGCCAGACCCCGGCCGAGGGTGCAGAACTCATCGAGATAGGTGCTTCCGAAGAGCTCCCGTCCCGTCGATTTCGGGGGAGGCCGATGGAAAAAGGGATGCTCGAGCAGGCGGGCCAGTAGCGCGCCGTCGACCTCCCCCCGTGCGGCGGCCGCGCCTTCGCGATCGAAGGCCGGCGCTCCTGGCAGCAGCCGGGTCGCCAGGGCGTCGAGCACCATGTTCGCCGGCCCGGTATCGAAGCCGAGAACCCCGTCGGGACCGTGGTCTGCGTTGCCGCACCGCGGCGGATCCTCCCCGGACGGATGAGCCTCGCCGGTCTCCGCAACCGATCGATCGCCCCCGGGGATATAGGTGACATTCGCGATCCCCCCCAGGTTCAGCGCCACCGTCGCGCCGCGTAACCGGTGGAAGAGCACCCAGTCCAGGTAGGGTGCGAGGGGCGCGCCTTCGCCGCCGGCCGCCAGGTCGGCGGCGCGGAAGTCGGAGATCGTCACGATCCCGGTTTCGTGCGCCAGCACGCATCCATCACCGATCTGCAGGCTGGCACCCGGCTGATTTCGCGCCGGCGGGGCGTGGAAAACGGTCTGGCCGTGCGACCCCAGCACGTCGACCTCAGATGGGTGCAATCGTGCGGCCTCCACGGCGTGCAGAGCCGCCGCGGCGAAGACCCGGCCGAGCCGTACGTGAAGACGGGTGAGCTCGGCCACCGTCATATGGGCGGCTCGCAGGACCAAGTCGCGCAGCTCCGCGCCATAGGGCACCGTCTCGAAGTGAAGCACCTTCAAGGCGGCGGCGCCGCCGCTCCCCTCGACGTCAACGACCGCCGCATCCACACCGTCGGCGCTGGTGCCGGAAATCAATCCGGTCGCCACGCAACGCACGCCGCGCGCGGATCTGTCACCTACATCACTCAAATCGGGCCTCTTCCTTGCAGTGCTCATGGCTGCCATCCATAATGACGCGATTCGAAGGCGCGAGCAAGACCGAGCTCGTCGGCTCTCGGCCACCGGCCCAGGCCCGCTCGGAGCAGTTAGACACCGTGCCTCGCGAGCCCCGATAAAGATATCCGCGAAGGATATCGGTGAAGGACATCGAGCCGATGAATATTCCCACCCTCGAACGGCTGAAACCCCATTTTCCTCACTGGGAGAAGGCCAAAGACATCGTCGATCAGTACATCGATCTTGCGCTGAACCTCTCGCAGAGCGGCCACCCCGGCGGCTCGCGCTCCAAGGTGCACCTCATGCTGGCCACCTGTCTCTCAGGCGTCATGCGCTGGGACATCCGCGCGCCCTGGAAGCGGTTTGCCGACCGCTTCGTGCTCGGCGCCGGTCATGCCAATCCGGTTGTGTACGCGACACTGGCCCTCTTCAATGAGAGCGTGAGGTTCTACGGCAAGCAGAGCGGTGAGGCGCGCTTCGCCCTGCACTCCGATCCGCAGCGGGTTCTGCTCCCCTGCGACCTCGTGACCCTGCGCCAGCGGGGCGGGCTGCCCGGTCACGCCGAATCCACCGGCAAAACCCTCTTCTTCAGGTTCAACACCGGTCCCTCGGGACATGGCGGTCCGGCGGCGGCGGGCCAGGCCCTGGCACTCAAGCACGCCGGCGCGTGGCAGGTCAAGGTCTTCGTGCTCGAGGGCGAGGGCGGACTGACCGCCGGCGCGATCCACGAGACGATGAACTCGGCGTTCGGACTCGGCCTCTGCAACCTGATCTTCCTCGTCGACTGGAACGATTTCGGGATCGATGACCAGCCGATCCACACGGTCGTCCACGGACAGCCCACCGACTGGTTCGCCAGCCACGGATGGCGCACTGCGGGGACCATGGAAGGCGAGGACTGGGGGCGGCTCACGGAGGCGCTCGTGCAGATCGCGGGGATTCCCGCGCCCGAGGGCGGGCCGGGCATGGTCTTCGCGCGCAACCGCAAGGGACGCGGCTATGGGCTCTACGACAACAAATCCCACGGCAAGGTGCATCCCTTCTGCAGCGATGCCTTTTGGGAAACGAAGCGGGCCTTCGCCGAGAAATACGGCGTCGAGTTCGAGGGCTTCGGGCGGCCCGGCCCTGAGGATCGCGCCGCGCGGGAAGCTCTGACCCGCTCCCATATCGAAACGGTCAACGAGGTGCTGCACGCTGACGAGCCGCTGCTGGCCTATCTGGCCACCACCCTGACCGAGATCGGCGATTCGGTGCCGCAGAGCATCGAGGGGTTCAAGATCGACGGCGCCAAAAACCCGCTCCACGACCCCGAGGTGATCGACGCGCAGCGTTTCCCCGAGAAGATCTTCGCCGCTCCCGGGACGCGCTCTTCCAACCGCCAGGGCTTCGGAGCGTTCGGCGCCTATATCAACGCCGTGGGCCGCCGGAAATACGGCCGGCCCCTCTTCCTGGTGTGCGCCGCCGACCTGGCCGACTCGATCAACATCTCCGGCTTCGCCAAAGATTTCGAGCGGACCGCCGGTGAGGCCGGGCAGCCCGCGGAGATCGTGCCAGGATACGGACGCTACTGCCGCGATTCCAATCCCGACGGCGCCCTGCTACCTCAGGAGATCACGGAGTTCACCAACTCCAGCATGATGGCGAATCTGGCCTGCGTGAACTTCGCCGACGATCCGGAGCGGGAGTTCATCGGTTATTTTGGATCCTGCGCCACCTACGGCTCCTTCGCCTACCTGAAATACGGTCCCATGCGCCTGCTTTCCCAACTGGCCCAGGACTCCCCCTTCCGGAGCGGCAAGGTGATCTGGGTCGCAGGGCATTCGGGGCCGGAAACCGCCGAGGACTCGCGCACCCATTTCGGCATCTTCGCGCCTCAGGTGACACAGCTCTTCCCCGAGGGCCGGGTCATCAACCTGCACCCTTTCGAGCACAACGAGGTCGCGCCGGCTCTGGCCGCGGCCCTGCGCATCGAAAACGCGCCGATCATCGCGCTCCATTTGGCGCGGCCGCCGATCGAAATCCCCGACCGGCAGGCTCTCGGGATTCCCTCACATCTCGAGGCGGCGCGGGGGGCGTATGTGCTGAAACCCTTCGAAGCGGATGCGCCGGAAGAGGGCGTGGTGCTGGTTCAGGGGACGAGCGCCGTGAACGGAGTGCTCGAAGTTCTGCCTGAGATCAGAGAACGGGGACCCAACGTCAAAATCGTCTGCACAGTGAGCCGCGAGCTGTTCCGGCTCCAGAGCGCTGACTACAGAGAGAGCGTGCTCGGCGACGGGGACTGGGTGGACGCCACCTACGTCACCAACGGCCCCCGCATCGGCATGGCCTGCTGGAAGCTCGGTCCCATGGCCGACGAATACGCCCTCTCGTCGGACTGGGACAACCGCTGGCGCGAAGGAGGCAGCATCCCCCAGGTCCTCGACGACGCGCGCCTCACTCCGAAGTGGATTCTCGAGGGGATCCGCCGCTTCGCCGCCGAGAAGGCCGCACGGTTGGGACGGGTGGCCGCGGCTCTGCGACAGGCCGCCGCAGACCGGGTGTTGTAACGCCGTGACACTTTGCGGGTTTTAGCGACCGGTCTGATGGTGTTTGATGGTGTAGCTTACTCTTGTGAGCGCGAACGGGTATACTCCTCCTTGAGCACACCCACGAAGGGGAGATTACGGTACTTCTCGTTGAAATCGAGACCATAACCGACGACGAACTCATCGGGCACGATGAATCCGCAGTAATCGATGGACAGTTCCACCTCGCGACGATTGGGCTTGTCCATGAGCGTCACCAGGTGCACGGAACGGGGATTCATGGTGGTCTCGACGAGATGCAGAAAGCCTTTCATCTGCCTTCCCGTGTCGACGATATCCTCGATCACGAGAAGATCCTTGCCGGTCACATCATTCTTGAGCAGCATCGTGGTCTGCCCCTCACCGGTGGAGTGATCGTCGATGTAGCTCGAGATCCTGACCGAATCGAACTCGACGTTTTCATTGTCGATCAGGTAGGAGAGCTCGGAGGAGAACTTCTGAGCTCCTTGCAACACGGTAACGATCATCAACCCGTCGGAACCTCGAAATTCCTCGGTGATCTGCTGGGCCATGAAGCGGATCCGCTTTTTGATGATGTCCTCGGGGATCAAGATGTACTTGACCCGTTTCTTGACCCAGTTGATCTCGATCGAATCCGGTGTTTCTCTGTAACTGCCGTCCCGCACGTCGACAGGTTGGGTAAAATTCTTGCTCATGGACTCCGCCAGCTTTCGTCTCGCGATTTGTTAATTTGGGTTGAATCCCGGCATTCTATCGGCATCGATGAGGCCGGTCAATCGAAGAGCCTAGAATCCCGCCAAGCGGGTTGGATCGGTCTCAGATCATCCTCCGCGCCGGTCGCCTTTCTTCGGTTTGAGCCGATAGTTGGCCAGGACGAACTCCTTCCACTTCTCCTCGAACTGGAACGGGCTTATACCCATAGCTTCCTTCATCACCTCGGCGATCGGCTTGCGCTGCTTGACGAGACGGGCAACCTTGCCGAATCGATCGGGATGCTCCTTGAGGATGAAATCGCAATAAGACCAGGCGTAAATGTGCTCCTCGGCCGTCAGATTGTCGGTGTTCTTGCCTACCATGGATAGAAAGGACTGGGTCTGTCCTCTCTGTACATCGGTCAAGATCGATGGTTCCCACTTGCCGAACTTGAAGCGTGCGAAGGTATCTCCCTCGCGATAACAATAATGACGCACCCCGCCGAGGTGGCCGAAATACTTGAGCTCGTAGTAATGCGCGTAACCCGCGTCGAGCCAGCCTCCTCTCATGTTGCCCGGCCACATGCCGTCCCACACGTTGGAAAGCAGACAGTGGACCACGTTGTGCACCACGGCTTGATGCAGCTCGAATTCCTCGTGGAGGAAACCCTTGTTGTAGTGGATGGTGAAGATCGGCTTGGCGCCGATGAGAAACGACTTGGTTTCGGCTTTTTGGTGACAGTACTTGGACGCCGTCTTGACCAAGTCTCTCTGCCGTTCCCAGATCATCACTTGCGTTTTAGCCAGGAAGTCGGAATCCTTTGCTCCGAGGTCCGTTATGACATCCTGGTAGAGTGCTTCGAGACGATCCAGGTAGAGATGCATGCCGTCATGCACCTTGACGCCTTTCTGACCGATGGGCAGCTTGGAGACGTCGAAGGTCAGGATGAAATGCTCGGATTCACCATGTAGGAGCGGCTTCTTCTTTCTGCCAACTAACTCGTCGATCTCGCGCATGCTCGTCAGCCAGGCCGCGTTCGCCTCCCACTGCTTCGCCACCTTGGGCTCGGGCTTGTTCTTGCAGCGGGGACACGGCATCAGCAAGGTTCCATGGCAGTGCGGGCACGACACCATCTTGCTGCAACGAAAAGTGCCCTCTTCCGCCTCGATCTCCTTTTTCTTGTGGTATTTACAGGGGACCGTTCCTTTTCCGATGCAGGTCGTGCAAGAATATCTTTTCTCTTCCTCCTGTCCGGTTGCGGAAACACACAACATGCCCAAAAGGATCGCGCCTGCCACGCCCCAGCGACGCACCTGGTGAATTACCTGCAAAGCCATAGGATTATCCGATCATAGGTCGGAGCTGTCACAGCACATCCGACAAAGCGCCGAGAACTATTCCGACACGAATCGTCCTCGAAGTGAAAATTTTTTTTCTTCATAACTCTAAGTTTAGCAGAGCACAATCTTCTCAGCCCTTGAAATCAAGTATTTTACGATAGACGCATCGACTCCGAGTCTTATAATGCCCCCTCTTAGAGAGACGAGGAACACAAACACGCAGAATCAGATTGATACAAGGGCAATCGAGATTCTAAATATCAAGCACAAAACATAACCTTAGTAAAACCTCTTAGTCCCGCCTCTCGAGAACGCAAGTCCTGCTGACTCTTTATCATTTATTGAAAACTGAAGTCTTCATTCAATATAAACATTTGGACTCTTTAGTCTGAAGGTGAGAGGAAACACGTTCATTTAGGCCACCGTCCCTGCAAGCAGGGACGGTGGCCTTTTTGGCGTTGGAGGTCGTCAAAAACTTTCCGTTCGTTTTCCGGCTCATTCTCTGGCCGTGTTCCGCTATTATAGAGGTTTCAGCCACAAGCCTTTACATTTCCACTGCAAAAAAGTATCCCATCGAGTTCGGAAAAGATCAACCGAACCCGCACCTAGGGAGACCGATCCATGTTGCAAGAAATGATTTCCAGAGCGGACGCCCTGCTCTTCGATTTCGACGGCGTCGTTGCGGATTCAGAGCCGTTCTACTACGAGACCTACAATACGATCCTCGGAAAGCGAGGCCACCAAATCGACAGGGAGGAGTACTGGGAGTACTGGACCTGCAAGGGCCACGGCTTGCCCGGTGAGATCCAGCGTCACAACCTCTCTTTCAGCGACGAAGAGGTCGACGCGATCATGGATGAGAGGCGCACGTACTATTCCGGATTGTGTCAGAACGGCCGGATCCCGCTCTACGCCGGCATGACGCGCGCTGTCGAACTGCTCGTCGAGAAGGGCAAAAAATGCGCCATCGCCTCGAACTCCTTCGAAGACGACATCCTGGCCGTACTGCGCCACGGGGGTTGCCCAACGCCGTGCTTCCCGGTGGTCGGCCGCCGAGAAGGTCTCCGCACCAAACCGAAACCGGACATCTTCATCTACACCGCTGGGATCCTGGATTGCACCCCCAAGAAGTGCCTGGTTGTGGAAGACGCGCTCAAAGGGCTCGAGGCGGCTCGAACAGCCGGGATGTCATGCGCCCTCATCAGATCGCCCTTCAACCAGAAAGCCGATTTCTCCGGCGCAGATGGTGTGATTCAGAGTCACGAAGCCTTTTGTCGCGCCGTCGAGGAGTGGGCTCAAAGCGCACGCTGAGTATACCGGTCTGAACGAGGCGGAGCACAGCCGTGAGGGTGTGTTCCAAGCTGAGCTACGGGTGGAATGAGCGCATCATTCCTGGTCCTGAGCACCGGGTGTGCTCAACTTCTGGCTCTTGCGGAAGGCCTCATCCGCCTCTTGCTGCCGACCGGTCTCCTGCAACGCTCGGCCGAGAGCCTGCCACCACCGGGGATCCTCCGGAAAAACAGCGGTGCATTGCCGCAACCAGCGTTCCGCCTCACTCGCGCGGCCGGTCTCCACGAGAACCACGCCAAGGTGCCCCCAGAGCAAGGGAGTCAACCGATGTTTGCCGAGCCGCTCCAGAGCTCCCCGTAGGTATGGCTCTGCCTTGCGATAGAGCTGCTCGTTGAAATACACCATGCCGAGATCACCGTAGAGCTGGCCGTCCCGAGGCGCGATCGCAAGAGCCTCCCGGAACCAGTGCTCAGCCTTGGCCAGTTCGCCGTGGTTTCCAAAGTGGACACCCAAAATACGGTACTGCATGGCCGTATAGGCGGGCGGCACCTTCGCTGGAAGGGGGTAGAAGGTGAACACCGAGAACGCGATCAGCATCAGCGTTGGCCGCCTGAGGGTGGACCACTCCCGGCGCCGCGCCGCGACGATCAGCCGCTCCGCTGCGAAGGCGCCGAAGAGAATGATATAGGGCACCGCCGCCACCCGGTAGCGAGCGCTCAGAAAGAAGAGGATCGTACCGCCGAAATAGCCCAGGAGAGCCACGTACAACCAGCGCGCCCTCCGCTCGCGGCGCGCCATCCAAAGCCCCAGAAGGCAGAGAGCTCCCAAAAACCCAAAGGGCAGAAAAGCCAGGCGCGCGGCGATGAAGTGCTTCCCGATAAAGGCGTTGTCAATGTTGACGGGAATCTCGTAGTTGTTCCAGAACAAGGCCCCCTTCTTGAGCATCAGCCTGGCCCAACGGCCTGGATCGTCGCCGATCTCCTCGAGCCCCTTGTGAAACCAGTAGCGTGAATGCGTCTGATCGAAGGTCCCTCCGCCGGCGCGGCGCGCGAAGTCCTCGAACATCCCGCCCTGGTCCTGCCGGAATCCTCGCGGTAGCTGCCAGGTTCCTGGGGCCTCGCGGTTGTTGCCGATGTAAAAATTGACTCCGCCGGCGACGGTGAGCATCACGGGCTTGCCCGTGACCACGTAGTTGCGCAAGCCCAAGGGCAGCACCATCAGTGCCGCGCCGAAAGCGCCGAACACGAGGCGGGAGACCATCTTGCGGCGCTCCTGCATGCCCGAACGGCTCGCGCGGTCACGACACCAGGCACCCCAGAGGCCGCCCAGCGGCAGCAGCAGCACCACGAGAAAGTACTGCGGCCTGATCGAGAAGAGTGCTCCCAGGATCAACCCGGACACTACGAAAGGCCAAGCCCGATCGCGGGAGAGCGCCCGAGCGGTCCACCAGATGAAGAACGCGGTCAAGAAGGGCAGGAATGCCTCGGAGAGTATAAACCCTTCGACAAAGAGGAAGTACCCGTAAAACGCCTGGAACGTGGCCGCCAACAGGCCTGTGGTTCGATTGAACACGAGACGGCCCGCCGCATACATGAGCGGCACGGCAAGAACGCCCAGAACGAACTGGATCAGGATTGCCCTGAACATCTCGCTGCCGGCAACGGCATAGATGAACGCCAGGAGATAGCTGTAGAACGGGGAGAGGGTGAAGAGCTGATCCCCGAGCAGGATGTCCCCGGCGACGATGCGCTCGGCCCATGTGTGGTAGATCAACGAATCCATACGCGGGGCCACCAGGAAGGCATGGAAATCGCTGGCCCGGAACTCGAACCAAAACGTGAGCCGCACCGCCAGGGCGCAGATCACGAGCACGGCGAGGATGAAATAAGCCGTCCGCTTGGAGGGTTGGAAACGATCCTTGTCGTCTGTCATAGGATCTCATCATATCGTGGGTTCGGCCGGTTGCAAGCAACGCCTGCGGCAGGTGAAGAGTCGTCGTGATACTCCACGCCCGCGCTAACACGTGGTAGACTTTCCCGGCCCCAAACTTAGCGTGGGACATTGCCGCAAGGCTACGTTCTGGCTCTTCTTGGCAGCGGAAGTGCACTTTGAGCCTTGCGGCTGTGTCCCGTTTCGTTTTAGCAGCGGCAGCGGGGTGAGCAGCCTTGCGATCACCGATCGACCATACGATACACCGCTCTCACGGTGCGTGCAAAGTCGTGGATCTCGGTGACAAGCGACGGATCATCGGCGGTCACCATTCCGATCGTTCCCGTGGCGGTCGGCCACCACTCCGCCACCGCTCCGTCCCGCTTGAGATCGTAGAAACGGCGGCAGAGCGATCCCAGCCGCTTGCGCGCCGCGGCGGCGGGCAGCTTGCCGATCGCATCGATCTTGCGCTGCGTGCGCTCCCCGAAAGCCCAAAATCGCTCGAGGTTCTTGGGATCTTTGACGGTATAGACGATGCAGGCCCCCTGGGCGATCTCGTAGATGTCGAGCCGTGCCGCGGTCATCATCTCGGGTTGGTCGAGATAGAGCCGGCAGACCTGGCAATCGCGCAGGACCAGCGACCAGAGTCCGAGCGAGGGTTTTTCGCGCGAGTCTGGCGGTACTGCGGCCGTCTTTTCGCCCCCCCCCAGAGCCCCCTGTGCGTCGTGCGCGTGCGGCGGAGCTTGCGCGTCGAGCTCACGGCGCAGGTCATCGACCCAGGAGCGTACGTCGGCCAGCAGTTTGGGATCATCGGTCGATGCCACCGCGATCGACCCAACGGGACTCGGCACCTGTTCCACCACCAAGCCGCGATGGAGCAGAACATACCACGAGGCGCGATGGGGACAGAGCCGCTCCGCGCACTGCGCGTCCGAGAGCGCCGTGAATCGACCCGCGAGGTCCTGCTCCACCTCCTCGAGAGCCCGCAGGCTCGGCATCAGCTCGGGTCGCTGCAGGATCGAGCAGCAGATGAATCCTCGGCTCCAGTCGTAGATCTCGAGCTCGACGGCATTGATCAGCTCGTCATCGGCGAACACGACGCTGTAAATCCCGCAATCCACCTCGGCAGAAGCAACGATCCGGACGGGTTGATCTTCAGCCGCTGGCGCAAGAAAATCCGCCTTCGATCCCTCATCGCTTCGAGGTCCCGCGCAGGACCAAAGCAGTCCCAAGGCCAGGCTGAAGAACCACGTCCATGACGCGTGGCGTCGAAGGTATCTGTTCATTGTGTCCCTAACGATACTCGAGTTACGAAGCCGGCTTCACTGTCATCTGTGATACTGTCATCTGTGATACTGTCATCTGCAATAGCACACCTACAGCCACCGCACCCGCGCCGGGCGGCGATCGGTCAGCCGTTGATACGACACCGCCGGGTAGCCCAGGCAGGCCACCGCGCGTACGACGTCCTCGCGCGGAATACCGAGCTGGGCGTTGAGCGCAGGTTTCTTGGTCAGGGCGATCTCGGCCGTCCCCAGCAGGCAGGATCCCAGGCCAAGCCGTTCGGCCATGAGCACCATGTGGTAGAGCGCGATCGTGCAGTCGTCTTTCGGCGTCGAGGCCTCCTTGCCTGTGTGCAGAACAACCAGCACCGGGGCGTCGTGGAACAGAACGTCGCGCCCCTCGCGAAAGCCACCAACAAAATTCCGAAGGTATGTGCGGATCGCCGGATCGCCCAGACGGCGGTCCACGAAGGTCCTGAGGAACAGCCGTGTAAGAGGATTGGCGAGGTGCCTCTCGTAGCTCGCGTAGAGGTCCATGATCTTGGTTCGTAGTCTCGTAATCAGTGACCGATCGGTCACGACAACGATCTCGACCGCCTGCTTGTTCGAACCGGTCGGTGCGAAGCGGGCCGCCTCGATGAGCTTTTCCAGGAGATCGCGCGGGGGCGTCTCCGCCTCGAAGAGACGCGTCGAGCGCCGGGACCTGAGAAAATGGAGCAGGTCACCCGGCGATGGCATAGCATCTCGCCGCAGAGCCTCGGGTACGCTCCCATCCTCCCGTACGAGAGCTTCCGTGGGGCAAACAGCCATACAATGCCCGCAGTCGATACAGCGCCCTTCCGGCCGGTAGGTGATCTTCGAATCGACGAGCTCGAAGATTCGGCGCCGGCAGACTTCGACACAGAGGCCGCAGAAGTTGCAGAGGTCTGGCTCCACACGGGAGGGTCTCATCGCGTCTCCTCGATTGAGAAATATGGCTGCCGCGCATGAACACGAACGCTACGGTTGGCCAGCCTATGATTAAAAAGAGTGCGCGCCTCTTGGACAAGAGACACGCACTTTTTCGAATGTGATGACGATTCAGCGGCTACGAGATCCGGTCTCCACTAGTCATCGAATCCGTCCGAGAGTGTGCGCATGAACGCCACAATGGCAGCTTCCTCGGCCATCGTCAGGCCGAGATCGCCCAGCTCGTCGAAGTTGACATTCAGAGGCTCTTCCGCCGGCGGCCAGGGTTCACCCATCCAGCCGGCGCCGGGCACGTCGCGCGTGTTGTAGAAGTGTACGATTTCCTCGAGCGACTTGAAGTATCCGTTGTGGCTGTAAGCTTTTACGAACCCACAATCGGGTCTCAAGTCTACATTGCGCAGGGTGGGGACCTTGTGCTTGCCCAGCTCCGCCGGATCGCTCAAGAAGCCACCCAGTCCCGGGTCGACCCAATCCCACCCGTCGGGGTTGATTTTGGGCGGCATGCGGTAGAAGGGATTCTTGGGATTCTTGGGCACCCCCAGGTTGTCGAAGGTGAAGTCCGTGAAAAGCGGTGGCTCACCGCAACTGCCGGGCTGGCTGGGATGACAGGCGGCACAGTTGCCTTTGGCGGGATCCTCGAACAACTGCAAGCCCCAAGCCTCCTCGGCGGTCAGATCGACATTTCCGGCGAGATAGTAATCGTACTTGGAGTCGAAGGGATTCACCTCGCTCGAGCGCTCGTAGGCGGCAATCGCTCTGGCGATGTTCTCATAGGTTTCATCCACATGCTTCATGAAATCGGGAGGTTTGCCGAAGACATCCTCGTAGTCATCGGCGTAATCGGACATGGCCACCTTGAAGCAGACGACTCGCGGGTTCCGGTTGTTCTGTTCCAGGGGGTTGACAAAAGGCCCCTGGGCCTGCTCGGCCAGCGGATCTCCCAAGGTATATCCCGTAGCCCTGCCATCCCAGAACATGCCGCCGACCCAAGCCTCGTCGCCGGCGTCGTAGTAGAGCACCGGGCTGTCACCGGCATAGGCCGCCGTGGGAGGCTTGCGGTTCCCGAAACGCGGAAAGACGGCGCCCGGATAAACCGCCCAGGAGGCATTGATCTGCGAATTGGGCCCGGTAAACCCGACCTCCGGATCGTGGCAGGTCGCACAGGACTGACCGGGCGGTGTCGAGAGATTCTCGTCGAAAAACAGCTCCTTCCCGAGCTCCTCGATATCCGACAGGTCGTCGCAAAAAATATCCGTGGTCATGCAGACGGCTGCAATCATCACAACCGCCGTCGTCATCAGTACTTTGAGAATGCTCATGTGGGCTTCCTCCTCCCCTCAATTCTTAAAAAACTAACCATACAATCAACCGGACGGTCGTAGCATCAACCGAACGGTCGTAGCATTTCGAACCTAAGATTTCGTGGCCGTTGATTGTTTCCCCTGGTGATTCCTGCTGATGTGTGCTTGTTGCGACCCTCCGGCGCCGGACAAAACCACAGTTCGGTCGCGGTCGTCGTGATTCGCTGGGAAGCAGGTTAGTTTCGTGGTGCCGCCATAGAAGTGCGGCTTGCACCGCCACACGATCCCTGTATCATCCCGAGGATTCCATCACCTCCTTTCGAGGATCAACAGAGATCCATTTTTACTACAAGATCTACCGAGCCTTCGATTTCCTCTAGTCATTATCGATGGACGATAAAAAAAACGAATACCAGTCGTTTTCAACAACGTTTTTAAAGGACATTCGCAGAATGTCGGTCCTGTTTGGTTGGGTTTGGGGCTGTTGAATCTCCGCGTGAACGATATCGCAGGATAGTCCGACTCCGACTAGTATCGTCGCAAGATCGGAAATTCGGACGAAAACTGGAAGATTCATATCAATTCTTCTTCACGTTTTTTGCCAACAGGAATATTATCAAATTATATCAATGAACAAAAAAAATCTACAAAAATATTTGCATCGAAACTATCACATTAATTGATGCCTCTTTGTTGCGGCGACAGTGTTCGTTCGAAGAGACCGGATCAAAACACCTCGTTTCGATACCTGCCATTCCATCTTACGGCGCAAAACTTTATTTATTATAGAATTATGACCATTTGAATTGACAAAAACCGGTGCAAGTGTCGAGCCATTTAAAGCCGGCATTAAAAAAGTATCATAAACCGATCTTGATCGGCCGCAACAAGTGTAGAACAAATTCCCGATAAATTATAACAACAATCCAAAGCTCCGTCACAGACCGGCAGGCGCTGTCGAGTCTAGATTCGTCGTGTGAAGCAGCGATCCTCTCCACCGCTCCATGCAACAAGACAAAGGAGAGGTCAGAATTCGAATGGAAACCATCGTCACGAAAACGATCAGAAAGCAGTCGAACGTTCGTTCGACACCACATCTTCGCAGGCGGGTCTCAAGGCGCAGGTACGACGAGGTGGATCTCATTCTCCTGGCCGGCGAGAATGGTCGCAGTCTCCGTATGCCGCAACGAACCGGTCGCTACTGTGATGGAAATCGATCCCGCCGGAAGCGGTGCGATACGGAAGCCCCCGTTCGCGTCGGTCGTGAACCATCGGTTTGACACCTCCAGCAGGCCGAGCCGGTATAGATCGCGAGGCGTGAATCCGAATACGACGAGCCCCTCCACCGCGACCGCTGCGCCCGCAACGGCGCCTCCTTCGCTCCGCTCGACCCGCAGGTGACCACGCCCCCCGGGCGGCAGATCGATAAAACAGTCGGTCCGGGCGCCCGGCACGGCATTGAGACGGGCTCCCGCTAGCGCAAAACCGGGTGCTGTCACCAACACGGTGAGCGTTTCCGCCTCGAGGCTTTCGAAGATGGCGAGCCCTCCGCGTCCCGTCGAACCCTGACGGAGCGCCCCTCGCTGTCCGGCGGGAACCAGGAGCACCGAGGCACCTTCGACCGGCTCGTTTCCGGGACCGCGTACCAAAACACGGCCGATCCCCCCGGGCCGCAGGGCGAATTCGATAGGGCGCGGCGTATGCGCTCCCCCAAGCCTCCACGGTCCGCGAACCGACTCTGCCCAGCCCTCGGCACGCGCCGCGACCAGGTAGTCCCCCTCCTCGACCCCGAGAAGCGCGAAGCGACCATCCCGATCGGTCACGGCCCGTTCGCCCCTTCTCTCGAGCGTGTCGGCGTCGAGTAGCTCGACGACAGCGGCATCGAGCGGCTGGCCGCTGGAGCCGCACACCCGGCCCTCGAGAGCACGCTCCGCGATCGGCAGATCGAGCTCGGCCTGCTCTCCCTCGCGGAGCTCGACGGTCCGCTCGCAGGTCCCACCCAATCCAGCACGTTCCGAGCGCGCACGGAGCGTGTAGCGACCGGCCTCAATGCCGTCGATGCGATAATAACCGGAGTCGACGGTATGCGAACGCGCTACGCTTGTGCCATTCTCGGCCAGGAGCGAGACCGTGGCGCTCCAGTCGGCGGTGCGCCCCTCCAGGGTGCAACGGCCCACGACGACACACGAACCCGTGAACTCGAAGCTCACCTCAGCGTGTCCTCCCGGCGTCAGGGTGATCCTGTGACAGAGACGGGTATAGCTCATCTTTCCCTGGCGGTTCATCACGTTGAGCGCTCGAATCTCGATCTCGCCGACGGGCAGCCCGGAGAGACAGAATGTCCCGTCGAGGTTGGATCGAGAGCTCAACGCATCCTGCGTTCGTGGCAGGATCGCCTCGACCAAAACCCCTTCCAGGGGCGTACCACCGCAACCGGAGACCCGGCCATACACCAGACCGCCCGCGGTGAGCGAGATCTGGTTCATGGGAGCCGGCGCTAGCGTATCGAGCTCGGCGGCATTGACCACCGTCGGCGCGTACCCAGGCGCAGCGATCTTGAAAAAGGCGTCCCCCTCGCCTACGCCATCGAGGACGAAAATCCCGTCCGTACCGGTGTTCGTCACGCCTACCCGAGTCCGGACGTAGGCTGGCTTTTTATTGAGCCGGCTGCGCACATAGGGACTCAACGTGGCACCGCAGATCGGTGCTCCCGTGCCGGCGTCCATGACCATACCTGTCACCGAAGATGAGCGCCGGAGCAGGACCTCCGTCGCGGAGATCTCTCCTCCTCCCGCAATCGACGGCGCCGTGGTCAGCACAGCGCGGCCCGGCGCATAACCCGGAGCGGTGATCGTGAGATCGAAGACTTCTCCAGGCCCCACGGTGAGCGCGTAGTATCCATCGGCCCCGGTGACCACATCGAACTCCTGGACCCAGCGACTGAATCCCATCGCTTCCTGAATCGTGCTCGCGGCATGGTAAGGACAGAGACAAACCTGGAAGGGGTGAAATTTTTGGTGTACGCATTTTTATATGAAAAGATATTAATATACTAGAAATTCGGTCCCTTTTCTGGTTTATGTAAGGTTGTAAACAAACATCATTTACATATGGACAGAAAGGAACC